>Ga0123398_1070469_pt1 | contig 23585 bp, 23 predicted proteins | sample T5LHNO3metaT_FD_89926 | JGI IMG/M metagenome (GOLD analysis project Ga0123398, IMG submission 89926) | Methane-oxidizing artificial microbial communities from Washington, USA to study methane cycling - T5-LHNO3 metaT (Metagenome... | ecosystem: Engineered > Modeled > Simulated communities...
GAGGCCGCCCGTCAGCCAGTCGAAGAAGAGCGAGCTCGGCGTGTTGCGCGTCGAACGCGCCTGGCGATCATAGAAGCCCTTGGCCTCGGTCGCGTCATAGACCTCCATGCCGGTATGGTTGAGGACGAAGACGAAAGCCAGAATGAAGCCCCCGAAAAGCTGCGCCGCCACGAACCAGGCCCAGCCGGTCCAGGCCGGCCCCGGCGTCAGAAGCCCCGCAAGCGTAAGACCCAGCACCCAATGAGCAACGCAGAGAGCGCCTTCGAGCGACTTGTTCCTGCGGAAGGCGGTCTCGATGCTCTGCCAGCTCCAGTTGAACCGCGCGAGAGAGAGCAGCGGAAAGAAGAGGGGCACCTGAAGACGCCGCAAGGCGAGGAATAGCGCCTTCTTCCTCGGAGACGTCGCCGTGAGGGAATTATATTCCACGAGCGACTTGTCCCAGACGATCCACGGAACGGAGTCGATGTCGCCGTCGATCGGCGTAAGAACGCCGTCCTCACTCCTGCGGCAGGCGTTGGGAAAGGAATGATGCAGCTCGTGCTTCTCGACCCACCAGGACGATCCGAAGCCCTGAAGCAGGGCCACGGCGCGCAGCATGAAGCGCGGCTTGGCGTCGTCTCGCGGACCCCACTGATTATGCGCCAGATCGTGGCCGAGATAGGCCGTGCGCGGGTAATGAAGCCCCAGGACGACGAAGCCCAGGAAAGCCGCGAATCCGCCCTGCGACAGCAGATAGAAGGCCAGAGCGGGGATTCCGACGAGCTCGACGCAGCGGAGCGCCTGCTCCAGGATCGTGACGTTGAAATAGCCCTTCTCGCGCGCTTCGGTCTTCAATGTCGCCATGCGCTGCGCCAGCGCTCTCGCGTCCGGACCGCCCACCGCGTGAGCTCCGGCAGTCAGTTCCAAATTCTCGCTCAACTTGTTCCCCGCAGCGCCCGATCTGGCTTGTTGTTGTTTTGCCGCAGCGCTCCATTCGACTATAGTCGAGCTTTTGTCAAACCCTTTCGAATGAGAAATAAATTTTCGCGCTGATGTGGGGCGGGTATCCTTCCCCGCCTCTCCTTATAACTGGTCAAAACTGAGCCTGTTGTGCAAAGCAGCATCCGCGCCGCGACATTTTTACTTGGCGCAACGCGCCGGCTCAAACGCGCGGATCGAAAATGCGCATCCTTCCGCGCCAGTCCGCGCGCGCGGCGCAATTGCGCGGCGCGCAAAAGCCCCCTACACAGATCGCGTCTCATTCGGCTCCGCCGGATCGTTGGAGTTTGCGATGACGCGGATATTTGCGTTGGTCCGGGGATTAGCGCTCGGCGCATTGCTTTCAGGCGCAGCCGCCTCGCAGGCGCAAATCAGCATCAAGCCCGAAGCGCTGACGCATTACTCCTATTGCATCAGCGCCGCAAAGGACCGCAACGCCGTCTTCCTGCTCGATCGCGGCACGATGTATCGCTGCGGCGACGATATCGCCGTGTCATATTTCAATTACCTGGGCAGGCAAAAAGCGCCGGAGAAGCGCGTGGTCGAGGCGGAGGGCGTGTTCATCTATCGAATGATCGCCGGCGTCGGCAAATGCTGGAACAAGATCGAGGACGCCTATGGCAACCCGACCTCGACCTATGGGTGCGACATTTACATCGAGCTTTGAATCGGGCGCACTCGGACAAGCGCTCTGAAAGATAAAGACAGAGAATCCGCGCAGGGACGGGGAATGATCATGCTTCACAAGGATTTGGAACGCTCCTCGACGTCGCCGGCGGCGAGACGCGCGCGCCTTCTGAACGGCCGTCGCCGTCGCGCGGGCTTCACGCTGGTCGAAATGCTGGTCGTTCTCGCGATCATCGGCTCGATCGTCGGCCTCGTCGGTCCGCGCGTGCTGAACTACCTCTCCGAGTCGAAGGTCAAGACGGCGCAAATCCAGATGGAGAATCTGGCGAGCGCGCTCGATCTCTTCTATCTCGACGCCGGCCGCTATCCCACGACGGAAGAGGGCTTGAACGCCCTGGTTCAGCGGCCCGCGGGCGTCTCGTCCTGGAGCGGCCCCTATCTCAAATCGGCGGGCGTGCCGAAGGACCCCTGGGGCCATCCCTATCTCTATCGCGCGCCGGGGCAGAACGGCCCCTACGACGTCGGCTCGATGGGGCCGGAAGGCCGCGAAGGCGGCGCCGGCGCGCTGTCGCGCGGCGCCCAGTCGAAGTGACGCCGAACGGAAAGCGTTCCACCCCGCGCGTCAAGAGGAAACGCGCGGGTTTCGCCTTGCTCGCGGTCGTCTGGGGCGTAGGCCTCATCGCGATCCTCGTGGTCGCCTTCATGACGAATGGCCGGCTGCGCCTGCAGACCGCGCATAACATTGCAGGCGCGACGGAGGCGGGCTTCGTCGCCGAGAGCGCCATCAATCTCGCGACTCTCGCCCTGCTGTCGAAGAAAGACGCCGCGGTCGCCGCGCAACCCGCGGATGCGGAGATTTATGACGGCTCGCCGCGCTTCTGCGTTCTCGACCGCGCCGCCGTCGCCATCGCGGTGGAGGAGGAAGGCGGCAAGATCGACATCAACGCCGCCGGGCCCGAACTGCTGCAATTGGCGCTCGTCGGCCTGGGCCTCGAGGAGCGCGCCGCGCGGGACGTCGCCAGCTCGATCGTGGTCTTTCGGACGGCGCCCGCCGGCGCCGAGCAAATCCGCGCGACGCCGGAGTCGGATAAGCCGATCGCGCCCAAGGAAGGCCTGTTCGAAACCGTGCTGGAGCTCGATCAGGTGAGCGGCGTGACTCCGGCGCTGTTCCGCGATCTCGTCCCGTTCGTCACCGTGCATTCGAAAAGTCCTGGCGTCGATGCGCGCGCGGCGCCGCCGGCGCTCTTCGCGGCGCTCGCCCGCTATCCGCTCCAGGACGTCCGCGCGCTCATCGCCGCGCCCTACCCCAATGCGATCAATCGCAACGATCCGCGCTTTCCCGCGAATTTCAAGCAGCCGGCCGATCACGGCGCCTATCTCGTCCACGCGGAGGCGCTGCTCGCAACGGGCCAAACGGTCGCCAGGGATGCGATCCTCGATCTGCGGCCGTCGGGCGCCAGGGCCTTCGCCGTGAAGGAAATGCGGCGCGGGCAATCGCGTTACGCCGGCCGTCTGCGCGACATTATCGCGACCGACGGCGCCGGCGTCCCCGATTGCTAACGCGTATCGCGATCGGCGCGCCAGGGGCTCTTCGACCAGGGATCGAACAGGGTGCGCCGCGCGGATTGCTCGATGTCGTGCGGACGGCCGATGGCGCGCGTCGAGATGTCGAGCAGCTTGCGCTTATATTCCTCGGTGATCTCGCGGCCCTCGCTCAGCGAGCGCACGACATGCGGCGTGATCATGATGACCAGTTCGCTCTTGATGATCGCGTCGCTCTTGTCCTTGAAGACGTTGCCGAGGATCGGCACGTCGCCCGCGACGGGAATCTGCGCGCTCTGACGGCCGGTCTGATCCTTCACGAGACCGCCCAGCATCAGCGATTCATTGTCGTTGACGACGACCTGCGTCTTGACGCGGCGCTGCTGGATCGTCGGCGTGGTGCTGCCGACCGGCGTATTTGGATCGACATTCGACACTTCCTGTTCGAGCTCGAGCATGACGCGGCCGCTCTCGCTGATATGCGGCGTGATTTTCAAAATGACGCCGGTATTCGTGTAGTTGACTGAATTGAAGGTGTTGCCGATCGCCGAGACGCTGGTCAGCGTCTGCACGGGAATCTGGTCGCCGACCTGCAGCATCGCCTCGCGATTGTCGAGCACCGTCAATGACGGGGTCGAGATGATGTTGACGTCGGTGATCGAGTTGAGCGCGTTCAGCGTCACCTGCTGATTGAGGGAGTTGAAGGCGTAGGCGAAGCCGGGGAAGGTCGCGCCCACCGGCGCGCCGAGAAGGTTCTGCGGACCGATCTTGTTGTTGGCGGCGGGCGTCTGTCCCTGGCCGCTCGAGAAACCGAAGAGGTTGGAGTGGTTCTGCATGAACCAGCGCACGCCAAAGCGCAGATTGTCATTGAGGCTCACCTCGGCGATGGTGGCCTCGAGGAAAATCTGGTTCGGCAAGACGTCGAGCCCCTCGATGACCTGACGGATGCGCCGATAGTCCTCGGGCGTCGCCATGACGATGAGCGCGTTTTTCGCGTCGTCGACGCCGATCTTGTAACGGTCGTTGTCGAGGCTGACCGCCGGCGTCGGCCCCGCGCCCGGGCCGCCCTGCTGCCCGCCGGGAACGCTCAAGCCGCTTATGCCGCTCGGCCCGCCCGAGCCGCCGAAGCCGCCGCCCATGCCGCCGCCCATGCCGCCGCTTCCGAGACCGCCGCCGCTCAAGCCGCCGCTCCCCAGACCGCCCGCTCCCGAAGCGCCGGTCGGTCCCGACGCGGACAGGCTGCCGAGCGGGCTCGGCGGCGCCTGCCCCCCGCCGCCCAATCCGCCCGACGCCATGGACGACTGTCCAAAGCGCGGCGACACGCTGCTGTCAGCCTGCCCCTTCGAGCCGAAGATCGACGTCAGCACCGTCATCAGCTCCTTCGCCGGACGGTTCTGAACCCGATAGGTGAAGAACTGCTTCTCCGTATGCTCGGCGCGCGCGTCGAGCTTCTCGATCCAGGCGCGGGCGCGGGCGATATATTGCGGCTGCGACGAGATGACGAGGATGGAGGAAAGCCGCTTATTGCCGATGAAGCGGATCATGCCGCCCATCGGGCCCTCCTTCTCGGAGCCGAAGACGTTCTTGAGATCGTCGGCGAGCATGTCGGCGTCGCCGCTGCGCACGGGAACGAGCGCGAAGGACATGCCCTTCATCGTGTCGATGTCGAACATGGCGATCGCGTCCTGAAGCGTCGCGAGGTCCTGGGGGGCGCCAGTGAGCGTCAGCGTGTTGCGCGCGTCGTCGGCGCGCACAATGCTGCCGCGCGCCGCGATCGGCTCGAGCACGCGCTTCATTTCCGAGGCGGAGACATAGCGAAGCTGCACGACGCGCGCGCCCTCGCCGAGCGGGTTCGTCTCCGGCGAAACCGGATCGCTGGAAATGGTTTCGCCCGAAATCGCCGCCTGCTCGGTCGGAACGATCTTGTAGATGTTGCCCGACTTGACCACAGAAGCGCCGGAAACCCGCAAGGCGGATTGGAAAAGATCGAGCGCGGCGCTCTTGCGCACGGGATTGGCGGTATGTACGGTGACCCTGCCGTCGAGCTTGGGATCGACGACGAAATCCGCGCCCGCAATGTCGCCGATGACGATCTTGGCCGCCTGCGGGATCGGCAAATTGACGAGATTGAGCGTGACTCCGTCCTCTCCCGCCGGGTCGGCGGACGCCGAACGGTTGCGGCTGGATCCGATGAACCTGCCGGTGCCCGTCGCAAGGATGGCGCGTCCCGTGGCGGCGCGCGGGCGCAGCAGCCCTTCGGAGCGCGCGCCCCCGCCCTCGCCGCGCGGCGAACGGGGCATCGGCTCCACGTTCCATTCCGCGATGGGCGGTCCGCCGCCGACTGTCGAGCTTTCGCAACCGGCGACGCTCGCGACAGCCAAAGCCAGGGCGGATGCTCGTAGGACGCAACGCAAATCTACAACCTGTGGTTCGAAAGCGGCTCTAATCTGACTTCGCCACGCCTTAACACGTTTACGAAAGCTTCGCCACGCGAGGTCATTGCAGTCAATCATTCCAATGCTGGACTATTTTGAAACAATCGAACATTGAGAAGAAATGTTTGTCCGCGCGCCACGCGGCTCCGGCCTTGGCGCGGAAGAGCCGAAGACGACGAGAGGGGAACGACGCGCCGCGCGAGAAGGGGGCCGGACGGCGGAAATGCGCAAAAAATTTGAACATGGCAATTTTTCATTAACCTTAGCGATGTCGGCATGCGCCCGGCGACGCCGCGCGCTCGCGCCGCTCGCGCGCGACATTCTGCTCGCGCGGGGGGACGGTCGCCCGCTCGCTCCGACCGCCTGGGCGGCGTTTCTCTCTCTGATCGCGCATTTCGCGGAGGCGCCGGCGGTGGGATATTTTCTCGCGCCGAGCCTTCTGCTCTTCGCCGGCCTCTGCCTGATCGCGCTTTTCGACGCGCGCTATTTCGTCATACCCGATGGACCTCTGCTGACGCTCGGCCTCTGCGGCGCCGCGACGTCGCTTGCGAGCGCGCCGCAGGAGACCGCCGCCCGGTTCGCCGCCGGGGTCGCGGCCTATGTCGCGCTGCGGCTCGTCGCGCTGGGCTATGAAACCCTGCGCGGCGCGGCGGGCGTTGGCGAGGGCGACGCCCGGCTTTATGCGCTCGCGGGGCTCTGGCTCGGCTTCCCCGGCCTGCCGGCCGCGCTCGTCTACGGCGCGCTCTCCGCACTGCTGTCGGCCGTCCTTTCCATGCGTCAGGGCGCGCTTGAAAGCGCCCGCGAACCGATCCCTTTCGGCCCGCATCTGGCGCTCGGCCTGTGGCTGGTCTGGGTTTTCGGACCGCTGGACGCGGGATGAGCGCTTCTCGGGCGCGGCGCCGTCAACGCTGCCGTATCGCGACCGTCGCCTGGGCCTCGATCACCCGTCCGAGGCGGTTCGCGCCGACCCGGATCGTGACGAGTTCGGGCAGGCCCGTCCGGCTGGCCCAGCTCCGGCTCCAGACGGGGGGCTGCTGTTGCGGCGCGCCCGGCTGCGTCTGTTGCGCGCCGAAATAGGAAAGCTCGAAAAAGGCGACGCCCTTCAGCGCGACCGTCTTCTTCATCGCGGCGCGGCCGTTGGCGAGCCCCTCGCGCGGGCGATAGGGCTTCGTCCAGACGGCGAGCTCCGATCCCTCCGGGCCGCTGTCGACGCCGATCTCGGTGAGAACGAGCCCGCCCCATTGCGCGCCGCCCTCGCTCAACGCGACGAAACTTGCGGCGTTCGCCGTTCCGGCGAAGGGCGGCGGCGGCCCCTCCGCCGTGAATTGCTGCTGTTGATCGGTCGCGATCGTGTAGCCGCGCCCGATCAGGGCGGCCGTCGCGCGCACGACGTTTTCGACTTCGTCGAGCGCATCGCTCGCGCGCGTCGTCTCCCACGCCCGCGCGCCGAGATGAATCCCGCCCATGATCGAGGCCGTGATCAGCGAGAAGAGGCTGATCGCCAGAAGAAGCTCCAATAATGTGAAGCCGTCATGCGCGCGCCGCTTCATTGCCCGAGGGGCCGCGGTTCGAGGGCTTTGATTTTTACGGCCGAGAGCGTGAAGCTTTCGCCGCGCCCCGAAGGCTTGCTGATTTCGAGGCGCGCATGGAAGCTCGTGGCGACGGGCGCGCCGCCGATCGCCCCGGCGACGCTCCGCCCCGGCGCCACCGACAGAAACCAGTAGAGCCCGTCCGGATAGCGGCCGCTCGTCTCGCCGAAGGGCGGCGGGCCGTCGACGCCCAGCGCATCGAGATGGGACGCGCCCTGCCGAGCGGCGCGAAACAGGAAATCCGCGCGCGACTCGTTTCGGGCGCCGCCGCTGACGCCGTTGAGCAATTGCGTCAGCGTCATTGCGAGAATAGCGAAGGCCGCGAGCGACTCGATGAGCGAAAAGCCCCGCCGGGACGTCAGGGGAAGGCGCATGACGCCTCCCCCGTCAGCCAATTGACCGCGATCGTCGCGCGCGCCTCGGGCAATTGCAGCGTGACGTCGCCGCCCGTCGACGCGCCGTCGGGAAAGAATGTGATCGCGCCCGCGCGTTCCGAAAGCCGCTGCGTGCTGGCGACGTCGAGCGTCAGGGAGGCGTCGGCCGGCAATTGGCCGACGCCGCCGACCGGAGACGCGTAGGTCTTGCTGAAGAGATCGACCACGACCGCCGCCTCGCCATTGGCGGCGATGGCGCGCGCGCGCGTCGCGCGCAAGGTCGCGCAGAAAGCGCGCGCCGCGCTTTCGAGGCGCAGACGCGCGGAGGGCGGACGCAGAAGCTGCGACGACATGCCGGCGAGCAGCGCGACCAGCGCGAGGACAACCAGCGACTCCAGCATGGTGAAGCCGGCGCGGCGGCGCGGTCGGGGACGAAGCCGCCGCATCACTTCACCGCGAGATCGTTGATGCTGAGCACCGCGTCCATGACCGTCATGATGAGGCCGCCGACCACCGTGGCGATGAAGATGGTGAGCGCCGGCGTCAGCAGGCCCATCGCCCGTTCGATCGAGCGCTGCGTCTGCCGCTCGAACATGGCTGCGACGCGCAGCAGCATGTCGCCAAGCTGCGCGGTCTCCTCGCCGATCGTGATCATCTGCGTCGCGACGGGCGGGAAATAAGGCACGCGGCCGATGGCGCCGCTGAGGCTGGCGCCGCCGCGCACGGCCTCGATCACATCGGCAAGCTCGTTGTTGAGGAAGGCGTTGGCGACGGCCGCGCGCGCGCTCTCCAACCCTTGCAGCAGCGGCACGCCCGCCTTCAGCATGGAGCCGAGCGTGCGTGAGAAACGCGCCGTGGCAAATTGCGCGAGCATCGGACCAACGACCGGAATGCGCAAATAGAAGCGGGCGACGGCGATCCGCCATGTGGGACGCGTCTGCGCCATCTTGTAGAACAGGGCCGCCGCGCCGCCGACGATCGCGAGGACGAGGCCGATCGTTCCGGCGTTCGCCTGCGCGTCCAGAATGAATTGCAGCCCCGACGGCATCTCCTTGCCATTATCGGCGAAGATCGGCGCGATGCTCGGCACGAGCGTGCCCAGAACGACGCCCGTCGAGATGATGGCGAGCGTGATCAGCAGCGCCGGATAGATGAGCGCGCTCTGAACGCGCGCGCGCAATTCGAGACGCCGCTCCAGCATGTCGGCGAGATCGGAGAGCGCCGGCCCGACCTTGCCGACCGTCTCGCCCTCGCGCACGACATTCACATATTCCGGACCGAACGCGTCGGGCCGCCGCGTCAGCGCGTCGGACAGGGAGGCGCCGTCGACGATGCGCGAGAGAATTTCCCGCGCGAGGTCGCGCAGCCCCGGCGTGGCGCCCTGCGCCGAGAGGATGCGCAGGCTCTGGTCGAGCGGGACGTCCGCCTGTTCCAGCGTCGCGAATTCGCGGGTGAAGGAGGCGATCTGCGCCGCGTTCAATCCGCGCCTGCCGAGGGACGTTTGCGTGAAGCGCCCCGCCCCGGCGGGCTTCGCCTGGCGCGTCTCGAACGGCGTGAGGCCGCGCCGGAACAGCGCGTCTTCCGCCTCCTCGCTCGTGCGCGCTTCGATCTCGCCCTCGAGCAGATCGCCCGCGCCGCTATAGGCGCGATATTTGAATGTCGGCATGGCGCTATTCCACCCGCGTGACGCGCGCGACTTCCTCGATCGTCGTTTCGCCGCGCCAGGCCTTGGCCATGCCGCATTGATACATGGTCGTCATGCCGTTCTCGCGCGCCGTCGCCTCCAATTGCGCGTCGGGCGCGCTTTCGCAGACGAGCCGCTGCATCCGATCGTTCATGATCAGCAGTTCCGCAATGGTGGAGCGGCCGGAATAGCCGAGATTGCGGCAATGCGCGCAGCCCTTCGGCGACGACAGCCGATCGACGCCCGTCGCGAAGATCTCTCCCGAAAATTGCGCGCGCACTTGCGCGCGCGTCTCCATCGGCGCGGCGCAATGCGGGCAGAGCTTGCGCACGAGGCGCTGCGCCAGCACCGCCTTCACGGTCGACGCGATGAGATAATTCTCGACGCCCATGTCGATGAGGCGCGTGATCGACGCCGCGGCGCTGTTGGTGTGCAGCGTCGAGAAGACGAGATGGCCGGTGAGCGAGGCCTGAATGGCGATCTTCGCCGTCTCCGCGTCGCGGATTTCGCCGATCATGATGATGTCGGGGTCCTGACGTAGAATGGCGCGCAGCGTGTTGGGAAAATCGAGCCCGATCGCCGGCTGCACCTGCACCTGATTGACGCCCGCGAGCTGATATTCGATCGGGTCTTCGACCGTGAAGACCTTCACGTCGGGCGTGGTGAGCTCCTTGAGCGCCGTGTAGAGCGTCGTCGTCTTGCCGCTGCCCGTCGGGCCCGTGACGAGCACGATGCCGTTGGGATTGCGCATCACATGGCGCAATTGCGCGGTCGTCCTGGGCTCGAAGCCGAGCTTGTCGAAATCAAGCGCGATCTGGCTGCGGTCGAGAATGCGCAGCACGATGCTCTCGCCATGCGCCGTCGGCAGGGTCGAGACGCGGAAATCAATGTCGACGCCGCGGATCGCGAGCTTGATGCGGCCGTCCTGCGGCAGGCGCCGCTCGGCGATGTCGAGACGCGCCATGATCTTGATGCGCGACGCGATGGCGGCCTTGAGGCCCGGCGGCAGAATCTCGGCGGTGCGCAGCGCGCCGTCGATGCGATAGCGGACCTGCACCCCTTCCGGCGACGGCTCGATGTGAATGTCCGAGGCGCGCGCCTCGATGGCGTCGGAGACGATCTGGTTCACGCGGCGAACGACCGGCGCCTCATTGGCGATGTCGCGCAGGCGCTGCAGGTCGAATTCGCTCGCGTCATTGGCGCGCGCGTCATTGTCGACGAGCGAGACGCCGTCCTGCCGCGCGCCGTAGAGCGAGGACCAGGCCTTGTCGAATTGCGCCGGCGTCGCGAGCCGCAGCTCGATCCGATAGCCGGTGGAATAGGCCAGCGCCTGCACGGGCTCGAGGTCCAGCGGATCGGTGACGCCGAGTCGCAGTCTTCCATCCGCGACGGCGAGCGGCAGAAGCCGGTTGGCGTGGATGAATCTTTCGGGGATTTCCCCGCGCAGCGGCGGCTCCATCGGCAGGTCGCTCGGCTCGAGCTGCGGAATATCCAGGAACTTGCCGAGATGCGCGCAGAGATCGGCCTCGGAGACAAGGCCGAGCTTGGTCAGCACGTGATCGAAACGCTCGCCGCTCTGCGTCGCCGCTCTTTGCGACCGCTGCAAGGCGAGCGCGTCGATGGCCTTCTCGCGCAGAAGAAAGGCGCCGAAAGCCTCGGCGAAAGCGGGACTGTTGGCGTCCGGCCAAGGCATGGCGCCGGTCTCGGCGCTTTGGCCGGAAATCTCGGTCTGCGCCCCCATCGACGACCCTTCAGGCGATTAAGCTCGGCAGGACGTCCCGAGCGCGGACGTGGGAATGACACATTTGCGAGTCAATTGCATCACCAGCCCGAGCCCGTGTCGAGTGAATCTTCGTCGATGTCGAGCACTCAAGCGTCCGCCGCCAATAACCGCGCGCGACCGAGCGCCTGTCGCCATCTGGCCGTCTGCCTGTCCTTTATGGCGCTGGCTCCGGCGGCCGGCGCTGCGCCCGGCAAGACCTATTTCTTCGCGACCCCCGAGGCCTGCGCCGTCTCCGGCGCCTTCAGTCCGCGCGAATGCGCCGCGGCCTTCGCCAATGCGCGCCTGCAACTGCGCGACCGCGCGCCCCGTTTCGCCACGGCCGCGGAGTGCCGCCTCAAATTCCGCCTCTGCGAGATCAGCCGCGCCGAGACGCGGGAGGACGACGCCATGGCCTATGCGCCCGCCGACGCGCCCGCTTTCACGCCTTTGGCGCTCGGCGTTGAAATGATCGCGTCCCCGAGAGGCGCGGAAGCCGCGCCGACGCTCGCGATCGACACGCGCGCGCGGCTCTTTTCCTATTATCCGGTCTCGCGGCCCTATGAGGCGCGCCGGGTCGAGACGGCGCCATTCGAGACGGCGCGGGAAACCCCCGGCATTCTGTCGGCCGACCGTTTCGAGCCCTTCTCGAAGCGCAAGCCGTCCGGGAGCGTCACCACCTTCACCGCCTCGGCGCTCGGCGCGATAGAGGGGGCGACCCATGACCAGGCTTCGGCCGAAACGCCGGAGCAGCGCCGCAACCGCCTCAAGTCGGCGCCATTCGTCGAATAGGGCCGCGTCCATCACATTGCCAGCATAAAGGCCGGCGGCTATGGTCCTTCGCCTTTCGTCGTCGGCGCGCCATGCAGCGCCTTTTTCCATCAATTTCGCGCGGAGCCAGCTGTCCTTGTCGAGCGAGTTCTGGACGCGGGACGTGATCGAAGGCTCGCTGAAATCCGCGGCCCGGCGGTTCTTCGCCTGGTATCGCCGCGAATTCTTCAGCTTCTTCTCGCCGGAGACAGTCGCATGGCTCACGGACCGCGGCGACAGGCAGCTCATCCTGAAGGCGGAAGACCGGGAGATTTGGCGCCTTGACGGACGCGGCGCGCCGGTCTGGAGCCTCTCATCCGACGAAATCGCCGCCTCCTCTCTCGAAGAGGCGCTGGCGCGCCGGGGGATCGCGCGACATGCGGCGAAGCTCGGCCTCGAAATCGACGGCGCGGCCTTCTTCGTGCGCCGCTTCGACATTCCCGCCGTCGCGCTCAACAATCTGCCGAAGCTGCTCGCGACCGACATCGAACGCAAGACGCCCTTCCGCCTGGCCGACGTCGTCTATGGCCATACGACCGCGAAACATCCGGCTTCCCCCGACAAGCTGCGCGTGAGCTTGTGGATCTTGCGCCGAGATTTCATCGACGGCGCGATCGCCAATGCGGGGATCGACCTCTCCGACGTCTCTTTCATCCGGCCCACGGGTTTGCGCGAGACGGCCGAGGAAGCGCCCATCATCGCGCTCGAACGCGCGGCGGAGACCTCCCACAGATTCCGCAATCTTGCGCTCTGCCTTTGCGCAGCGACAGTTGTGTTCTGGGCAATCGGCGTCGGCGCGACATTGTGGCGACAATCCGCCCTGAACGAAGAGCTCGAAGCGAAGATCCGGGAAGCGTCGGCCCGCGCCGCGCGCGTGCGCCAGGTCGTGGATCGCGCCTCGTCCGAAAGCCGTCTTCTCTCGGTCCTGCGCGCCGCCCGGCGCAACGGTCCGCAATTCGCCGATCTTTGGGAGGAAACCGCGCGCATCCTGCCGGACGGCGCCTTCGTGACGGATTTTCGCCTCTCCGAGCCCAGACCCAATGAAAAGGCGATCGACCTCGTCGGCTTCGCCGATTCCGCCGTCGGCCTTCCGGCGCTGTTCAACAAGTCGCCGCTTTTCTCCGACGCCGGGCTAACGGCGCCGATCACGCCCGATCCGCGCGAGAAGCGCGAGGGCTTTTCGCTGCAAGCGAAGCTCGAACAGCAGAAGCCGGCGGCCGGCAAATGAACTGGAGGACGCTCACCGAAGGCCCCGCCGGCCGGCGCGCGATTTTCGTGGGCGTCAATCTGCTGGCGCTCGCGCTCGGCTATGCCGTAATCGTCGAACCGGCGCGGCGAATGATCGCCGACGGCGCCGAGGCCATCGCGCAAAGAAGGCAGACGCTCGCCCGCTATGAGGCGGTCGCCTCGCATGAAGAGCAGATCCAGGAATATGCGCGGCAAGTCGCCGACATCAACGGGCGCGGCGAGCTCCTGGACGGCGACAGCGAGGGCGTCATCAACGCCAATCTCCAGGCGCGGCTGAAGTCGATCGCGGAAGCCGCGCAGGTCGCCGTTCGCTCCATCCAGATGCTTCCGGAAAAGCCGTTCCAGGGCGTGACGCTCGTCGGCGCGCGCATCGAAGTCTCCGGCGCGTACGAGAATATTCACGCGCTGGCGCGCGCCCTGGAAGGCGCCCCGCCGCTCATGATCATCACGGCGGCGACCTTGCGCGGCCAGGCCATATTCTGGGGCGCGCCGGCGCAGGGAGAGCAGGATATGGAAGCCCAATTCGACGTTTTCGGCGGCGCGCCGCAGAAGAAGGGGCGCCCATGAGCCGGGTCGAGAAAATCGGGCGGGTCGCCGACATTGCGCGCGGCGGCGCGCGGACGCTCGCGGCCCCGCTGCATCAGGCGCATCTCTCCCCCCTCTCCGGAATGATCCTCGCATTTCTGCTGGCGACGGCGGTCGGGGCCGGCGTGTTCGCGGCGTACGCCATCCTGGGCCCGATCAGCTCCGACGACGGCGCGACGGCGCCGGATTGGACGCCGCCGACCCTCGCGGTCGGCGAGCTCGATCCGCCAAAGCCCGCGAGCGCCGACGTTGAAACTCTCTCGCGCCCGATTTTTTCCAAGAGCCGAAAACCCGCGGCAAAGGCCGCCAGGCCACAAGCGCCCGTCGAGAGCGCCCCGACCGCGACCGCGCCGAACGGGCTGACGGTCGGCGCCATTTTCCGGGGCAAGAAGACGAGCCAGGCCTATCTCATCTCGGCGGACACGCCCGAGGGCGCGTGGAAAAAAGTGGGCGATACGATCGATTCCTGGACGATCAAGGCCATCCGTCATCAGGAAGTCATTCTCGAAAGCGGAGGGCGCTCGGCGAAATTGCCGCTCTATCCGAGCGACCCGACGCAAGCGGTCAGCCTGTCTTCTCATCGCCCGCCCTCCCCCGCTCCGCCGACGCCCGTCAAGAACCACGGACTTGTCGATTGAGCCGTCGAAGCAGCGAGACGCGTTTGAGCGACTCCGCGTAAACGCAGCGCGATCTAGGTCCCGCTCGCGCTTTGCGCGCCTGCGTCCCGCTCGATTTCCTCCATGTCGGCGTCGGACAGGCCGAAATGATGGCCGATCTCGTGAACGAGGACATGGGTGATGATCTCGCCGAGCGTGTCCTCGCTTTCCGCCCAGAAATCGAGGATGGGCCGGCGATACAGCCAGACCATGTTGGGTTGCGCGCCGGTCTCGGACAGATGCTCGCCCTCGGCGAGCCCGCGACCGCGGAAAAGGCCGAGAAGGTCGAATTCCGTCTCGCATTCCATCTCGTCGAGCGTCTCCTCGTCGGGAAAATCCTCGACGTGGAACACGACCCCGTCGCACAGGCGCCTGAATTTTTCAGGCAGCGCGGCGAAGGCGCCGTCCGCAAGCGCTTCGATTTCGGAAAGAGTAGGAGCGCAGCGCAGCGCCCAATCATAAGACGTGTCAGACATACGGCGACTATGCCACTCGGCGACGCTCCGGCGAAGCGCATTTCTGGAAATTCACGAAACGCCGGCCAGATGACGACCGGATGAACAGGCGGCGTTCCGGCTTCCGCTCGCAATGACGCTGCTACGGCGTTGCTCGGCGAGGACTGAACTCGGACCGCTCCCGAATGCGATCAACGCCAGTTCCGCACATCCACGAAACGCCCGGCGACCGCCGCCGCCGCCGCCATGGCCGGCGAGACGAGGTGGGTGCGCCCCTTGAAGCCCTGGCGGCCCTCGAAATTGCGGTTCGAGGTCGAGGCGCAGCGCTCGCCCGGCGCCAGACGGTCCGGGTTCATGGCGAGGCACATGGAGCAGCCCGGCTCGCGCCATTCGAAGCCGGCGGCGAGAAAGATCTTGTCGAGGCCCTCGGCCTCGGCCTGCGCCTTCACGAGGCCCGAGCCCGGCACGACCATGGCGTTGACTCGGTCATGCACTTTCTTGCCTTCCACCATATTGGCGGCGGCGCGCAGATCCTCGATGCGGCCATTGGTGCAGGAGCCGATGAAGACGCGGTCGATTTCAATGTCGGTCATCCGCTCGCCGCCCTTGAGGCCCATATATTCGAGCGCGCGTTCGATCGCCGCGCGCTTTTGCGGCGTCTTCGCGGCGTCGGGCGTCGGCACGAGGCCGTCTATGCGCGCGACGTCCTCCGGCGAGGTGCCCCAGGTGACGAGAGGCGGCAAGCTGGCGGCGTCCAGCCGGATCACCTCGTCGAAATGCGCGCCCTCGTCCGAATAGAGCGTCTCCCAATATTTGCGCGCCAAGTCGAACGCCTCGCCCTTCGGACCCTTGGGGCGATCCTTCAGATAGGCGAAGGTCTTCTCGTCCGGCGCAACGAGGCCGGCGCGGGCGCCGCCCTCGATCGACATGTTGCAGACGGTCATGCGACCCTCCATCGAGAGGTCGCGGATCGCCTCGCCCGCATATTCGATGACATGGCCCGTGCCGCCGGCCGTGCCGATCTCGCCGATGATGGCGAGGATGATGTCCTTGGCCGTGGCGCCCTCAGCGAGCTTGCCGTCGACCTGCACCAGCATGTTGGCCGCCTTCTTCTGGATCAGCGTCTGGGTGGCGAGCACATGCTCGACCTCGGACGTGCCGATGCCATGCGCAAGAGCTCCAAAGGCCCCGTGCGTCGAGGTGTGGCTGTCGCCGCAGACAATGGTCATGCCCGGCAGGGTAAAACCCTGCTCCGGGCCGACGATGTGCACGACGCCCTGACGCCGGTCGCGCTCATTGTAATATTCGACGCCGAATTCCTTCGCGTTGATCGCGAGCTGCTCGACCTGCGCCTTGCTCTCCGGGTCTTCGATGGGGAGCGAGCGGTCGGTGGTCGGGACGTTGTGGTCGACGACGGCGAGCGTCTTTTCCGGCGCGCGGACCTTGCGCCCCGCCATGCGCAGCCCCTCGAAAGCCTGCGGGCTCGTCACCTCATGGATGAGATGGCGGTCGATATAGAGCAGGCAGGCGCCGTCATCCTGGCGGTCGACGACATGGTCGTCCCAGATCTTGTCGTAAAGCGTGCGCGGCCCGGTCGAATTGGACATGGTGTCTTTTTCCTCTCGCCGCTTGCGCGGCCAGTCCCCTTGAATTGAGGGTCTTCTACTCGTAACGCAAGCGTCATGGAAGAGAGTTCGCTCCCCCTCCCCGCCGCGAGGCCCGTATGGGCGCATTTGTGAGCGCCCTGCCCGCGAGCCTCGCCGCGGCGATCGCGGCGCAGACCGAGCGTCGGCCGCGCGGCGCGCTGACGGAAAGCGCCCGGCGTCTCTCGGAGCGCTACCGCGCCCGCAAGCCCACGCGCGACGCCATCCGCGACGAAACCGACGCGCTCGCTTATGCGCTGACGCGCATGCCGGCGACCTACGCCGCCGTCGCCGGCGTCCTGGCGCGGCTTGCGGAAGAGCAGCCGGATTTCGCGCCCAAAAGCCTTCTCGACGCCGGCTGCGGCCTCGGGGCCGCCGCCTATGCCGCGCTCTCCCTCTGGCCGGAAATCGGCGCGATCGAATTGGTCGACCGCAGCCGCGCCTTTCTGGCGCTGGCCGCGACGCTGGCGGCCGAAAGCGGCGCGCTTCCTCCGGCCGCGAAGATTACGACCGCCGACATCACAAGCCTGCCCGAGTCGGTCGGCGGAGCTGATCTTGTCCTCCTGGCCTATGCCCTCACGGAACTCCCCGATGGCGAACTCGCGTCTCTCGCCGACGCCCTCTGGGCGCGCGCCGCCGGCGCGCTCGTCGTCGCCGAGCCCGGCACGCCGCGCGACCATGCGCGCCTGATGCGCTTCCGCGATCGGCTGATCCAGAAAGGCGCGACAATTCTTGCTCCCTGTCCCCATGCGCGTCCTTGTCCGCTCCCGCTGTCGGATTGGTGTCATTTCTCCGTCCGCCTGCCCCGCTCGCGGGAACACAAATTGCTGAAGGGAGCCGACGCGCCTTTCGAGGACGAGAAATTCTCCTACCTCGTCGCCGCGCGCTCCGGCGCAAGCGTGGCGGCGCGCATCCTCGCGCCGGCGCGGCGCGGCAAGGCCGGCGTCACGCTAAAGCTTTGTGAAACGCGCGGAATGCACGAAATTTTCCTGCCAAAGCGCGACAAGGCCCGCTATGAAGGCGTGCGCAGGAAAGACTGGGGCGACGCGCTCGACGCCTCGCCGGAGGATGCTGGATGAACCGACCGAGGGTTGCGCCTTATTTGACCGTCAGCCCGGCCGCCGCGGCAATCGCCTTTTACACGGGCGCCTTCGACGCCAAGCAGCGCGCGCTCATGCCGTCCGTCGACGGCATGCGCATCGCCCATTGCGAATTGCTGATCAATGGCGGCTCCGTGATGCTCGCCGATTTCTTTCCCGAATTCGGCCAGACCCGCGTGCCCATGCCCGGCGACAGCGCCACTGTCTCCGTCAGCCTCGAATATGACTCGGCCAGACAGGTCGACGAGGTCTGCGCCCGCGCGGCGAAGCTCGGCGCCAAGATCGAGACGCAGCCGATGAACTCCTTCTGGGGCACGCGCTACGCCAGCCTGAAGGACCCTTTCGGCCATCGCTGGATTCTGAACGCTCCGCTCGACAAATAGAGCGCCCCGTCATACGGCTTCCGCCTGATCGCTTCGCTATGACGCTCCCCGTCATTGCGAGCGAAGCGAAGCAATCCAGGGGCGCGATATGGCTCTGGATCGTCGCCTTGCTCCTCGCAATGACGCTGAGAGCGTTGTCGTGACGCGACCGCACCAAACGGAACTGGCGTCACGCGCCTTTCGCTGAAGGCGCGCTATCGCCTCGCGTGCTTGACGCCATAGAAGATATAGATGGCGACGCCCACGGCCGTCCAGACGAGGAGCCGCAGCCAGGTGTCGAGCGGCAGCGCGACCATCAGCGCGACGCAGGACAATATGCCGAGAATCGGCATCACCGGAATGCCGGGCGCACGGAAGGGACGATGCAGCTCCGGATGCGACCTGCGCAGATGAAGGACGGCGATGCAGACGAGCGCAAAGGCCGCGAGCGTGCCGATGCTCACCATCTCGCCGAGAATGTCGATCGGCAGCAGGCCGGCGGCGAGCGCAACGACGGCGCCGACGAGAAGTTGGCTCACCGCCGGCGTGCGGTAGCGATCGTGAAGCTTCGCGAAGACGGGCGGCAGCAGGCCGTCATTGGCCATGGTGAAGAAGACGCGCGTCTGGCCGTAAAGCAGCGCGAGGATGGCCGTCGTCAGGCCGGCGAGCGCGCCGAGCTTCACGACCCAGGCGAGCCAGGACACGCCGGTGCGATCCATGACCAGCGCCATGGGGTCCGGCACGCCAAGCTCCTTGTAGTTCACCACGCCCGTCGCGACGGCCGCGACCGCGACGTAAAGAACGGTGCAGATGATGAGCGAGCCGACAATGCCGATCGGGATGTCGCGCTGCGGCGTATGCGCCTCCTGCGCGGCCGTGGAAACCGAGTCGAAGCCGACATAGGCGAAGAAGACGACCGAGGCGCCGCGCGCCACGCCGCTCCAGCCATAGACGCCGAACTCGCCCGTGTTCTCGGGGATCAACGGCGTCCAGTTGGCGGCGTTCACATGCGCCGCGCCGAAGGCGATCACCATCAGCACGACGACGACTTTGAGCGCGACGATGACATTGTTGAAGCGCGTCGACTCGCTCGTGCCGCGCACGAGCAGCAAGGTCAGCAGAATGATGACTCCGGCCGCGGGAAAATTGAAAAACCCATTCGGCGAGGCGAGATAGGCGCTGGTGAATTCCGGAGGGATGTTGATCCCCAATCCCTGCATCACGCGATTGAAATAGCCCGCCCAGCCGACCGCGACGGTCGCGGCGCCGGCGGCGTATTCGAGCACGAGGTTCCAGCCGATGATCCAGGCGAAAATCTCGCCGAGCGTGACATAAGTGTAGGTGTAGGCGCTGCCGGAAACCGGGATGAGCGCGGCGAGCTCAGCATAGCAGAGCGCCACGAAGGCGCAGGCGAGGCCCGACAGGATGAAGGAAACCATCACGCCCGGCCCGGCGTAATTTGCCGCCGCCGTGCCGGTGAGCACGAAAATGCCGGCGCCGATGATGCCGCCAATGCCAAGCGCCATGAGCGACACCCAGCCGAGCGCGCGTTTCAGACCGTCGCCGTCCGGCTCCGCGCTATGGGCGGCGATGATGGCCACCACGGATTTGCGCGTGAAATAGATCTTCTTCGCGACCTCGGACAAGGGATCGCCCTTTCGCAAATGCGCGGCGCGAAGGACTTGCGGCCGCGTCTGGGAACGCACGCCGATTATGGTTGCGGCGCAAAAAGATACAAGCACAAAAGCCGCGGTCGGAACGCGCCCGCCCGCACATCGCTACGAACGTCCGTTTTTCGCATATTCCAGAACCGCTTCCGCTGCTCGCGCGCTCGGATTGCGGCCCGCTTCGACGAGCCGCTCGCGCACGCGGCGGAAGGCGGCGCGTTGCGCGGCCCGCTCCGGGCCGTCGGCAAGCAGCGGCGCAAGGGCGCCGGCGAGCGCGTCCGGCGTCGCCGCTTCCTGCACAAATTCGGGAATCGCGTTTTCGCCAATGACGAGATTGGGCAAGACGATCGAATGCACGTCGATCAGGAATCGCAGCCAGGCCTCGAAATGCGAAACCTTGTAGGCGACCGCCATGGGCGTCCCGGCGAGGGCGAGTTCGAGCGTCGCGACGCCCGAGGTGGCGAGCGCGGCGCGCGCCTGCCGGAACGCTCCGAATTTTTCCGATTGCGACAGGAGGCGCGGCGTCACCGGCCAGTCTCGCAACGCCTCGCGCAGCGGAGCCTCCATATTTGGCGCGACGGGAATGGCGACCTCGAGCGCCGGATGGTCGCGCATGAGCGCCGCGACCGTTTCGCCGTAAAGCGGCGTCATGCGCTCGATCTCCGCGAGGCGCGAGCCGGGAAGAACGAGCAGAAGCGGATTCTCGTCCGGGCGCGGCGCGCATCGCGTCAGTTCATCGAGACGCTCGACCAGCGGATGGCCGACATAAACGCAGCGCGGACCACCGAGCCGCGCATGGGCCTCCGGCTCGAAGGGCAGCAAGGCCAGCACGCAATCGACATAGGCGCGCATCTTTTTCGCGCGCCCGGACCGCCAGGCCCAGACCGTGGGGCTGACATAGTCGACGACCGGCAGGCGGGGAAGCGCGCGGCGCACCTTGCGCGCGACGCGATGCGTGAAATCCGGCGCGTCGATGATGACGAGGCAATCGGGCTTGGCGTCGAGCGCGGCGCGCGCCGTCTCATTCATGCGCGCGAGAAGCGTCGGCAGGCGCGCAATGACCGGCGCGAGGCCCATAACCGCAATGTCGGTCATCGGAAAGAGCGAGGCGAGGCCTTCCCGCGCCATCGCCTTGCCGCCAACGCCGGAAAAGACGATGTCCTTGTTGGCGTCCCGCAGCGCGCGCATGAGCGCGGCGCCCAGCGCGTCGCCGGAGGCTTCGCCGGCGACAAGGAAAATATGCGGCGCCTTCACGCCGTGTCGCCGCGAATGCGCGGCGCGCAAAGCGGACGCTGCGAGGTCGCGCGAAGAAAGGCGACGATCTCGGCGACGTCCGCGTCTCCGGCATAGGCGGCCGTGACCTCCTCGACGCGCTCGCTCAATGCTTGCGGCCCGGCGCCGATGAAAAGCCGCCGATAGACTTCGCGCAGGCGCGAGACGCGCTCGGAGGAAAAGCCGCGCCGTTGCAGCCCGATGACGTTGATCCCGAACAAATGCGCGCGATTGCCGCCCGCGAGCGCGAAGGGAATGACGTCGCCTTCGACTCCGGCAAGACCGCCGACGAAGGCGTGGGCGCCGATCCGGACGTTCTGATGCACAGCCGTTCCACCGCCGATCGAGACATGGTCGCCAAGTTCGACATGGCCGCCGAGCAGAACCTGATTGGCGAGAACGACCCCGTCGCCGAGGCGGCAATCATGCGCCACATGCGAATAAGCGAGAAAGGCGCAGCCGTCGCCGATGCGGGTGCCCGCGCCCACGCCCGAATTGACGGTGACGCCTTCGCGTATGACGCAATTTTCGCCGATCATCGCCGAGCCTTCCGCGAGCGCCGCCTTGAGATCCTGCGACGGCGTCCCGATCGAGACGAAGGGGAAGATTCTCGCCCCCGCGCCGATCCTCGTGCGGCCGGCGACGACGACATGCGACTGCAGCGCGGAGCCCGCGCCGATCTCGACTCCGGCGCCGACATGGCAGAAAGGACCGACAATGACGCTGTCATGCAGCCGCGCGCCGGCGTCGACGATCGCTGTCGGATGGATGGTCGCCTTCATCGTCCCACCCGCGCGGCGCCGGCTATCAAACGCCCATCATCGCGCTGATCTGGGCCTCGCAGACGAGCGCGCCGTCGACCATGGCCTTGCCCTGATACCACCAGATATTCCGCTTCTGCGCGGTCTTGGTCATATGGAACTCGACGCGGTCGCCGGGCGTCACCGGCTTGCGGAATTTCGCGCCGTCGATCGTCATGAAATAGACGAGCCGGGGACGCTCCGCCGACCCTTGCGCGCGCATGACGATCACGCCGGCGGTCTGGGCCATGGCCTCGACAAGCAGCACGCCCGGCATGACCGGCCGCTCGGGAAAATGCCCCATGAATTGCGGCTCGTTGATCGTGACGTTCTTGACGCCGACGCAGGACTCGTCGCCGCGAATGTCGACGATGCGATCGACGAGCAGAAATGGATAGCGATGCGGCAGGCTGCGCATGATTTCCAGTATATCAGCGCTTTCCAGCGTCGCGCCGGCTTCCGTCCCAGACATGGTCGTCCCCTTTGTGAGTCGGGCGTCTGGCGCGCCCCGTTCGGGGTCTTTTATATCGCCTCGTCGGGCTTGTCGCGTCGCGCCATCCTGTCGAGCAGGGCGGCCGCGCGCAGGAAGCGCCGCAGCGGGCGCGCGGGCGCGCCGCCATAGCGGGCGCCGGGCGGCACATCGCGCATCACGCCGGATTTCGCGGCGATGGACGCGCCTTCGCCGATCGTGAGATGGGCGGCGACCGCCGACTGGCCGCCGAGCGCCGCATAGTCGCCGATCACGCAGGATCCGGCGATCCCGGCCTGCGCGACGATGGCGCAGAAACGGCCAATGACGACATTGTGGCCGATCTGGACAAGATTATCGATCTTCGTGCCCTCGCCGATAATGGTGTCGCGCGTCGCGCCGCGGTCGATCGTCGTATTGGCGCCGATCTCGACGTCGTCCTGCACGATGACGCGGCCGAGTTGCGGCGTCTTGAGCCAGCCCTTGTCGCCCTTGGCGAAACCGAAGCCGTCCTGGCCGAGCCGCGCGCCGGGATGGATGATCACGCGATCGCCGAGGAGCGAGCAGATGACGCTCGCCTGCGCGCCGATCGAACAGTCGCGGCCGATGCGCACATCGGGGCCGATCACGGCCTGCGCGCCGATGGTCGTGCCAGCGCCAATCTCCGCGGCCGGGCCGATGAAAGCGCCCGGATCGACGATCACGCCCGGCTCGAGCCGCGCTTCGGGATGCACGACCGCGCCCGGCGACACGCCGCTCGCGCGAAAGAGCGAGGCCGGACGCAAGGCGTCGGGGAACAGGCTGGCGGCGGCGACGGCCATCGCGCGCTGCGGATCGTCGACGAGGAGGCCGACGATGCGCTCGGGCAGGAGATGCGCATGCCGCCGCCGGATGAAGCAGGCGGTCGCGCGGCAGGAAGCGAGCGCCTCGACATAGCGCGGCGAGGCGAAAAAGCAGAGATCGCCATCATGGCCGGCGGCGAGCGGCGCGACGCCGGTGAGAACGGCGGACGCTCCCGACTCGCCGGGGCGAAGGCGGATCTCGGCGCCCGTGAGCTCGGCGATTTCCGCGACCGTATAGGGGCGGGAGAGATGGAAGAAGGCCGCCACGCTCATCCGAGCCGCTCGCCCCCGACGCTGGATGCAAAAAGGCCCGACGGGCGAACCCGCCCGTCGGGCCGTGAGGATCGTCAGAAGTTGGTGCCGCCGGTGAAGCGGAAGTTCTGCGTGATGTCCTGCGGCGCCTTGGAGGTCACGACCGCATAGTCGAAGCGGATCGGACCCATGGGCGAGTTCCACAGCACCGAGGCGCCGACGGACGAACGCAGGCGGAAATCGTTCGACGACGGCACGACGCAGGTGCCCTGGCCGAAGCCCGCTTGCGGCGTATAGGCCGCGAGACAAGTCACGCCCGGGATCGTCGCCAGATTGTTGCTGTAATTGGTGCGACCCTGGAAATTCCAGAGGCTGCCAGCGTCCGCGAACAGAGCGCCTCTCAGGCCCAGATCCTTCGGCAGGCCCCACAGCGGGA
>Ga0123398_1015639_pt1 | contig 23369 bp, 19 predicted proteins | sample T5LHNO3metaT_FD_89926 | JGI IMG/M metagenome (GOLD analysis project Ga0123398, IMG submission 89926) | Methane-oxidizing artificial microbial communities from Washington, USA to study methane cycling - T5-LHNO3 metaT (Metagenome... | ecosystem: Engineered > Modeled > Simulated communities...
AAAACAGGTGCCTTATGTGGAAAAAAATACGCATTATCATTCTGCTGTTGATTCTTGCAACGGTGATTCAGCAGACGTTACAAGAAGATGCGGATTTGGATTGGAATAAAAATTTCTATGTAGCGGTATATCCTATCAATGCAGATAATAGCGCGGTAGTAAGCACTTACATTAACACACTCACCCCCCAAGATTTTGAGCCGGTGGCAGAGTATTTTGCAGAAGAAGCACAACGTTATCAGTTAGGCTTGCGTCGCCCATTTGAGATTCGACTCGGGGATAAAATCAATCAAATTCCTCCAGCACCCCCAGTGGAAAGTGGCGTATTGAAAGTCGTGCTATGGAGTTTACAGTTTAGATATTTTGCCTGGAAAAACTCACCTAGCATGTCGGTTAAGCCGGATATCCGGCTGTATTTGCTATACCATGATCCTTTAACTAGCCCTCGCCTTACGCATTCAACGGCTTTAAATAAAGGCAGAATAGGGCGTGTGAACTTGTTTGCCGATGCAGCGTATGCCAAAAAGAATTTGGTGATTCTGGCGCATGAACTGCTACATACGGTCAAAGCAACTGACAAGTATGACTTAGCGAACGGATTGCCTAGTTTCCCCGACGGTTACGCCGAGCCAGAGAAACAGCCCAGATTGCCACAAGATTATGCAGAGCTGATGGGTGGCAGAGTGCCACTGACCGAAAGTACTGCAGAGGTACCTAAGAGCTTGCGGTTAACTTTGATTGGACGCAAAACTGCAAGAGAAATTGGCTGGGTGCGATAATCATCAGATGGTCATTTCAATATAAGAAAGAAAAGAAAGCACAGCATGGCGATTACAGATTGGCCTGAAGGGGAGCGCCCAAGAGAAAAGCTGATGCAGCAGGGAGCAGCGGCATTGTCAGATGCGGAGTTGCTTGCCATCTTTTTGCGCGTAGGGGTAACAGGTAAAAGCGCAGTAGACTTAGCGCGTGATCTTTTGCAACAGTTTGGCAGTTTAAATGGCATTTTTTCGGCGTCGCTAGTGCAAATCAACCAAGTGCATGGCATGGGTGAAAGCAAGTATTGCCAGTTACAAGCAATTTTTGAGATGAGTCAGCGGGCATTGGCAGAGCAAATGCAGGTACGCGATGTGTTGTCCTCGCCTAAGCAAGTACGTGATTATTTGATGCTCAAGCTAGGGATATTACCGCGAGAAGTGTTTATGCTGCTGTTGCTGGATGCGCAAAATCGGGTATTGGCGCAGGAAGTGTTGTTTGAGGGCACGTTGACGCAAACCAGCGTCTATCCGCGTGAAGTGGTGAAGCGCGCGCTGCATCACAATGCCGCTTCTGTTATTTTTGCACATAATCATCCTTCTGGCATTGCTGAGCCTAGCCAGGCGGATGAAAGCCTGACACAGGCATTAAAGCAAGCATTGGCCTTGGTGGATGTGCGGGTGTTGGATCATTTTATTGTGGCGGGCAATAGTACCTGTTCGTTTGTAGAGCGCGGTTTACTTTAAGAGCGAGGAGCCTGAGATGTCTTTGCAAACTTGGGAATTGTTAAGTTACATTGTGACGGTGTTTGGTTTGCCGTTGGCAATCCTCTCATTTATGCTAGAGCAGCGTAAAGAACGTGAGAACGAAGAAGAAGAGGTGTATCAGTTATTGTCGGATGCCTATACCGATTTTCTTAAGCTGGTGATGGCGAATCCAGACCTTAAATTGCGCTCACAATCCAGTATTGAGCAGCTAACAGAAGAGCAACTGGAGCGTATGTACGTGATGTTTGAAATTTTGATTTCATTATTTGAACGTGCCTATTTACTTGCTTACGAGCCCAATATGGCGGGCAAGCAATTGCGGCGTTGGTATTCATGGGATGACTATATGCGCGAGTGGTGCGAGCGCGATGATTTTCGGGAGTGGTTGCCAAGGCTGTTGCAAGGTGAAGACCCCGATTTTGCCAAGTACATCACAAAAATCGCGAAAGAAAAAGGCCGGGTTGGTACGCCGACCTTGATTGAGGTTTAACCTACCTTAAGTGTGCTATGTGCTTTCACTAAACGTTTGAGTTCTGGCACACAAGAGCCACAGTTGGTGCCGCATTGCAACTTGGCTTGTAGCGTTTGCAAGTCTGCCCCAGCTTCACAGGTGTCGATAATTTCATTCTCTGACACATCAAAGCAGTTACACACAATTTTGCCACGGCTTTTTTGACCGCTAGGTGGCGCACTTAATGGCGCAAGTGCCCAACGTCTGAGTTCATCGGTAAATTGGCCTTGTTGCATCACTTGTTTCAGCCAGTCTGCTGCCAATGTTTCACCAATCAGTTTCACGCCAGTCACTTGGCCTGATTCTACCAAGATGCGTTTATGGATACCGCGTTTGGCATCGTCATAATTTAGCATGGGTGCGTCTTCCACCATGCCAAGCATTTGGTCCAAACGTTGAATAATCGCGGCATCAGGCGCAGTATGATGCGATGCACGCAATACGACCATGCCGTGGTCACGACCATACAATCCGCAGGTGGCGTAATCAAACTCTTTAAGTAGGGGGCGAATGTTTTCAACCAAACTTAGATTACTGCAAGTGCGCATGACCGTCATTTGCCAAGGCAGATCCAGCTTTTCAATCTTAATGGCCGTATGTTTTAGCTCAGGCTGCTTAGAGGTCTTATCAAATGCTGGCGGCATCAAGGCATTGACACCCAAGCCACTCATCGTTTGGCTTCCCCAGTGCATAGGGATAAAGGTTTCCGCCGGTTTGACTTCTTCGGATTGCTGCACACGAATATTCAGGCTGCCGCGTTTATTACTCAGTTTCACAATGTCGCCGGACTTGAGCTGCCGGCGCGTCATGTCATCCTGATTCATAGACACAACCGGCTCTTCCACATGATTATAAAGTTGCGCAATGGTGCCGGTGCGGCTCATGCCATGCCACTGGTCACGTAAGCGTCCAGTCAGTAGGTGCAGCGGATGGCGCGCGTCGGTTTTATCGGCAGTACCTTTATATACTGCGTTGTGGAACTGCGCTTTGCCGTTAGGTTTTTGGAATACGCCATCGGTATACAGGCGTGCCTCACCAGTCGTTGCACCTTCTTTAAATGGCCATTGTTGCGGACCTTGTTGTTCCAGCAACTGGTAGCTGAGTCCGGTAATGTCTAAATCGCGTCCGCGTGTTGTTTCACGGTGCTCGTTGAACACACTTTCCGTGGTGGGATAATCAAATAATGATTTACCCGTGATAGATTTTGATACAAGTTTTTTCTCTAAACGTTGTGCAAAGTCCACCGCGATTTCCCAATCGTGGCGCGCTTCACCCGGCTTGGGCGATGCACTTTGCAAGCGTGTGATTCTGCGTTCCGAGTTAGTCACGGTGCCTTCTTTTTCACCCCATGTCGTGGCTGGAAAGAACACATCGGCGTATTGGTTGCTGTCGGTGTTGTTAAAGGCATCTTGCAGGACGACGAGTTCGGCAGTATTCAGCGCTTCTAGTACATTATTCAGGTCTGGCATCGAGTGTGCTGGGTTGGTGCAGGCAATCCATACCGCTTTGATTTCACCTTTTTTAATGGCATCAAACATTTCAACCGCAGTTTTTCCGGGCTGGGCGGGCACATCATCAATGTCCCATAATTTCGCCACTTCTGCGCGGTGCTCGGCATTGGCTAAGTCACGGTGGCCAGAGAGTAAGTTGGCCATGCCGCCGACTTCACGGCCACCCATGGCATTGGGTTGTCCGGTGAGCGAGAATGGGCCAGCGCCCGGTTTGCCAATTTGGCCGGTGGCCAAGTGTAGGTTGATGAGTGCCGCATTTTTATCCGTGCCGTGCACCGATTGATTGAGCCCCATGCAATACATGGAGAGCGTAGGACCAGCACCAAACCATTTAGCCGCTTGAATAATATCCTGCTCACTGATGCCGCAAATATCAGCCACCATTTTAGGGGTGTATTCGCGTACGGTTTCTTTTAAAGCGTCAAAACCTTCGGTGTGGTTGCGGATATACTGCATATCCAACAGCCCTTCCCAGAGCATCACGTGTAATAGACCATTGAATAGTGCAACATCGGTGCCCGGTAAAATGGCCAAATGTAAATCAGCAAACTGTGCCGTATCGGTGCGGCGTGGATCGACCACTACAACTTTCATGTCAGGATTTTTAGCTTTGGCATCTTCGATGCGGCGGAAAATAATCGGGTGTGCAAAAGCGGTATTCGACCCTGCAATAAACAAACACCCGGTATGATCGATATCTTCATAGCAGGCGGGTGGGGAGTCTGCACCCAATGTGGCTTTGTAACCAGTCACGGCGGAGCTCATGCATAGGCGTGAATTGGTGTCGACGTTATTGGTGCCAATCAAGCCTTTAGCCAGCTTGTTGAACACATAGTAGTCTTCGGTTAGCAATTGGCCCGAAATATAAAAGGCCACGGAGTCCGGACCATGTTGTGCAATGGTGTCGGCGAATTTATCCACCACATAATCCAGAGACGCATCCCAAGTACTACGCTGACGCTCGGCACCGCGCTCGGTACGCAATTCCGGATAGAGGCCGCGTGCATCCAATTTGGCCGTGAGGTGCAGGGTTGAACCCTTGGTGCATAGGCGTCCGAAATTGGCAGGGTGGTCGGGGTCACCTTTCACATCAATAATACGTTGATGCTCTGTTTTAATAATCACGCCACAACCCACGCCACAATAGCAACAGGTAGCCTTGGTCTCTTTGACCGCAGGATTGATAGGGGATTGCACTTGATTTGCCATTTGCTACTTTGTCCGTCTTTAAATTACTAACTTCAAATTTCTAAATACACCATACCATCTTCTACTTTGACTGCATAGCAAGCGGTTTGACCTACATCTGGCTCTTCCGCTTTGCCGTCTACCAAGCTGATTTTCCAGCTATGTAGCGGGCAGGCCACTTTGTCACCATAGACAATCCCTTGCGAGAGTGGGCCGCCTTTGTGTGGACAGGTATTGTTCAGCGCAAATACACGGTCATCTTCGGTGCGGAAAATACCAATATCTGTTTTTTCAGTACGCACCAAGCGTGAACCCAGTTTAGGGATTTCGGTTAAGGGGCAAACTTTTGTCCAGCTCATAAAAACTCCAAAATGATATGAAATGCAGTCTATGTTAAGAGACTATTAGTAAATAAATAAATAAAAAATTAAGGATCAGAGAGAAAATCGCCAGCCACTGCCATTTGAGTAATCGGGCTCTTGCAATCAGTGGTGTGCGTTGCAATGCAATGGGTTTGAGCTCGCCGTATTCCAGCGCATGTAACATCTCGTCTGCTGTTTCAAAGCGTTTATCACTATCTCGTGCAACAGCTTTAAGAATGATATTTTCTAGCCATGCCGGAATATCCGGACGGTAGCGTGTGGGGCGAATCGGCTCGCCAAAACGTGGCGCTTGAAAAGGCTCGATCTCGCCATAAGGATATTTTCTGGTCAGCAAGTAATACAGCGTGACGCCTGCCGCATAAATATCGGTAGTGATGTCTGCAGACTTACCTTCAAATAATTCCGGTGCCATAAAGCTTGGCGTGCCAGGGTTACTCATGGTTTCCGGTGTGCCGATGGTGGTATTGAGTGCTACCCCTAAATCTAAAATGCGCAAACGCTGGTCTGAGCCAATATGAATGTTGGCTGGTTTGATGTCGCGATGAATAATATTTAAGCGGTGCAACATGCTGATGCCTCGCATCAGGTCTTCAGCGGTCTTGGCTACGCCATTGACCGTAAAGTGATGTCCATGTTCAATGCGCTGCTGCAAGGTCGCACCTTCGTGCCAGGTCATCACATAATACAAATGCTTGCGCTGTTCTGCCGTTAACGGCAGCACTTGAGGCACGCATTGCGAAACCACGCGTTTAGCCAGCCATTCTTCATTCAATAGTGCTTGGCAACTGTCTTTATCATTGGCCATGATGGGCTGCAGTGTTTTTAATACAAACAATTGCTTGCTCTGGTTTCTGACTTTGTACAGTACGGTAGCGCGTGAGTCATGCAAGATATCCTGCACTTCAAAGCCATCCAGTGCATCGCCCACTTTTAGCTTGGGTGGCACGGCTAAGTTTTGTGCATCCGAGAGTAAATCATTCAGGTTATCGGTGCCAATCTCATCGATGCGCACAATGATTGCCGTTGCATTGTCTTGCCCACCTTTTTCCAACGCCGTTTTGGTGAGGTGGTCACTGATCATTTGCGGGCTGTCGTATAGCATCATGGCATGATGGATCGCTTTCTCACCTAATGGCTCCCATACGCCATCACTCATCATGGCAAAGGTGTCGCCTACTTCTAATAGGCCTTCGGAAAAATCTACATTAAGCGTGCTATCTAACCCTACTGCGCGCTTGAGCACGTGGCGCATGTCGGGTCTGTCCCATACATGATCGGTCGTGAGTTGTGTGAGCGTTTTGTTGCGCAACCGATAAATACGTGTATCCCCCACATGCGCCAGAATATAACGCTGCCCTTTCAATACAAGTAGCGATAATGTTGTCGCCATGCCAGACATATCGCGATTAGCTGCGGCCTGTGCCAGCACCCAACGGTTGGCGGCACTCAACACTTTTTCTAACGAGATATGGATTTGCCAAGTATCAGGGGTTGCATAGTAATCGGCAGAGACTGTACGCACTGTCATTTCAGCGGCCTCGCGCCCACCCGCGTTGCCACTGACACCATCAGCCACCGCAATGAGCGCACCTTTGGTGGCGAGCACCGCGTGGTTTGGCGTGACCACACCCGCGTAATCTTCATTACGTGTGCGTGGCCCTACTAGGCTACTTTCGCCAACGCTAAATTTCAGTGACATGACAATACTTAACGATTAAAACAGCCACTATACCTTAGCGGTGGTAGCCGTTGCAGCACCCCAGGTAGTTCTCCAGCGTGTTTTCACACCCATTAATCCCACCATGGCTAAGATGGCCAATCCGGCAAATATCAATAAGCCAATTTGATAGCTGCCGGTCACTTGTTTAGAGTAGCCCAAGCTGGAAGCAAGATAGAAACCACCAATGCCGCCCGCCATACCAACCAACCCAGTCATGACGCCAATCTCTCTGCGGAAGCGTTGCGGCACCAATTGGAACACTGCACCGTTGCCCATGCCGAGTGCTGCCATAGCCAGAATCACAACCGTTAAGCCTAAGGCTTGAGTTGGAATACCAAAACTTAAGATAAATAAGAACAAGGCCGCCAAGATGTACATGATGGTGAGTGAACGAATGCCACCGATACGGTCTGCCAATAAGCCACCAAATGGGCGTACCAATGAACCAGCAAACACGCATGCGGCCGTAAAGTAACCAGCATGGACTGGCGGTAGACCATATTGGTCATTGAAATAAATAGTCAATGAAGAAGCCAAGCCAACAAAACCGCCAAAGGTCACGCTATAAAAGAACATGAACCACCAAGCGTCTTTGTCTTTTAATACAGCAAGATATTGCCCTAAAGATTTGGCTGCGGGTGCGTCCGGTGCGTCTTTGGCAAAAATCACATACACCAACAAGGCAATGCTGAGTGGGATGAGCGCTAAACCAAACACGTTGTTCCAGCCGAATGCAATCGCTAAGCCTGGCGCAAATAACGCGGCTAACGCTGTACCAGAGTTGCCTGCACCCGCAATGCCTAATGCCGTGCCTTGATGCTCTGGCGGGTACCAGCGTGAGGCCAATGGCAGTGCCACGGCAAACGCTGCACCGGCAAAGCCCAAGAACATGCCTAATAACAAGGTATGTTGATAAGTATGCACACCATGCAGCCAAGCCACCAGCAGTGCGGCAATCACAATAAACTGGCCCACTAAACCCGCTTTTTTAGGCTTGATTTGATCAACCAACACGCCCATAAAAATACGCAGCAAAGCGCCTGTCAGCACTGGTGTGGCGACCATTAACCCTTTTTGTGCTGGCGTTAGATTCAGGTCTGCCGCGATTTGCACGGCGAGTGGGCCTAACATGACCCACACCATAAAGCTTAAATCAAAGTAGAAAAAGGCAGAAAATAAAGTGGGCTTATGGCCGACTTCCCAAAAACTTTTTTGCATGATCATCTCCTTGGTGAAGTATTCAGCTTCACCTATATATTGTTAAGCGTGAAACGGGTCGTCTCACGGGCTCTTGATTGAAAAAGAAGCGGTATTAGGCCGTGCGGCACTACACTGTAATAGTGTCGAACTCTTTATGCTCAGCACGTTTTTTCACGCGATCCGCCCAAGGGTCTACAGAACCTTGTAAGGCGTACAGCAAGCGCTCATAAGCGGCGGTACGGCCTTCGGCATCTTCTAGAATACGTTTCTTCACGTAATCCAGACCTACACGTTCAATCCAGTGCACGGTACGGTCAAGGTAACGCGCTTCTTCGCGGTAAATTTGGATAAACGCACCAGAGTACTCAATCACTTCTTCTGCCGTTTTCACTTTGCAGAGGAACTGGGCGACTTCAGTTTTGATACCGCCGTTACCACCGACATAAATCTCCCAGCCAGAATCGACGCCAATGATGCCGACATCTTTAATGCCAGATTCCGCGCAGTTACGTGGGCAGCCAGACACCGCAAACTTCACTTTATGCGGCGCCCACATGTGGTCAAACGCTTTTTCAATATCAATGCCGAGTTGCGTAGAGTTTTGTGTACCAAAACGGCAGAACTCAGAACCCACACAGGTTTTAACAGTACGGATCGATTTGCCGTAAGCGTAGCCAGAAGGCATATCTAAATCTGCCCACATGCTGGTGAGGTCTTCTTTTTTCACACCGAGCAAGTCAATACGCTGACCGCCAGTGACTTTCACCATTGGCACATTGTATTTGTCGGCCACATCGGCAATTTTGCGCAATTGATCAGAGGATGTAACGCCGCCATACATACGTGGAATCACAGAGTAGGTACCATCTTTCTGGATATTTGCGTGCACGCGTTCGTTAATAAAGCGTGATTGCGGATCATCTTTGGCTTCGTGTGGCCAGCTGGAAATTAGGTAGTAATTCAATGCAGGGCGGCAAGTTGCACAACCGTTAGGTGTGCCCCAGCTCATGCCTTTCATCGCATCTGGAATATTCAGGTATTTGTTTTTGCGAATTTCTTCACGGACGACCTCGTGGCTCTTATCGGTACAACCGCAAATCGATTTGCTGCTAGAAGGCGGTGCATAACCACCCCCTAAAGTAGAGGCTAAAATTTGCTCGACCAAGCCTGTGCAAGAGCCGCAGCTTGAACCCGCTTTGGTTTGTTTTTTAACGTCGTCAATGGTGAACAAGCCTTTTTCTTGAATGGCTTTGACGATCGTGCCTTTGCATACACCATTACAGCCACAGACTTCCATTTCGTCTGTCATAGCGGCTGCTTTATCTTGACCTTGGTGCCCGGTATTGCCCAGACTATCTTGCCCGAACATGAGGTGATCACGTATCTCATGAATCGGTTTGCTATCACGCAACATCTGGAAATACCAAGCCCCATCCGTCGTATCGCCATAGAGCACGCTGCCGATGATTTTGTCATCTTTAATCACGAGTTTTTTGTACACCCCGCCTACTGCATCGTGCAACACAATTTCTTCGGTATCTTCACCGCCAGAGAAATCTCCGGCAGAAAACAAATCAATGCCTGTGACTTTTAATTTTGTTGAAGTCACGGAGCCTTTGTATAACCCAATACCAAAGTTGGCCAAGTGTGTGGCGCACACCTTAGCCATTTCAAATAACGGCGCGACCAACCCGTAAGAGGTGCCGCGATGTGAAACGCATTCGCCCACTGCATACACGCGCGGGTCGTAAGTTTGCATGGTGTCGTTGACTACAATGCCACGGTTACAATGGATGCCAGCCGATTCCGCTAAAGCGTAATTCGGGCGAATCCCTACCGCCATGACGACTAAATCGGCGGGGACTTCTTGGCCGTCTTTAAATTTGACTGCCGTCACGCGGCCATCTTTACCAATCAGTGATTCGGTATCTTTTTTCAGTAAAAAGTGCAGGCCTTTAGACTCTAGTGATTTTTGCAGCATCACGCCTGCAGTTTTGTCTAGCTGGCGTTCAAGTAACCACTCGTTTTTATGGACGACAGTGACATCCATGCCCTGGATTTTCAACCCATTGGCCGCTTCTAAACCAAGCAAGCCGCCACCAATTACCACTGCATGTTTATATTGTTTAGCAGTTTCAATCATGTCGTTAGTATCTTTAATGTCGCGATACCCCAGCACGCCTTGTAAATCGGCACCGGGAATTGGCAACATAAACGGCTTGGAACCTGTGGCCAACAACAAACGGTCGTATTCTGCACTGGTGCCATCTTCCGCATACACCACGCGATTTTTACGATCAATCTTGTTGATGCGTGCGTTGGTGTAGAGCGTGATATTGTTTTCTGCGTACCATTCGCGTGTATTTAAAATGATGTCATCAATCGTTTGCTCGTTTGCAAGCACCGGCGACAGCATAATGCGGTTGTAATTGGGATAAGGTTCATCGCCAAACACTGTAATGTGATAGATATCCGGCGCTATTTTGAGTAGCTCCTCTACCACGCGCATACCTGCCATCCCGTTCCCGACCACCACTAAATTCATTTTTTTCATAGTACACCTACCTTGTTTAATCTATCGCGTTTAAGCAATTTACGAGCCATGTATATAACCATAGCGGAATCAATGCATTACATATCGTCTATACGTCATTTAACGTAGTGATGACCATTAATAGTGCATATGCACCAAGATGTGATTTATCTTGGTGCATGCGCAAAAACCTATCTCGCTACCCACTTTTTGTGGGTAGTGATGTTAGTTAAAATGTGTACATGGCAGTGAGCCATAGTTTTTCTGTATCTCTCACACGGCCGCGGTTTCCAGCCACGTTGTTTGCAACATTGGGCGTTGCTGCATAGTGGTCATCTTCTGTAAATTTGCCGTACTCTAGTTTAGTCATGATGTTCTTATTCACGTTATATGTGACTGCTGCATTCCACTCTTTACCGTATTGGTTGCCATTTCTGCTTGCACCACCGCCGACCGTATTAAAATCTTCATCAGAGTTAATGACGTGATAGTCGGCAAAAAATAAGAAATCGTCGTAACGATAAGTCGCGGTCACAAACGTATCTTTAATCCCGGATCTTGGCGTGGCTAAGAACTTATCGACCCAACCTTGGAACAAGTGATTCGTGCCATAAGGGGTTTGGAAAGCGTACAAATTGTCATTGCTGGATAGTAGCTCTTGGTCGATACGCATATTGAAGTTATCCCAACCTAAGCCGCCGCCCAGTTTGTAGTAGTGCGCATCAATGCGTTTGTCGCCGCCGGAATAATCCGTTTGTTTAGCGTATTCAGCCGTGTAATGTGCTCTAAAGTTAGGGTTGAACGGATGCGTGCCATCCAAACGTACACCAAAGGTTTTGTTGGATTGGTCAGCCGTTAAATTTGCTCTGCCGTTATTATTCAAGGTACCTGCGCCAAACCATGCATTACCAAAGCCCAATTCATCCATGTTAGATAAGTAGCCATAACCCACTAAGAATTCGGTAGGTGAAATGCGGTAGCGGATATTCGCAATATCTATATCGCCACCACGCTGCACTGTAGTAATTTGTGTGACCTCTTCAAAGTGCGCTAAAAATACTTCGGTGTCTGTAATGGTTTTGTTGAAGACTGAAATACCATCAAACACTTGCATGACTTGGCGGAAAGCAATATCGCCAATAAAGCGTACGTTGTCTAAGTTAACAGCTTGGCGACCTAAGCGGACACGCGTGTTCTTTACACCGGTCCAGTCAATATAGGCTTGGTTGATGTCGGTAAAATCAGGGTCGACGATTTTTGCGTATTCAATTTTGCTGTTTTGATTGGTGGCACCATTGATGCGGAAGCCGTTAGTGCCATCATTAAAACTATCGTCAAGTTTGGAAACATTAATAAACTGCACGGCAAAGCTAAAGTTTTGGTACGGTGCAGTTTGCCAGCCCACTAAGCTACGCAATGTAATGCCATCTGCATCTTTGAGCTCTCGATTAGCAGTTGGGTTGGCTGTGTTAGCTGCATTCGTATAGTTGGTAGGTTGTAAGCCATCTTGCTCTACGTGTTCATAGCGCAATCTGAAGCTGGTCATATTTTTGCCAGTTTTAATCGCATCCATAAAAGTGTATTCAGGAAGCGCTTCTTCTTCGGCCATTGCATTGAATGATAGCGAGGCAAATCCCAATAACACTGCAAATGCAACTGGACTTAACTTTAACGCTTGGCTTGATAAGACTTGGCTTGATAAGACTTGGCTTGATAAGACTTGACTTGGCTTACACTTGCTATTACTTTTCATACTGTTACTCCTATTCTCAAGATGGGGTGATACGTACCTTGGTACGTGGGTCTGTCCTGGTCGACAGACCCTTTTTTATGCTGCTTTTTTCGCGTGGCGCTCGTATAAAAACTTCAGGACTTCGCTGCGTAAATGGTTGTAGTGCGGATCTTCAGCTAAATCCAAACGCTTTCTTGGGCGTTCTAAATCTACTGTTAATATTTCACCTATCGTCGCAGCCGGGCCATTCGTCATCATGACGATTTTATCGGAGAGCAACACAGCTTCATCCACATCGTGTGTGACCATGACTGCGGTACAACCGGATTTCGCCATGATTTTCATCAACTCGTCTTGCAAGCCAGCACGTGTCAACGCATCCAATGCCCCAAACGGCTCATCAAGTAATAACACTTTGGGTTCCATCGCCAATGCTCTGGCAATACCTACGCGTTGTTTCATGCCGCCGGAAATTTCGTTCGGACGTTTTTCCGTTGCATGGGTGAGGCCTACCAGCTCCAATGCAGCTTTGGTGCGTACTTGCAATTGTGCTTTGCTTTCAGTATTACCAAATACGCGGTCCACCGCTAAATAGACATTCTCAAAGCAAGTCAGCCAAGGCAGTAACGAGTGATTTTGAAACACCACAGCGCGCTCAGGCCCCGGTTTTGCAATTTCTCGTCCAGCGCAAAATAAGTGCCCAGCCGTTGGGGTAAGTAAGCCGGCGATCAAATTCAATACCGTGGATTTACCACAGCCGGAGTGGCCGATAATCGAGACAAATTCGCCTTCTTTGATATTGAGGTTAATGCCTTTGAGTGCATCAAACGTGCCTTTTTTGGTGACAAAGGTCATGTCTATATTCTCTAGTTGCACATAACGCTCTTGCAATGGTCTTTCTTGCACCGGTCTCTCTTGTAATAGTGTTTCCATATTGTTCTCCCTAAAGTCCGTGCGTTATTCGTAACTAAAACGTTTAGCTAGCAATGTCAGGCCTTGCTCGAGCAATAAGCCCACCACACCCACAATCACAATGGCAATGATGATGTGTTCCACATTCAGATTGTTCCATTCATCCCACACCCAGAAGCCAATGCCCACGCCACCGGTCAGCATTTCTGCTGCCACAATCACCAGCCATGCCACGCCGATAGAGAGGCGCACACCAGTCATCATGTAAGGCAGTACGTACGGGAACAAGATTTTGGTCACGACTTTCCACTCAGATAAATTCAGCACTTTGGCCACATTCATATAATCTTGCGGCACTTTGCTCACGCCCACAGCGGTGTTGATAATCATCGGCCAAATAGCGGAGATGAAAATCACCCAAATCGCTGCTGGGTTGGCGGCTTTGAATACCAGCAAACCAATCGGCAGCCAGGCTAAAGGTGACACCGGTTTAAGTAGACTGATAATTGGCGCAGTCATGCGTGACATAAACTCATAACGGCCAATAATAAAGCCCATCGGAATGCCCACTAACGCAGCCAATCCAAAGCCGGTCGCTACACGCTGCAGTGAATTCAGGATGTTCCAACCAATGCCCACGTCATTCGGGTTGTTGATGTAGAACGGATCGCTGAACAAGATGGTCGCTGCTTTAAAGGTAGAAATAGGACCAGGTACGCCTTGCGATTGGTGGGAGATAAGTGTCCATACGACAATCATCAGTGATAAGCCAATCATGGGTGGAATGGCCCAGGCAAAAAACTGGCGCGCTAATTTAACCAACTTGCTGTCACTGCGGGGTGCAACTACCGCGGGTGTTTGCAGCATGTTGTCAGCATTTGCGGCTGGCATGGCCACCTTGTCGGAAGCTTGTACATCCATGGTGTTATCCTTGCTTTCTGCTAAGGGTATAGGGGTATCGCCGGAGGTATGCGCACCTCCTTTAAGGGGGGCGATATTCTTGATAGTCAATGTGCTCATAGGAATGTCTCCAGTAGGGTTGATTACACTTTGACTTTGAAGCCGTTAGCGTAGGCAGCAGGATTGGTGCCGTCCCACACTACGCCGTCCATTAATTTGCTAGCACGCATTGGGCTGCTTGGTACGCTTACACCAAGTGATTTTGCAGCTTCGGTGTAGATATCAATGCGGTTCACTTTTTTGGCCACGGCTAAATAATCTGGATCTGACTTGAGCAAACCCCAACGTTTATGTTGGGTGAGGAACCACATACCGTCTGATAAGTACGGGAACGTCACTTTGCCGTCGTTAAAGAACTTCATGTAATTCGGGTCTTCCCATTTTTTGCCAATGCCGTTGTCGTAGTGGCCAACAAAGCGGCCGGCAATTACTTCTTCCGGTGCATTTACATAGGCTTTGCCGGAAATGAGTTTGGCGACTGCAGCACGGTTAGCGGTGGCATCAATGTAGCGGCAAGCTTCCAAAATCGCTTTGGTCATGGCCAACGCAGTTTTTGGGTTTTGCTCAACAAACTCAGCAGTACAGCCTAATACTTTCTCAGGATGGTCCACCCAGATATCTTGTGTGGTAGCAACGGTAAAGCCGACTTTGTCGTAAATTGCACGTGCGTTCCAAGGCTCGCCCACACAGTAGCCATCCATATTGCCGATACGCATGTTGGCGACCATTTGCGGTGGAGGCACGACAATGGTTTTCACGTCTTTCATTGGGTTAATGCCGTACGAGGCTAACCAGTAGTACAACCACATGGCATGGGTGCCGGTAGGGAAAGTTTGCGCAAAGGTAAAGTCACGGTTTTCGTTGTCGATCAAACGTTTCAGTGTTGCACCGCTGGTCACGCCTTTGTCTTTTAATTGACTGGCCAAGGTGATGCCTTGACCGTTATTGTTCAATGTCATCAGCACATTCACGTCTTTTTGCTTGCCGCCAATGCCCATTTGCACGCCATACATCAAGCCGTACAGCACGTGTGCTGCATGCAACTCACCGTTGACTACTTTGTCGCGAATACCTGCCCATGACGCTTCTTTGGAAGGTAGAATTTTGATGCCGTATTTTTTATCAAAGCCCATTTCAGCAGCAACCACAATCGGTGCGCAATCTGTCAGTGGAATAAAACCGATTTTGACTTCTTTTAATTCTGGCTCATCGCTACCTGCTGCCCATGCATTGGTGCTGACTGAAGGTGGAACAATATTCATCATCGCGGCCGCTCCTAGTGTCCCTGCTACAGCATGTTTAAAAAAGTTACGGCGGCTAGCATTGATGCCGGATTCAGCCGTATTGGTTGGCAAGGGGTCACTCAACGGTGTGTTATCCAACTCTGAATTACGCATTAAAACTCCTTCATTCACATAAAAAATAAACAATAAAAAAGGCGTCTACCGGGCAAGATAAATCTTGCTGGTAAGACGCCTTTGTCTTTAATTTACTGCAACAGAACTACCGACTTTGGTACTCTGTTTTAACTAGCAACGTTCCGCCGTTGGAGGTTGCTATGGGTTGTCTCTTGTACTTGCTGTTAGTGTGTACTGACTACACAATCAACATTTTTGCTGCTTCAATCAACTGGTTAGATAAATCCGCCAGCTTCATATTTCGTTTCATCGCCATCTCACGCAACATCGCGTAAGCATCTTCTTCATCCAAATTACGTTGACGCATCAAAATGCCTTTTGCCCGCTCTACCAATTTGCGCTCTTCAAGCTTCAAATTGGCGACACTCAACTCTTCTTTAAGCTGCTTTGTTTCTTCAAACCTGGCAACTGCTGCATCAATCACTGGCGTTAACCTTTCACTCGGAATCGTTCCTACTACGTAAGCACATACACCTGCTTGCGTTGCGGCTTTAATCTTTTGTTTGTCACCATCATGCGTAAACATGACCACCGGTCTGGGGTTATGTTGCGACAACACACAGATGTTTTCTAGTGTATCTCGGTTGGGCGACTCGGTATCGATAATGACAATATCGGGTGACATTTCACAACACACATCATGTAGGTTTACTCCATCCTCCACATGTGCAATCACATCAAACCCATTTTCTATCAATGATTGCTTCAATGGTTTGCTACGCGATAAATCATTGTCCACAATCAATACCTTTAACATGGTTGAGCTTTAGCAAAGGTTGTGCCAATAAATTAAGTATTTTTAACTGTTTGATTTTAAATGACTTGTTTAATAATGTTAAGGGGCGTTATTCAGTTTTATGAAATTCATTCCTGCACAATCGCGGTGCGTGTGCACCAAATCTATCATATGCAAACCTGCAATTTCCTGAGTTTGAATGTTCAAGCAGTCACTTAACGCAGGCAAAGGTATAGTTGTCAGCCAGCGAAACACAGCATGTGATGTTTGCGTTATATCAGCAGTGTTCATCTTTGGTATGTCGTGATTTATACTGTGATGCTTATTCATACATCATTAAAAGTGCATCATGTCGATCAATAAAAAAATCATGTGGGGGTTGGTGGCAGTGTTGGGTGCTTATGCCATGAGTACCATTGCTACATATCGTGGTGAAACCATTAATGCGTTGTGGTTGATAACCGCTGCTTTGTGTATCTATGCCATTGCTTATCGTTTTTATGCCGCATGGATTGCCGCCAAAGTATTGGTGATTGATGAAACGCGCGCTACACCTGCAGAACGTTTAGATAATGGGCGTGACTTTATTCCTACGAATAAGTGGATTGTGTTCGGTCATCACTTCGCCGCCATTGCTGGTCCTGGCCCATTGGTAGGCCCCACTTTAGCGGCACAGTTTGGTTACTTACCGGGTACGTTGTGGATTTTAGTAGGCGCGGTATTGGGTGGTGCAGTGCAGGATATGGTGACCTTGTTTCTCTCCATGCGTCGCAATGGTCGTAGCTTAGGCCAAATGGCACGTGATGAGATTGGCGTGGTAGGAGGCTCTGCCGCGCTGGTAGGCACATTTATGATCATGATCATTTTGATTGCCGTGTTGGGCTTGGTGGTGGTCAATGCCATGAAACATAGCCCGTGGGCAACGTCTACCGTGGCGGCAACTATCCCCATTGCCATGCTGGTGGGTGTGTATATGCGTCATATCCGTCCGGGACGCGTGCTTGAGGCATCCGCCATTGGTGTCGCGCTGCTGTTGTTTTCTGTACTCGCAGGTGGCTGGGTCGATCATCATGAGACGTTGCGGGTGTGGTTTGATCATGATGGCTTACCATTGGCCTACGCCATTATTGTGTACGGCTTTGCTGCCGCGGTATTGCCGGTGTGGTTGTTGTTAGCCCCGCGTGATTATCTCTCTACCTTTATGAAGTTGGGTACGGTGTTACTGTTAGCGGTGGCTATCGTGATTTTGAGGCCCGACATTCATATGCCTGCCATCACCCAGTTTACCGATGGCACAGGGCCGATTTTTGGCGGTAAGTTATTTCCATTTGTGTTTATTACCATTGCCTGCGGTGCTATTTCAGGCTTTCATGCGTTGATTGCCTCCGGTACCACACCCAAACTGCTGAGCAATGAGCGTGATATTCGCATGATTGGCTATGGCGGCATGTTGCTAGAAAGTTTTGTGGCGATTATGGCGATGATTGCCGCTACAGTATTAGAGCCCGGTGTATTCTTTGCCATCAATAGTCCGGCCGGCGTGGTGGGCAAAGAAGCCATTGATGCTGTGGCCAAAATCAACAGCTGGGGATTTGCCGTGACGGTAGAGCAAATGGAACAGCTGGCGAAAGACATGGGAGAAAGCACCTTGTTTGCTCGTACCGGTGGTGCGCCAAGCTTGGCAGTGGGCATGGCCAGTATTTTTGGGAGTGCATTCGGTAAGCATTTACTTGCACTGTGGTACCACTTTGCCATTATGTTTGAAGCAATATTTATTTTGACCACACTGGATGCCGGAACGCGCGTGGGGCGCTTTATGCTACAAGATATGCTGGGCAACTTTAATAAGAAGTTAGGTGAGACGTCTTATACCCCTTCAGTGATTCTCACCAGCAGTATTGTGGTGGCAGGCTGGGGTTACTTTTTATATATAGGCGTGATTGATCCAAACGGCGGCGTGAATATTCTGTGGCCACTGTTTGGCATTGCCAATCAAATGTTGGCAGCCATTGCATTGAGTGTGGCGACTGGCATTTTGGTGAAATCCGGTAAATTAAAATATGCATGGATTACTGCATTGCCGCTGACATGGCTGGTGGCGATCACCACGGCGGCGTCATACCAGAAGGTGTTTTCTGAGGATGTGCGGGTAGGGTTCTTTGCCGCCGCCAACGATCTAAGCACTAAATTGGCGAGCGGTATCCTGCCTGCCGATAAAGCCGCAGTGGCGCCGCAACTCATTTTTAATCAGCATTTAGATGCGTATCTCACTTTGTTTTTTGTGGTGGTGTTGTGGGTGGTGGTGATTGATATGCTGAGAGTCACTAAGCGGTATATACAGGGTAAGCCTACCTTGCCTGTCAGCGAAACGGCTTACGTGAAAACTAATTTACTCACTTAACGTCAAACGGATATGTTTAAAAAACTAACGCAATTTTGGTCTGCAATTCGCCAGCTTTCAGGCGATGACGCCTATGAGCGTTATTTGCAGCATCATGCCGAGCATCATGTAGAAACGCCACCACTGACTCGTGAAGCGTTCTTTAAGCAATGGCAAGATGGTAAGTGGACAGGTGTTAAGCGTTGTTGCTGACGGAAGCGGACGTGGCACGTGTGATTGAAATGGCTTGGGAAGATCGCACGCCATTTGAAGCAATTCAATATCAGTTTGGTTTGAATCAGGATGGTGTGATCAGGCTCATGCGTGCTCGATTAAAACTTAGTTCGTTTAAACTTTGGCGCAAACGCACACATGGTCAGAGAACAAAGCATGGTCAGCTGAGGTCATCAATGGTCGTTAGGCATCAATCAAAAGAGCACAATAAAGCAAACCGATTAGCTAATTAGTTGTTTTGGTGCAAACGGTCAATTTGCATATATTCACCAGTGGCGTTTTTGTCAGTCTCAAAGTCGTTCTCAATCGGATCGTCTTTCACTGAGCGTCTCTTTTTGGTGGTTGCATGGTATTCCGCAATAATATAGTTAACTTGATCGTCGTGATCGGTTAATTTTTGAAACGTATTCATAAGCCAGTTAATCATTTTGCGTCACACATCACTAGGTTGTAGATGATTTGAGATGTGCAACTTGTGTGCCAATCAGCGCAACAAAATTTTACTTTATAGCTTGTTGATTTTTATGGATTTTTTGTAGCTTTGTTTTTGTTTGAAGAAAAGCTGGCGTTGGGAATTAGAGCATCTCGTCAGCTTTTCAACAATGGACAGTGATTTATTTGACGCTTGACCGTTTTGTTGCCAAAAAGAGTGCAACGCCAATCAACATCATGGGTAAGCTTAACCATTGCCCCATGCTCAAGCCTAGCCCCAACAGCCCTAAATGCGCATCTGGCTCGCGTGTAAATTCCACTAAAAAGCGGAAGCTGCCGTACATGATTAGGAATAGTGCCGAGATTTGGCCGACAGGCCTTTGTTTGCGTGAGAACCACCATAGTACCGCAAACATGACGATGCCTTCCAACATGAATTCGTAGAGTTGCGATGGGTGGCGGGCAATCGCATCTACTTGTGGAAAAATCATGCCGTAATCACTGCCGGTAGGTCGCCCCCACAACTCACCGTTGATAAAGTTGCCCATGCGCCCAGCGCCCAAGCCCAGCGGTACCAAAGGCGCTACAAAATCCATGATTTTGAGCCATGGCTGCGGGTGTTTTTTGGTGAAGCAAAACATGGCGACTAGCACCCCTAAGAATCCGCCATGGAAACTCATGCCGCCTTGCCAAATTTTCAATAAATTAAGTGGGTGCGCAATGAGATCAGGGAACTGATAAAACAGCATATAGCCAATGCGGCCACCCAGTATCACGCCCAATGCGCCATAAAATAGCGCGTCATCCAGCATTTGTGTGTTCCAGCCAAACCACGGTTTGTGCTTAATTTGATATTTTCCTAGCAACAAAAACGCAACAAAACCAATCAAATACATTAAGCCATACCAATGAATGCCAAAGCTATCGGTGATTTGTATGGCTACGGGGTTAAATTGTGGGTGGGTTAACATGAAACGCCTTAGAATGCGGTAAAATAATATTATACGTTTTAATTGCTTTGAGGTTATACATGCCAGTTTATCGTTCTCATACTACAACACAAGGCCGCAATATGGCGGGTGCACGTGCGCTATGGCGCGCTACGGGCATGAAAGATGAGGACTTTAGCAAGCCTATCATCGCAATTTCCAACTCATTTACACAGTTTGTACCTGGCCATGTGCACTTAAAAGACTTAGGCCAATTGGTCGCGCGTGAAATTGAGCGTGCAGGCGGCGTCGCCAAAGAATTTAATACTATTGCGGTCGATGATGGTATTGCCATGGGGCATGGCGGTATGTTGTACAGCTTGCCTAGCCGCGACTTGATTGCTGATAGCGTGGAATACATGGTCAATGCACACTGTGCTGATGCGCTGGTGTGTATTTCCAACTGTGACAAGATTACGCCGGGCATGCTGATGGCCGCTTTGCGTTTGAATATTCCGGTAGTGTTCGTGTCCGGTGGCCCAATGGAAGCGGGTAAAGTCAATTGGCAAGGGACGACACATAAGCTGGATTTAGTGGATGCCATGGTAGCCGCGGCTGACAGTAAAGTGTCTGATGCCGAATCCGACGCCATTGAGCGTTCTGCTTGCCCAACGTGTGGTTCATGTTCAGGTATGTTCACTGCCAACTCGATGAACTGTTTAACCGAGGCTTTGGGCTTGAGCTTGCCTGGTAATGGCTCCACTTTGGCTACCCATGGTGCGCGTAAGCAATTGTTTTTACAGGCGGGTCGCTTGATTGTGGATTTGGCTAAACGCCATTACGAGCAAGATGATTACACGGTGTTACCACGTTCAATTGCAAATTTTAAAGCGTTTGAAAATGCCATGAGTTTAGATGTGGCCATGGGCGGTTCTACCAATACCGTATTGCATTTGTTGGCTGCTGCGCACGAGGCTGGCGTGGATTTTACGATGAAAGACATTGACCGTATTTCTCGCCATGTGCCGTGCGTATGTAAAGTAGCGCCTGCGACAGCGAAATATCATATGGAAGATGTGCACCGCGCGGGTGGTGTGATGGGGATATTAAGCGAGTTGAATCGTGCGGGCGTGATTCATGGTGATACGCCGACCGTACATAGTCCAACCTTGTCAGCCGCTTTGGAAAAATGGGATATCACTACCACGCAAGACGAAGAAGTGAAGAAATTCTTCCGTGCCGCACCGGGTGGCATTTCTACCACCATTGCATTTTCACAAAGTATGTTATGGCCTGAATTGGATATAGACCGCGCCGAAGGCTGTATTCGCGATAAAGCGCACGCTTACTCGCAAGATGGCGGCTTGGCTGTACTTTACGGCAATATTGCACTGGATGGCTGTATTGTGAAAACGGCTGGGGTTGATGACAGTATTCTTAAATTTACAGGCCGTGCCCGTATTTTTGAAAGCCAAGATGCCGCAGTAGAAGCGATTCTTGCGGATAGCGTTGTTGCGGGTGATGTAGTGGTGATTCGTTATGAAGGCCCACGCGGTGGGCCTGGCATGCAAGAAATGTTGTACCCAACCTCTTACCTGAAATCTAAAGGACTTGGCAAGGAATGTGCTTTGCTTACAGATGGCAGGTTCTCAGGTGGTACATCAGGGTTGAGTATCGGTCATGCCTCACCAGAGGCTGCAGAAGGTGGGGCCATTGGCTTGGTAGAAGAGGGCGATACGATAGAGATTGATATCCCTAACCGCACCATCCACTTGAATATCAGTGATGCAGAAATGTCGGACCGCCGTGCGCACATGGAAGCCAAAGGCAAGGATGCCTGGAAGCCGCAAAATCGCGAGCGTTATGTCTCACCAGCATTGCGTGCTTATGCCGCCATGAGTACTTCTGCCGCCAAAGGTGCGGTGCGTGATGTCGCACAAATTGAAAGAAACTAATACTATGGCCAAAAACAGTATGGAAAATATTTTGCTAGCCACACAAGCTAACCTAGAGGGCACGGTAGCACACCCGCATCTTACATTTACAGAAGATGAAAATGGTTTGCAGTATATTGAGGTCGATAATCAATATGCAAAGGCTAAAATTGCATTACAGGGTGGTCAGGTCATTCAATGGCAGCCAAAATCAGAAAAGCATCCTGTATTATGGCTATCCGATCATGCAAGATATGTAAAAGGCCGTTCCATCCGTGGTGGCGTACCTATCTGTTGGCCGTGGTTTGGTGCACACCCTACCGATAGCACTTTGTGTCCGCATGGCTTTGCGCGCGTGATTCCTTGGCAATTTATCGATGCAGATTCTACTTATTCTGGCGCAACGCGTATTGCATTACAAATGATGCACACGCCGGAAGCACAACGCCAATTGTCTTACCCTTATGTCTTGACATTGATGTTGACGATTGGCCGTCGCCTTAAAATCGATTTGGCGACTACCAACAAAGCGGCACACCCGTTCATGATTGGCGAAGCATTTCACACTTACCTTAATGTCAGCGATATTGAGAAGATTAGAATCACAGGCTTGCAAGAGTGTTTGTATGCCGACAAAGTAAGGCAGTATGAGCGCCATGTAGAACATAGCCTGCTGAAATTTAATGGTGAGTTTGACCGTGTTTACCTTAACCACAGTGCTGACTGCATTGTGCACGACTCTGACTATAACCGATTGGTACGTGTGTCCAAATCCGGCAGTAATACCACGGTGGTATGGACGCCTTGGGAAGAAAAAGCGCATGCACTTGGCGATATGGGTAATGACGATGAATGGCGTAAAATGATTTGCGTAGAGTCCGCCAATGCCATGGAAAACTCGATTGTGATTAACCCTGGTAGAACACATAATTTCTCTGTGGAGTACAGTGTCGAGTCTCTCTAGATCTTGATATCGATGGCTAGCGTTGTCCAATATTTTAATGTTGGGTCAACCTAGTCCCTTGGTATCACGTTAAAGGTTTGCAACCCAAGTGTTTAGCGCATGCAGCCGTTTAAAAACTCCAACAGACTATTGTAGATTTTTAAATTATAGGTATGATGCTGCATGCAAAAAA
>Ga0123398_1022766_pt1 | contig 23310 bp, 16 predicted proteins | sample T5LHNO3metaT_FD_89926 | JGI IMG/M metagenome (GOLD analysis project Ga0123398, IMG submission 89926) | Methane-oxidizing artificial microbial communities from Washington, USA to study methane cycling - T5-LHNO3 metaT (Metagenome... | ecosystem: Engineered > Modeled > Simulated communities...
AATTCTTTCATGATCTTCTAAGGCAGCCTGATATTGCTGCAAAATGGTTTTAACCACGGTTTTAGTGGGCAGGACGCCGGAGTCGATTTTAAAATCGGCGCATTCCGTATACAGCGGGTCGCGTTGCGCCAGCAAGGTTTGCAGGCGTTGCCTGGGGTTGTCGGTGCGCAATAGCGGGCGTTGCGTATCGTGTTTGGTGCGGTGCAGGATTTTATCTATCGAACAGTGCAAATAGACGACGAAGCCGTTTTCCTTGATTGCCGCCCGATTCTCCGGCATTAAAACCGCGCCGCCGCCGGTGGCCATCACTATCCCTTGCAACGCCGATAAATGTCGGATCACAGTCTGCTCGCGCATCCGAAAACCCTCCTCGCCCTCGTAGGAGAAGATAGTCGGAATATCGACACCGGTGCACTCCTCGATGACTCTATCGCTGTCGTAGAACGGCCATTGCAAGGCTTTAGCAAGCTGTTTGCCTATCGTGGTTTTACCCACACCCATCAGGCCGATCAAGTAGATGTTTGCCGCTGGTTTCATTGCATTGGCTGGTTGCGCGCATTAAAAACCGAAGCATTATGCCCACTTTTTGCAGGGAGTTAAATTTTAGATGTCTGGCGTCAGCTTTTGAGGGGCTATAAAAATTACACAAGTCCCCTTCTCCCTGAGGGAGAAGGAGGGGGTGAGGAACATAAAAATAGGAAATTCACCTTATTTAATTCTCCTCACCCCAGCCCTCTCCATCAGGAGAGGGAGTTTATTGGTCAACTACTCCTGACATTGCCCTGCCTCGTGCACCCATGCAGTCGTCCTGCAGGGAGGGAGTCAAATTAACGGCTCTTTACTTTCATAGGCTAATGCTATTAAGTTTGGAGTATTCCCTCTCTCCAAGGGAGAAGGGGTTTCCTCGGCTTTTACCGATTCTCTTAACTCAAGCACAGTCAGATGAATGGCTTCCATTACGGCAGGCGTATCTTGTAAAACCTCATGATTCCAAAATCTAAGTACTCTATATCCCAGCTGTTGTAAATAATGGCTTCTGTCTTGATCGTATTGCTTTTGATCAGCGTGTTGTCCGCCATCAATTTCAATCACCAACTTGGGTTCCAAGCAAACAAAATCAACGATGAATGGGCCGATAACCTGCTGTCTACGAAATTTATAGCCCAACAATTGCCGATTCCTGATCTGTTGCCAAATCACTTGTTCTGCGTTGGTTTGATTTTTGCGTAGTGAACGGGCCAATTCTTTCATTGCAAAAGCCTTTTTTGGATTCCCTCACCCCTGCCCTCTCCCGGGGGGAGAGGGAGTTATCTTTCCGATCTAGATGGGGCGATCCTAATTTAGTCTAGCTAACGAAAATACCGGTATTCCCCCTTCTCCCCTTGGGAGAGGGCTGGGGTGAGGGGAGTTAAAAGCCCCGGCAAATTTAATTTTTTGCCCTTCAAGCAAACAATACCGAGAATAAAATTCCAGAAAGCTTTAGCGCAAATACTCAACCAAACTGCGCCGCAATCTGCCCCTGGATTTTTTCCGCCATCGCTTTGCGGTCAGCCGCGTCGCGGATGGGTCTGCCTACTACTATATAATCCGCGCCGTTTTGAATCGCTTGCTCGACACTGACCGCGCGTTTTTGATCATCGTCTTCGCGGTTATCCACCGGCCGGATACCGGGAGTAATCACCAACAGCTTTTCGCCCAACTGCTCCCGAATCATTGCCACTTCCAAGCCCGATGAAACAATGCCGTCGCAGCCTATTTGTAAGGCCCTTTTTGCGCGTGACAACACCAAGTCGCGCACATCGCATTGAAAGCCCAAGTCATCCAAATCGCCGCGATCCAGGCTGGTTAATGCGGTGACGGCCAACACCTTTAAGTCGCCTTTCGCCGCTGCCGCTGCTTCCATAATGGAATCGTTGCCGTGGATAGTGGCCAGATCCACGCCTTTGTTACTTAGCGCTTTAATTGCCCTGCCCACTGTGGCCGGAATGTCGAAGAATTTAAGATCGACAAACACTTTTTTGTCGCGGGCCTTTAGCCATTCGATAAACCCGAAATAATCGCCCGACATGAACAGCTCCATGCCCACTTTGTAGAAAATCACAGCTTCCCCCAGTTCTTCGACCAAGGCTTGCGCTTCTGCGATGCTGGAAACATCCAGAGCCATGATCAGGCGTTCGCGGACGGGAATGGCTTTATTTGATATGAAAGATTCTGTCATAAGGATTATGAAATAGTCTGTTTACTTGGTTAAGAGTAGCGTTTTTATTGGTGAGCTTGGCAAGACCTGCTAAAGTGGTTTACAAGCAACGTTGATTTTTCAGCCGGTTTTTGAGTGTCAATTGTCCCGCTCATGATGTTGCCAGGAAGTGACATGCAGGAAGAACTTGTATGCGCCGAACGGTTTATATGCCGCCGCCGGTGTTGCATTAAACTTTCATTAAGCTGAAATAATTTTGGCTTAAAGTCCTATAATCAGGCAGGCAAATGATCAACTCATTAAGCTAACCAGTATATTTGATATGAATCAATTTCGCCCAAAAGGATTTATCAGGCCGCTGCAGCCCGAATTGCAGAGCATTAAGCGGGCCATGGATACCGCGTTGATTTTTATCACGCTATACATCTCGCTACACATCTATGGCGAGCCGTTCGACCGTGAATACCTGGGCTTATTTATTGTCTGTACCGTGTTGTTCGGTATTTTTGCCGAGCATCAAGAGATCTATCACGGCTGGCGCGGTGATCCCCTATTTGACGATGCCGTGCGGATATTATTGTCGTGGATAGTGGCCTTTGCACTGATTGCCAGCAGTTTTTTCGTGTTTGACCTTGGCTTTGAATATTCGCGGCAAGTCTTGGAATTGTGGCTGCCGCTGGCGCCGCTCAGCATCATCATGCTGCACTCGCTGCGCCGCTCGACATTGTCTTATTTGCGGATGCATGGCCTTAATACCCGTAACTACGCGATTTTGGGCGGCAATTCGCTAGGCAAACGCCTAAATGCCGCGCTGACTGAAATGCCTTGGCTGGGCTATAGCTTTGTTGGTTTTTTTGACGACCGTATCGAGAACAAACAGCGCAGGCAGGATGAAGACATGGTCGACGTCATCGTTGGCGACTTTAAAGAGCTACTGGAAAGAGCGCAGCGTGGAGAAATCGATCATATCTACATCACCTTGCCCTTGCGTGCGGAAAAGCGAATCAACCAATTGATTCGAGAGCTGGCCGATAGTACGGTGTCGGTAAACATAGTTCCGGATTTTTTTACCTTTAACCTGATGCAATCCAAGCTCAGCAGCGTAAAAGGGATACCGGTGGTCAGCGTCTTCGATACACCTCTAAACTCGTCGCTGGACGGCGCGGCCAAACGGCTTGAAGACTTGTTGTTGTGTGCGATTATTTTGCCGATTATCGCTATCCCGATGCTGATCATCGCCATTGCGATCAAGCTTACCTCGCCGGGGCCGGTCATTTTTAAACAGATGCGTTATGGCGTGAAGGGTGAGCAGATTGAAGTTTGGAAATTTCGGTCGATGTCGGTGTGTGAAAATGGCGACAGCATCAAACAAGCCACCGCCAACGACAGCCGGGTGACGCCGCTAGGCAACTTTTTGCGGCGTACCTCGTTAGATGAATTGCCGCAGTTTCTAAACGTACTGAGCGGCACTATGTCCGTGGTCGGCCCAAGGCCCCATGCAGTGGCGCACAATGAATACTACCGCAAGCAGATCCAGGGCTACATGCTGCGGCACAAAATGAAACCCGGCATCACCGGTTTGGCGCAAATCAGCGGTTGCCGAGGCGAAACCGAAACCATCGACAAAATGGAAAGGCGGATTCATCACGACCTGGAATACATTCGCCAGTGGTCAGTCATTTTAGATTTAAAGATTGTGGTATTGACTGTTTTTAAAGGGTTTGTGGGGCAGCAGGCTTACTGACTAAAAGCTCCTCTCTTTTGAAAAAAGAAAGCTATTAAGTTTAGCCCCCCTCTCCTTGCTTGGGGCGAGGGGAATTAAAAAGGAAGCTATGACTAAGTCCTTAGACAGGCTAACCACGAACAGTATTTTATTAATTCCGGTCGGGGTAGCCTGTCGAACCACCTGTACTCTGAGAGTCTGATCGGAACCAACTTGTTTAGAGCGTGCTAAGGCGAATTACTCGTTTTGATTCCCTAACCCCAATTTCCATTTTGTGCCCTTTGGGTATGTATTAAGGCAATGTAGTTAAGTTAAGAGTTGAATATGCTGTAGGGTCGAATTTATTCGCCCTTTGGCGCCCATAGCGAGAATAAATTGGCACCTACAAGTTTTAACTTAGCGGCATTTAGTATGAAGGGAGAAAAGGTTTCTTTAATTTTTAAGCGGACCTTTTCATAAGCTTTAATTCGACTTTGTCAGATTTGGGGTATCACATTGCCGAAGGTCGTTATTCCGGCATGGATTGCCGGAACCTAGGCTTCATGGATGGTTAGAAGCCCGCCATTCATGGCACTGGACACCAGCTCTTGTGACCTTTTGGCGTCCCGGCGGATATGACGGACTTACTTTCTAATCTGACCAAATAGAATTAAGAACGCCCAACAGAAATTGGTAGCTGGTGTGTGAGGCCAAAAAATGAATCAAGGACATCCAAGGCCAAGTTACCGCGCCGCAACATACGGACATAAACCATGCGATTAACGCAACAACAAGCCGACATCTTAAAGAGCATTGCCGCTGAGTGTGTGGAGCGCAAGCAAGCTTGAAATTGTTTGGCTCTAGTACAGACGATAATAGACGTGGCGGAGACATAGATTTGTGGGAACCTCTAAAAATCTCCTCTCCCTCCGGGAGAGGGTTAGGGTGAGGGGGTGTAAATAAGTGATTTTAATCCCCTCATCCCAGTCTTCCCCCAAATAAGGAGAAGGTGGTTTTTTAATTTTTAGAGGTCCCCTTGTATGTAAAAGGATTTAATCAAAATCTTGAAAAAACCTTGGTTGCCAAACTGCGCTTTCGGGTTAAAGCCAAAAAGGCACTGGGCGAACAGCGTATCGACCTATTATTTGCTCCGGCAATAGAGGAATAGCAAAAGCCTATTCAGCGTATTGCGAAACAGACAGCTATTCCGTTATGAGTAAACAAGAAGGCATTGAATTTAAACTTCGGCCAGCACTACAGGAATGTTGGCTGCATAGACTAGATTGTATGCGGCATAGCCAAACTGCAGCATCTCGCGACACATATACCCACGCTCACACAGGCAGTTTTGCATTTAGCGGACGCTGCAAATGCGCGGATTTTAACCCCAAATAAACAAGACAATGGCTCACTTTGAAAGCAATCGCAATCTAGCAATGGTGTTTATCGCGTTGAGCATCGCATGGATAGCGATACTTTTCATCGAATCATCACAGCCGCCGGCTGCAATAATGGGTGAAGTTTCTGGTCTGGATAAAGTGGCACATTTTTTGGCATTTGGCGTACTGGCCATATTAGTATTTGGGGCTTCGTTTAATTTGGGTTTGGGGTGGCATTTGCCAGCGTTTTTTATGCCATTATTGATTGTGACAGTTATTGGTGTGGCCGATGAGTTATATCAGTTATCCAATCCTAGTCGTGCTTTCGAGGTATTAGATTTAGCAGCCGATATTAGTGGTGCTGTTGTATTTTTATGTTTTTGTAAGTTTTTCTTAAAAAGCAGATTGGGTAGCCGATTCACTTATTCAAAATAGTATGTATCGCAGGCTACTTTTTTTTCGTGTTTAAGCTGTTTTTCATTAATATTTAGCGGAGAGATTGTAAGTTTGGATAAAAAAAGCAGACTCGTTGATATAGATAGAGCTAAAGGCTTTGCTATTTTCCTTGTTGTGTTAGGGCATATTGTTGCAACGGATATGCCAGTCGGCAATGAATGGTACGCGGTGCTTAAGTTTTATATTTATAAGTTCCATATGCCATTTTTTATGTTTATTTCAGGAATAATAATGGCGTATACATTTCCTGTTATAAAAAATATGGAAGGTTATATTTTATATGTATTTAAAAAGATAAAGCGCTTGGCTCCAGGATATTTGTTGTTTGGTGTTCTGATTTATGCTGGCAAGGTGTATATGTCTAAGCTAATACATGTCGATGACGTGCCGGGAAATCTTTATACCGAGCTATATAATCTACTCATAATCCCTTCCAAAAGTGCTGGTGGGTCTCTTTGGTTTATATATGTATTAATGGAAATGTATATGGTATTCCCATTGTTTATTATGGCATTCAGTCAAAAGCCGATGGTCGCTGTATTTACAGGGGGCTTATTGATGTTTTTGCCAGTTACAAGCGCTTTTATGCTGGACAGGTTTTGTGAATATTTTATGTTTTTCGCTATCGGAGTTATGGTGGTTAACTATTATGAAGGGTATTTAAACCTGGTAGAAAGGTTCTTCTATGTTTTCTTTATTTTGTTCTGTTTTTCATTTTTATCAGTTATTTATTTATCAGCTGAAGTCTCAAAAGCAATTATTGGTTTATTTTCATTGCCCGCACTCCAAGGCTTGATGCGAGTTGGGCCGTTTTCAAACATTCCAATTTGGGCGGTGTTAGGTAAGTATACTTACAGCATCTACCTCATGAATACCATAGTTATTGGTATGGTAAAAGGTGGTATTTTGACAAATTTTTCTTGGGATGGTGCTAACTTTTGGGTAATAGCGCCTGTTTTATTGTTGGTGGGCGTTTATGGGCCAATAATTATTAAGAAACATGTTTTATCAAAATCAACGATATTGGATCGAATAACTAGTTAGAAGGCATAAGAGATTGGAAGAATATTGTTTTTATTGGTGCTAACAATAGCAGTATGCTGAATTCGCGGGTGCTTAGGTATAACAAATAAATACAGTTTGAATTCTCGAAAAGAATCGGCAATGTTGTTATTTTCAGTTAATTTAAATTAATTAGTTTTTTGCTAATCAAATTCGAGAATCTCATGTGATTTTGAGGCTCATGCCATTAAGTCTTTAAGTTGAAATTATGTGAACAGGGCGATATACGTCTAAGTTTTAACGTTTATTAAGATATGTGCTGGACGGAGCGCCATGGCGAATGGAATAAAACATGCGTGACCATCACAATGTCCTGATGCATTGAGGATCCTTTGCTAAGGAATTCGGTTGTACTGATAAATCATAGAACTGGGCGATGGTGTAAACAATTACATATTTATAACGATTATTTAAGAAACATGCCCTGTAAAGTTTAGCTCCACAAGCTGTGCTCCAGGACTAATCAGGCTAGTGTAATATTAGTTACAATCCGATTGTGAGATAAATTTAATTTTTTATCTCCTACAGAAAGCCCAGAAAATTAATAAAATTTTTGCATAGAATACAAAAGATGATGTCTTTCAATTTTCGAGGAAAATGGTCAGTATTAAATTATAGGCTAGTCTTATTTAATAACAAAATTGGATTTTTCGCGTGATCAAAAAAGTAATTTCATGAAAACTGCCACTTACAAGCCCGCTGGAGCAATATATCTTTTTCCCTTTATAGTGTTTTTCTTGTTGGCAGGTCTAAGTATATTGCATACACGTCCAGGGCAGGAAAGCAGCGCCGTGAATCAAGTGGTTGACTCGTTGGCGTATATATCTGCGTTTTTGATTTTGTTGTTTAAGCAGCGCGATTTTTTCTTTTATATAGTCCAGCGCTCAATTCCTTTATTAATGTTATTATTTCTGGCATTGTTATCCATATTATGGACTGATTTCCCTAGGTTTTTATTGATGGGAGTTATTCATAAGGTAGGGGCTGGATTCATAGCTGTATCTGCAGCTAGTTTATTAATACAAAACAAAAATAAGTTTTTTGAGACATTGCTAATTATGTTGTTTTTATACTTTGTTGCGACAATATTATTTTCCTTGATAAGGCCAGATTTGGCGCAAATGCCCGCAACTCTCTATGGCGAGTATAGAGCAGGGTTAAGGGGGTTTACTTTGCATCCCAACACTTTAGGGGCTATCTGCGTTGATGCGGTTTGGGTTTCTATGTGTAGTTTATTTTTGATGAATAATAGAAATAAATTAATATTTTGGACTGCAATTCTGCTTTTGATGAGTGTTGCGTATTGTCTTATTAAGGCTGATAGTATGACATCGATACTTGTGTCGTTTGCGCTAGCTTTTATTATCGTCTGGAGTAAATTTATTAGATCATCATCAGGTAATGTAAGGTTTTTAAAATTATTATTAACAATGTTTTGTGTATTGATGGTTTTGGGGTTACTGTTTATATTAAAGCCAGAAGTGTTTAGTATTGAGTATTTTTTTAAGGCTATTGGAAGAGATTCTACTTTTACTGGGCGGGCTAGTTTATGGGAAACAGCCTTAAAGGGGTTTTACGAAAAACCGTTCTTTGGATGGGGAGAGGATAATCTTCTAACATTTCACAAATATTATCACCAAGCGTTTGGACAACTTCACAATGGATATTTTGACTTACTTGTGAGGGGGGGGGGTGCATCAATTTTCTTTTTTGTGTGGATGTTACTTCAGGTCTTAGGAGGATTGGTTGGGTTAATAAAAGACGATAATCAAAGTTATGCCGTGATCTTGTCTTTTGTCAGTGTTTGGCTTGTTCACAATATTACTGAAGCATCGATTTTTAAAAGCCCCAATGTTCTTTGGCTATTTTTTTTAGTCTTATACTTTTACAGTATAGGATGGAAATATAAATTCAAAAGAGCATAAATAGTTAAAGCGATCTGAGTTTGCAATGTTATTTTAGTGCTTTTTTTTATAAAAATTCAAAGAATGAGTAAATCACGAGTACAAAAAACGATTAAAAATGCAAAGATTAGTTTGCTATTTTATTTCTTGTTGCTCGCATCAACATTTGTAGCGCGAAGCATATTTATTAAGCATCTTGGCACCGACTTTGTTGGGTTGACAAGTGCGATGATGAATATAATGGGTTTTTTAAATCTCGCTGAGATGGGGTTTTCCTCAGTTATAGCATTTGCCTTGTATAAGCCTATTTTTGAAAAAGATAATGATGGTATAAATGACGTTTTGTCTGTTTTTGGGTATATTTATAATAGAATAGGATACGTTATTTTACTATGTGGTTCGATTTCGGTGGTATTCTTGCCGAGATTTTTTAGCGATAGCGGTATCCAATACGAAATAATAGTTACAACTTATGTAACTTATTTGTTAACCACTCTGCTGGGCTATTTCGTAAACTATAAAGAAGTTTTGTTAGCAGCAGATCAAAAAAACTTTGTAAAGGTTAAGCTATTTAATATAGTTAAAATAATAAAAATTGTAGTTCAAATGGTATGTTTGATTTATGTGGATTATGGTGTCTACGGTTGGCTATTTCTAGAGTTTAGCTTCTTGTCATTATATTCAGTTTTTTTAAATATTCAGATTAAAAGGCTGTATCCGTATCTTTGTACAAGTATAAAGACTGGCAAAGCATTAACTGGTCAGTATTCATTTATCTATCAAAAAGCAAGGCAGGCGTTTTTTCATAAGTTCAGCGCTGTAGTGTTGCAGCAGGCTTCCGGGATTCTTGTATATATTTTTTCAAACCTTGCTATGGTGACGATGTATACCAACTATACCCTTATAACATCATCAATTTACACGCTATTGAGTAGTATTTTTGATAGTACTAATGCTGCGGTGGGTAATCTTGTTGCCGAGAAAGACAATAAAAAGACATTAAAAGTTTTCTGGGAATTGCAGGTATCACGATATTGGATTGCTACAGGAATGGTATATGTTACGTACAATATTATAGATTTATTTATATCCGTCTGGCTTGGTAGTGCTTTCATTTTGTCACATGAGATAAAGATAATACTGTTATTAAGTTTATTTGTTTCGTTAACAAGAAAAACAAACGACGAATTTATAAGCGCATGTGGCTTATTTAAAGATGTATGGGCGCCAATTACCGAAGCGTTGATTAATGTAAGTGTGTCTATATTGGCCGGAAAAACGATGGGCATAGTAGGTGTGCCATTGGGTGCCTTTGTTAGTATGTTTTTTATCGTCGGAATTTGGAAGCCTATTTTTTTATATAGAGAATTTATGCCAGAGAAGCTGAGATTTTATTTTTTAAGGATATTTAAATATTTAGTTATATCTTTTATCTCAATTTGCATTGTTGAGCAGATTCCTATATTTGCTTATGATTTTAATAATAAATATTATAATTTTTTGGTGTATTCTGTTCAAAAATCGATTTTGACTTTTCCAATAGTTGGAATTGGTTTTTGGGTGCTAACGCCAGAAATGAAGACTTTTATTAGAAGGTTCTTTGTGTGAATAATAAGTAGTGATGACATCGCAACTGCTTATTTCTGGGTAGGTTTTCTTAAGTTGGTTCTGAAAATAATTTTAATTACTTGAATTGTAATAAACTTCATGTCAAATAATACATTAAACGTTCCTGTATCTGTCGTCATTCCTGCTTATAATGTTGAGAATTATATTTTAGAATCAATATACTCTCTCACTAATCAAAGTGTTAAGCCGAAAGAAATTATAGTGATAAATGATGGTTCGACCGATAATACAGAGAAGGTTGTTTTAGAAGCATTTAAAGGAGACAGCATAGTCAAGGTGTTTTCTCAAGAAAATAAAGGACTGGGCTTGGCGAGGGATTACGGTGTTAGTTTGTGTGCTGGAGATTATATTTTTTGTTGTGATGCGGATGATATCGTACTGCCAGGTCTTTTCGAAGAATTCGGTAATAAACTTATTGAAAATGAAAATATGGATATGTTTTGTTTTAGCGCCGAACTGTTTTATGAGTCTGGCATTAAAGAGGATAAGCTTTGTCATCACAACTCAGACTGGTTAGAAAATGGATTGGCGGCAGCATTCGATCTAATTGATAGAGGAAATTACACAGCGGCTGTTTGGACATATATTCTTAAAAGAAAAATTATTATCGACAACACTTTGCAATTTTCTAAGCGGATACACGAAGATCATGTATTTACTATGAAGGCTTATCTTCTAAGTAAAGTTACCTATAGAACCAAAGAAAAATTTTATTCTATAAGGGTCAGAGCAGGCTCATTGACAAGGTCAAAAATTAATATTGATTTTGTGGCTAATAGATTGGAAGCATTTAATGAAGCTTTGGCTGTGTTGGATTCTGTTAAGGTTTGCGAAGGTTATGAAATTGGGCGTATTAGGGCTAAATATATTAACAGCGCCTTGTTTTCTTTAATTGATATGTGTGTAAGTTCTTTCAATTATTTGCCAAATATTGTTTTAGAGACGATCAAGACATATAGGTATAACCAATCGAATTCTTTGAAGGAAATGCTACTATTAAGAAGTCCTGCGTTATACTTCGTTATCAAGAAGATTTTTTTTACAATTAAGTCAAATATTGATAAGGGTCGCTTTTTTGCCAAGCGAGTAATATTTTTTAGTTAGAAGTGTTGAATGAAAAAATTAATAGTAATTTACAGAACTGTCTTTCTATTGCCATCAGAAGCATTTATTCCAAGTCAATTGTCTGGAATTTATAAATTTGATTTTAATATATGGTTTAGAGACCCATTTGGCGATCTAATGCAGAACATGGCGGATAAATCGTTCTGCGTTGTTGGTAAAAGTAGTCTTATTCGACGCATACTATTTACTATATTTGGTGTTGCACAAATTAAGCAACTCCCCGAATTGATACATGCGCATTTTGGCCCAGACGCTGCAATGATTTTGCCGCTTGCAAAAAGAAAAAAACTTCCTTTGGTAGTTACTTACCACGGGTTTGACGCACAACAGTCCCGCTGCTCACTATTACGTTCTAAAAAATTATCTAATTTACTTTATCTTCTTCGAGAAAAGGCGTTATTTAGCTATTCTTCTCGAATATTGGCGGTATCTGAATATTTAAGGCAATGCCTCATAAAAAGGGGGTGTCCATCTGAAAAACTGATAGTGCATTATATTGGTGTTGATACCGAAAAATTCAATGTTGGTTTTGAACCAAAATTACCAAACCGTATTGTGAATGTATCCCGGCATGTAGAGTGGAAGGGAGTGGACACCATTCTTAGAGCCATGGCGATTCTCATAAAAAAATATCCTGATTTGCAACTAGTACAGATAGGGTCTGGTTCAGAAACAAAAGAATTGTTGCATTTAGCTGAGCAACTAGGCGTTTCGCGGAACATCATTTGGTGCGGAGCGTTACCTCACGAGTCAGTCCTCGCCGAATTGCATAGAGCAACGTTATATGTCCACGCCAGTAGAAAAGACTCTAAGGGACAAACCGAGGCGTTCGGTATTGCCTTAATTGAAGCACAAGCCTGTGGTTTGCCAGTACTTACAACTCGTTCAGGCGGCATTCCTGAGGCGATGGTTGAATATGAGACGGGTTTAATGTATGAAGAAAATGATTTTAATGAGTTGGCGCTACAAGTGGATAAGTTGCTTTCCAGTCCAGAGACTATCGTTTTAATGGCTAACAATGCAAGGAACTTTGTAGTTAATCAATTTGAAGTAAGAAGTTGTTCGGCTAAATTGGAAAAGATTTATGAAGAGGTAATTGACGAATATAGAGTTAAGGAATAGATTTTTATCTGGCGGGAGTTTTTAAGATGAGAGAAAAATACACTGTAAGCGAAAACAGTCCAACAGTTCACGGTTACTCAGAATTCAATTCAGGACTTTCAGCGTTTCTAGATGCAGCCCGTTGGATTTCTGCGTTTTTTGTACTTATAACCCATTTAAATAACAGAATGTTTGTGACGTTACACTTAATACCTTCGAGTGAAAGGACAATTACGAGTTATTTGTGGGGATTTGTCACGGGGTTTGCTCACTGGGGAGTGGTGGTTTTTTTTGTGTTAAGTGGATTTTTAGTTGGAGGTCCAGTTCTTAGGGCGGCCTTGAATAAAAGTAACTTCAATTCAAAGAAATATATTGTAGCCAGAGTAACAAGAATATATTTGGTGCTTATACCCGTATTAATCATAGGAAATGGCCTGGACTATTTAGGTATGGATTTGTTTCCTTCATCTGTCGTTTATAGTGAACATTTGATTAAGCTAATGGGGCAATCTGATCTGCAGTTTAATATGTCTATATTTGGTTCTGTTTTAAATTTGCAAAACTTGTTTTTTGATACGCTAGGTACGAATGGCCCCCTTGAAACTCTTGCGAATGAATTCTGGTATTACATGACATTTCCATTGTTATTGGCTCCAGTCTTTTATAATAAATCCGTGAAAGGATATGGCCTCTTCGCATTAGGTTTTGCACTTCTTATATCAATGTCGCTCGCATCAAAGTGGCACTTTATTGGCTTCATCTTATGGGGCCTTGGTGCGCTTTTTTTTGTAAAGAAGGAAAACGTGTTAATCAAATCCCCTTTAGCCGCTTTTATTTTTTTTCTATTAGTTTTAATTGGTATAAGGTTGGGAGTTAGATCGGAAGTAATTTTTGGGGCATTTGGGTTTTTATTTGAAATAATAGTTGCAATCTTGTTTGCAAATGTTTTGTGTTCGTTGCGATTCCGAGAAGTTAATTGGGTTATTTTAAGATCTAGTTGGCATGCTAAATTAGGCGGGTTTTCATATTCATTGTATGCAGTGCATGTGCCGCTATTGATGTTTATGTGTTCCGTGTTAAAAGATAATTTTGGATACGGATGGCATGATGTGCCAAGGTATGGTTATCAATGGTTAACGGCTTTGATATTTGTAGTAATTTGTATTAGTTTTGCATGGCTGTTGTCTTTGATCACTGAAAAGCATACCTATAAAGTTAGAAAATATATTTATGGGCTAATAGATTAAAATATTTGGATATCTAATGTCATTAATTCTCAATGATATGGAAAATAAGCTTGGAAACTTTCTTTTTTCCAAAAGAGAATATTGTTTTTTTTATAAATGGTCCAATTGTTGAGAGCTTAATAATGAAAATAGTTATATTTCAGCCCGTGCTTAAACAATATCGAGTGCCTTTATTTAATGAATTACAACATTTGTTAAGCCGGCAAGGGCATCAACTCCGAGTTGTATGCGGATCGCCACCGCCTCAGGAACAAAGTAAGGGAGACAATATCCTTATAGGTGAAGGTTGCTGTCTCGTGGAAAATAGTTTGTGGTTGTTCAATGGTAAACTTCACTTTTTGCGTCATTCGCTTTCTCATATTCTTTGGGCTGACTTTGTGATTACTGAGCAAGCCAACAAACACTTTCATAATTATTTGCTAATAATTTTTCATGTTCTTGGATTAAAAAAATTCGGTTATTGGGGGCATGGGCAAAATAGACAAGGTAATCCGGATAGTTGGCGAGAAAGAATGAAAAAATTATTATCAAAGAAGTGCGACTGGTGGTTTGCATATACTGAAGGTGTTGCACGTTATATTGGTGGTTTGGGTTATCCAAAATCACAAATAACAGCATTAAATAATAGTATCGACACTTCTTATTTTCAGCAACTATTGGCAGATGTAACGGCTAATGACATTGAGGAGTTTAAGTTTCGTTTTCAAATAGATGCTAGTGCAAGAATTGGACTGTTTTGTGGTAGCCTCTATGGGGAAAAGCGGCTTGATTTTTTATTGGACGCGGCTGTGTTGATTCACAATAAAAATCCCGGATTTGTATTATTAGTAGTTGGCAGTGGTGATGATAGAAGTCTAGTGGAGAAATATTCTAATCGATATTCGTATATTAAATATTTGGGTCCGTTGTTCAATAAAGAAAAGGCCTTAGCATTTAAATCGGCTGAAATATTTTTATGCCCAGGTTTGGTTGGTTTAGCAATCCTAGATGCTTTTGTCGCCGGGTTGCCTTTGTTTACTTGTAACATACCTTATCATAGTCCCGAGATAGAATACTTGCAGAGCGGATATAACGGACTAATGACCAATGCGGTCCCGGAAGAGTATGCTGGAGAAATCGTTAACACACTCGATGATTTGGAGAAGCTTGTTTTTTTGCGGAACAATGCGATAAGCGGAGCAAAGTTTTTTTCAATTGAGAATATGGCGCAAAACTTTTTTAATGGTATTGAAATGTTCTTTGAAGCTCAGGTAAATTTTAAGCTCGGGGTAGATTGATGAGAGTTATTATTTTAAATTTATACTTTGGCAAGCGACCCGCTTATTTTGACTTATTTATCCATTCTTGTCGTTTAAACAATACGATTGATTTCTTATTTTTTGTCGATTTTGAAGTACCGGCGCATCTGCCAGATAATGTTCGATTCATTAAAACAGATTTCGAAGCGATACGTACACGATTTCAGTCTTTTTTTGATTTTCCTATTGCACTAAACTCCCCTTATAAGCTTACTGATTTTCAGCCAGCTTATGGTGAGTTACTGTCGGAATATCTAAATGGGTATGAATGGTGGGGGCATTGCGATTTTGATATGCTTTTTGGAGACCTGTCCCCTGTCCTCAAAGTCGTGAAAAATGATCAGCATGTTAAGATTTTTCGTAGGGGTCATTTGACTTTATATAAAAATAATTCAAACGTAAATAATACGTATAAAAACGTCCTGGGTGGGCTTAACTACAAAATTATTTTTTCATCTGAAAAATTTTATAATTTCGATGAAACCAACGGCATCGACAAGATATTTGCGTTGATGAGTTATCCCGTATTCCGTGAGGAATTGATTGCGGATATTAACTCAAAGAGCCCTTTTTTATATATGACAGCTCACAATAATCGTTGGGGTCAATATTTTTTTTGGTCAAATGGTAAATTAATTTGTAAAAATGGAGCGATTATAGATAAAGAGTATATATATATCCATTTCCAGAAGCGGAAAATGGCTGAGCTCTATGATTTAAAAGATTTAAATAAGCTACAGTTGATTATTAATCAGTTTGGATTCTTTGGCGTTAGTGATGGACAAAAAAGTCAGGGGTATAAAATTTATAGTTATTTTCCAAATGTTGCCCATTTATTTAGGTTCTTTGTGCCTCGTATTATTAAGGTGTTCAAAAGCTCAGCCTTAAAATAGTCGGTCTTTAGCGTTGGATAAGCGTAGATATGCATTTTTTGCTCCCAACAGTTCTATCGGTGGCGAAAGATGATCCACTTTTGATTTTAGGCGTTGTTACTTTTTGTAATTTTTCATTCTTTAAATTTAACCTATGAAGATCCTGTTTGTCCATAACCGTTACCAACAAGCTGGGGGGGAAGATAATGTTGTAATGGCGGAGGCGAATTTACTGATACAACACGGCCACCATGTAGAGATGTGGATCCTCGATAATAAAGACTTACCTGGAGGGGTTGTAGGCAAAGTAAAAGTCGCTATCAATACAAGTTATTCTGTTTTATCTCGTAATGTTGCAAGGGAAAAGCTCAAAGCTTTTCAACCAGATGTAGTTCATGTCCATAACTTTTTCCCGCAAATTAGCCCATCCATATACGATGCTTGTTTGGATGAAGGGGTTCCTGTTGTTCAGACTTTGCATAATTATCGACTAATTTGCCCTGGCGCAATGTTGATGCGAGAAGGTAAGATTTGCGAACAATGTATTTCGGGTACGCCGTACCAAGCGGCTTTATATGGCTGTTATAGGGGGTCTAGGCTCGGAAGTCTTGTGGTTGCCCATATGGTCGCCAAGCATCGGAATCAGGGCACTTGGTTAAACAAAGTCTCCCGCTTTATTGCACTTACGGACTTTGCAAAAAGTAAATTTGTGTCCGCTGGTTTTCCTAGTGAGAAAGTTTCGGTCAAAGCTAACTTTCTTTCTGATCCCTGGCCTGGGTTGAAGAGTGCTCGGGACATTGATTCAGTTTTTGCGTTGTTTGTAGGGCGTATTAGCCTAGAAAAAGGCATTCATACGTTACTCAAGGCTTGGAATAGAATGGATGATGCGAGGCTGCTTAAAATTGCAGGCACTGGGCCTTTGGATACATTGCTCATAAATAAAAAAAATGTGGAAGCGTTAGGTCGGCAAAACTCAGCAGCTGTTAGTAAGTTAATGGCAGAGGCTAGCTTTCTAGTATTGCCATCAGAATGGTATGAAGGGTTTCCGCTGGTATTGGTGGAAGCATTTGCGCATGGCCTTCCGGTACTGGCCTCTAAATTAGGTAGTATGGCAGATGTAATTCGCGATGGTGAAACTGGAGTATTATTTGAACCTGGTAATGCGGAAGATTTGGCAAATAAAGCTAAATGGTTGTTTGACAATCCTCAAGAACTGCAGAGACTTTCTATAAATGCTAGGAACATGTTTCTGGGTAAATATACTGAGGAACAAAACTATCAGGAATTAATGACTATCTATAGGGATGTTTCTACGCGCATAACGTCCTGAAGTTTTTGGCATTTACTGTAGATAAATATTTGCTATATGTTTTTATCTGCTTATTCGAGAGGAAATCTTATTTGATAGGAGTCTTCTAATTGGTAAATCATACGCTTTCTCAAGCCAAACTGAAAAACTAATTAGGGATAATGTAAGTATAGTGCCTGATATTGGAGTAGTGTCGACTATATGTTCTTTAAAAATTCCTGAGATAATGTGTCCAATTGGGATGTGGATGAGGTAAATTGGATAGCTTGCAGAGCCAAGAATTGATAGTGACGGTTCAATTACTTTGCTTTTACCTTGAGAAGCTAGGATCACTAAGGTAGGAAAAACTGTTGTGACAATAATAATATCAATTATAAAGTCTAATTTATCTGCCGAAGGTGATGATAGTATTATGCATATAATTAGTATAGTAATGTATGGCATAAGTTCTTTATACTTTTTCTGAAGGCTCGGAGTTGTATCTTTACATCTATATAATAGTATGCCAAGGAAAAAGCCAAAAATTGAGCGAAATAGTCCCGCAAGTATTGCCCACGTCTCCCAAGTGAAGCCTATATCAAGGTTCCCATTATAGTTTGCGGATGCAACTACCATTATCTCGGAGATGATGACGGCTAAAAGCAATACCTTGTTACTAAGATATGGTCGTGTTACGGCATACAGTAGGTTGGCTATTAGTTCAAAAAATAAAGACCAATATACAGGATTGATGGGGAATAAGTTTAAATTTCCTGCGACCTGTGTCGGTAGAAATAGCGCGGCCATGAATGTCAAATTACAAATGTCAAAAATAGCGGCCGCGTTGAGTCCGCGGTGAATTACCAGCGGAGCTATTAATGCTAGCGTAGAGAGAATTAATGAAAAAATATAAACTGGATATAGTCGTATCAATCTAATTAACAAAAAATTTTTCAATGAAATGGTTTTGTTTTTCAGTTTTTCTTCATACGCGTATGCAATCACAAAGCCGCTCAAAATAAAGAATAAATCCACGGCAAGGTAGCTTCTAAAGAAGTCATGGCCCCAGAATATTCTTGTATGTCTTGTGATGACAAATAATGCTGCAATGCCTCTGATCCCATCTAAAACAATAAATCTGTTCATAAGTTAACCTTGGCTAAGTCGAAATTGTAAGATTAATAACCACTAGATTTTTTGATAGATCTCGCTTAATTTGCAGTTATTTTATATTTAAATATGAGCGTAAGGCCTGGTTATATATTCTTGAATAAGTTTGTTAGATATGCGACTATCTTATTAAGCCTATATCTGATGGTAAAGGTTTAAATCCAATTTTATTGATAGGAGATTCTGAGCATATATTCGCAATATTTCCAACAAAAGTGACGCAAGGATCGGCGAATATGCTGTTTTGCTCAACACCCTCGGCAATCCATTCTTGCCATGAAGCATTGTCTCTTTTTTTGGATTTATCAAGAATGTTATAGTTTAGGATAACGGAGCCAGTAACGCTCCAAATGAGATTGTGGGCAATTGTGTTGCTATTGGCAGGCAATGTATATCGTAATAACAAGGCGTCTGGTTTGTTAGATATCATGATGTTGCGTTGCAGACTATTGCCCTCAGGCCAGTTTTCGTTAGATACCGGTTGTCCAAGTTTTGGATATTTATTCAGCCAGGTTCGGCTATTAGTTGGTACTTCTAAAAAGCCTTTTTTTAAGGCGATACTAGGTATACGATTATCTACCCAGATAGCATAATTATTTGTGGTAATAATATTGTTTTCTATTATATTGTCCCTTCCTCCTCCAATCTGAACTGCCATAACTCCCGCATTATTAAAAATATTGCCTACTACGCTAAAGCCACTTACTAAGTCGTCTAGATAAACTCCCCGCACGCCATCCGGTTTTATATAGGTTACTTTGTTATTGACGATATCTACGCTTTTAAGGCCATAGCCGGATAAGTCATGTATGCTGTTATAGCGAATAATATTGCCACGATATGTCCAATCCCTCCCCGAATAAATTGCCCCACAGTCTGATGCCTGTTCGCATACATGATGTATTTCATTTTTCTCTACCAAATGGTCATTCCCGAATAAAAGAATTCCGGTGCCGGGGCTTCGTTCTATCAAGTTATGCGTGATATGGGTGCCTACTCCCGAGGCTTCAACTGCTGGGGTGTAGGTCATAACAATTCGGCCAAAATCATTAATATGATTGTTATGAATTAGGTTGTTTGCAGCAGTCAAAGAGTTTCTATTCCCTCCGCTAATTACAATGCCGCCTTCGCCAGTATTATGAATAAAGCTGTTCAAAAATCTGAAATTATCACTATATTTAACTTCAATAGCTTTTCCACCTATATTGATGACTTTTATTTCATTGAATTCTATGTGACTAGTCTTATCTAGGCTTATAGCCACATCCGTACTATATTGAAATGTTAAATTATTAAAGCTAATGAACTTTGAACCCATGAAGGTGAATAGGTTTTGTAAGGAAGAGGCTTCTATTGTTTTGGGCTGATTGCTATCTGGAGCTATAAATAATATTCTGTTGTTGGATTTGTCATAAAACCATTCGCCTGGTGCATCCAGTTCTGATTGTATATTTTGCAGGTAATATCTACGACCACTAGTTAGAGGGTAATTAGTATTGCTTGCGAGGATTATTTTGTTTTCATCTCTAACTATGTTTAATACGGCTATATATTGATCATGCCAATCATTGCCAGCCATTATGTGTACTTGAGCGTTGCTAAGATCGCTTTCTAATGAGGGCATGGGTTCGATGCTAGTGAAACTGGTTCGTTCATCAACGGGGAGTTTTATATGTGCCCAGTCAGAGTTCGGCCAGCGAGCAAGATGCATTGGTTCTTGATTTATAAACAGCTCAAAGCCGGGTACATTACCGCGTTTACGGTAATTTTGGGGATATTTGATCTTATCCAAGGGCAGGTCTAATGTCGGACAAGTCCAAAGTTTATCTTCTATATGGCCACAGTTCTGCAACGAGATACCACCGCTAATAATTACTGGTCCGTTTTCACCTTGCCATCGAACGATTTTTTCAGCGTTACCTGAATCTCTGATATCAAATTCCATAGCTTTATGCAGTTGGTAAGTACCGGATAGGATATGAACCGTTACAGATTCTTTGAAAAGCTTATTCGTTTTCAAATCTCTGATGGCTTTTTGTGCTCGTGCTAGCGTTTGAAATGGGCCGCTTGTTTCTGTTTTTACACCAGATAATCCGTCTGAGCTGTCATTTCCAGATGGGGAGATATAAAAATTATGGGCTATCGCGTTGGTTGAAAAGAAAATTATGGCGAGTAGGGTAAATTTATTTAATGACATAGGGTTTCTCAAACTAATTGCGCATTATTGCAAAGTTAAATTCTATGCTCCACATACCAAATGTATATTTTAGCCTTGTCCAGAGGGGGTTCATTCTATCCCTAGTATATTAACTATTATTGTTTTCGATGCTTTTAGGTGTGACGTAAAAGCTATATCAGTACTTTAAGCCTATCGGTATTTATAATCTCACCTGACTACGTGCAAGCCTCAGCAAAAACTCACTAAATATAAGTCAATTTACACAATATGTTATGAAGAGCTTCTAACAGCGCTAAATTCATGAAGTTAGACTTGAGGCTAATCCTGATTCCATCTTGCTTTTGCCGAAGGCTCGGAAAGCCAAGGTAGACAGTATTCAGTCATAACCCCATTCAGGTTGCTGAATTATTTCGGATAAGTTAATCGATAGTAATAGTTTATATGCCGGCAATTAATGCCGGCATAGTGGGTTAATGGTTTTCAATTGCAATCAGCTGAGCTCAGAGTATTCTACTGAACTAATCCGATGTCGGATGGAGTTAATTGGAAACCTATTTTAGTTGCCGGAGAATTTGTACAATCTATTCTAACTATGCTGCCGGATATATTTAGGCAAGGATCTTCATTAAGGCTTTTGGTTTCTATTCCTTGATCTATCCAGTTGCTCCATAGTGCGCGATCCTTGCCTATCATGGTGCCAACAACTTCATAAAATACTCGTATATTGCTGCTGTCGTGCCATACAATATTGTTGCCAATTGAATTCCCTTGTGAAGGTAGCATATACAGTAACGAAAAGCCTAAATTATTCGTCGAAATTATTATGTTTCGCTGGATACTATTACCTTCTGGCCATGTATCATGTGCCATAGGGATACCCAATTCAGGATATTTATGTGACCATAGAGCGCTAGTGATAGGCATGGTTTTCAATGAGTCTCGGTTATTATCCCAGTTATAACTGCCATAACGCCGGTCACTGTATATTGCAAAGTAAGACGTTTTAAAAACATTGTTTTCTATCCTATTATCACGTCCGCCGCCAAGCTGTAATGAAATTGTGCCCGCGTTGACCATGATGTTGCCAAACACATTGAATCCGCTGACGGCATCGTCAAGATAAATACCGCGCGCACCTTCAGGAGCATACTGGATTATGTTTTTTTCTATATCAAGTAATTTTAATTGATAGCCAGAAAAGTCGTGAAGATAATTATATCGAACTATATTGCCACGGTATGTCCAGTCTCTTCCTGAATAAATAGCACCACAGTCTCCCGTTTGATTACAGATATTCGAAATTTCATTTTTTTCGATTATGTGGTCATTACCGTGAATTAGGATTGCTTTGCCATTTCCATTCTTTATAAGATTATGAGATATCACCGACGCAACGCCACTAGTCTCTATAGCCTGAGCGTAATTGAATAATCCTACATCATAATCGTGGATATAGTTGTTATTGACTACGTTCCCGGATGCTTTTAGTGTTGGCCTATCTCCGCCAGAAATTATAATTCCGCCAGTTCCCGTGTCATGAATATGATTATTTGAAATAGAGATATTAGTATTTTCTAAGGCGGATATAGCTTTGTCTCCATTATTGCTTATTTCAAGATTCTCTAGCGTCACTTTGTCTGAATGATTAATTCTAATTGCAGCACCTGTGCTATGTCGTAAAGCTAAATTGTGAAAACCTATATGATGAGATGCATTGATTGTAATAAGATTTTTCGCCGCCGATATTAGAATATTATTTGGTATTGCATTGGTGGGAGGTATGAGGAGAATTCTATTATTTGCTTTGTCATAAAACCATTCTTCCGTTGAATTAAGTGCCTCTTCGACATTTTCCAAATAAAATCGTCTGCCACTCGCTAGTTTATAGGTGGTTTCACTAGATAAAGCAATTAAGTTATTAATAAAGTCAATTTTCGATACGCCAGTATAATGATCATAAATATCATTTCCTGGAAAGATATGGACTTGGGCATCACTTAAGTCGCCTAAAAGTTTAGGCATTTGTTCGAATACACTAAAACGGGTTTTGTCGTTCAGAGGTAATCTAATGTGTGCCCACGAGTTATCTGGCCAACGAGCCAGATGCATTCTATTTTCGTTAACAAAAACTTCAAACTCAGGAGCATTGCCTTGAAATCGATTATTGTTTTCCCTTGCTATGTTGACTACGGTGTCTGCTTTTAGAGGGCAGCTAAAAATTTGTAACGTATCTGCAGCGCTATATGGCTGGCAATTATTTATAGGGATACCACCAGTAATTACGCTAGTTCCTTTTTCACCAACCCAAAGAATTTCCTGGTCCGGCGAGCCAGAATCTCTGTCGTCTAGTTCAAGAGCTGATTGAAGCCTGTAAGTTCCTTTACCCACATGCACGGTAATAGCCTCATTGAATTTTCCAGCTGCTTTCAATTGCCGAATGGCGTTTCGGGCGCGAGTTAAGGTTTTGAAAGGGCCAGTTTTGGTCCAGAAATTGACGCTGGGGGACAGGCCATTCAGACTGTCGCTGCCTGAGGGTGATACGTAGAAATCCTTTGCCGCCACTGTTGAGCAGAACGTTGCGAAGGTTAGAGTTATGACAAGTTTAATAAACATAGTTTTCTCCTTTTATTAACTCATGCTCCAATAGCCTGACAGACCACGGAATACAGTCAGCTAATTCAGTTAATATTTGAGGGGTAGT
>Ga0123398_1061868_pt1 | contig 22874 bp, 21 predicted proteins | sample T5LHNO3metaT_FD_89926 | JGI IMG/M metagenome (GOLD analysis project Ga0123398, IMG submission 89926) | Methane-oxidizing artificial microbial communities from Washington, USA to study methane cycling - T5-LHNO3 metaT (Metagenome... | ecosystem: Engineered > Modeled > Simulated communities...
TTCACAATAAGCATCGGTTAGAATGCCAGTTAATAAATGTAAAGAACTGAGCCCATGGCGTTTAAACACATCACTTCCCGCGATAATCCCGTTTTCAAACAACTGAAAAAACTGGCAGATAACGCGCGCGAACGCCAACGTGAAGGGCTGACGCTATTGGATGGTGTGCATTTGATAGAAGCCTACTTGCAGGTGTTTGGTGAGCCGCAGTTGCTGATTATTCCAGAAGGAAAAAGCGCGCTTGAGGCCACACAGCTAATGCAGCAATTGCAAGATGTGAACACCATGATGTTGCCCACGCTGATGTTTGCAGAGCTTACTCCGGTGGCTGCCAGTACGGGTATTTTGGCACTGGTGAAAAAGCCGACGATTGCGTTGCCTGAAGCAGTACACTTTGCGTTGATGCTGGAAGATATTCAAGATCCAGGCAATATGGGCAGTATGCTGCGTACAGCCGCCGCTGCAGGCGTACAGGTGGTGTATTTGTCTAAAGGATGTACCGATGCTTGGTCGCCCAAGGCATTGCGTGGAGGGCAAGGCGCACAATTTGTATTACCTGTTGTCGAACAAGTAGATTTGTCGGCAACGCTTACCGCGTTTCAAGGTAAGCGCTATGCCATGACCATGCACGGTGAGTCTTTGTACACACAGGACTTTAAAACGCCCAGCTTGTTTGTGGTAGGCAATGAAGGGGCCGGTTTAAGTCCTGCCGTTATCAACGCGACAGATCAAGCCATTACGATTCCCATGGCGAATGCCAGTACCTTGGCGGTGGAATCATTAAATGCTGCAGCCGCTACGGCCATTTGTTTGTTTGAGTGCCAACGCCAGCGGATGTGACGTGATAACAGGAGTCAATATGCAAAGTAACCCTATTAAATGCAACGGATTTAGTGTGATTGAGATGATGGTAGTGATGGCAATATTGATTATCTTAGCGATGATTGCCATCCCCTCCAGCTTGGGGCGTATTCTCAAGGAACAAGTAGCGGCAACTGTGCCGTGGGCAGATGCTGCCAAGGAGCCGATAGCCAGCAATTGGAAAAACAATAAAACCTTTCCTGCCGACAATGCGGCAGCAGGATTACCCAGTGCAGATAAGATGGTCAGTAACTATGTATCGTCTTTGGTGGTTGAGGGTGGTGCAATTCACATGACGCTTGGCAACAAAATACACCCTAAGCTTCAAGGTAAAGTACTCAGCATTCGGCCTGCGGTCATTGAAGAGTCCACGGTTGTGCCAGTGACTTGGGTATGTGGTCACGCCAAAGGACCTACGCCCATGGTGGTAAAAGGCCAAGATAAGACCACGATTCCAGACGAATATTTACCACAATCCTGTCGTTAATCCACAATATTGTCGTTAATTTAATATAGTGCAAGCATAGCTACACTACTGCATGCTATGTTAAATTTCAGCTTCGCTGAGCTCAGTGCCACTGAGCTTATCTAATCGTGTAACTTATTTTTAAATACTTAACAATAACAAGGGAAAACAATGACCGCGCTTAACTACACCATTCATGGCCACGATTTACAGTATATTCAAGTCACGCTTGCCCCTGACGAGCAAATGATGGCCGAGCAGGGCGCCATGATGTATACCGATCAGGCAATTGAGATGAATGCAGTATTAGGCGATGGTAGCGCCTCTAAATTCGGTGCTATTGGCCGTTTTGTGAATGCGGTTAAAAGACGTTTTACCGGTGAGTCATTGTTTAGTAGCGTGTATACCAATAAGGGCTTTGTGGCGCAAGATGTAGCCGTTGCAGCGCCTAGCCCTGGTCAGATTATTCCGATTCAGCTGCAAGAGCAGGGCGGTACGCTCATTTGCCAAAAAGGCGCTTATTTGGCTGGACAAGTTGGGCAAAAAATCACACTGGCGTTCCAAAAACGTATACGTGTCGGTTTGTTGGGGGGCGAAGGCTTTATCATGCAAAAAATCAATGGCGAGGGCACGGTATTTGTCCATGCCTCTGGCACGCTTAAAGCGGTGGAGCTTGGCCCTACCGATAGTCTAAAAATTGATACGGGTTGCTTGGTGGCTATGTCTTCTACTGTGCGCTATGACATTAAATACACTGGTACACTCAAGACTAGCTTGTTTGGCGGCGAAGGCTTGTTTTACGCCACCGTGGCTGGGCCAGGTCGCGTCTGGGTGCAATCACTACCAATGAATCGTTTAGGTCAGGTTATTCTCAACGCAGCCGTTTCCGGCAAGAGCAAAGGATCCGTCTGGGGCAAACTCTACCTCATCTTTATTATCGTAGTGGTGTTCATCACACTCGCTGGCAAATAACGCGCAATGGTACACGCTGTTCCCGTATTACTCTTTGGCCCCGGCTTGCCACATGCTGGGGTGGCTACTACCTGCGCTATCAATGAGCATAGCATCAGTATTGCCTCACATCAGCTAGCGGTGCCGTTGTCTGCACTCAAGGCTGAAATAGGCGGGTTTGATCATGACCAGTTGCAACTACATTGGCAGGGTACTGCCGGTGTCTATATGGTAATTGCAGGTGCTCCTGATGCGCAAAAACAACTGCTTGAATTGCTGCCGGCACCATTGGTAGCTGGGCTTAAAGGGTGGCGTATTGCGACTTTTAGCCAAAAAACAGTATGGAACAGTTTGATCTACGGTGCAGGTTTGATTGTATTGCTTGTATGCATCGGGGTTTGGCAATACGACCGTATGTTGGGTTGGGCTGCTAATCGTGTCTCTATAGAAACCGAACAGAAAATGGGCAAGGCGGTGCTTGCATCCTACAATAGGCAGCAAGACATCATTACTTCTGGTGCTGCTGTGGATTTTGTTAAATCGGTGGGCAATCAACTTACACAAGGCTCGCCTTATACTTACCAATGGCTGGTGGTTAAAGATGATATGGTGAATGCTTTTGCCATGCCCGGCGGTATTGTGATTGTGAATACTGGTTTACTTAAAAAAGCCGGTAATGCTAACGAAGTAGCCGCGGTACTGGCGCATGAGGTGCAGCATGTGGAGCAACGACATGCACTTAAGAACATGATGCACAGCGCAGGTGTAGCTGCAGTTGTAATGCTGGTACTTGGTGACGCCAATGCAGCGATGATTTTGATTGCACATCAGGTCTCGACGCAGTTTTTTAGCCGGCAAGTAGAAGCAGAAGCGGATTTAAAAGGTGCTCAGTTGCTATTAAAGCAGCACATTCAACCCAATGGTATGGCGAGCTTTTTTAAACGCTTATCTAAGGAAGAACCTAAGACTGGTCAGGTGCCGGAATGGTTGTCCTCACATCCTGACACCCAACATCGCATTCATCTGGCAGAGCAATTTGCAAAACAGCATCCTTGTACGGACTGTAAAAACCTGACTTGGGATATCGAAGCTATTCTGGCTAATATTCAACAGCCGGTGCAGCCAAACACAGAAACACATTAATGCTTAATGCTAGCAGCGTTATCTTCAAATAGTTGAGCTGTTTCTTGTTCATCAAACACATAATGTTTGTTGCAAAAGTCGCAATGAATTTGGATGCTGCCTTGTTCTTCAATAATGGTATCGACTTCAGCATGCCCAAGCATGGTGAGCATGTTGGCCACACTGTCACGGGTGCAGCTACAAAAGGCTTTAGTGGTGCGGGCGCTAAATAAGCGTACTTCTTCTTCGTGAAACAGGCGTGTAAGTAAATCAATGGGGGCGAGCATAAGCTCTGCGTCTGTCACCGTATTGGCCAGCTGATTGACTCGGTTCCACACGTCTATATCTTCTGCATGTTGATTGGGTAGCTTTTGTAATAGCATACCAGCTGCTTGTGTGCCATCGCAATGCAACCAAATAGACGTGTCAATTTGCTGTGAGCGCAACATGTAGTGCTCTAGCATTTCTGCAATGCTGTCGCCTTCAATGGGTACTATGCCTTGATACGGCTCCCCAATTTTTGGGTCTAGAGTAATCACAAATTGTCCATGCGTAATCAGTTGTTTAAATGTGGTGTCGTGATGTGCTGTTTCTTTATCCAGCAGTGATTGATCCCATTTCGCGGTGGCGCGCATTTCCAAATCAGAGCTGCACTCCACTACCAATAATTTGAGAATGCCACGCCCTTGTAATTGTAGTATCAGCGCACCTTCCATTTTAAGGGTAGAAATCAGCAGTGCGCTCGCAGTCATTAGCTCACCCAATGCACGCTTTAGTAATGGCGGCAGTGCTTGGTGCTGTAACGCGTCGATATAGGTAGCATTAAGATGCGCCACGTTACCGCGCACTGGCGTGTTGTCAAAAATAAATGGGTGTAAGGTGTCTTGATATGTTTGCATGCCGCTATTTTAACATCTCTATATTTGCTGCATATAAAAAAGCCCATGTGTGGCATGGGCTGAGTAAATAGTTTGGTGAGTTGCCTCTATATTAGAAGTTGTAAATTAATGTTGCACGGCCAGTAATGGGTGAGCCAGGCGTGATGTTGTTATTGGTATGTGAGAACAATGCATATTCTTTGTTAGTGATGTTCTCAATGTTGAGCTGCAGGCGTAACTTCTCACTGAACTTGCCAAAGACTGCTGCATCGTAACGGGTGTAGCCTGGCAATATTGTGCTTTGTGATACGGTTGGCAGTTGTGCATAGCGATCAGATGTGCTGACAACACCTAGAGCCACCGCCCACATATCATTAATCTCATATTTGTTCCATAGAGATAGGGTGCGGTCAGGCGTTTGTGCTAATTCTGCGCCTTTAGCAATGACATTTGCTGCAGTTGCGTTTGCTTGCGTTTCGGTAATCTCACCTTTTTGAAAAGTAACACCGCCAAATACGCTCCATTTGTCAGTAATGTCGCCAGAAACCCCAAGCTCGATACCTTTGGTTTCTTGACCATCAACCAAAATAGAGTTTGCGCCAGGGTTGCTAGGATCAGCAACTAAAACATTCTCACGTTCCAATTTATACACCGCAGCCGTTAGCGCTAAGCTCGGATTCACATCCCATTTCGCACCCACTTCATAGTTGATAAATTTCTCTGGCTTGAATGATGCATTGCTCGGCGTTAAAGAGGTTAATTGGTCGCCAGCACGTGGCACATAGGAAACGCTGTAGTTGGTATAAATGGAGATAGCCTCTACTGGCTTGAAAATCAGACCCGCGCGTGGTGATAATAAATTATCACTGACTTTAATCTCGGTATTGTCTAATAAGTTAGTAAAGTCCGTATCAAAGTTATCATTTCGTAAGCCAACAATCGCCTGCCATTTTGGGCTAAAAATGATTTGATCTTGCAAATAAAATGCTGCTACGCTCACATCACTTTTTCTGTTGGTTGCCAAAGCGGAAAAAGAGGCAGAAGGCAGATATGGATTGCTTGCGGAAACTACAGTCGCAATATTGGTTGAGCCCACTGTTGGTTGAAAACGTTTGCTCGTTGTATCTTGTTTTGCCAACTCCATACCGAATAACAGTTTGTGTTCAACAGAGCCTGTTTTTGCATTGTATGTTAAGTCAGTTTGGTTGATGATGTTTTCACGATCTGTCTCATCAAGGTAAGCACCAAATTGAACAGTACCGACGTTGGTCACGGAGTTTCTGGCAAACACGTTTTGATAATATTTATTGTAGTTGGCGTAGCGTGTACTATTTTTAACGCTGATGCCGTTATCAAAAGCATGTTCTATGGATGCATTGAAAGCGACCGTTTCAGTTTCAGTAGGGCTTAGATGGGCATTCCCAAAAAATGTGTCGTAGTCACCGATTTTATAAGGGCGATTTTTCAATGTTGAGTTGCCAGGACCATTCACTGAAGGTACACCACGGTCTGCCACACGTTTGTCTTTAAAATACTCCATGCCAACGATGATTTTTGTATTTTCATCCGGGCGTATCGTCACGGTTGGCGTCACACCAAAACGCTCTAAATTCACGCCATCACGATAAGAGTCTGAATTCTCATACACAGCATTTACGCGGAAAGCGATTTCATCATTGAAGGCTTGGCCATAATCACCGGTAATACGTTTTTGGTTATACGCGCCGTAACTAGCAGTCAACTCACTAATCGGTGTCCAGCCAGCTTGCTTACTCACGCGATTAATTGCGCCGCCTGCACCACCACGTCCAAATGCCATGCCATTGGGGCCTTTTAACACCTCTAAGCGGTCTATATTGTAAAAGTCGCGGTAAGTTTGCACATCATCACGCAAGCCATCTAAGAAAAAATCGCCAGTCGTGGCATTGCCACGGAAGATCAATGCATCACGGTTACCTTCGCCTTGAGCTGCTTGCACACCCGGCACATATTGCACGGCTTGTGAAATGCTTTGAATCGATTGATCTTGAATTAAGTCTTGTGGAATCACGGTAATGGATTGGGGTGTATCACGTAATTCCGTATCTGTTCTAGTAGAAGCAGAGCTTTTTTTGGCGTTGTAGCCTTGTACTGGTTTTGTGTCGTTATCTTTTTTAGCTGACACTGTAATTGTGTCTAGTTCTATGACATCTTCTGCCAAGGCTATGTTGGCAATAAATGAGCATAGGGTAGATGCGACCACAAAGCGAATGTTGTTGTATAAAGCATTATTCAGCTTTTTAAGTTGAAAGTTTGGTGTAGCTTCAGAAGCGTTAGCGCTTTGTATCATTGATAATCCTAACAATTAATTGATTTTTTTTACAATTTTTAGAATGGTAATAAAAATGAGAATAATTATCAATAATATAGCTAGCTAAATGTTAGTGTGCTAAATATTATCAGGCGGTGATTTTGTGAATATCCCAATGTGCAATGGCCCATGCCCAAATAGTCGCAAGCGTGGCGTTGTGTAGCGAGGCTGGAGGAGTTTGTTTCAGAAAGGCGAGCGCATTGAGTAGTTGCGTGCTGGCATCGTTGGCTAGTATGGCAGGTGCTAATGTCTGTTTGCTCAGTTTCTCGCCATCAGCATTCATCACAATCGGGATATGCGCATAGTTTAGCGTAGGCAACTGCAGCAACTGTTGCAGATAGCGTTGCCTAGATGTAGAGTACAGCAAATCTGCACCACGTACCACGTGTGTTACACCCTGCATTGCATCGTCTACCACTACTGCCAACTGATAAGCAAACAAGCCATCTGCACGTTTTAAAACAAAGTCACCAATATCTGTCGCAAGTTGCTGATGGAGTGCACCTTGAATGTTGTCATGAAAGTCATCTACAAAATCTTGTGTTTTTACACGCCAAGCCACAGGTGCTTGTGGCTTAATGGGGTGATGCAAGCAAGTACCCGGGTAAATAAAGCCTTCTATACCTTGGCGGGTGGACGAGTCTGCAATCTCCTTACGGGTACATGTACATGGATACACCCAAGCTTGGAGCTGTTGTAGCGCTATTGCATAATGCGCAGTTTGCTTGCTTTGGTAGATGACTTCGCCATCCCAACTGAATCCGTAGGCTTCTAGGCAATGGAGTATGTCTTGTGCTGCGCCTTTCACTTCCCTTGGTTTATCCAAGTCTTCAATGCGCACCAACCATTGCCCTTGGTTGGCTCTAGCATCGCAGTAGCTAGCGACCGCAGCTACCAATGAACCAAAATGCAAAGGCCCGGTGGGAGAGGGGGCAAAGCGGCCCACATAAGACGACATGGTTATTGAAGTGTTTGCAGGTATGGGGGAATATCCCAACTATGCAAGTGTTTGCCAAGCAGCTGTAACGTGCATTGCATGCGCTCAGCACCGTTGGCGTTGAGCTCAAAGGCATATACGCGCAAAAATTGAGCATGGCCATGCGCATCACGCGCAATGCTGATTTTGGTGCAAGCGACGGTTTCGTCTAGTAGTTGTAGCTGAAACCGTTGCGCTAACGTATGGCCATATTGAATCGCAGCCTCACGCTTTGCAATGGTATCTAGCCAAAACCAGGCACAGCCAATTAATATAAGTAATAGAGCAATTTCCAAGAGAATCCCTGCATGATAATGTTGATATGGGTATAGACAGCGGCAAGAATATATTTGAATATTTGCCCACTTGAATTATATTAGCTAACAATCCTCAAATTATCATCAAAAAATGAATAAAACGCGCGAAGATGATGCAATAGCTGCTTATTTTAAGCTGTTAAGAAGTAAAGGTGGTGACGATAAAAGCATCTCTCAGCGAGAGCTATTCTTGTCACAATTGACGCCTTATCTTGCAGGAAAAGAACTCGCCGGCACTGTCTATCGAGAGTCATTAGAACAGCTGATGGAAGGGCAGGCAGCAGCAGACTGGCCAGCCAATCTCGTGATTGCACGTGAGTTCTATCCTTTCTGGATGGCAGATATCAGAGCCATTAGCCAATTGAATTCAGAAGGCGGGTTTGATTTACACCCGGTAGATTGGATGCCTGCTGAAGTTTCTTTGGCTGACTTATGGAAGAATATCGACCAGGAAAAATTTTCCACGGCAGAAAGCTGGGCCATTAAATCCTACCTCAAAGCGCTCACCGATGAAGTTGCGGATGCTGAAACGATTGATGTCCGTATCAAATTTGCCAAAATATTAATAGTACGCCTGCGCGATGCGCCATTGACCGAAAAAAACGCATACCGTATCGCGGTAGATGCAACGACACCTTTGTTTGAGCTTAAGAAAACGCGACAACTGTTTTTGGTCGTCGTGCGAGAGTTCTATAACTTCTGGTCTGGCAATCCGGATGCCAGAGACCATGTGCTCAAAGTCAGTAAAGTGAGTATCTTGTAATCAAATATATGCACATATTTTGTGCAATGCACAGTGCATAGCACTTTTTTTGTGCAAATTATAAACACCCGTAATAAATAGTCTTTAAAAATCAATACACTGCCTTTTGGCGTGCATTTTGCTTTCTGTCATGCAAATAAAAATAATCCATATAACGATTTAAGGAGATAGTCATGGAGGGATTGGTGACAGCCAACGACGTATTATTTGTGTTATTAGGGGCCATTATGGTGCTTGCCATGCATGCTGGCTTTGCATTTTTAGAGGTAGGTACCGTACGCAGTAAAAACCAGGTCAATGCCTTGGTCAAGATCATGGTAGATTTTTCTATTTCTACCATTGCCTATTTCTTTATTGGCTATAGTGTGGCGTATGGTGTCAGCTTTTATAGTGGTGCTGAGGTATTGGCAGCTAAAAATGGTTACGATTTAGTGAAGTTTTTCTTTTTACTCACATTCGCTGCAGCGATTCCGGCAATTGTCTCTGGCGGGATTGCCGAACGCGCTAAATTCAACCCACAAATTGCAGCCACTTTCTTGGTAGTGGGTTTTGTCTATCCTTTCTTTGAAGGCATTGCTTGGAATAAGCATTACGGTATTCAAGATTGGCTATTAGCAAACTTTGGTGCCAATTTTCATGATTTTGCCGGCTCTGTCGTGGTGCATGCCATGGGTGGCTGGATTGCGCTGGCTGCAGTGATTTTATTGGGCGCGCGTACTGGGCGTTATGCCAAAGATGGTCGCTTACATGCGTATCCGCCATCTAACATTCCATTTTTAGCATTGGGTGCTTGGATTTTAACAGTAGGCTGGTTTGGCTTTAATGTGATGTCTGCGCAGGCGGTACAAGGTATTTCCGGCTTGGTTGCAGTCAATTCGCTGATGGCACTGGTGGGCGGCACATTGGCTGCATTGGTTTTAGGTAAGAATGACCCGGGTTTTGTGCACAATGGCCCATTAGCTGGCTTGGTAGCGGTGTGCGCAGGCTCCGATATTATGCATCCGTTGGGCGCTTTGGCCACAGGCTTGGTGGCTGGCGCCTTGTTTGTATGGGCATTTACGCTGACACAAAATCGCCTCAAAATTGATGATGTACTCGGTGTGTGGCCATTACACGGTTTATGTGGCGCTTGGGGTGGTTTGGCTGCGGGTATTTTTGGTGCCAAAGCATTGGGCGGCTTAGGCGGCGTAAGTTTTGCCTCGCAAGCGGCGGGCACATTGCTAGGTGTCACAGTTGCAGTGATTGGCGGGATTGTTGTGTATGGGTCACTCAAAAAGTTTGTCGGCATTCGGATGGATGCGGAAGCTGAATTTGATGGTGCAGACTTAAGTATCCATAAAATTCCTGCACGCTCAGAGGATTAATTGCAGTATAGATATATTGCAATATACATCGTTCGGTTTCTAAATTGCCCGCAATCGCGGGCTTTTTTGTTGACCTAATGAAGTTGGCATAGGTAAGACAATTTTTACATAATGTACGTTGGTGGTGCTTTTAGTACATTTTTAGATCTATTTTTTGGCTATATATAACCAAATATGTAAAAAAAATGTAAAAGAATCAATTACCTATTGAACTTTTAAATGCTGGTCTCATACTATATAGGCAAGTTTTTTGTAAAATCCTAGAGGAGAGAAATATGTTACGTTTAACACTCGGTGCTGCAGTATTGGCGGCTGCATTTGCTACCACTGCCAACGCTGGTCATGAGACATTTACCCCAAAAAGCTATGATAGTTTAGGTAAGTGCTTAAAAGCAGCGCTGACTAAACATGATGGCAAAGTTGTCAAAGTAGAATACAAATCTGAGAAAAAAGCAGGCGTGTATGAGTTTGATATTGAAACACCTGACGGTAAAGCCTGGGATATTGAGTGCAATGCTAAAACAGGCAAAATAACTGAAATCGAAGAAGAAGTAAAAGCGGATGATGCAAAATTCACAGCTCTAGCTAAAGTATCAGAAGCAGATGCGAAAGCCACTGCATTGGCAGCACATCCAGGCAAAGTAGTAGAAGTAGAGTATGAGTTAGAGCCAGATGGTAAAGCTTCTTACGAATTTGATATTTTGGAAGCTGATGGTGAAGAGATTAAAGTAGAAGTAGACGCAACAACAGGCAAAATTGTTGAAGTTAGCTATGAAAACTATCAAATTGGCCAAGAGTAATTGCAAGTTGGCCTAGAGTAATTTCTAGTGAGTAATTAAAAAAGGCGCCTAGAGCGCCTTTTTTAATACGTATCAATTACATTGTCACACGATTGGTTATTCCAGTCTTATTGCTTAGGCTGCATGTTAAAATGTGGCATGACAAAATTTCATGCCATTATTCCTGCAGCGGGAAGCGGCGCTCGCATGGGTGCAGAGGTTCCAAAACAATACTTGAAGCTCAATGGTAAGCCATTGATTCAGCATGTGATTCATACCTTTGAGCAATCTGCATCTATTCAGTCAGTACATGTGCTGCTAAGCCCCAATGATCGTTATTGGGCAGCATTGGACATATCATTGGGTTCAAAAACGACTTTACACACATGTGGTGGTACAACGCGGGCCGAGACTGTGTTAAATGGTTTAAATGCAATCAAGTCAATTGAAGGTACGGATTGGGTGTTGGTGCACGATGCAGCAAGACCTGGCCTCAACCAAGCAATGTTAAACCTATTGATTGAGAGCTTGGGAGACGATGAAGTGGGTGGGTTACTCGCTTTGCCTCTGGCGGATACCTTGAAGTTAGCTGACGCGACACAACGTGCGCAAAAAACTATCCCACGCGAGCAACTTTGGCAAGCACAAACACCTCAAATGTTTAAATTGGCAATTTTAAGAGATGCTTTAGCCAGTTTTCATGGCGTGCCTACTGATGAAGCACAAGCCATTGAATCGATTGGACTACAGCCTAAATTAGTACGTGGCGCATTACGTAATTTAAAAGTCACTTATCCCGAAGATCTCACTGTGCTTAATGCATTAATAACTGAGTGAAAATAACCCAAATGAATATCCCTTTTAGAGTTGGGCACGGTTTTGACGTGCATGCCTTAGTGGTGGGTCGCCCCTGCATTATCGGTGGCGTGAATATTCCGTACGAGCGTGGATTAGATGGCCACTCTGATGCAGATGTCTTATTGCACGCGATCTGCGATGCGTTGCTGGGAGCAGCAGCATTAGGTGACATCGGAAAACACTTTCCCCCCAGTGATGCGCGCTACAAAGGCATTGATTCACGTAATCTGCTCAGGCATGTTGTGGCTTTGTTGCATAGTCATAGCTATGTGGTCGGCAATGTTGATGCCACAGTGATTTGCGAGGCGCCTAGGCTTAGCCAACATACGGCACAAATGCAGCAACATATTGCCGAGGATTGTGCGATTGCTATCCAGCAAGTCAACATCAAAGCCACCACGACAGAAAAGTTAGGCTTTACCGGCCGCGGTGAAGGGATTGCTGCAGAAGCCGTGTGCTTGATCGCGTTGAAATAACCCATTCCCAAATAATTTAAGTGTAAGTATATGTTTCGTTGGTTTGAAAATCTCGTCAACCCGTTCCCTGAGCAGGTCATCAGTACACCGCCCAAACAGTTTTGGGCGTTTGTATGGTCATGCACGCAAGGTATGCGGCCGTTTATTTTGGGCATGACGTTGCTCACTGCCTTGATTGGCGCGTTTGAAGCATTGCTATTCGCCATGATGGGTAAGGTGGTAGATACGTTAAGCCATATCGCCCCCAAAGATTTATGGCATCAGCACTTGCACGATTTGTTAGTATTAGCCGGTATTTTGTTATTTAGTACCGCGGTGATCTGGATACAGACTTTACTCAAGCATCAAACCTTAGCGGGCAACTTTCCCATGCGCTTGCGTTGGAGTTTCCATCGTTTGATGTTAGGCCAAAGCATGAGTTTTTACCAAGACGAATTTGCCGGGCGCGTTTCCGCCAAAGTTATGCAGACTGCACTAGCAGTGCGCGACGTTTGGTTTATCGTCTCCGATATTATGGTCTACGTCGTCATTTATTTTGTCACCATTGTGACGGTAGTAGGCGGCTTTAGCTTGCTGATTGTGTGGCCATTTTTGATCTGGCTGGCATTGTATATAGGCGCGCTCACTTATTTCATTCCACGTCTGGCTAAGGTCTCACAACGGCAGGCCGATGCGCGCGCGTTGATGACTGGACGCATTACTGATGCGTACACCAATATCAGTACCGTCAAATTATTCTCACATGCAGGGCGAGAAGCAAACTATGCAAAATCCGCCATGGATGAGTTTTTAAGTACGGTAAAAAAACAGATGCAAATGGTCAGTAGTGTGGAGACCATTAACCATTTCTTAAACATGCTGCTGATTATCGGCTGTGGCGGTATGGCGTTGTGGCTGTGGACGCAAGGAAAAGTAGGCATGGGCGCAGTCGCTGCAATTACCGCCATGTGTTTACGTTTGAATGGAATCTCCCATTGGGTGATGTGGGAGATGACCTCACTGTACGAGCAGATCGGGACGGTACAGGATGGCATCAATACACTTTCAGCCATGCATAAAGTGCAAGATGCGCCCAATGCCAAAACCATCGATGTAAAGCGCGGTGAAATCGTGTTTGATGATGTGCACTTTGGCTATGAGAGCCAACCATACTTGCTGGAAGCATTTAATCTACGTATCAATGCAGGTGAGCGGGTAGGGTTGGTTGGTCGTTCGGGCGCGGGCAAATCTACCTTGGTAAATCTGCTATTACGTTTTTATGATATTCAATCCGGACAAATTTTGATTGATGGTCAAAACATTCAGCAGGTGACGCAAAACAGCTTGCGCGCTAATGTCGGCATGGTCACGCAAGATACGTCGCTATTGCACCGCTCTGTGCGCGATAATATTTTATATGGGCGCCCAGATGCTAACGAACATGACATGATGGAGGCTGCCAAACGTGCCGAGGCACATGATTTTATTTTGACACTAAGAGATGCCAAAGGCCGCACCGGTTATGATGCACATGTGGGCGAGCGCGGCGTGAAACTATCCGGCGGCCAACGCCAGCGTATTGCCATTGCACGGGTGATGCTGAAAGATGCGCCGATATTGCTATTGGATGAAGCTACCAGCGCACTGGATTCGGAAGTGGAGCTTGCCATTCAAAGCCATTTGGATCAACTGATGGACCACAAGACCGTTGTTGCTATTGCGCACCGTTTGTCTACTATTGCCGCCATGGATCGATTAATTGTGTTAGATGCGGGCAAAGTGGTGGAGCAGGGTAGTCATACTGAATTGCTAGCGCTCAATGGTGTATACGCCAAATTATGGGCGCACCAAAGTGGTGGGTTTTTGTTGGATTAGATTGGAATTAATGGCAGGCTTCGGCCCAATTGAGAGGTGTTACTAAAATTTACTGAATGTCTCAAAAATCCCCATAGCGGACATTTTGAGTTAGTACTAGTATTATGAAAACTAAGAAGCATCTTGATCTTTATTTACAGTTTGTTGTATTTGTTAAGTTTTATTTGCGCAAAAGGAATCGTCCTAAGATAGATACTATATAAGATATAAGAGCGTATAATTTATTTAAAATAACATAATCAAACATATTTTGTTTGGTCAAAAAGGTCCTGTCATGAACGATGGCATTGGGGATATCGAGCGAGCAAACTTACGCTTCCGACAAGTGGTAGAAGCCGCGCCCACTGCCATGGTGATGGTAAACAAAGCTGGCCTGATTGAAATGGTAAATACTCAGACTGAAATCATTTTTGGGTATAGCCGGGCCGAGCTTCTTGGCCAAGTCATTGATATCTTGCTTCCAGAGCGATTTCGTCACCAGCATCCTCATCATCGGGCCTCATTCTTTTCAGACCTAAGTCCCCGCGCCATGGGAACGGGTCGAGATCTCTATGGACGTCGCAAGGATGGGAGTGAGTTTCCTGTAGAAGTAGGCCTCAATCCTATTGAAACGGATGATGGCGTAAAAGTCCTGTCTGCAATTACCGATATCTCGGCCCGCAAGCGGATGGAAGAGCGTTTTCGTCAGGTGGTAGAAGCCGCACCGAATGCTATGGTAATGGTGAACAAGGCCGGCCTGATTGAAATGGTAAACACGCAGGCCGAAATCATTTTTGGTTATAGCCGAGACGAGCTTCTTGGCCAAGTCATTGATATCTTACTTCCCGAGCGATTTCGTCACCAGCATCCACATCACCGAGCTTCATTCTTTTCAGACCTAAGTCCCCGCGCCATGGGAACAGGTCGAGACCTGTATGGTCGGCGCAAGGACGGGAGTGAGTTTCCAGTAGAAGTAGGACTCAACCCGATTGAAACAGATGATGGGGTGAAAGTGCTGTCTGCAATTACCGATATCTCAGCGCGTGTAAAAGCAAGTGAAAAACTAGCTGAGCATCGTGATGAGTTAGAACGTAGTAATAAAGAATTGGCAACATTCGCTTATGTCGCATCACACGATCTTAAGTCACCATTGAGAGGTATATTTCAGATATCGCATTGGATTGAAGAGGATCTCAATAATGGACAAACCCACGCTATTCCAGACCATATGAATTTATTGCGTGGACGCCTTCGTAGGATGGAGCATTTGCTGGATGATTTGCTTGCTTATTCACGTGCAGGACGATTGGAAGGAAGTGCGAGTCAAGTTGAGGTTGGCAGGCTGGCACAAAATGTTTTTGAGATGCAAGCACCCCCTGAAGGCTTTACGCTTGTAGTTGCTGAAGACCTACCCACTTTTACAACCCTTGCAACCCCTCTAGAGCAAGTGCTCCGCAATTTGTTTGCAAATGCGATTAAGCATCATGATCGGACAGAAGGTCACATCAATCTAAGTTGGCGTGTAGTAAGTAAAAATTACTATGAATTTAGCGTGACCGATGACGGCCCTGGTATTTCACCAGAGTATCAAGAGCGGGTTTATATCATGTTCCAAACGCTGCGGCCGCGTGACGAAGTAGAGGGTAGTGGTATGGGGTTGGCGCTAGTTAAAAAAATTGTGGAAGCATACGGTGGTACTACAGGAATTGTTTCCGATGGAATACGAGGTACTTCTATTCGCTTCACTTGGCCAATCAATATAGAGGGGAGACTGGCCTCTGCAAGTCCATCATAAACAAAATTATAAAGAGGTCACATTGCTGATTGTTGATGATGATGATATCGACGCCATTGCACTAGAGCGTGCATTACGTAAGTTAAGTCTCTTTAACGTCACGCACCGTGCACGAGATGGTCGAGAGGCATTGGAATTGCTACGGGCTGGGGCGATACCTGCGCCCTATATTATCTTTCTAGATCTAAATATGCCGCGCATGAGCGGGTTGGAGTTTCTGGAAGTGCTCCGTGCAGATGAGGTACTGACGCATTCAGTCGTATTTGTTTTGACCACCTCAAAATCAGATGAGGATTTAGTGGCCGCTTATCGCAAGCATGTTGCTGGATATATTTTCAAGCAGCATATGGATAGGGACTTTCTTGAGGTGATTAGCTTAATTGAGCACTATTGGCGACTGGTCGAGTTACCAATCACAAAGGAATAAGCAAGATGCGACTTCTACTTGTTGATGATGATGAATTAGATCGGATGGCAGTGGTCCGTGTGTTGCGAAATCCAAAGCTAGTCAAAGATATCGTGCATGCTAATACTGCAGTAAGAGCGCTTAAGTTATTCGACGAGAGTACGTTCGATATCGTGTTGCTAGACTATCGTTTGCCAGACATGGAGTGTCTTGATGTGTTGAGTCAAATTACGCAACATACAGACAAACATGCAGCCGTAGTCATACTGACAGGCATGGAAGACAATGAAATCATCGAAAAAAATTGTATATTTGCTGGAGCGCAAGATTTCTTACTGAAAAAAGAGCTTTCCGAACGACATTTGACCAAGGCGCTAATTCACGCGCAGGCACGGCATGCACTTGCCAGTAAGCTGATTGACACACATAAACGCTTAAAGTACTTAGCGGAAAACGATCCCATGACAGGCTTATCGAACCGTTATTACTTTGAAGAGCATTTACGTGGAGCGATTCAGCGAGCGCATCGACTTAACTTTCAGCTTGGTTTAGTGTATCTGGACATTGATAACTTTAAATTGATTAATGACAGCTTGGGACACGATTCAGGCGATCAATTGTTACAAATAATAGCACAGCGGCTGCTGGAGGTTGTTAGGGAAGGGGATGTAGTTTGTCGACTGGGAGGTGACGAGTTTGCAATCATTGTGCATGATTTGGAAACGGAAACTTCAGTTGGCGCATTAGCACAGCGAGTGATTGAGCGTGTGCGAGAACCTATTCTACTGAATAATGTGGAGCAATTTATAACCTGTAGTATTGGGATTGCAACGTATCCTAGATGTGCCACGACGGCCGAAGACATGCTAAAGCGTGCTGATTTGGCCATGTATCAAGTGAAGCGTGAAGGACGTAATGGCTTTCATTTTTTCAGTGAAATCTTGCAAGTTCAGATTCTACATAGGATTATGCTGGAAGGAGAGTTGCGCTCACATCGTTTTCAAACTCAGCTAGTACAATATTACCAACCTGTCATTCATGCTAAAAGTTTACAAGTGTGTGGAGCAGAAATGCTTGTACGCTGGAACCATCCAACAAGAGGCATATTACCACCAAGAGATTTTATTGATATCTTAGAAGAGCTTGGGTATATAGCTGCCATTGATACAGACAATAGACAGTTGGCGTGCATGCAGCTAGCTCAATGGCGAAAAAATGGCGTGGTAGGTAGCCAGTTCGTGTTAGCAGTCAATGCTAGTGAACAATTATTGCAACGTGAGAGCTTGCATGATGATATTAGGCGTGACCTAGAGAGCTTTCACCTAACGGGTGAGTGTATCACTATAGAGGTGACAGAAAGTGTACTTGTTTCGGATTTCGAAAAAACGGCTTCACTCTTGAATCGCATCAAAGCATTAGGTGTGAAGGTCGCGATAGACGATTTTGGAACTGGATATTCATCTATGGCCTACTTAAAATGGTTGCCTGCATCAATACTAAAAGTAGATCGTTCATTTGTACAAAATGTGCCAGAAAGTGAAGCAGACTGCAAAGTATTAAAGGCAATCATCATAATGGCAAAAAGTCTAGATCTTGAGGTGATTGTTGAAGGTGTTGAGACACTTGATCAGGCTAGATTATGTCGCGAGTTTGGCGCTGATAAACTTCAAGGTTACTTATTTTCAAAGCCATTAACACCAGATGATTTTGCAACGTTTGTTCATACGCACAATCCAGAGTCATTTAATCTGATATGACGTCCTTAATTCAAATGGTTGACTATCTGCTTTGTCCCCTAAGCAGTCTATGGACAACTTGGATTAACTGGCAACTATGTGCCGAACCAAGACAAATAAACTATTAGTTTACGCCTTCAATAACACAATCACTGCGCCACTGCCGCCATCATTGGCTTTGGCTTGTGCATAGGCAATTACTTCATCTTTTTGCATCAGCCAGCTACGAAGTTTATGTTTGAGTACTGGCTCACGATTTTTTGAGCCCAAGCCCTTACCATGCACGATGCGCACGCAGCGGATATTGCGTTTTTTGCAGTCAGCAATAAACTCAGAGACGTACATGCGTGCTTCATCCGCAATCAAGCCATGTAAATCAATATTGGCTTGTACTACCCAATGTCCGCGCCGCAGCTTGCTCAATACCAAGGGCGATTGTCCATCGCGCAGATACAGTAACTCTTCGCCACTTTCTAACTCTTCAGCAGGGTAGTAATGGTCGCTCAGTGAGTCTGCCAGCGCTTGACGTTCATCTTTGAGCAACTGCCTAGGAATGGGTTTGGGTTTTTTAACCGGGTGCAATAAGCGATTGGCCTTCACCGGGCGCGCACCTTTAACGGCTTCATAAAACAGCGCTATATCCTCCTCTGGAGGGGTGCTAGTTTTATTTGTCGGTTTGTCATCTTTGGCAGTCACTGCATCTACACTCCATAAAAAAACGCACAAGCAAGCATCGCCAGCGTTGTGCGTTTTTAAGCGTGATTTACCTTACTTTATTGTAATCAGGCTAAGCTGGTTAAATAGCGCTCAGCATCCAAGGCTGCCATACAGCCGGTGCCTGCACTGGTCACGGCCTGACGGTAAATATGGTCTTGCACATCACCCGCCGCAAATACGCCTGGAATGCTGGTTGCAGTAAAGTTGCCTTGGCGACCGGTTTGCGTCACGATATAGCCGCCTTCCATCTCAAGCTGGCCAGCAAAAATCTCGGTATTAGGTTGGTGGCCAATGGCAATAAACACGCCATTCACAGCTAGCTCTTTTGTGCTGCCGTTGTTGGCATCTTTAAGGCGCATACCAGTTACACCGGTTTCATTGCCCAATACTTCGTCTAATGTCTGAAAAGTTTCCAGTACCACTTTACCCTCTTTCACGCGCTCCATCAGTTTATCCACCAAGATCGCCTCGGCTTTAAATTTATCGCGACGATGCACTAGCGTAACTTTGCTGGCAATATTGGACAAATATAGCGTTTCTTCTACCGCTGTATTGCCGCCACCTATCACGGCAACTTCTTGATTACGATAGAAAAACCCATCACAAGTGGCACAGGCGGAAACGCCTTTGCCGGCGAACTTCTCTTCAGATGGCAAGCCTAGATATTTGGCAGATGCACCTGTGGCAATAATCAGTGCATCACAGGTGTATTCGCCAGAGTCACCCACTAAACGAATTGGCTTTTCGGTCAAATGTGTGGTGTGAATATGATCAAAAATCATTTCGGTATTAAAACGCTCGGCGTGCTTTTGAAAGCGCGCCATTAGCTCTGGCCCCATCACGCCATCGGCATCGGCAGGCCAGTTATCTACATCGGTGGTCGTCATCAGCTGACCGCCTTGTGCAATACCTGTGATGAGTACCGGTTTGAGGTTTGCGCGGGCTGCGTAGACTGCCGCCGAATAGCCAGCCGGGCCTGAGCCCAAAATAAGTAAGTGCGCGTGTTTTGTTGCCATGAATGTACTTTCGTTGCGAATATTAGCTATGAGATGGGGTCTTTAAATACAATTTAAAGACCCATTTGTATTACTTTAACGCCTATTCAAGCAGGCTGCGTAACATCCATGCAGTTTTTTCATGTAGCTGTAAACGCTGTGTCAGTAAGTCGGCAGTAGCTTCATCCGCTGCTGCATCGGCTGCAGGGAACACACTGCGTGCGGTGCGACATACCGCTTCATGACCAGCTACCAATTCTTTAATCATGTCATTGGCTTTAGGTACATCTATTGTTTCTTGAATAGAAGTGAGTTTTGAAAATTGACTATAGGTGCCTGGCGCATACACATCTAATGCGCGGATACGTTCTGCCACCAAATCTACGGCTAAGGCTAGTTCGGTATATTGCGTTTCAAACATCAGATGGAGTGTATTAAACATTGGCCCTGTCACGTTCCAGTGAAAGTAATGGGTTTTGAGGTAGAGCGTGTAGGTATCAGCTAACAGTTTAGACAAACCTTCTGCAATGACTTTTCGATCTTGTGGTTTAATGCCTGTATCCATAGTGTTTCCTTTGTTATTTAAGTGACTATTTTAAGGATTAGACACACTTAGTGCAATTTGATTTTGTTATAATCGTTTAATAATTTTATTTCTTCTTTCGTTTCTATATAGGGTTCATAACACCTTGTTTTTTAATAAAAAAACCTCAGTATCCAACGGTCGAGTTCAGGCGGAGCCTAGTGAAAAAGCATTACATGGCGCCAGTTTAGTCAAAGAAGCATGGTGGCTGGGCTTGGTACTGGTCGGCTTGTATTTGGCAGTCATTCTCATCACCTATTCTCCGCAAGATCCATCTTGGTCACATATGGCGACCGAAGGTGCCCCTGTGGATAATGCTGGTGGGGCGGTGGGTGCATGGGTTTCTGACATGTTGTTATACCTGTTTGGCTTCTCCGCGTGGTGGTGGGTAGTGTTAGCCTTTTACGGCATGTGGCTGGTCTACAAACGCTTGGGGACCACGATCAGTGAGCGCCCATTCCTGATGTTTAACTTAATCGGCTTTACTTTGTTATTACTGGCTTCTTCAGCATTTGAGGCCGGACACCTGCTAGCTTTACCCGCCCAGTTTCCACTGACACAAGGCGGCATGATTGGCAATGCCGTAGATAGCATGTTGCATAGCATGTTCGGGTTTGCTGGGTCTACCATGTGCTTAATTATCTTGATGGCCATTGGGTTTAGCCTGTTTACAGGTTGGTCATGGATTATGATCACCGAACAACTGGGTGCGTGGGTATTGGCCGCGCATGCATGGGCATTAGAGAAATATTACGATTGGCAAGATAGAAAAGCCGGTAAGCAAGTAGAAATCAAACGGGATGAGTTTATTGAGGCTGAGCGTAAACGTACGGAAGACCGCCCACCGATTGAAATCAAAGTGCCGGAGATGGAAATTCCCAAAAGCGAGCGCGTGCAAAAAGAACGTCAAACAGTATTGTTTGATAGTCTGCCAGACAGCTCGCTACCGCCATTGCATTTGCTGGATGAAGCAACAGCTACTATTGAGCTGCAATCTGCTGAAACCTTAGATTTCACTTCGCGTTTAATCGAACGTAAATTGGTCGATTTCGGTATTGAGGTCAAAGTGCTTTCAGCGCAACCCGGCCCTGTGATCACGCGTTATGAATTTGAACCAGCACCTGGTGTAAAAGGTAGCCAAATTACTAATTTGGCCAAAGACTTGGCACGTGCGCTTTCTGTGGTGAGTATTCGCGTAGTAGAGACCATTCCCGGCAAAAGCTGTATGGGTTTAGAGATTCCTAACCCTAAACGCCAAATCGTTTGCCTTTCAGAGATTATGGGCAGCCAAGTGTATGCCGACATGCATTCGCCGCTGGCTATTGCCATGGGTAAAGACATTGCAGGTAAACCTGTGGTGGCAGATTTGGCCAAAATGCCACATGTGTTGGTCGCGGGTACCACTGGTTCTGGTAAGTCTGTCGCCATCAATGCGTTGATTCTAAGCCTGCTCTACAAAGCGGAAGCCAGCAAAGTGCGCATGATTCTTATCGATCCGAAAATGCTGGAGCTATCGGTATACGAAGGCATTCCGCATTTATTAGCGCCAGTGGTGACGGATATGCGCCAAGCCGCCAATGCGCTGAATTGGTGTGTGGCCGAGATGGAGCGCCGCTATAAACTGATGTCCATGTTGGGTGTACGTAATTTGGCAGGTTACAACCAAAAAATTCATGATGCGAAAAAAGCAGATACCACCATTCCGCATCCGTTTAGCCTAACGCCGGATGACCCTGAGCCATTGGATGAGATGCCATTGATTGTGGTGGTGATTGATGAGCTAGCAGACTTAATGATGGTAGTAGGTAAAAAAGTGGAAGAGCTGATTGCACGTTTGGCGCAAAAAGCGCGCGCTTCTGGTATTCACTTGGTGCTGGCAACACAACGTCCTTCCGTAGATGTGATTACCGGCCTGATTAAAGCCAATATTCCTACCCGTGTGGCGTTTCAGGTATCAAGTAAAATTGACTCGCGTACCATCCTAGATCAGATGGGCGCAGAGGCGCTATTGGGTCAGGGCGATATGTTGTATATGCCACCTGGCACTGGCTTCCCGCAACGTATTCACGGTGCATTTGTGTCTGACCAAGAAGTGCATAAGGTGGTCAACTACCTGAAGTCGCAAGGTGAACCAAATTACATTGAAGGTATTCTCACTAATGAAACAGAAGAGAGCAGCGAAGGCAGCGTACTGAGTGATACCGGCGGTGAGAAAGATCCCTTGTATGATGAAGCCGTCAATATTGTACTGACTAGTCGTCGCGCTTCGATTTCTTCTGTACAGCGCCAGCTACGTATTGGCTATAACCGCGCTGCACGTTTGATTGAAGAGATGGAGCGTGCGGGTTTGGTCTCAGCTATGCAAAGCAATGGCAATCGAGAAGTATTAGTGAATAGCGGCTCTGGGAGTCAAGAGTAATGAATTTGAGTAAATACGTATTAACAGCAACACTGTGGCTTGCTGCAACAAGCGCGGGCATGGCACATGCTGATGGTGTAAGTAGCTTGAAAGATTTTTTCTTGAATACGCAATCGATGCGTGCAGAGTTCAAGCAAGAGGTGGTGGATAAACAAGGCCGCAAAGTGCAAAAGGTAGAAGGCACGATGCAATTGCAACGGCCAAATAAATTTCGCTGGGATTATCAAAA
>Ga0123398_1001428_pt1 | contig 22641 bp, 24 predicted proteins | sample T5LHNO3metaT_FD_89926 | JGI IMG/M metagenome (GOLD analysis project Ga0123398, IMG submission 89926) | Methane-oxidizing artificial microbial communities from Washington, USA to study methane cycling - T5-LHNO3 metaT (Metagenome... | ecosystem: Engineered > Modeled > Simulated communities...
GCGGCGCTTGGCTGCGCGCGCGCCGAAGAGGCGGCCGACCGAATGGCCGAGCGCACGCCGCCGCGCCGCCAATGTTTTTCCACGGCGCAGACCCGTGAAAAAATCGAGGCGCATCAGCTCACCGATCCCTTCGCCTGCATGCGCGCGGCGGCGCGCGAGCATGGGGGCGAAGCGCTGGGCGCGCGGCTCTGCCGCCTCGACGATCTGTTCGTCTATGAGATCAGCGTGCTGCGGCTCGACGGGCGCATCGTCAAACTTCTGTTCGACGCGGCGACGGGCAGGCCGCATTCTGGCCGCAAGGATAATTGAAAGACAGAGCTGGCGTCATTTTGGAGAGAAAACGGTGCGGCTGCTCATCGTCGAGGACGATAAGGATTTGAACCGCCAGATCGCGCAGGCCCTGGAGCAATCCGGCTATGCCGTGGACCGCGCCTTCGATGGCGAGGAGGGCCAATTTCTTGGCGAGACCGAGACCTATGACGCCGTCGTGCTCGATATCGGCCTGCCCAAGAAGGACGGCATCACCATATTGGAGGAATGGCGCGCGAACGGACGCGTCATGCCCGTTCTGATTCTCACCGCGCGCGACCGCTGGAGCGAAAAGGTGCAAGGCTTTGACGCCGGCGCCGACGATTATGTGTCCAAACCCTTTCACATGGAGGAAGTGCTCGCGCGCATTCGCGCGCTGCTGCGGCGCGCCGCGGGCCATGCGACCAATGAGATCGTCTGCGGGCCGGTGCGGCTCGACACCAAGGCCGGCCGCGTCGTCGTCGACGGATCGCCGGTGAAGCTGACCTCGCACGAATATCGTCTGCTCGCCTATCTGATGCATCATAGCGGACGCGTCGTGTCGCGCAGCGAAATCATCGAGCATATTTACGATCAGGATTTCGACCGCGATTCGAATACGATCGAGGTCTTTGTCGGCCGTCTGCGCAAGAAGCTCGGCGTCGATCTGATCCACACCGTTCGCGGCCTGGGCTATATGGCTTCGCCGTCCCCGGAGGAGAGCGGCGGAAAGCGATAGATCCATGCGCCTGCCGAGCTTCAGGACCCGCTCGATCGCGACGCGCCTTTTTCTGACGGCCGCCGCGCTGAGCGCCGTCGTGCTGCTCCTCGCGAGCGTGTTTTTCACCGCCTATTATCGCAAGGAGGCGGAGGAAATCTTCGAACGCCGGCTCGACGTCTATCTGCGCGCGATCGTCGCCGACGTGTCGGAGTCGGGCCAGGAAGGCCGCACCGGGCCGGGTCAGCTCGGCGATCCGCAATTCGAGCTGCCGGGCTCCGGCTGGTATTGGCAGATCACGCGGATGGACGACGCCGCGCATGAGATCAAGGCGTCGCGCTCGCTCTTCGCCAAGCGCCTTCCCAAACTTTCCGATCTCGGCGTGCAGGCGGAAATCGGCGGCTCCCGGCGCGGCTATGCGATGGGTCCCGACGGCAGACGGCTGCGGATCGTCGAGCGCGTGATCGACGTCGGCGACACCGGCATCTATCTCGTGCAGGTCGCCGCCAGCAGCGAGGAGATGGAAGAGCAGATCGCGCGCTTTCGTTTCGAGCTGATCGTCGCCTTCGCGGCGCTCGCCATCGCGCTCGCCATCGTCGCCGCCTTTCAGGTGCGCTTCGGACTGCGCCCTTTGCGGCAATTGCGGCGCGAGCTCGTCTCCATCCGCCGCGGCGAGCGTGACCGCATTGCGAGCGCCTATCCGAGCGAAATCGCCCCGCTTGCCGATGAGCTCAATCTCCTCATCGGCGCCAATCGCGACATTCTGGAGCGCGCCCGCACGCAGGTCGGCAATCTTGCGCACGCCTTGAAAACGCCCCTGAGCGTCGTGATGAACGAAGCGGATACGTCGCCCTCGCCTCTCGCCGAGAAGGTCAATGAGCAGGCGCGCATCATGCGCGACCAGATTTCCTTCTATCTCGACCGCGCCCGCGCGGCGGCGCGGGGCGGCGCCCTCGGCGCGGCGACGCCCGTCGCGCCTTGCGTGGAGGCGCTGCTGCGCGCCTTCGCGAAAATCCATGGCAGCCGCGGAATCGTCTTTTCGAGCGACATCGCGCAAGAGGCGCGCTTTCTCGGCGAACGTCAGGATCTCGAGGAGATGATCGGGAATCTCCTCGACAACGCCGGGAAATGGGCTGGCGCGGAGGTGTCGGTCGCCGTGCGAATCGAAACGGCGTCCGCCGGCGCTGGCCGCAGCGCCTTGGATGTCATCATCGACGACGACGGCCCCGGCCTCGCGCCGCATCTGCGCGCGCAAGCCACGGAGCGCGGCCGCCGGCACGACGAAACCAAGCCGGGCTCCGGACTTGGCCTCTCCATCGTCATCGACCTCGCGACCGCTTATGGCGGCGATCTGGAATTGGGCGACAGCCCCTCGGGCGGCCTGCGCGCGCGGCTGCGCCTGCCGGGGTTTTGACAGCCGCTCCCCGATCCTGCATGAGGGGCCGGGATCACCGGATTCTGGGAGAAAGGATTTGTCGACGATGCGCGCGAAAGCGACCTTGACGATGAGCCTCCTCTTTGCGGCGCTGAGCGTTGGCGCCTGTAGCTCGACCTCCGAGCCGCCGGCCGCGGCCGCCGCGCCGACTATTGCCGCCCCACCGCGGCCCGCGCCGGGCGTCATTGGCGGCGCCGTCGGTCAATCGCTCAGCGAGAAAGACCGCGCCGCGGCGATCGCCGCGCAGCAGGAGGCTGTTTCCTCCGGCGCGCGCAAGAGCTGGCGCGGCGAAAAGGGATCGTACGGCTTCGTGACGCCCGGCGCCGAAGCCGGCGCCTGCCGCGACTATACGCACAAGGTCTTCGTCAACGGCCGCCCGCAGGAAGCGAAGGGCCAGGCCTGCCGCCAGAACGGCGAGTGGCGGGTAACGAGCTGACGCGATTCCAAGGATGAGAGCGCGCGGCGACGAGAGGCTTTCCATGAAACTGATCATCGCCTCCGCCCTGTTGGCGATCGCGCTCGCCCTTGGAACCGCCCTGCTCTTCGTGGCGCGCGACGAGGCCCCCGAGGCTTTGGTTCAGGCGGAGCTGGCGGGCGTCAAATTCTCCTACGCCCGCGCCTATGCGCGCGACGACTCGACAGGCGCCGGCGGTCTCGCTGATCGTTTGAGCTTCAACGTCTCGTTTCCGAGCTTCGCGCCGCTCTCGGCGAAGGATCGCGCCGCCGCGTCTCCATCCGTCGCCATGACCCTGACGCCCAAAGACGACGGGATCGACCCTCCAGAGCGTCCCGCGAAACTCTATGCGCGTTTTCTCTCTCCCGAGACGCTCGAAGGTCCTGGAGGCCTCGTCCAGCGTCATTTTGAGCAGAGCTCCCCTTACGATTCCGAGGAATTATTCATCGCGCCGCCGGACGGACGGGATTTTTTCGCACGTTGTCCGAAGCCGGAGGTCGGCGCGCCGGGCGAGGCGTGCATTTCCATGTTCCGCGAAGGCGGACTCGACGTCGAATTGCGCTATCCGCCCGCACTGCTCGAACATTGGGACGCGCTCCATGACGGCGCGCATGCGCTTCTTTCGAAGATGACGTCGACCAATGCGCACAAGAAGAAGCGCTGATCACTCTTCCTCGAGATCGAAATCCAGGATCGCGATCTGCAACGTGAAGCTCGACAGCTTGGCGTCGTCGGCGGAGATGACGCCGAGGAAGTCCCCATCGGCGTTGAGCTCGACGGAATCGACCTTGCGGCCGCGCGCGACGATGGTCAGCTTGTCGTTCTCGAAGAGCTTGCGCAGATAAGACTGCAACACTTCGCGCCCGACTGGGATCTTCATCTCGAAGGCGAAGGAGCGGTCGCCGTCCTCGTCGTCGACCGAGATCGCCGCGATCTTGCGCTCGCCGAGATGGACGGCGGCGTTCTCGGAATTCTTCGGATCGAGCGTGACGCGAATATCGTCATTGCCGAAGGAGCGGCGGAGAAACGCCTGCAGCTTTCGCAATTCGCCTTTGTCCAAGCCCGCCTCCGAGAGATGCTCTTTCTTTTCAGTCCTGTGACACGAAGCCGCGCGGCGGGCAAGATGGGTTCTTCCAAAAAGAAACGTCCGGCGGACGACTCGCCGGACGCTCCCCTGTCTGACGGCGCGCCGCTTACTGGCCGGCCTCCTTGAGGCGCTTGTTGCAGGCGCTCCAATATTTCGGCCAGGTCAGCTTCTTGTCGGCCTTGAGCAGTTCGACCTTCTTCTCCTTCCACTCGGCGGCGCATTTCTTCTGGCGGCTCTGAGTGGCGGCCTTCGAGTCGGAGACGGGCTTGGCGGCCTCGGCGGGTTTCGCGACCTCGGCGGGCTTGGCGGGTTCGGCGGCGGGCGCTGCGGTCTCGGCGGGTTTCGCGGCTTCAGCCGGCTTGGCGGGCTCGGCGGCGGGCGCCGCGGTCTCGGCGGGTTTGGCCGGTTCGGCCGGTTTCGTCTCGGCGGCGGGCGCCGGCTCCGCGAGGCTCGCGCGGCACTCCTTCAGAAAGTCCTGCCATGTCTGGCCAGCGAGTTCATTGGCGGCTTTTTTCGCCTGATAACGAGATCCGCATTCCTTCAGCACATTGGCCTGGGCAAAGGCGTCGCCCGAAACGGCCACGCCGAGGCCCATGGCGACGAGGCCTGCTGCAGCGCGGGAAACAACGAGACGGATCACCATATAAATCTCCCCTTATGGAAGCCGCTTGGAACTGCGGCAGCGACTTTCGACGGCGCAATAAGCACAGGGCGCGCCAATAACGGCTGCGGCGACGGCTGCGGCGGCGCAACGATAGTCCCAACGAGGTTGTGAACGCAATCTGAACGCGCGATAACCGTCGAGCGTCGTCGCAGCGCCCAATAACTCAAGGAGAAGCGTCTCGTGCCGCCCGCCCGCGAACAACCCACGAGCTGGGGAGACTGCGTGATCGCGCACGAGGACGGGCTCGCCCGTTGCCCCTGGCCGGGTCGAGATCCGCTCTATGTCGCCTATCACGATACGGAATGGGGCCGGCCGGAGCGAGACGGCCGTGCGCTTTTCGAGAAGCTGATCCTGGACGGCTTTCAGGCCGGCCTGTCCTGGATCACCATTCTGCGCAAGCGCGAGGCGTTCCGCGCCGCCTTCGCGGGCTTCGATCCAGCGGCCATCGCCCGTTTCGACGAAAGACGCATGCACGAATTGATGCAGAACGGCGGCATCGTGCGCAACCGCGCCAAAATTGAAGGCGCCGTCCTCTCCGCGCGCGCCTGGCTCGCGATCGAAGAGACGCGAGGCTTCTCCGACTATCTATGGAGTTTCGTCGATGGGACGCCGATCGACAACCGTCCCCGCCGGATCAGCGACATTCCGACGCAGAGCGCGGTCTCCGAGCGATTATCCAGGGACCTGAAGGCGCGCGGCTTCAAATTTTGCGGCCCGACCATCGTCTACGCCTTCATGCAAGCCGTCGGAATGACGAACGACCATCTGGTCGCGTGCCATGTGCGGGCCAAGGGCTGAGATGGCCGATACGCCCACAAAAAAACGGAGCCCCAGCGACGTTCCGCCCCGCGCGTGGCAAAGGATGCTATCCGGCCGCCGCCTGGACCTCCTCGATCCCTCCCCTCTCGACATTGAGATAGAAGACATCGCCCACGGCCTCGCGCGCGTCGCCCGCTGGAACGGCCAGACCTTCGGGCCCCATATTTTTTCCGTCGCCCAGCATAGTCTTCTCGTCGAGAAGATCGCCGCCGAGATGGAGCCGTCGATCGGCCGGGCGGAGCGGCTCTTCATGCTGCTGCACGACGCGCCGGAATATGTGATCGGCGACATGATCTCCCCTTTCAAGGCGGTGATCGGCGACGCTTACAAATCGGTGGAGAAGCGCATCCTCGGCGCCATATTGCTGCGTTTCTCCCTGCCGGCGACGCCTGCGCCCGCCACAGTCAGGCTCGCCAAGCAAGCCGACCGGGCGGCGGCTTTTTTCGAGGCCGTGTCGCTTGCCGGCTTTACACGCGACGAAGCCGGGCGCATCTTCGGCTGCCCTGCGATCTCGCCGCAGGCGCTGGCGGATGAGATGGCGCCAGCCTCCGTCGAGGAGACGCAGGCGCGATATCTGGCCCGCTTTCGTCAGATCGACCGCGGCTAGCGGAAGGCCATGAGGGTATAGATGTCGAACGGGCGACTGTACGTCTGTTCCATGACCAAGGTGGTCGACACCGTACGGACAACGGGGGCCCGCTCGCTCGTCACGATTCTGACAGCCGGGGCCTCTCTGGTGCGTCCATGCGAGATCGCCCGCGAGCGCCATCTGCGCATCGCCGTCTCCGACATAGACGCTCCGATGGACGGGCATATCCTCCCGGCTGAAGAACATGTCGACCGGCTGCTCTCCTTCATCGAGGAATGGGACCAGACCGATCCGATGGTCATTCACTGCTATGCGGGCGTGAGCCGCTCGCCCGCCGCCGCCTACGCCGCCGCCTGCGCGCTCGCGCCCCATCGCTGCGAATTCGAGCTCGCCCAGGAATTGCGCCGCATTTCGCCGACGGCGACGCCCAACCGGCGCCTCGTGGCCCTGGCCGACCGTCGGCTCGGCCGGGAGGGCCGGATGGTCGCCGCCGTCGCGGCGATCGGCCGCGGCGCGGACTGCTTCGAGGGAGCGCCTTTCGCGCTCGAATTCGCCTGACCGCGACGCTCGTGGAGAATGACGGTCGGACGCTGTCGCCGCCAGTGGAGATCGGCCTCACGGCCGCGATCGTCGCGGTGCGCGGCGACGAGCCGCTGATCCTGACGACGCGCGCCGACGATGCGGAGGCCGTCGCCGCCCTGCCGTCCGGCCCCTTCGATCCCGTCCGCCACCGCACCTTCGAGATCGGCCTGCGCGCCTGGGTCTCGGAGCAGACCGGCGTCCCGCTGGGATATGTCGAGCAACTCTACACTTTCGGCGACCGGGGCCGCCATGCCCGCGCCGGCGACCGCGACCCCCATGTCGTCTCTGTCGGCTATCTCGCCTTGACCCGCATCGGCGAGGAACGCCAGCATCCCGCGATCGGCGCCTGGCGGAACTGGCATGATTTCTTTCCCTGGGAGGATTGGCGAAAGGGCCGGCCGGACATCATCGAGACGACAATCTCGCCGGGCCTCGCCGGCTGGGTCGAGGAGGCGCCGAACGCGATTTCCTCCTCGGGCCTCTCCCGCCGGCAGCGGGTGAATCTGCTCTTCGGCGCGCGCGGCTTCAACGAGGAGAACGTCCTCGAGCGCTATGAGCTCCTGTATGAAGCCGGCCTGCTGGAAGAGGCGCTGCGCGACGGCCGCGAGGCGGCGGCCAAGCACGGCAGGCTCGTCGCCCTCGGCGTCCCCATGCGGCACGACCACCGCCGCATCCTGGCGACGGCCATGGGCCGGCTGCGGGCGAAAATGAAGTATCGGCCGGTCATCTTCGAATTAATGCCGGCGGCGTTCACCCTCACCGAACTGCAACGGACAGTCGAGGCGATCGCCGGACGCCACCTACACAAGCAGAACTTCCGTCGATTGGTCGAAACTTCCGCAATTGTGGAGCCGACGGGCGAGATGTCGCTAAGGACCGGCGGACGTCCCGCCGCCCTATTCCATTTTCGCCGCAATGTTCTGCAAGAACGGCCTTCGCCGGGCCTTCGCGTGGGCATCAAGAGCTGATTTCGCTCTTTAAGATTTGTTCACCACGACATGGTGAACATTTTCGCAGCAGCGTCGCGTCCGCAAAGCGTAGAGGTGCGTCTTGGGCTATCTTTCGCCGCCGCCGGCTCCGGCGCCGGTCGTCGTCTACAAGGACGTAGGCGGACTGGTCGCCGACTATGAAGCCGCGACCGACCAATATCGCCGCGAAAACCGGGAAGTGCGGCTGCACGAATGCCGCTCGGCCTGCACGCTGGCGCTGAGCCTGCCCAATGTCTGCGTCTATCCCGACGCGCAAGTGAAATTCCACCAGGCCTACAACGCCGTCACCAGGGAAGTGGACCAGGGAATTTCCGCCAGGCTCTTCGCCTCCTATCCCACCGCCGTGCAGGCGCGGCTCGGATATTTGACGCGCGAATACAGGGTCCTGAGCGGAAGAGAACTGATCGCGCTCGGCATGCGCAATTGCGAGGGCGACAATCCGGTGCTGGTCGCGAGCCGCAAGCGGCGGCAGGCGCCTCCGACGGCCGTGGCCAGCGCCAGCCCGCCGCCGGGCGCCGCGTCCGACTCCTGGGGCGACATCGCCCGAAAGGTCCAGACCGCCGTCGCCGGCGCGCTTTCGGGACCAGCGGACGCGCCGGGAGGCGCGATCCGCGTCGCCGTCGCAGATCGCAATCCCGTTCCCGACGCCCGCGTGACCTCGGACGCCGTCGCCCGTTCGGAAGCGAGTTCGGGTCTGCCTCGGCCGGCGCTCGCCGACATCCCGCTGCCCCCGCGTCGTCCGCCCTCCGAGGCCTTCACCCCGAAGGACGCGGCGCCGGGCGTCGCCATGATTCCCGGGTCCCAGCCGATATTGAGCGCCAGGTTCGTCCGCCTGGAGACGCGTTAAGCGTTTGGCCGCCTCCTCCTGGCGGTAGACTCGCGGCTATTTTTCGCCACGATGTTACCTTAACCGTCAGAGCGCGAGGGGAAGCGCCGGCTGGGATACAGCCTTTGGAGGTCATGGACATAAATCTGTCGCAGACTGCCCGTTCCCTGCGCCGTCACGACGGCTGACGCCAAAAGATATCAGCCGCCCGCGTCAAGCGGCGGCGTCCCGGAGCGGGTTCTCCGCTGGCTTCCGGGCAAGGGATGGAGCACAGTCTTGGTTTCGTCGTATAAGGCGAACTCCAAGCCAGACGGGGAAGCGACCTTCTTGACGACGCCTCGCGACTGCGACCAACGCAAATCCGCCTCGCCGCTCTCGCTCGCGTTCGGCTTTCTGTGCGCCTGCTTCCCGATCCTGACGCCCAGCATGACGGAAACCGCCGTCGCGAACGGCGACACCCGCACGATCTACCTTCATCACGCCCATACAGGCGAGGACATCGCCGCCACCTATCTCGTCAACGGTCAATATGACAGCCGCGTCCTCCAGCAATTGAACTGGTTCCTGCGCGACTGGCGGCGCGACGAGCCCACCAATATGGACCCCCGCCTTTTCGACGTCGTGTGGGAAGCTTATCGAAACGCCGGCGCCGGCAACCAGGTCATCAACGTCGTTTCCGCCTATCGCTCGCCCGAGACCAACGCCATGCTCCGCGCCCGCTCCCGCGCCGTGGCCAAATATTCCCAGCACATGCTCGGCAAGGCGATGGACACCACCATGCCGGGCATGCCCATGTCGCAGATCCGCGAGATCGGCATGCGCATGCAGCGCGGCGGCGTGGGCTATTATCCGAACGCCAACACGCCCTTCGTGCATCTCGACGTCGGCAATGTCCGCTCCTGGCCGCGCATGACCTATGACCAGCTCGTGCGCCTCTTCCCGGACGGCAAGACCGTCCATCTGCCGACCAACGGCCAGCCGCTGCCGGGCTATGAGGAAGCGCGGGCCGAGATCGAGGCGCGCGGCAACGGCGCCTATGTGACCGCGCCGCGCCGGACCTTCGGCGGCTTCTTCGCCTCGCTCTTCGGCTTGGGCGGCGGAGAGGACGAGGACGCCGAGATCGCGGCGCCGCCGCCCAGCACCCGCAAGCAATGGGCGGCGCTCGCTCCGCGCAATGCGCGCAACGCGCAGGCGGACTATGAAGGCGGCGGAGAGGAAGGCGCCGTCGAACCGCCGGCCGGCCGGCGCGCCCGCAATCAGATCGCCCGCGCCGAAGCCGATCTTCCGCGCGGCGAGACCGCCATGACCGCGACGGGCGCCGTCGCCGTCGCGCCGCCTTCGGCCCGCGCGCCGCAGACGGCCGCGCCGCCCGTGGACGAGGGCGCGGAGGCGCCGCAGGAAGAGGCCAAGCGGCCGAAATACGCCCACGTGCCTCTTCCTCCGCCCGGGCGCCCCGCTTCGCTCGACAAGCCGACGCCGCTCGACGAGAAGCCGGCCGAAATCGCCAGCGCCGAGCCCGGCGCCGCCCAGGATTTGAGGTCCTCGGTGGACGAGGCCCAGGACGCCGCGCCCCCCGAGGCGGCCGCGGCGCCCCACCGCTTCGTGAAAGCGCCGACCCCGCCCCGCCGTCCGTCGGCGCTGACCGCCTTCGCCGCCTCCGAGCCGGAAGTCCCGACGCCGCCGGAACGCCCGCAATCCGCCGAGGGCCCTGGCGGCGGGAACGCCTCTCACGCCATCGCCCATATGGTCGACGCGCCGGCGGCTCAGAACAGCGACGCCGCCGCTCTCGCCTATGCGCCGCATGGCGGCGTCCGAACCGCCGCGCCGCGGCAGGACGAAGACGACGCCAAGCCCGCGCAGAAGACCGCCGCCCAGAAGACCGATCTGGTGCCGGCTCGGCTGGACCGCTCGAATTTCAACACGCTGACGGCGACGACGCCCGCCTCGCGCGCCTCGGCCCGCTCCGTGCTCGGCGCCCCGCTCACGGCCGTCCGCTCCGCCGCCCGCGCTACTGAGCCCAGCGTGCTACTGCCGCCCCCCCGGCCTGCCCATCTTGTCGGATTCGCGACCTCCGACTCCCCGCCAGCGGACAAATTCGCGCCGGGCGGATCGCGGCCGCGGGCTCAGGCCCAGAAGGATGCCGACCAGAAGAAGTGATCCCTGTTTTCCGGGACTTATGAGGCTCGCCAGTCCACGCCGCGGGGCCCTTTAAGCGCGTCCGACGCGCGTCTTCGCATTTCACGCCGAGCGCAACGCCGGGCTTGCCGAAATCGCGCGGAGGCGAATAATCTGCCGTCCTGTTCGGCGCCAAAAATACCCGTCAACCCATTTTCAGAGAGATTTGCAATGAGACCCCTTGTTCGTCTCCTGTCCATTCTCGCCGGATCGTCCTCCATGTTGGCCGCGCATGCGCAGACCGGCCCCGTGCCGCTGCGGGGGGTGAACTACGGCCCCGGCCGGGTCGACGCCGGCTATATTTTTAATTATGTCGGACAAGCGGTATCCGCCTGCGGACGGGTGGGAAGCGTTGACGAACGCAGCAATGTGATCATCATCGCCGACAATTTGCGCGTCTTCATGCCTCCCGGTCACAATGTGCGGAACTATTGGGGAACGATTGCCTGCGCGCGCGGCCTCGTGAACGCCGGCGGCGGCCCCTATGAGGGAAGATACGCGGTGATCGAAATCCAGAACCCGAACGATTTGGAGGTGATCGGCGGCTCCGGCCCATATAATCCGCCGCAACCGCAATGCGGACCCGGCGAGATGCCCGACCCCACAAAGGGATGCGTCAAGCGTTGGCGGGCCCCTTATGGCGGCCGGTGACGCGCCTCCGGCCAAACCCGCGCGGCAATGGCGGCGGCGCCTGTTCCTCGCTGCGTCCGCCGGGGTCGGATCGGATTTCTTTTTCCTTGTCGATCAAGGATTTCTGCTACTACAACATAGCGCCGACCACTGGGGCGAATTCCTTTTGATGGTGGCGCTTCTGTTCACCGTATCCGCGTTGTTTCTGGAGCGGTTCCTCGCCTCGCTTCGCGAGCTGTTTCATCGCGCCGGCGAGTTGACGGAGCCTCCGCTTCCTCAGATGCTGGCGCTTGGCTTGGCGGCGATCGTGCTGGAGCAGGCCTTCCACGAAGCAGCGTCATCGTCGCCTTCGGACGCCATCCGGAATGTCGCGACTGCAATGTTTCTCGTCGGCGGCGTCACCTTGTCCTGGACCCTGACGGATCAACAGCTCTACCGCGGGGCTTGGCTCTATGGGTTCATCGTCGGACTGCTCGCCGGCGCGATCGCTGTCGCCGTCCCCTGGCTTATTCACGGCGGAGCCTTGTTCGAGCACGGACGTCTAACGCCAAGAACGTTTTTGAGCATGCTCGATGCGGCAGTCGGCAATGGCCTGTTTTTTTGGGGGCCAATCGGAGCCGCAGGCGGGTTGGCGTTGCGCTGTTCGAACGACCGCTTTCGCCGATTTGCGCTCCCTGCCTCGATCCTCGCGACCGGCCTCGCACTGGACCTTGCGACTCACGCCAACTGGCGCGCGAGCGTCGCGGCGAATCTCGGCTGGGCGATTGTCCTTTTCCTGCGAGGCGACTTACTGATCAAACCTCCCCGGCCGCGGAGCGAAAAGTCAGCGACCAAGCCGACATGAAACGCAGCGCCGATATGATCCGGCGCTTCCGTAAATTCAGGCTTCCGTGCATTACGGGGGTGGTGGGGGAAGTAGGACTCGAACCTACGAAGGCTTAGCCAGCGGATTTACAGTCCGCCCCCTTTGCCGCTCGGGACATTCCCCCATCCGTCTCGCGACAGGCGCGAGAGCTGGCGCGCCGTCGGCGGCCAATCGGTAGCGGCATATGCGTTGCTGGCGCCGCCCCTGTCAACCTCATTTTCGCCGCTCAGCCCCTCGCGCGCACCCGCTCTGCGAGCTTCGCCGTGAGGCGCTGCAAAGCCGGCGATCTGTCGTTCCGGTCGAGCACGACATGGATCAGCGTCCAGCCGGAATCATTGGCTTGGGCCCGGGCCAAAGCAGCCTCCATTTCCAGCTCCGTCGCGACCTTGATTCCCAGCCCGCCGTCAATGACCCGCGCCAGTTCTGCATATTCCCAGCGCTGAATATCGTTGAAGCCGCCGTCGAGCATTGGCCGCTCCGTGCCGTAGCCGTCATTGTCGAAAAGAATGACGATGGGGTTCATCCCGAATCGGGCGGCGGTCGAAATCTCCATCCCCGTCATCTGGAAGGCGCCGTCGCCGACGAGCACGAGCGGCCGCAATTGCGGCGCGGCGGCTTTCACGCCGATCGCCGCCGGCACGGCGAAGCCGAGCGAGGTGTAATAGGCCGAGGCGAGAAAATGCGCGCCGTCGCTGATGAACAGATCGGAGGCGCCGAGCAGCGCGTCGCCGGGATCGGCGATGACGATCATGTCGCGCTCCAGAAAGGCGTTGATCTGGCGAAACAAGGCCTCGACCGTGATCTTCCGGCCGCGCGCCTCGAAGGCGCCCGGATGCGCCGGATGACGATAGGGCGGGATTGCGCGCTTTTCCCATGGGCGGGCGGCGAGCGCCGCGATGAAATCCTCCATGCGCACGTCGTCAAAGGCGTGCAACCCGACCGCCACCCGATCCTTGGCGGCGTAGATCGAGAAGCGGCGGTTGATGTTCGCCGTGTAGATGCCGAGATTGATGTCGGTCATCATCGCGCCGAGCAGCACGAGACAGTCGCTGCGCTCCACATAATCGCGCAGCTCCTCCCGTCCCATCGCGCCCTCATAGACGCCCATGTAAGCCGGGTGCGATTCGGGAAAGACCGACTTGCCCATGATGCTGGCGGCGACGGGAATCCCCGTGCGCTCGACAAGCGCCGAGAGATGCGCCTGCAGGCGGAAGCGGTGCAGCTCCTCGCCCGCGAGAATGACCGGCTGCTTCGCCAGCGCGATCTTTTCCACCGCCTCGGCGACGGCCTGGGCGAGCGCCTCCGGATCGCTCTCCTCCGCCGGCAACGGGCGGGGCGCGGGGGGCGCGACCGGCGCGAGCGCCATGTCGCGCGGAAGCTCAATATAAACAGGCCGGCTATGACGCCGCGCCAACGCGATCATGCGGTCGATCTCGCTCGCGGCGGTCGCCGGATCGTCGAGCACGGCCGCGCCGACTGTGAGCTCCCTGAAAACCTTGAACTGCGTATCGAAATCGCGGACGCGATGATGCAGCAGCGGATTGCGGCGCTGCTCGCGCGCGCCGGGGGCGCCGCCGATAAGGATCACGGGCGAACGCTCGGCATAGGCCTGCGCGATGGCGTTCGCCGCCTTCAGTCCGCCGACGCAATAAGTGAGCGCGACGACGCCCAGGCCGTTGATGCGCGCATAAGCGTCCGCCGCGAAGCCGGCGCCCTGCTCGTCGCAAGTATTGATGATCTTGAGCGGACTCTTCTCGAGCAGGGAGAAGAGGGCGAGGCAGTAATCCCCGGGCACGCCGAACACATGGCCGACGCCCTCTTCGCCAATGCGCCTGACAAGATAATCGCCGATGCTCTCGGTCATGCCCCATGTCTCCGGATCGCGCCGCGCGCCAATGCGACGGCCGCGATGGAGCATCCGATTGCAAGACGACATTTTTTGCAAGGCGACGTCTTGAGGGCGGCGGCGGCGGATAACGGCGCTTTGCCGCATCCGCGCCGACCATATGGAAATCGTCATGGAAAGCGCGTGGACTGAGCGTATGCCGAGAAGGCTTCAACGTGACATCAGATTTTCGTATTCATGAAGCGACGCCTCCGCCACCCGATCGGACCCAGATGACGCCGCTCGACCCGAAAGACCTGCCGTCTCTCTTCAAGCGCCGCTTTGGCCGCGCGCCGCTTTTGTTCCGCGCGCCGGGACGCGTGAATCTGATCGGCGAACATACCGACTATAATGACGGCTTCGTGCTTCCCGCGGCGCTCGATCTCGCGACCTACGCCGCCGTCGCGCCGCGTGACGATCGTATGATCGAAATTCATTCCGTGAATTTGAACGCCGATTTTATCGCCGATCTCGACACAGCGCCACATCCGCGCGGCGACTGGAGCGATTACGCGCTCGGCGTCGCGCTCGAGCTGGAGAAAGCGGGCCATCGCCTGAAAGGCGCCGACATGATCGTGATGAGCGTCCTGCCCATGGGCGCGGGGCTTTCCGCCTCGGCCGCGCTCGAAGCGGCGGTCGGCTACGCCTTGCTCAGCGTCTCCGAAGAGGACGTCGATCGCCTCGCGCTCGCGAAGATCTGCCAGCGCGCCGAGAACGACTTCGTCGGCATGCGCTGCGGCATTATGGATCAATTCATCTCCTGCCTCGGCGTCGAAGGCTGCGCGCTGCTTCTCGACTGCCGCAGCCTCGAGGCGCGGCCGATACGGATCGATCCAAAGATCCGCATCCTCGTCTGCAACACGATGGCGCATCACCAGCTCGCGGGCAGCGAATATAACCTGCGCCGGCAGGATTGTGAGACCGCAGTGTCCCTGCTCGCCGAAGCGATGGACGGCGTAAAGGCGCTGCGCGACGTGAGCGTCGCCCAGCTTGAAGAACATGCCGCCCGCCTGCCCAATATTATCTTGAAGCGGGCGCGCCATGTCGTCACAGAGAATGCGCGCGTGCTCACGGCGGCGGCGGCGCTGGCGGCGGGCGATTTTGCGGAGGCAGGACAATTGATGAACGCTTCTCACGAGAGCCTGCGCGACGATTATAATGTCAGTTGTCCCGAGCTCGACCTCATGGTCGAACTCGCGCGCGCGGCGCCCGGCGCCTATGGCGCGCGCATGACGGGAGGCGGCTTTGGCGGCTGCACGGTAAGCCTCGTCGAAGCGTCCGCCGCGGCGCGCTTTGCGGAAAGCGTGGGCCCCGCCTACAAGAAGGCGACAGGCGTCGCGCCGGCGATCTTCTCCTGCTATCCCAGCCCCGGCGCCGGGCCCGTGGTCCTTTGACATGCTGCGCCTGCAACACGACTCCCACCGGCGCTTCAACGCCCTGACAGGCGAATGGGTGCTCGTCTCTCCGCATCGCGCCAACCGTCCCTGGCAGGGCCAGACGGAAGCCAGGAGCGACGCGGCCATCCCTTCCTACGATCCCGGCTGCTATCTCTGCCCCGGCAATCTGCGCGCCAATGGCGAGCGCAATCCCGCCTATGAAGACGTCTTCGCCTTCGACAATGATTTCGCCGCGCTCCTTGCGGATGCGCCGCAGGAAGAAATCAATGAAGCGGGATTGATCGTCGCACGGGGCGAGCCGGGACGCTGCCGCGTCGTCTGCTTCTCGCCGCGTCACGACCTCGCTTTGCCGCAAATGCGCGTCGACGACATTGTGAAAGTCGTCGCGCTGTGGCGCGAGGAATTCATGCGCCTCGACGCCGATCCGCTCGTCGGCGCCGTGCAGATTTTCGAGAATCGCGGCGCAATGATGGGCGCGAGCAATCCGCATCCGCATTGCCAGATCTGGGCGACGCATGGCGAGCCGAATGAGCTCGTCAAGGAATCCGGCCGACAGCGCGATTACAGGACGCAGCGGCAATCATGCCTTTTGTGCGACTATCTCGCGCTCGAGCTTGCAAAAGGCGAGCGCATCGTTTGCGAGAATGAAGGCTTCGTCGCGCTTGTTCCCTTTTGGGCGACATGGCCTTTCGAAACCATGCTCCTGCCCCGCCGCCATCTTGGCGCGCTCGATGAATTCAACGAGACCGACATGCGCGCGCTCGCCGACATTCTGAGCCGGATCACGCGCTGCTACGACAATCTCTTCTCGACGCCTTTCCCTTACTCCATGGGCTTCCACCAGCGGCCGAGCGACGGCGGCGCGCATCCGCATTGGCATTTCCACGGCCATTTCTATCCGCCGCTGCTGCGCTCGGCGACGATCCGGAAATTCATGGTCGGATTCGAATTGCTCGGCGCGCCCCAGCGCGACATCACGCCGGAAAGCGCGGCGGAGCGGCTGCGGGCGTCGCTCCCGCGCTGAGACGTTAAGAGAAGCTGGCGAGGTCGCGGCGGATATCCGCGACGACTTCCTCGATTGCGGCCGCCGCCGCGTCCGACAACGGCGCGCCGACGTCGAAACGCTGGCCTTCGATCGCATAGACGACGCAGCGTGGCGGCAGCGCGCCGAGCGTTCTCGCGAGCTCGATGGCCTCCGAAAGCCCGAGGCCATGAGACGAGAGGTCGAAGGCGGCGCTTGGCAAGGGCGCCTCGGCGGCGTCGAAGCGCCGCACCGTACCGGGCGCAGCGCCGGAGACGCAGGCGTCGATCAGGATCGCCGCGTCCGCGCCTTCGAAATGCGCCAGCAAAGCCGTGGCCTCGCCGTCGCACGCGACAATCGTCGCCTCTTCCAGCCCCGAGGCGCGCAGCCGTCGCGCCGTTTCCCTGCCGGCGCCGTCATCGCCCCTGTCGGGATTGCCCACGCCGATGACGACAATCATCGGCAAGCGCCCGTACCGGCTCCGTTTGATTTGTTCACGCGCCCCGTCATTGCTGCGAGGAGCGAAGCAACAATCCAGACCCATATCGCGGCTCCTGGGTTGCTTCGTCGGCTTCGCCTCCTCGCAATGACGGTTGTGTCGCGCGCTTCCTTTTGTTCACGAGCGCCGGCGGTCCGAACTTCATTGTCATTGCGAGGAACGCAGTGACGAAGCAATCCAGCGCCTTTGCCTTCGGCTCGCAATGACGCCGCGAGCATTTTCGCGAAGCGGTCAGGCGGAAACCGTATCAAACCCGGTCCATTTCGAGTTTGAGGAAATGCGTCGCGCAGGAGATGCAGGGATCGTAATTGCGCACCGTTTGTTCCGCGCGGTATTGCAGTTCCTTGTCCGGCAGTTCAAGGAAGCCGCCGATGAAATCGACCAGATCTTCCTCGAGGCAGGCCTGGTTCTGCGAGGTCGGCGGCACGATCTGGGCGTCGACGATGACGCCTTGCTCGTCCAGCCGATAGCGATGATAAAGCATGCCGCGCGGCGCCTCCGTTGCGGCGCATCCCATGCCCGCGCGCGGCTCGACCACGACATGAGGCTGATCCGGCTCTTCGTAATTTGCGATGAGGCGCAGCGCTTCGTCGCAGGCGTAAAGCGTCTCGATCGCGCGGACCATGATGCTGCGATAGGGATTGCGGCAACTTTCGCCGAGACCGATCTCAAGCGCCGTCTCCCGCGCGAGCGGCGAAAGCTGCGCGAAGTTCATGTTGAAGCGGGCGAGCGGGCCGGTGAGATAGGCGCCGCCGTCCTTCTTCATGCGGGAATGCAGCGCCGTCGAATGTGCGACATGGCTCTCCTCGAAATGCGCGTCATAGTCGTCCGCTGAAATATCGAGGCCGCGATTCGAGACGATGCGGCCCTCGTTGAAGGGATATTCCGTCGCATGCTTCAGCGCGACGAAAGCATAGTCGCGCTCGCGCTCTGGGAAATCGAACGCGGCGACCCAGCGCGCCGTCGCGAGCGCCGCCTCGCGCGCCCATTTCAGCTTCTCGGCGAGCGGCGCCAATTCGCGCTTGCGCGGCGCGCGATGGAAGCCGCCGACGCGGACATTGATGGGATGGATTTCACGGCCGCCGAGGAGCTGGAGGATTTCGTTGCCGACCTTCTTTAACTGCAGCCCGCGCTTCACCGCCTCGCCATGGTCGCGGGCCATCTGCACGCCGCCGTCATAACCGAGAAAATCCGGCGCGTGCAGCATGTAGATATGCAGCACATGCGATTCGATCCATTCGCCGCAATAAAGAAGCCGGCGCAATTCGCGCAAGGGTCCCTCGACCTTGACTTCAAGCAGGCTTTCGAGCGCATGCACGGCGCTCATCTGATAGGCGACGGGGCAGATGCCGCAAATGCGCGCGACGATGTCAGCCGTCTCGTCGAAACGCCGGCCGCGCAGAAAGGCCTCGAAAAAGCGCGGCGGCTCGAAAATATTGAATTCCGCGCGCTGCACCTTTCCGCCGCGCACCACGACCTTCAGCGCGCCCTCGCCTTCCACGCGCGCAAGCAGATCAACCTTGATTGTCTTGCCCGGCATGTCGTTCGCTCTCTTTGCGGAAAGGTTCGGCATTGGCGTTGAAGGTGCGATAGACGCGCTCCAGCGCCTTGGCGTCGAGCCCCATGCCGGCGAGCCAGCCGCTGAGCGACGGCGCGTTCGGCGTCTCCTTGGGGCCGAAACATCCATAGCAGCCGCGATCATAGGAGGGACAAAGCGCGCCGCAGCCCGCATGCGTCACGGGGCCGAGACAAGGCGTCGCCCTCGCCACCATGACGCAGACATTGCCCTTCAGCTTGCACTCGATGCAGACGCTATGCGCCGGCGTGTTGGGGCGCCGCCCGGAGAGAAAGGCCGAGACGACGTCGACAAGCTGACCCTTATTGATCGGGCATCCGCGCAACTCGAAATCGACGGGAACATGCTCGGAGATCGCCGTCGACGTTTCGAGCGTGTGGATATAGTCGGGATGCGCATAGACGATGGACGCATATTCGCGCACATCGGCGAAATTGCGCAGCGCCTGAATGCCGCCCGACGTCGCGCAGGCGCCGATCGTGACGAGCTTCCTGGAGCGGCGGCGCACTTCGTGAATGCGCTCCGCGTCATGCGGCGTGGTGATCGAGCCTTCGACGAGCGAAAGATCGTAGACGCCCTTCATGTCGCCGCGCGTCGCCTCGGGAAAATAGGCGATGTCGACGGCGCCGGCCACCGCGAGGAGCTCGTCCTCGCAATCGAGAAGGCTCAATTGACAGCCGTCGCAGGAAGCGAATTTCCAGACGGCGAGACGCGGCTTCCTGGCCTCCATCTTTAAAGCTCCTTGACGGCGAGGAGCGGCTTCAGGCGCGCATAGGTGAAGACTGGCCCGTCGCGGCAGATGAAGGTCGGCCCAAGCTGGCAATGGCCACAATGACCAATGGCGCATTTCATGTTGCGCTCCATCGAAAGATAGATCGCGTCTTCCGCGAGGCCCTTGTCGACGAGCGACATGGCGACGAAGCGCATCATCACCTCCGGCCCGCAGACCATGGCGACGGCTTTCGCCGGATCAATGTCGAGACGCGAGATCAAGGTCGTCACCACGCCAACATGGCCATGCCAGGCGGAGGCGGCGTGATCGACCGTCACCTCGACGTCGATGTCGAAACGACCGCGCCATGTCTCGACCTCGTGGCGAAACAGAATATCCTCCGGCCGGCGCGCGCCGAAAAGCAGCGCGACCCTGCCATAACGCGCGCGATCGCCAAGCAGGCGGTAAAGCGCGGGACGCAGCGGCGCGAGGCCGAGGCCGCCGGCGACGACCACGACGTCCCTGCCTTCCGCCTGCGCCATCGGCCAGCCGACGCCGAAGGGGCCGCGCACGCCGATCGGATCGCCGGGCCCAAGCCGCGCGAGCGCGCGCGAGACCGGGCCGACGTCGCGGATCGTATGAATAAGCGGTCCAGCGGCGGGGTCGCCGCTGACGCTGATCGCCGCCTCGCCCACGCCGAAGGCGGTGAGCATGTTGAATTGACCCGGCGCGTATTGAAAGGGCGCGCCGTCCGCCATTTCGAGCTCGAGCGTCCAGGCGTCCGGCGCATCGTGGCGGCGGCGGCGCACATGCGCGATCCGCGGAACCATGGGCTGCGCCGCGACGCGCGCGATGAGGTCCGTCATCTCAGGCATGGGAGCCGTAAAGATCGAGGAACTGAAGGCGCGTCGTTTGCAGGCGGTCGATGAGCACAGGCATCAGCCGCTTCATGATGGCGTAGCCGAGATCGTGATCCGTCTCGCATTTGTTGCGCAGGCACAGCGCATCCATGGCGACGGCGCGGGTCGGTTCGAGCGCCCTGGCGTCGTAGACCCAGCGATAGGGCGGCACGAGCCAGTTGACGCCGAACACCTCGCCGGGCCCGAGCGTGAGAAAAGTCGCGGCGCCGCGTCCGGGCGCGGAGACCTGCAACGCCACGCGACCCTCGCGGATCAGATAGAAATGATCCGCAGGCTCGCCTTCGTGGAAGACGAACCGCCCCGCCTCGATCCGCACATTCTTCGCGCAGCCGCAGGCGAGCTTGAGGAAGGAGTCGTCGAGCCCGGCGAAGAAGGGATGAGCCGAGAGGATGCGTTCGAGATTCTCCATTGCGCCCTCCCTACGCTTTCTCGCTGTCGCTGATGGCCCGCGTCTCTTCCGTAATGTCGATGCCGACCGGACACCAGGTGATGCAGCGGCCGCAGCCGACGCAGCCCGACGCGCCGAACTGCTCATGCCAGGTCGAAAGCTTATGCGTCATCCACTGGCGATAACGCGAGGCGACGCTCGGCCGCACCGATCCGCCATGGATGTATGAATAGTCCATGGTGAAGCAGGAGTCCCAGCGCCGCACGCGCGACGATTCGACGCCCGCAAGATCGCCCTGCTCCTCGACAGAGGTGCAGAAGCAGGTCGGACAGACCATGGTGCAATTGGCGCAGGACAGGCAGCGCTGCGCGACCTCCTCCCAACGCGGATGCTGAAGATTGCGCATGAGCAGCGCGGGAATATCTTCCTCCGGCATGCGGCGCCCCATGGACGCCGCCGTCCGCGCGACAATGGCCTCGGCGGCGCCCATGTCGTCCTCGGTCGCGGGACGACCCTCTAATTCCGCAAGGATGTCCGCGCCCGCGGAGGAGCCGGCCTCGATGAGAAACTCATGCGCGCCGTCCGAGACCAGCTCCGTCAGCGCAAGATCGAATCCCTGCGTCGCTTTCGGCCCCGCATTCATGGAGACGCAGAAGCAGGTTCCGCCGGCCTCGCCGCAATTCACGGCGACGATGAAGGCGCCGTCGCGCTGCGCCCTGTAATGCGGATCGACATAATCGCCGCCCGTCAGCACCCGGTCCTGAATGGCGATGGCGTTCAATTCACAGGCGCGCACGCCGAGAAAAGCGAGGCTCTGAGGCTCGGGCGCCTCGGCCTCGATTGCGACGTCGTTTCCCTTTCTCTCCGCGCGCCACAGGCGCAAGACCGGCTTGTGGAGGAATTTCTTCCAGGATTGCGGGCCGACCGCATAGCCGAAGAACGCGCCGTCGTCGCGCGGCTGGAGCTTGTAGCGGCCGGCTTCCTGTATGTCCGTAAGGCCGCGCGGAAGGTCGTCGGGCCCATCCAGATCGTCATAGACGATTGCGTCATCCACGACGGTCGGGCCGATGACGCGACGCCCATGGCTCCGCAAAGCCTCGATAAGGGCGGCAAGTCCTTCGATGGCGACAACGCGGCGCTCGGGAGCGACGCTGCTTGCTTTTTCTGGCATTACTCGTTCGGCTGACGTAATCGGACGACGGTCCGACACTGTACTCCGAATATGAACGCTCCGCGACGCTAAACCGCGCCCGCGCGCAAATAGTTACACGGCGCATCGCCCCAGCTGCGCCGCACGCCGGCCCACGCTCCGCCGGCCGGCGCAATTTCCGGAAAAAGCGACCTACTTCGTCGCCGCCGATTTCAGCTTGGAGAGGGCGCGGATCTTCACGCGCACGCTCGCGGGCTTCGCGGCGGCCTTCACCATCTCGCCGGTCGCGGGATTGCGCACGAGCGTGCCGGCCTTGCGCGCCGGAACCTTGCGCAACGTCACCTTCAGCAGGCCCGGCAGCGTGAACTCGCCGACGCCCCTGGGATGAACCGAGCCAAGGAACACGCCTTCCAGCGTGGCGTAGACGGCGGCGGCCGTCTTGCGCGGCAGGTCGTTCTGTTCGGCGATGTAATTGATCAGCGCCGCCTTCGTCAGGGTTTCCTTAACCGGACGAATGGCGGGCGCCTCAGCCTTGCCGACCCTCGTGGTCGCGGCGGCCCTGGTGGTTTTAGCCTTGGCCATGTGAATGCTCTCCTCGTCGCAATCGGCCGCGAAATCCTGCGAGCCGGCGCCAACAATGCAAATTGCTAACGATTTGCAGGGTGATTCGCAATCTGACCCTTGCATTCGCAGTATTGCGCCGCGTTTTTCTTTCGTCGTCGCGACGGCGCCGCCACTCGCATATTGGGTCCGGCGCCCAGATAGGCGCCTTGGCCGGGCGAATGGCTGAGCGAATGACTTGGCCTAACTCCTCTCGTTTGATAGGATTAAGCTGAACACGAGCGAGCCGCGCGGCGGGGAGAGGAAGCGAATGACGGTTCTTTTCGTCAACGGAAAAACGATCGACGCCGATGTCGAGCCGGACACGCCGCTGCTCTGGGCGATCCGCGAAAATCTCGGCCTCACCGGCAC
>Ga0123398_1043001_pt1 | contig 22334 bp, 17 predicted proteins | sample T5LHNO3metaT_FD_89926 | JGI IMG/M metagenome (GOLD analysis project Ga0123398, IMG submission 89926) | Methane-oxidizing artificial microbial communities from Washington, USA to study methane cycling - T5-LHNO3 metaT (Metagenome... | ecosystem: Engineered > Modeled > Simulated communities...
AAATCGATTAAGGGTGCAAGTATGGCTGAAACACGTCCAATATTAATGATCATCGACGATGATCCTTTGATCACCGATACACTCCATTTTGTATTGAGCAAGCATTTTGAAGTGTGCGTGGCCGACTCACGTGCGCAAGCCAAAAGTTTGTTGCGACAATTGGATGAGCCTCCGGCACTGGCCTTGGTTGACTTAGGGTTGCCGCCATCCCAGCATAAACCGGATGAGGGTTTTAAAATGATTGGCGAGCTGCTTGCGCATTCACCGACCATGAAAATTCATGTGCTTTCCGGGCAAAGTGATGATGTGAATGTGAAGCATGCGCTAGCTTTAGGCGCGCTAGACTTTATTCCCAAGCCATGTGATGTAGAGCGTCTAAAAGACCTGCTGATTAGCTCATTAAAAGTACAAAGTGTTGAGTTAACCGAGCAATCTGAAGATAAAAATGGCGGTATGCTGGGGCAAAGCTTGCCTATGCAGACACTCATTATGCAAATTCGTCAATTTGCCGATTCGCCTTTCCCTGTGCTGATTGAGGGCGAGTCTGGTGCTGGTAAAGAACGTGTGGCCAGCAATTTCCATCGCTTTAGTAAACGTAGTAAGCAAGAGTATCTGTCAGTCAACTGTGCTGCTATTTCGCCTATGTTGGCAGAATCTATTTTGTTTGGGCATGCCAAGGGCGCATTTACTGGCGCAGCGGGGTCGCACACCGGCTATTTTGAAGATGTGGGCGATGGCACTTTATTTCTGGATGAAATTGGTGAGCTGCCATTGGAAATGCAAGCCAAATTACTGCGTGTGTTAGAGAATGGCGAATACGCGCGCGTGGGCGAGACGCAGATTCGCAAGAGTAAGGCGCGTATCGTTGCCGCTACCAATCGAGATTTGCGTGCGGAAGTGCGAGCTGGTCATTTCCGTTCAGATCTATACCATCGTTTAAGCGTATTTGCTGTCAAAGTGCCGCCATTGCGCGAGCTAGGCGAAGATAGCATTGTGCTGCTAGAACACTTTAATCAGTTCTACGCGCGTGAGACCGAGCAACAACCCTTTAAGCTGGATGACCGCGCAAAAACACGCTGGCTCAGCTATCACTTTCCGGGCAACGTCCGCGAGTTGCGTAATATCATCATCCGCCTGATTGCAAAATATGCAGGCCAAACCGTGACTGAGCAACAATTGTCTGCCGAGTTAGATCTGTCGCGTCAAAATGAGCTGAGCGAAGGTCCAGTGGTTTCCAATAATGGCGATTTGTCTGGCTATGCCATGCAACATCTACAAACAGAGGCCAATGTGAGTTTGGACCAAGTGCTGAAATCGTGGGAGAAAGCGTATATTGATGCCGCCATGAAAATCACACATGGCAATTTGAGCCAAGCGGCCAAGTTGCTAGGCGTCAATCGCACCACCTTGTATAGCCGTATTCAACTACAAGAGCAGGGCAGCGCATAATGATGTGGGTGCTTTAACATGTATTACGCGCACTTTGGGCTAAAAGAACCCCCGTTTAAAATCACCCCCAATACCGAGTACTTTTACAATGGCAGTAATCGTGGTGCCGTGTTGGACGCTTTGCTATATGCCATTACCAGTGGCGAAGGCATTGTAAAAGTGGTGGGCGAGGTGGGTAGTGGTAAAACCATGTTGTGCCGCATGCTGCAGAACATGCTGCCGGAACAGGTGGAATGTATCTATTTGGCTAACCCAAGCGTGGCGCCAGAAGATATCTTGCACGCCATTGCGTTTGAGTTGGGCGTCAAGCTCCCCAAAAATGCCGATAAATTAAAGGTGATGCAGGCACTACAATCCTATTTGCTGTCGCGGCACGAGGCCGGTAAGCAAGTGGTGATTTTTGTAGAAGAAGCACAAGGCATGCCGCTGGCCACGCTGGAAGAAATCAGGCTGCTTTCTAACTTGGAAACCAAGCATCACAAATTGCTGCAAATGGTATTGTTTGGTCAGCCAGAATTAGATGTGAATTTAAATCAAACGCACATTCGCCAGCTTAGAGAGCGCATTACCCACAGTTTTAACCTCACGCCGTTACGGCCAAAAGAAGTAGGTGAGTACCTGATTTTTCGCTTACGCGCGGCGGGCTATTTTGGCCCGCATTTGTTCAGTGATAAATCCATTGCAAAAATCTCTGCTGCGGCAGAGGGTTTGATTCGGCGCGTGAATATTCTGGCGGATAAAGCGTTATTGGCCGCTTTTGCCGATAACGTATACCTGGTGACGCCTAAGCATGTAAAAGCCGCCATTGCTGATAGTGAATTTGGTGCAGAAAAAGCCAAAAAAGCCAACCGCAGATTTTTGCTGCTGGGCTTGCTGGGTGTGTTGCTCTTGGGCTTGGCGTTGGGCTATTTAGCACACAGGCTGTATCAGGCACAATTTTCACGGTCATCCAGCCATGCCGCGGCACTGGCGGTTACTCCGCCAGTTGCACAGCCGAAAGTGCCAGTCGCTCCAACTGCTGAGTCTGTGCCGCCAGCTGCAATTATTGCAACTGCACCGCAAGCTGTGAATACACAGGCCGCTACAGATACGCAGGCGATTACGGCCGAAGTGGCTGCTGTGCCTGCATCTGATGTCACCACTGATCTTTTACAAGCACGGTTGCAAGCCACGCAGCAGTGGATGCGCATGCAGCCCAAGGATACGGTCACCATTCAAATACTGGGGGCATCAGATGAGTCGCAATTAAAAAATCAATTGACGCTATTGGCCCAAACCATTGAGCGGGATAAGATTTATGTGTACCAAACCAAAGTCAATCAGCAAACGTTTTATACGGTGTTGTATGGTGGCTTTGTGGACAGGTTTTCAGCGAACGAGGCGCTGAAGCAATTGCCAGTAAGTTTGCAAAAAAACCGGCCACAATTACGCACGATTGGTGGGATATTGGAAGAAACCAACAAAAGTACTTAGTAAATTAATTGCAAAGCAATTTAGTAAAGATAACAAAGTAGCTGGCAAAAGGGATGCATAAGGAAAATTAACAGAACTTTCAATAAGTTAGTATTGCAATTTAACCCCCATTGTGCGATAAACTCCAAGAGAAATTATTAGTTAAATTAAGTGATGGGGTTAGTCAAACGTGTTTAATAATAATCACCCGTTTAAATATTTTATTTGCTTGCTGGTGACCATGCTATCGGCATGTGCGCATCAGACCAAAGTTACGCCGTCTACCGGGCATATTGAATCTTCCAACGCGCCAAAATCCACGCCAGAAGTTGCACAGGCGCCTATTCCCAAGCCGGTAAGAAGCCAAACACAGTTGCCACCGCCTAAAGCCATTCTCAAATCACAAACCTACAGCGTGGTGGTGAATGAGGTGCCGGTGAAAGAGATTTTGTTTGCGCTGGCGCGCGAAAGCAAAATCAATATTGACATTCATCCTGCTATACAAGGCCGCGCAACACTCAATGCGGTCGATCAAACGTTGCCTTCCATATTGGAGCGCTTAGCCAAGCAAGTCGATTTGACGTATCGCATGGATGGCAATGTGCTGTATATCACGCCGGACCAGCCAGTGCTCAGAACCTACAAGGTGGATTACGTGAACATGAACCGCGATACCAAGGGATTTATTGGCGCGGCAGCTGAGATTTCTAGCACAGGCCAGAGTGCAAGTACTGGTGCTAGCGGTAGCACGACCACCACCAATACTAGCGGTAACGGTACAAAAAATAGCTCAAGCACTGCAGTAGAAAGTGCTTCAAAAAATCATTTGTGGGAATCGTTGATTCAGAATATCAAAGAATTACTAGCGGAAACCGACAAGGAAGTAATTGTGTCACGCTACGGTAACGTGGGCGAAAAAGATACAAGCGCCAAGTTGTCTGCCGAAGATGCAAAAGCGCAGGCTGATAGTACCAAAGCAGAGTTGGAGCAACGTAAAGAACAGCGCTCCGAATATAAGACTTTGCTTGCGGCCACGGTGATTGCTAACCCGGAAACAGGCGTGATCAGCGTGCGCGCAACCAATAAGCAACATGAAAAAGTACAAGAATTTATTGATCGAGTCATGAGCAGTGCCAAACGCCAAGTGTTGATTGAGGCGACGATTGTAGAGGTGAGATTAAGCGATAGCTTTCAGGCCGGCATAGATTGGAGCAGGCTTGGCAATGCTGGCGCAAGCAGTGGTTTCACGTTTAGTCAAAATTTGAATAGCGATAATTTCTCTCCGGGCGGATTAACCACGCGTGCCACAGGTAACGGCTTGATTGCTGGCTATTTTAATCCTACTAGTGTGTTGGGCAATATTGCAGCCTCAGTAAGTTTATTAAAGCAATTTGGCGATACTAAAGTGTTGTCTAGCCCTAAATTAATGGTGTTGAATAACCAAACAGCAGTGCTTAAGGTGGTCGATAACTTAGTGTATTTCACGGTGCAAGCGCAACAATCTCAAGGGGCAGTAGGTGGTGGTATTTTGTCTACAGTGACGACCACGCCCAATACTGTGCCTGTTGGTGTGGTGATGAGTGTGACGCCGCAGATTAACGAGGCTGGTACGGTCAATATCAATGTGCGTCCAACGATTTCACGTGTGCTTAGCTTTGTACGCGATCCTAATCCGCAGTTAAATGGTGCAAATGGCGCTTTGGTCATCCCAAGTCAGATCCCGCAAATTCAAGTGCGCGAAATGGAATCGATGCTGCAAATTAATAGCGGCAATACGGCGGTGTTGGGTGGCTTAATGCAAGATGACATTCAGCGCAACTCAGACAAGGTACCGGGGTTGTCGGAGATTCCAGGAGTTGGCAAAGTATTTACAGGGCGCGATGATGCCAATAAGAAAACTGAGTTGGTGATTTTCCTGCGTCCAACGGTGATTTTTAATGCCAGTTTAGAAAGCGATGAGCTACAAACATTTAAACAGTATTTGCCCGCACAACAACTAGAAAAAGTGCTTGTTGACGAAGCAAATAAGTAATCGTCACCCATATTGGTATGAGTTTATTAATAAAAGCATTGGATAAAGCCGAAAAAGCGCAAGTTGAAAAAGCGCAGGCTGAACAGCAAAAAGTTGAGCAGCAGAAGCTTGCGCAAGAAGCTGCCACTTCGCCGCAAAATACAAGCAGAAGAAGTGCAGGTAATATTGCCAATGAGCAAACGGAAAGCACGATTGATGCGCCATTTATTCTGGAGCTGACTGAGCCAGAGCAGGCACAAGCTCAAGCAACACAAGCATTTGCACGTACCAATTACTCAGAAGAGCACACGTCAGAACGTGCAAATAATGTATTTGCATCTAAAGCTGCGCCCACAACAGAGATCAAGCCGATTGTTTGGATTGTGTTATTTGGGTTGTTTGCAATGCTATCCATTGCTGGTTATTTTTATTACCAGCTCAACCAAATGCAAGCCCCTATTGCTTCGCCTGTGGTGAGTCAACAAAATACAACGGTCAATCCAACACAGTCAGCGGTTGCTCAACCGCTTACTGCAAACGCGCCGCCTGTTGCGGAAAACCCTCCTGCGGATGCCCCAGCTTTAACTGAACAAGAAAAAACGGTGGAACTGTCACCAGCAAAATCCGTAGCAAGCAAGACGCATGTTGCAACTGCTACACAGCAGCCGGAGGCACAGTCTGCAGAGCCGCGCGCAATCAATGTAGTGAGCAGTGGTGATATCAAGGTTAGGCGTTCTACAGTGTCACAGTCGGTGCCGACAATCGCTTCAGAAAGTGCTTCGATTAGAGTCTCTCGGAGTGCTTCTGCACCCGCCGTGAACCCTGTGCTGATGAGCGCTTATAACGCTTATGTTGCCGGCAATGATAGTGAGGCACAGGCTTTGTACAAACGTGTATTACAACGTGAAACCCACAATGTAGATGCGCTACTTGGCATGGCGGCCATTGCAGAGCGTCAAAATCGTATGGACGATGCGCTGGGCTGGTACCAAAAAGTATTAGAGGCTGACCCTAAAAATACAATTGCGTTGACCGCTACCGCAGGCAATACGGCGGATCGCCAAACACAAGCATTACAACTCAAGAACCTAATTGCACAGCACCCTAACGACGCGAATGCTTATGCTAACTTAGGTGCCTATTTTTCAGAACAATCACTTTGGCCAGAGGCGCAACAAGCATATTTTGAAGCATTTAGATTGAATGCCAGCGCAGAAAATGCATTGAATTTGGCGGTGAGCTTAGATCAAATGGGCAAGCCAATGCTTGCGCTCCCTTATTATCAACAAGCACTGGCGTTAGTGGCCTCCTCTCAGTCAAGTACGATTGATGTTGCAGCATTACAAGCACGCATGGCTGCAATTCAAGCACAATAAATAACTATGGCAGAACAAAGACGTAAATTAAGACTAGGCGATTTAATGGTGCAGCAAGGCCTGATTACTCAGGATCAGTTGCGCATTGCCTTGATCGAGCAAGACCAAAACAATTTGCCACTTGGTAAGCAATTGGTGCGTTTGGGTTTTGTGTCTGAATCCATGGTGCGTGATTTGGTGGCACATACCATCGGGCAAGAAAGTATTGATCTGAGTGCAGTGGTGGCCGATATCGATGCGCTTAGCATGGTGCCGGAAGACTTCTCCAGACGTTATCACGTATTGCCCGTCTCTTATGACGACGCCAGCAAGGTCATGGTGGTGGCCATGGCCGACATGTTTAACGTGGTAGCGCTAGATCAGCTCAGAGCGATGCTTGGTGGGCAAATTCAGCTCAAACCGGTATTGGCAGCAGAAGCGCAACTGGAAGAGTTTATAGACCAGTTCTATGGCTACGAACTTTCGGTAGATGGCATTCTGCGGGAAATTGAAACTGGCGAGATTGACTATCAAAGCTTGTCTGAAAATGGCAACGAGTACACACAGCCAGTGGTGCGTTTAGTGGGTGCCTTGCTTATGGATGCCGTGAAGCGTGGCGCATCGGATATTCACTTTGAGCCCGAGTATGCGTTTTTACGTATTCGCTACCGCGTGGATGGCGTGCTGCAACAAGTCCGTAGTTTGCATAAAACCTATTGGCCGGGGGTAGCGGTGCGCTTAAAAGTGGTGTCCGGTATGGACATTGCTGAGACGCGCTCACCGCAAGATGGCCGATTAAATATGAATTTATGCGGCCGTCCGATTGATTTCAGGGTGTCCACACACCCCACCATCAATGGCGAGAATATTGTATTAAGGGTGCTCGACCGCGAAAAATCCATCATTCCGCTAGAACGCATGGGACTGAGAACCAATACGCTGGATGAGCTCAAATTCATGATGACGCGCCCGGAAGGCATCGTCATTGTCACAGGGCCGACCGGTAGTGGTAAGACCACTACCCTATATTCATTGCTCTCACATTTGAATACCGAAGCTGTGAATATCATGACCCTGGAAGACCCGGTGGAGTATCCGGTCACCATGATGCGTCAAACCTCGGTGGCGGAAGTGAATAAAGTAGATTTTGCCAACGGCATTCGCTCTATTATGCGGCAAGACCCGGATATTATTTTGGTGGGTGAGATTCGTGACGAGGATACGGCCACCATGGCGTTTCGTGCCGCCATGACTGGTCACCAAGTGTTCAGTACCTTGCACACTAACTCTGCCTTAGGCACCTTCCCGCGCTTGCTGGATATTGGTATTTCGCCGGAAATCATGGCAGGCAATATCATTGGTGTAGTGGCGCAACGTTTGGTGCGTGTGCTCTGTCCGCATTGTAAAGAGGCAGTAAAGCCCAGTGATGATGAGCGCAAAATTTTGGGCGTAAGCCAGTCTGAGGCAGTACAGATTTTTAGGCACAAAGGCTGTAAACGCTGTGGGTTTACTGGCTTTAGAGGCCGCATGGCCATTATTGAGTTATTGCGTGTAGACAGCGATATGGATGCGCTGATCGCGCGACGCGCGCATTTGGATGAGTTGCGTAAACTTGCGCTGCAAAAAGGGTTTGTCACATTAGCAGATGATGGCGTACGTCGTATTTTAGAGGGCTACACCAGCATCGACGAAGTGATGCGTGTGATTGACTTAACTTCAAGAATTAAGCATTAACTGCTAACGCACTGTGGCTACCTACAATTACAAAGCAATTGATAAGTCTGGTCGCTACGCACGTGGTCAAATGGATGCGGTCAATGAGGTGGATTTGGAAATCCGCCTTGAACGGATGGGTTTGGATCTCATCACGTTTAAGTCTTCCAGTAAATCAAGCCAAGTGTTGTCTGGCAATCGTGTCAGTAATCGCGATTTGGTGATGTTTTGTTTTCAGCTAGAACAACTCACCAGTTCCGGCGTGCCACTGTTAGAAGGTTTGAATGACCTGCGTGAAAGTACCACTAACCCTTATTTTCAAAAAGTCATCGGCGGTTTAGTTGCAGATGTAGAAGGCGGTAAAGTGCTATCGCAAGCGCTGGCAGACTACCCCAATGTGTTTAGCGAGGTGTTTGTTAACTTAGTGGCGGCGGGTGAGCAAACTGGGCAGTTACCTTTGGTATTCAATAACTTAAGCGATACCTTAAAGTGGCAGGATGAGCTGTTTGCGCAAACCAAGCGTTTATTGATGTACCCATTGATTTTGCTGGTGGTAGTATCGGCAGCGGTGATTATACTGATGGTGTATTTGGTGCCGGAAATGGTGAAGTTTCTCAATAGCTTGGGGCAAGAGCTACCCTGGAATACCAAATTATTAATCGCCATCTCCGACGCATTTGTGCATTATTGGTGGCTGATATTGCTGCTCATAGCGGCCGCAGTCATTGGTGTGTTCTCTTTATTGAAGTCTAGTGAGAGTGCGCGCTATCAATTTGATTACCTGAAATTGAAATTGCCGTTAACGGGTGAGATTTTGCATAAGATTGTAATGGCCAGATTCTCGCGTTATTTTGCATTGATGTATCAAACCGGCATTCCAGTATTGGATGCCATTAAAACCTGCGAAAAAATTGTAGGCAATCGTGTCATTGCCGATTCGTTGAATCGTGTGCATGGGCAAATCAATGCGGGCGATAGCATGAGTGAAAGCTTTCAGAATGCAGGCTTATTCTCACCGCTGGTGGTGCGTATGATTAAAATTGGCGAGAACACGGGTGCTTTGGATAAATCGCTTATGAACGTGAGCTATTTTTATGACCGTGACGTCAATGACATGATGCAAAAAATGCTCAAATTGCTGGAGCCTGCATTGACCATTATTCTGGGCTTAGTATTATTATTCATCATGGCATCCGTATTGTTGCCGGTGTATGACTCATTTAGTGCGATGAAGATATAAATGGCTATTTCTAAATTGATTTTATGCGCATCTAACCACCACCTGACAGCAGGGGTATGGTTTGGCACGCGCCTGCACTACTACGAGACCTTTGCCAACACCGAAGATGGCTATCAAGCATTTGATGCGTTTATCAAAAAAAATGCAAAAATGAATGTGTATTTGATCGCGGATGCCATTGAAGAGGAGTATCGCCTAGAAAGTCTGCCGCATACCACTGGTGGCACTAGAGCCGAGCTACTTGAGCGCAAGCTGAATCAGTTTAATCGTAATAACCTGTTTAGAACAGCCCACTTTATCAGCCAAGATAAAGACAAGCGACGCGATGATAACTTCCTATTTGTTGCACTGAATAACGCCGACTTTTTACAAGGTTGGATGGGTGTGATTCAAGGGAATCAAGTGCCGCTGGTGGGCCTGTATTTGCTGCCGATGATTAGCCAATACACCGTGCAGCAAATGAAGTTAATGGCGCCCAATATTTTGCTATGCGAGCGATTGTCTTCTGGCCTGCGCCAAACCTATTTACACAATGGGCATTTGCGCATGAGCCGTTTGGCGCCCATTGTGGATGTGAAGCCTAATCAAATGGCTTATTTCTACTTGGTGGAGATAGAAAAAACACGTTTGTATTTGCTTAGCCAGCGTTTTATCACCGATCACACCGAGCTACAGTTGGTCATGCCTTCCTCGGATAATCAGAGTGAGGTAATCGGTAGAAGCATTAGCCAAGAGCAGGGCATGGAATGCAAAATTGTGGATTCTTTGGCTTATGCTAAACATATCAATATTGCGCCAGATCTCGTACTTAAACACCCAGAGCTGCTGCACATGCAGCTGTTGGCCAATGGCAACATTCCCGCCAATTTAGCACCAGATCAATTAACCAAGGCCTATCATCTTAACAAGTTACGGCAGGCGATTTATATTGCTGCCGCTGCAGTGGCGCTGATTGGCATAGGCATTGCCAGCTATAGTTTTCTGCAAGCCAATTGGGATGCGCGTGAAACTGAACAGCTTGCACTACAGACACATGCACAACAGCAGCGCTACGAGGAAGTGGCGAGTAATTTTCCCACCACGCCTATCCCTAGTGCCGAGCTAAAAACGGCGGTGGATTTGGCTGCAAGCGTGAAGCAATACAACATTACGCCGGAAGAAATGATGCGTGTGTTGAGTGGGGCGCTAGAAACGTCGCCAGAAATTGCCATCGAACGTCTGCGTTGGATGCAAACCGACAACGTGGAGGTGCAGGATGCAGAGAAAGCGCGTGAGCCTAACGCCAACAATGCGACTTCTCAGGCCGCAACGTTACGTCAAATTGCATTTGTCAGTGCATCGCTCAGTAACTTTAACGGGGACTACCGTGGTGCGCTCAACAGTGTGAATCAATTTGTTGCGCAGATTAAAAACAACCCCAAAGTAGAGCAGGTAATGGTGTTGCAAGAACCAGTCAATGCCAGTTCATTTGCCAGTTTGCAAGGGAGCACGCTGGATGAAAATACATCCGAACAAGTGCCCGCCATGTTTAAGTTGAAAGTGGTATTAAAGCCAATGGTGGAAACAGGGGTGGCCAGATGATGCTCAATCAACAAGATTGGAAGCGCTTACAAGCCCCAATATTATGGCTAGGGGTTGCGTTAGTCGTTGTAGGCTTACTGGCGTTTTATGCCAAGAATTATCATGATGAAAAAAGAGTTGCACTTGAGCAGCAACGCACTCAACTAAATCAAGCACGCCAAAAATACTTATCATCTGGGCAAGAGCGGGAAATGATTGTGCAGTATCTTCCGCTGTATCAGCAGTTGATCGCTACAGGATTTATTGGAGAAGAGCGACGAATTGAATGGATAGAAGCGTTAAGGCAGATTCATCTGCAACACAAACTGTTTAGCATTGATTACAACATCAGCCAGCAAGCAACAATGCACCCTAGCTATTTGTCTAACCTGGGTAGTTTTATCTTGCATAGTTCCACCATGCGTTTAAATTTCGGCTTGCTGCACGAAGGCGATTTACTGACGTTGCTGGACAACTTACGCGCGCAATCCACTGGCTTTATCGTACGCGAATGTACCGTGACGAAACTCTCTAGGGCAAAAATCAATCCCACCATGCTCACCGATTACTTGGATGCAAGTTGTGATATTGATTGGATTACGTTGCGAGACCCACAGCTAAGGACGCCGCTATGAGGCTACTTATTCTCTTAATGTTGCTGTTTAGCTGGCATGTACAGGCCGCAGATGCTGGGCTAGGGCGTTTATTCAGCACACCAAGTGATCGTATAAATTTAGATCGTTTACGTCAAACCAAAAAAGAAATTGTGCCGCAAAAAGTGGAAACACCGACCACGCAAACAATGCTGCCTGCGGCTGCGCCAAACGCGGTAGAGGTGCAAGGGTATGTCAAACGTAGCGATGGAAAAAAAGGCACGGTATGGGTAAACCGTCAGGCAGTGCAAGAAGGCACGAAAAATGATGAGGTGACGGTTGGGCATTTACCAACGCAGCAGAATCGCATTCCTATCCAAATCAATGCCACAGGCAAAGTGCTGTCGTTAAAGGCCGGGCAAACTTATGATCCTGAATCTAATCGCGTGAGAGAAATACGATACTCAGTGCAAGGTGACTCTGGCACAATCGGCAATGCTGATTAAGTATGAGTGTATCTAAATCTTATACAAAACAAAAAGGCGCGATAGTCATCTTAGCTGCTTTTATTCTTGGATTAGCTGCAACCGCGTATTTGTTAAAAGTATTTAACCCAGAAAGTCTTAGAGTAGAGCAAAACAGGAAAACTAGTTTGGCATTGAACGAAGCGAAGCAGGCTTTAATTGCGTGGGCTGTTAGTAATACAATAAATCCGGGGCAGTTTCCATTTCCTGATAGAAACAATGATGGCAATTATGATGGAAGAAGCGACTGTCCTTCTCCAGTTTCTGCATTTTCTTACGCATTCTTAATTGGGCGTTTGCCAATCTATGGCCAAACCAATCCGTGTGTTAGTCCTCAAACTGGTTTAGGGGTTAATGTACAAGATGGGCAAGGTAATCAGCTATGGTATGCGGTTTCGCGTAATTTGGTACATAAATACGATGCTCCAACCTCTAATCCCGCTATCAACCCATCTATTATTTTAACCCCTACCTATCCTTGGCTTAAAGTGTTTGATGGGAGTGGGGTGCTAATCTCTGACCGCGTAGCTGCAGTTATTATTTCGCCAGGAAATTCAATTGGCGCCCAAGATAGAGCAGCAGGCGTGGCGGACGCTAATCACTACTTAGATACATTTTTAATAGGCGCTACGGTTTTTAGTAATAGTGATTACAATAGTGCGGATGAGGATTTTGTGGTGATCCAAAGTAATGCAGATGTGAATGATCGGCTTACATATATCACTGCTGACGAGTTGATCTATGCTTTAGAAAAAAGGGTGCTGCAAGAGGCGAAGAATAAGCTGACAGCATTTTACGCAGCTAACAGTTATTATCCCTTTGCAGCAGGCTTTGGCTCAGTAGCTAATCAAAATCAGTGCATCCAAGGCAATCTTCGAGGATTACTCCCGGTAAATGCACCGAATAATCATGTATGTACTTGTGCAGCTGCAGATAAAACCTGTCATTGCAGCTTTAGCATAGTAAGTTCGGCCTCGTTTACTAGAGATGATGATAGTTTTGTTCCAGATGGTGCGGGAGTAAATAGTCCGACAGGCGCTTGCTCTGTGAGCCTTGCTGATACTAAGACTTGTAGTTGTAAAGGTGCAGGTGGTTGCAAGAGCTTAACTGGCACAACCGATTACCAGTGTGATGCTTGTGGGGTTTGTGTTGCTACTGTGGACGGTATAAATAAATTTACTACCACAGGCGCATTTGCGGGTGATGCCGGCGCTTGCATTAGCAGTGCTAATCAGGCGAGTTGTGTGAGTGGCTCAGATGGTAGTTTTGCCCTTATAGCATGCAATGGTAGTCAACTGATGGGTGGGCTTTTGCCTGCATGGTTTACATCAAATCAATGGGAAAAATATATTGTTTACGCAGTATCAGGTGATTGCGTTTCATCCTCCACTTGCCTTTCAAATACCTCACCTCCTAAAATAACAGTTGGGATAAATCCTAAGATAAATGCACTAGTTGCAGGATCCTTGGCCAATCCTAATGCTAGTTGCAGTATAGCGAGTTATCTTAATAGTGGCGAAAGTAGCAATATAAACGTAAGTAATGGAATACAAGATTCTCTATATCAAATGACGCAGCCTAGAACCTTGACCAACGGTGATCAGATAGTGGTGATCCCATGACATCTTTACGTTACAGAAGTAGTGGTTTTACGCTTGTAGAGATTGCTATCGTATTGGTTATCTTTGGACTGATTATGTCTGCGCTATTTGTGCCACTACGCGCCCAACGTGAGCAAGCTGCATTAACGCAAACTATTAATGCTATGGATAATGCCAAACAGGCATTGCTAGCATTTGCACAAGTTAACGGCAGGCTGCCATGTCCAGCTACTGCTACCAATTTCATAAAAGATACAGATGCTGGTAGCTTTGGAATGGAAAACCCATTAGGTGGTACAAGGAACATCACACCGCCATTGCCAGCAGTGCCAAATTGTGCTGCGTATGTTGGGTTTTTGCCTGCAGCTACACTAGGTTTGCAACCTGTGGATGGTAGTGGTTTCGCGCTAGATGCTTGGGGCAACAGAATTAGGTATGCAGTTACGTCTGTTGACAGCAGTGCTACTTGTGGAGGCGACACCGCACCTGATTTTACTACTGCTGGTAATATGAGTGTAGTTGGCTTGAGTTGTTTAGCTCCAAATTTAAGAGTCTGTAGCACGTCAGTTGTGGCTAATTGCTCAGTTGCTGTGAATTTAATTAATAATGCTGTGGCTGTAGTTTACTCAACAGGAGCAACGGCGGTATTAGGTAGCGCAGGAAAAGCAGATGAATCAGAAAATTTAAATATCGATACTATTTTTGTGAGTCACGATATTTATCAAGGCGATACTCCCAACGAGTTTGATCATATTGTCACTTGGATATCGCCTTATGTGCTCTATAACGCTATGATTCAGGCAGGTCAATTGCACTAACTCCTATGAATGATCTTCAACTACTACGTTACAGCCGTCACATTCTATTGCCGCAAATTGAATATGATGGCCAAGACAAGCTCACGCAAAGTCATGTGTTGATTGTGGGAGCCGGCGGGTTGGGCTCGCCAGTGGCCATGTATTTGGCAGCCAGTGGGGTGGGTACACTCACCATTTGTGATTTTGATGCGGTGGATTTAACCAATCTGCAGCGGCAGATTATTCACACCACGCAGTCTGTGGGTACCAATAAGGCAGTGTCTGCGCAACAAGCGATATTTGAAATAAATCCGGATGTGTTGGTGCACACTGTCCAGCAAAAATCCACGGAATCTGAAATGGCGGCACTAGTTGCACAAGCCGATGTTGTTGTTGATTGTTCAGACAATTTTGCTACGCGTTACGCACTCAATCGTCTATGTTTTCAGCACAAAACACCTTTGGTATCTGGTGCAGCCATTCGGTTTGAAGGGCAGATTGCTGTGTTTGATTTCCGTCATGCTGCAAGCCCGTGTTATCACTGTTTGTATCCGGATACCGGTAGCGATCAGGAAATGCGTTGCGCGGATAACGGTGTATTTGCGCCGCTGGTGGGTATGATAGGTACCGCGCAAGCGGCAGAAGCATTAAAGTTGTTGCTGAATATTGGTGAATCGCTGCAAGGGCGTTTGTTGCTATTGGATGCGCTGACGGCGGAATGGCGTACGATTAAACTAGCACGCGATGCTGCTTGTACAGTGTGTGGCTAAATCTAGATGCTTAGCCACACCTTATAGCGCTACTACTTACCGCCACCCACTAGATTTTTCACTGCACTGATAATATCTCCGGGGACAACAACCAGTTTACTATTGTTGGATTCCGCCATTTTCTGCATGGTCTGAATATAGCGGTCGCCCAATAGAAAAGTCGCCGAAGTATTGTTTTCTTTGACAGCGTCAGTAATCAGTCGGATTGCTTCAGAGGACGCTTTAGCTGCCACTAGTTGTGCTTCCGCATCTTTACGCGCTGCTTCTAAGCGCGCTTCTGCATTTAAAATCAGCGATTGTTTTGCGCCTTCGGCTTCTGTCACAACTGCCACACGCTCACGCTCTGCCGCTGCTTGTCTTTCCATGGCTTCTTGCATATTGGGTGAAGGCTTGATGTCTTGAATCTCGACAGATTTTACTGTGAGTCCCCAATCCAATGCTTCATCTGCAATCGCCGTTTTTAATTCAGCTTTAATGCGATCACGCGAGGTGAGGGCTTGGTTTAAATCCATGCCGCCAATAATAGAGCGTAAGGAGGTTTGCACCATATTGCGCATGGCTTCACGGAAATTCTCAATGCCATAGACTGCGCGTTCAATGCTCGATACTTTAATAAACGCCACGGCATTGGCCAAAATCACAGCGTTGTCGCGCGTAATCACTTCCTGCTGTGGCACATCTAAAATGATGTCTTTGGTGGTGACTTTGTAGCTTACCTTGCTGAATAACGGATTGATGACGTGTAAGCCTGGGCTGAGTACCCCGGCAAATTTACCTAAGCGCTCTACTACCCACTCTTCACCTTGGGGCACAATGCGTACGCCTTTGATGATGGCAACAATCACTAGAAGTATAAGAATAATACTAAATTCTGGCATGACGAGATTCCTTATAAGAGATGCAGTAATGGGTTACGAATGTGCGATGACTCTGAGCATATTGCCTTCAACCGCAGTGACTTGCGCTTGCTGGCCGACTTCTAATGACACAGTGCTAATGGCAGTCCATTCACGGCTGCCCATCACACCTTGTGTAAACTGAATCACCCCATTTTGGGTTGGGCCACATGCTTGTGTAATCGTACCAATCCGTCCGATTTCTTCGCCCTGAGATTGTCCCACACGCGAGTGTGTTTCGGTTTTTTTATAATAGCGCTTCCAAATGACCAACGCGGTGACGGAAAGCAGTGCGTACATGGCAAATTGAATACCATAATGCAAGTTAGGGTATGCCCAAACTGCAACGGCCATACATAAGGCGGAAATGCCAAACCATAATAAATAGATAGTGCCTGTAGCCATTTCTGCGGCAAGTAGTGCAAGGCCCAGTGCTCCCCATATCCACATTGTTTCCATTGCTACATTCCTTTTCAGCAGTAAAAGCACATGAATCTTAGCATTATTTTAAATAGGCTTGCCGAGATGCAGGTTTATTTAATGAATTAATTTGAAATGGTTGCAAATTACGAACGATATGTGGACAATGGATAAGATTCTCGATATAACTCACTCATTTATAACGAATAAAAAATTAATGGCGACTTCTTTCAAGCTTATATTGCCCGACGATAGAATTGAGCGTCTACAGTACATTCGACGCATGTTTCCACAAGCCAAAGGTAGGAACCTGATTGATGCATGGCAAGGCGGTAGAAAGCAAGCTTTCGCGCGTCTACAAGCAGTAAATGCCAGTGCTTACGGGCGTAACCGCAATTTTATCAATGGTGCCGTCACCCGTTTATCCCCTTATTTACGCCATGGCTGTTTGACGGTAAAAGAAACTGTGGACCATATTCAGCAGCACTTTGGTAAGCAGGGTGCCAAGCTGGTGGAGGAGTTGGCCTACCGGGATTTCTGGCGTCAAAACTGGTACCGACATGGCAATGCCATCATGAGCGATATGGAAGAGCCGAAAGTTGCGCTTGGAAATAATATGCTGCCCGCGTTTATTCCACAGGGGATCACCGGCTTGCCCTGTATGGATGAAGTGGTCCGTGAACTGCTCAACGAAGGCTATGTGCATAACCACGGGCGTATGTGGTTTGCCGCATATATTATTCACTGGTTAAAGGTAGATTGGCGTAGAGCTGCCGATTGGTTTGAAGCACAATTGCTGGATGGTGATAAGGCTTCGAATCACTTGTCTTGGCAATGGGTAGCCAGCACGTTTAGCTCAAAACCTTATTATTTTAATAAAGAAAACCTAGCGCGATTTACGGGTGAAAAATACTGCGCTACTTGCAAAATAGAGTGTCCATTTGATGATAGTTACGAAAATCTTCATCAAAGGATTTTTAGCGATGATGGGCCTATCGTCACCAAAACTTATCCGGTCAACATGCCAGAGAAGGCGCCTATTTCTAAACACTCCTCGGTGAGTGTGTATGTGCACGATGAAATGCTTTCGTCCACTAATCCGCTGACCAAATTGGCCATGCCTAAAGTCTTTGTTTTTGATGAGGCGCTGTATGACCATTGGCCCCTCAAGCGCATTCAATTTATGGCAGATTGCCTGAGTGAAATGCCCAATGTGGATGTTTGGCTGGGCGATACGCGCACGGTGCTGCAAGAGTTGGGCGTAGGGCAGGTGATTTCACAAAATACGCCCAACTTGCAGGTCAAAGCGTTATTGGCGCCGTTTAATCCTATCTGGCAAGAAGAGGAAAAGCTCACGCATGTAGAGCTCAGTTTAAAACGCCTAGCCAGATTTACCCGCTATTGGGAAAAAGTGCAGCCGGATATCTTGGGCGAGCAAACTGCTTAATCGTTAACATAAAGGGGATTCGGGATGCCGATTGTATTGCTGGTTATTGGTGTGATGGTGCTGCTGTATATTATTACGGTGTACAACAGTTTGATTACCATTCGCCACAATGTGGAAAAAGCATGGTCGAATATTGATGTCCTATTAAAGCAGCGTAACGAAGAGCTGCCTAAGTTGATTGATACCTGTAAAGCCTATATGGCGCATGAATCTCAAACGTTAGAAAAAGTGGTGCAAGCGCGTATGGGGGTGACTCAAGCGCTCAAGTCACATTCAGCAGCGCAGTTAAGTCAGGCAGAATCGTCTTTACTTTCTAGCATTGGTGGGCTTTATGCAGTGGCCGAAAACTATCCAGATTTAAAATCCAATCAAACATTTCTCAATCTACAACAGCGCATTACAGGTCTAGAAAATCAAATTGCAGACAGACGCGAGTTTTACAATGACTCTGTGAATGTCAATAACGTGCGTATCGCACAGTTTCCAGATTTAATCGTGGCAAGATTGTTCAACTTCCAGCGTGCTGATTTATTGCAGTTTGCGGCAGATGAGCTGAAAGATGTCGATGTCAGTGCACGTTTTAACGCCTAGCATCAGGCGTTAACTGTAGTGTTTCAGCGCCTTAAAACGCAGCGTTTCAATTTGATTTGCCTAGGGTTGATGCTAGCCGTGGCAATGCTAGGCTATGTCAACCATGTGCCGCGTATCTATTGGCTGTACATCGCGCTCTTTGGCATATTGGTTTGTATGTTGGCCAGTGTGTTTCATTATTGGCGCTTTCTTAAGATGAGCGAAGCGCCAATTTCAAGTATCGCCAGTGCCGCACAAGGTTATGTTGAGCTATACGGTCAAGCCCGTACAGAAAAACCATTAAAGACGCCGTATCATGGCATTCCCTGTGTCTGGTTTCGTGCTTGGGTATTTTCAAATCAGCAGGGCAACCATCAATCCCATCAACTGCTGGATAATCGCCTGCTTGATTATCAAGAAAGCCGCTCTCCTTTTGTATTAGAGGATGAGAGTGGTCAATGTGTAGTAAACCCTGACGGTGCTGAGGTCATTTATTACGAGGCGCGCACGTGGCGTAAAAATAATCACCGCTATGTGGAAGAGTACTTGCCCGCCCACCAGTCTATTTATGTGATCGGTGTGTTAGACACACGAAAAGACGCGCTAGATTCAGCCAAGCTAAATAAGGAAGTAAGCGCACACTTAAAGGCGCTAAAACAGCAGCCATCACGCCTGTTGAACCTATACGACCATGATTTAAATGGTGAGATCGATCTGCACGAGTGGGAGCTGGCGCGGCAAGATGCGATCTGGCAAGTGCAGTCAACGCATGCCATGCAAGCGCATACCGCTGGTTTTGAATTGGCCAAGCCAGCAGGCCAGCAATTGTTTTTAATTTCTGCAAAATCTCCATTACAGCTACGTAAAAACCATCTGCAATGGTTGGGCGTGTTTATCTCTCTGCTTACATTTTTTGTTGCGGCCTACATGAAGCTTGCATAAAAGACTTTAGCGCGCCTATGTTAAAATGGCGGCTATGAATACAACCACACCAACCCCCGAACTCGCTAAGTCATTTGATCCCAAAACCATTGAAAGTAAATGGTATGCATTTTGGGAGGGCAAAGGCTACTACGCTGCTGGTTTAAACCCAGAAGTGAACGATAATTTCTGTATTTTGCTGCCACCCCCCAATGTCACAGGCACGCTGCACATGGGGCATGGCTTTAACCAAACATTGATGGATGCGCTCACGCGTTACCACCGCATGCGTGGTGACAATACGTTATGGCAACCAGGCACAGACCATGCCGGTATTGCCACGCAGATTGTGGTAGAGCGTCAGTTAGATGCACAAGGTGTGTCGCGTCATGATTTGGGTCGTGAGAAATTCCTAGAAAAAGTGTGGGAATGGAAAGAATACTCCGGCGGCACCATTACCAAACAAATGCGCCGTTTAGGCACTTCGCCAGATTGGTCACGCGAGCGTTTCACCATGGATGCAGGGTTGAACAAAGTGGTGACAGAAACCTTTGTGCGTTTGTATAACGAAGGCTTGATTTACCGTGGAAAACGCTTGGTGAATTGGGATGTGAAATTAGGTACAGCGGTTTCTGACCTTGAAGTGGTGCAGGAAGAAGAAGACGGCTTTATGTGGCACATCAACTATCCACTTGCCGATGGTTCTGGTCATTTAACAGTTGCGACCACACGTCCAGAAACAATGTTGGGCGATGTGGCAGTGATGGTGCATCCTGAAGACGAACGCTACGTCCATCTCATTGGTCAGCATGTCAGCTTACCATTGTGCAATCGCAATATCCCGATTATTGCCGACGACTATGTCGATAAAGAATTCGGTACAGGCGTCGTTAAAGTGACGCCAGCGCATGACTTTAACGATTTTGCGGTGGGTCAACGTCATAATCTAGCTCCAATATCAGTGATTAGTTTGGATGGAAAGATAGTTTCTGATGAAATCAATTTAGACTTAAATTATGGTGCGAAACTTCAGGATTCTGCAGAAAAGTACGTAACTATAAAAATTCCAGAGTGTTACCAAGGTAAAGACCGTTTTGAAGCGCGGAAGCTAATTGTTGCAGACCTAGAAATTCAAGGCTATTTAGTTAAAGCAGAGAAACATAAGCTCAAAGTGCCGCGTGGAGATAGAACTGGCGTAGTAATTGAACCGATGTTAACAAATCAATGGTTTGTGGCCATGAGCAAACAGGGTAATGATGGCAAGAGCATCACCGAAAAAGCACTTGATGTGGTCGCGACTGGTGAAGTCAAGTTTTACCCAGAAAACTGGGTGAATACTTATAATCAGTGGCTGAATAATATTCAAGACTGGTGTATTTCTCGCCAACTGTGGTGGGGACACCAAATTCCTGCTTGGTACACAAAGTCGGGTGAAAAATTTTATGTAGCTCATACAGAAGAGGAAGCTAAAGCTTTAGCTGCAAAAGATGGATATACAAAAACGTTAACTAGAGACAATGATGTACTAGACACTTGGTACTCCTCTGCTTTATGGCCATTTTCTACGCTCGATTGGACAGGCGATGATGCAATAGATGCACAAAACCAAGCATTGAAACAATTTTTGCCATCTAGCGTATTAGTCACGGGCTTTGACATCATCTTCTTTTGGGTGGCGCGTATGGTGATGATGACCAAGCACATCACTGGTCAGATTCCGTTTAAGCATGTCTATGTGCATGGCTTGATTCGTGATGCCGAAGGCCAAAAAATGTCTAAATCCAAGGGCAATGTGCTTGATCCCATTGATTTGATTGATGGTATTGGCTTGGACGATTTAATCAAAAAACGCACGACGGGGTTGATGAACCCGAAAGATGCGGAAAAGATTGAGAAACGCACGCGTAAAGAGTTTCCGGAAGGCATTTCTGCGTATGGTACGGATGCGTTGCGCTTTACCTTTGCAGCTTTGGCCAGCCCTGGCCGTGATATTAAGTTTGATTTGCAGCGCTGTGATGGTTATCGTAATTTCTGCAATAAATTGTGGAACGCCACACGTTTTGTGTTGATGAATACGCAAAAAGAAGATGGTACGCCCCAAGACAACGGTTTTGGGCCAGAAAGCTGTGAGGCGGGTGGGCGTAAGTTTAGTCAGGCAGATCGCTGGATTGTGAGCGCACTGCAACGCACAGAGGCAGAGGTGGAACGTGCCTTTACAGACTACCGTTTTGATTTAGCCGCGAAAGCTATTTACGAGTTTGTGTGGGACCAATATTGCGATTGGTATTTGGAAATTGCCAAAGTGCAAATTCAAACAGGCGATGAAGCTGAACAGCGTGCTACACGTCGCACCTTGTTACGTGTGTTAGAAACTATCTTGCGTTTGGCACACCCGATTATTCCGTTTATTACCGAAGAGATTTGGCAAACGATTGCCCCGATGACTGAGCTTAAAGACAAGTCGCGCGGAACTGAAAGTATTATGTTGCAGGCTTATCCAAAAGCGGATTTAGAAAAAGTGGATGAGCAAGCAGAAGCGTGGGTAGCAACACTTAAAATAGCGGTGGAAGCTTGTAGAAGTCTGCGTGGTGAAATGGGAATTTCTCCAGCATCTAAAGTACCGTTGATTGCGGCGGGTGATGCTAAGCAATTAATTGCTTATGCCCCGTATCTCAAATCGCTTGCTAAGTTAGAGAGCGTAGATGTAGTGGCAGACTTACCAGAGGCGGATGCGCCAGTGATGTTGGCGGGTGATTTTAGGTTGATGCTGAAAGTAGAAATTGATGTCGCTGCTGAAAAAGAGCGTTTAGGTAAAGAGATTGCGCGTTTGCAAAGCGAAATTGCCAAAGCCAACGGTAAGCTGAATAACGAAAGCTTTGTGGCAAGGGCGCCTGCCGCAGTGGTGGAGCAAGAAAAAGCACGTGTGGCTGAGTTCAGTGCAAGTTTGCAAAAGCTTGAGACACAGCTGGTTAAACTGAAGTAGCTGGCAGCGCAATGCAGGCGTAAGCAAAAGGA
>Ga0123398_1078810_pt1 | contig 22091 bp, 15 predicted proteins | sample T5LHNO3metaT_FD_89926 | JGI IMG/M metagenome (GOLD analysis project Ga0123398, IMG submission 89926) | Methane-oxidizing artificial microbial communities from Washington, USA to study methane cycling - T5-LHNO3 metaT (Metagenome... | ecosystem: Engineered > Modeled > Simulated communities...
CATTCAACCGGGCGAGGAGGCCGATGAATTGTTCCGTTCCGGCAATATATACGTGCCGGTCGTGGACATCGGCTGGATCTGGATCATTCCGCTGGCCGAGCGGCGCCTCAGTGTGGGCTTGGTAGTACAGAAAGCGCGTCCCAAGGACTGCGATGCGGAAGAATTGTTGCGCCGTTATCTGGCGGCCTCGCCGCTCCTGAGTCGTTTAACAACAGGAGCGGAGCAATTCGCGCCGGTAAGGGTCGAAGCGGATTTCAGTTACACCAACCAAAGCCGCTACGGTGTTCGCTATGCCTGCTGCGGCGATGCGGCCGGCTTCCTCGATCCGGTGTTTTCGTCCGGCGTATTTTTGGCGCTCACCAGCGCCGCCCGCGTTGCCGACCGCGTCCATTTCGGGCTTACCGAAGGATGGGAAGCCGACCCCGAGTTGCACGCGGAGGATGACTGCCATTACCTGCTAGGCTTCAACACCATGCGCCTGTTCGTAGAACGCTTTTATCATTCCAACATAGTCCATAACTTATTTTTCGAAGCTGACCGCGCGCCCGAACTGAAAGCTCAGATTGCCCAATTGTTGGCTGGCGACTTATGGGTCGACGACAACAAGTTGCAACAAAGCCTGCTCGCTGGTCGCCGCAGCGTAAGTTAGTTTTTTCAAAAATTTCCAATCTTTGCCGGCCAAGCAGCGTTTTTACTTTTCCACTCCTTTTTGATCAACAGTCACAACAGCGAATTTAAATCGGCGCTGTTGATGAAGTGCCAGACATTGCGGAGAATTAGACATATCCAAATCCGGACAGCCAGCTGTCCACGTCACCGACATGCACGGTTTTTAGGCTGTGCTAGTCTTTAGGGCTTTCAACTGAGATGAATCACTATGAGCGTTAATCAATCTTCGTTGTGGCCAACGCTACTCAGCCTGCTGGCGGTGGTCGTTTTCGGCTTACCGATCATTTATACCGTTTTGTGCCACCCAATCAGCCGCATGGCATCGGCCAATCCCTTATACAAGGAATTGTCCAAGAACGCTTTTATGGTAATGTCTGCTAAAGTCGATTTGGCAGCCGGACGCTTGATCAGCTTTAACGATGCTGCCGGCAAACTGCAGATCAGCAGAATCGTCGGTATGCCCGGCGATGAAATCGGTTTTACGGCGGGCGTATTGTCGGTTAACGGCAAACCGGCCGCTGAATATCCGCGGAATACATTGCTCAACGCGACGTTAATCGTGCCGCAACAAGCCGTTTTCTATTTCCCGGATTTTATTCCGGACGTTGCTGAGTCCACGAATCCCGAGACATTGGCAAACCATCTATTGGCGCAAAGCAACATAAATGCAAGCGTGCTTTATGTCTTCGATCAAGCGACGTCGGCAGCCCAGCACCCGGAACTATTCGTTTACGGTTCGGCTTTGATCGCGCTCTATGGCCTGGTATTTTTCGGATTGGGCAAGCGTAAGGACCGTATTGTTAAACCGGTTTATCACCTGGCGCGGATTAGCGTTGGTTTGAATTTTGCCATCTGGTTATTATTCGGGGTCTTAGGCATATCCTTTGGTTATAAAGCCGTCATGCCGGCCATTTATTATGCGTTTGTTTCCTGGTTGACGTTTTTTGGTTTATCTGTTGCCGCAGCGGGCACGACACTGGTGGCGATTGTGATATTCGCGGTGTTGGCGCTATTTTCCGATACCGAATTCGCGGCCAAGCGCATTAACCCATAGCCTGGAATGACAAACGGCCAGGCTCTGCTAAGCTTGGCTCTCTAATTTCCCGCCCATCTCTTTAATAGGACAATCCTGAGCTAATGGATGCCATGCTTTCTTTAATCGAAAACGTCGAAAAAGTCATTATCGGCAAACGGCCGGTCATCGAATTGGCAGTGGTGGCGATGCTGTGCCGCGGCCATGTGTTGCTGGAGGATGTGCCCGGCACCGGTAAGACGATGTTGGCCAGGGCATTAGCCCGTTCCGTGGCGGTGGATATGAAACGCCTGCAATGCACCTCGGATTTATTACCGTCGGACATTACCGGCGTCGCCATCTACAATCAAAAAACCGCCGATTTTGAATTCCGGCCGGGACCGGTATTTACCCATTTACTACTGGCCGACGAAATCAACCGGGCCACGCCGCGCGCTCAATCGGCGCTGTTGGAATGCATGGAAGAGTTTCATGTCAGCGTGGACGGGCATACACATGAACTTCCCAAACTGTTCATGGTGCTGGCTACCCAGAACCCGATCGATATGGCAGGCACCCACGCCTTGCCGGAAGCCCAACTGGACCGGTTTTTCATGCGCTTGCGGATGGAGTACCCCAGTATCGAACAAGAAATGCGGATATTGGCAGCACAAACCCAGACTCATCCCATCGACAGCTTGCCGGCCGTCACGTCCGAAGCCGATATTCTGGCGGCGCGGGCTCAGGTCAAGGCGGTGCATATTAGTATGGACGTGGCTAAGTATATGGTCGGCATCAGCGCCGCCAGCCGCCTGCACAGCGATTTGCGATTGGGGATCAGCCCGCGCGGTACCTTGGCTCTGGCGCGCGGTGCGCAAGGCTTGGCTTATTTGCGCGGTCGGGATTTCGTGTCGCCGGATTTGGTGAAAATCATCGCGCCGGCCATTTTGGAACACCGCCTGATCGTCAAACCGCAGGCTGCGGTACTGGGGCGCAATGCCGGCGAGATTCTCGCGGAAATTCTCGACCGGCTGCCACCGCCGGTAGTTTGATCGCTAGACAGCAATGGCGCTGAGGCTGAAATTTTTAATCTTGTGCGGCTTTACGCTGGCCGCGTATTTGGCAGCGATCAGCCGCGAGCAGAGTCTGCCATGGCTGATCGCCGCATTGCTCAGCGCCGCCTTATTGACCGGCATGCTCTGGCCGCGTTGGTTGCTTCAACGCTTGTCGGTGCGGCGGATAGGGCCGCAACGGGCGCTGGAAGGCGAAACCATTGTGTTTCGGGTCGACGTACAAAATCGCGGCTGGCTGCCGCGCTTCATGGTGGAGTTGGTCGACCACTTACCGTTCGTCGGTGCCGCAGAACAAGGCGCCAACGACGGTGACAAATTGCTGGGCAGCGTCGCTTACGTGCCGGGCCGCGGCGCGCGTAGTTTCGACGTCCCCTTGCTGTGCGAAAAGCGCGGTTTTTATAAACTGGGACCGATGGGCTTGGCGTCCAGCTTTCCGTTGGGCTTGGCGGAGTCGCGCAGCCGTGCCGATCGTTCCCTGCAAACCCTGACCATTTACCCGATGGTATTTCCTATCCTATCGCTGCCGCTGTTCGGCGCGCCCAGCCAGATTCACCGAGGTGGTTATTGTTTGCCGGAGGGCGCCGGTGCTGCTGAGTTTTCCGGCCTGCGCGAATACCGGCGGGGCGACAATCCTCGGCATATTCATTGGCCGACCACGGCACGCTTGAATGAGTTGATGGTCAAGGAGTTCGAACCCCTGGCGTCAGCCTGCATCTGCATCGCCTTGGATTTAGCCAAGGATGCCAATATCGGCCGCGGCAAGCACAGCACCCTGGAATACGCGATACGCATTGCCGCCTCCGTGGCGGCTTATGCCTGTGGCCAGAACATGCACAGCCGCGTGTTGGCTAATGCCGCGCAGCCGTTGCGGATTCTGTCCGGTAAGGGCGATTTTCATTATCAAACCATTCTTGACGCGCTGGCAGTCGCAGAGGCAGACGGCAACACGCCGTATGCCAAATTGCTGACCGAGATTGCGTTGAATTGCATCCGCGGCGAAACGGTATTGCTGTTATTGGCGGAGCCGCCCCACCGCAATGCCGAAACCCTGCAGGCGCTGGCTTTGCTGCGGGCCAAGGGCGTGTATTTGTTCGCGGTATTGTTTGAACGTGACAGTTTCCTAAGCGCCGCCGGTGTGTCCCGTCGCGACAACGGCAACCGGACATTGAGCGCCGGTTTGTTGGAATTGAGCGCGCATTGCGTGACGGTAAGGCGAGGCGACAACTTAACGGAGCTGTTTAACCGATGACCGCATCGCCGCTGAGTTTTCCAGTCTATGTAGGATTGTTTCTAGCACAATGGCTGGCCGTTGCCTGCAATGCGTTTTTGGATATCCAATACGGCAGCTTTGCGCGGGAAATGCTGTTCTGGGCTATCGTCTTCGGTGGTACGTCCATTGTCGGTTGGCGGCAAAGCCACTGGCTTTCGGGAGCGGGTAAGGTGTGGCAAAAGGCGGTGTTGTTTATCGGTTTTTTACTGTTCGTATTGGTATTTATGCCGATTTGGGGGATGCCGCGCGCCGGTTTGTATCTGTTGGCGATGTTGCAGGCTTCCTACAATGGGGTTAATTAACCAAAAGAACGGTTTGTCCCGGCATCCATCTGGAGCCCTTGGTATCACTGGCTTGCAGCCGAAAAATCGATTTCAAAATCGCCAATCAGTTTTTTGATAACTTATTGAATAATAACGATATTCATCGTACTGTTAAATTCATGTATTTTTGATAGTAGCTCTCCGATGTTCAACTGCCGGGCAATCTTGGTTTTTGCCTGCAAAACCACTTTGGGTGATTTTAGGGGTTGTAAGCCCAAAACCGCGTAATTTTTCCATTACTTTTTAAATCAAAAAATTAGAAAAATATTATACTGAGTAAAATCCCATCAAGGCTATTTTTGCCCATCCCCTCGAAAAGGTAAAAATTAGAAATAGCTAATATTTGTTGTAAGCTGGATAGGTAAGCCCCCCAAATATTCCTATCTCGCTTGATGGACTTTATGGCCTAGTTTTTACCCCAACGACCATATTGAGTATTATTTTTGTCCATTAATACACTTGTCATATTTGCCCGGTAGATTTTTTATCGAGGCCGTTATTTGAGCTGTTAGTCATTTCAACACATAACCGCTTACCAGGTCATGCGAACCATAGCTCGTAAAAGCAGTAGACCTACGCACGAGCTTGTCTGATTCCGATTCGGATACTTAAGCCCGGCAGCGTCTCGTTTGGCGTTCAGGTAAATGCAGTTTGACCAATGGATGGTTATGGCATCGCGCGGTGCGATGACCAGCCAAATTTAAAACAACCGGTGTCAGATTTGATTGAGGCTGAGTACCTGCTCAGGTGATCGGATCAGGGAGAATATGGAAATGAAGCGTTTAAGATTGGCTGCGGTGTGCTCAGGTTTTTTCATGGCAACAGCCACCCTGGCGGCGCCCGTCGACGATGCCCGTCTCAAAGCCATGGCCTGGCTGATTACGCACCAGAACGGCGACGGCAGTTGGCAGGGAGCGCCGGGATTGGAAATGGCGGAAACTGCCGCTGCGGTTGAAGCCTTGGTTAATGCCGGCATGACCAAGAGCGATACTTATGCTAACGGTGTTGCCTGGCTGCAAAATCATGAAGCCTACAGCACGGATGCCTTAGCCCGCCAAGCCATCGCGCTCTACAAAGCCGGGCGTGATGTCTCAGGATTGATGACTCGACTGATTGCGTTACGCAACGATACCTCTCAGAGCTGGGGCGCTTACGATCATTTCGACGGCAGTTCTCCCGATACATCTCTGGCTTTGGAAGCTATCAAACAAACTGGAACCACGTACACATCGGAATTTAATGCTGTTTGTTTTATTTATGGGCAGCAGAACACTGATTTTGGCTGGCCATATATAAAGTCAGATACGGGGGTCCCACCAAGCCGAATCACCCCAACGGCATTCAATTTGATAGCACTTCAGCGATACAACGGATATTCAGTTGACTGTACCAATGATCAAATCAGTAACCCCATTTCCGTATTGAGCTATATAACTTCCGGGATTACCTGGCTGAAGACTCAACAGAAAACACCCGGAGGCGGTTTCGGTGAAGGCAGCGCCGGCACTGTATTGGAAACCGCGCTGGCCTATCGAGCGCTGGTAACCGTGGCCGGCGCCAACGATCCCGCCGCCGTAAGCGCTCAGAACTTTCTCATCGCTCAGCAACAAGCCGACGGCAGTTGGGGCGGCGGGGATGCGTTGCTGACTACCTTGACCTTAGCGGCGCTCCCGGCAACCACATTGGCCGATACCGATAACGACGGCTTGCCGGACGGCACGGAGACACAGGCCTTGCTCGGTACAAATCCCAACGTGCCCGATGCCTTTGGCTTGCTCAAAGGAAATGGTCGCAGCATTGCCGGTGTCACCACGGCCATCCCCTTAACCAAGGCCATCATCGATCAGCCCTACCTTTCAACGCTGACTTCCAATGACGGTGCACCACCTTATAGCTGGTTATTGAGTTCAGGCCAACTGCCGGACGGACTCAGCCTGAATACTAATACCGGCCAGATTACCGGCATACCCACGGCGCTAGGCTTTTATAATTTTACCTACGAAGTGCTGGCAGCGGATATGCACACCTCCGTCACCAGTCAAATCGAAGTGGCGGAGCCCGGTGAACCCACCCAAGTGCCGGCACTACCGACCTGGGCCATGCTGATCATGGGGGGGTTGCTTTTCCTCATCATGCGGCATGTTGAGCAATCCAAAACACGCGACCTTCGCTAAATATCTAAAGGCTCTGCCAAGGATTCTTTCATGTCTCCCGTTTCCCGTTTTCGCTTTCTACTGGCGTTCGCTATGCTGTGCCAGGGCCTCCTCGCGACCTCAACCCCGTACGCCGCGCCGCAAGACCCAACCGCTTTGCCGGAGGCCGTGGTGCAATCGCTGCTCAAGGTGCATCAACAGCCGGGCAACGCCTTAGCGCAGCAACTGCGCGAGCATCTGGAAGAAGCCGCCGAACTGCTCGACGAGGCGGACAACGAGGACCAATTACAGCAGACCGGCCAAGCCAACCGGCTACCCTCCAAACAAGAACTTTTGGAAGGCAAACGCTCTGAAATCGCGGATTTACGCCAGGACGTGGAAGCCGAACTCGACCGGGTGCGTTCCAGACTGGCCGGGATGAAACAGCCCGATAAATTGGCTGCCTTCGACCATTATGCCAAGCAGGTCGCGCAGCGCTTCGACCGCGTTGATCGGTCATTGGCGGGATTCTCCTCGGCTCATCAGGACGGCCCTCGCCGCCGCGCTTTGGGCAACGCCAAGGCCGAACTGCGTGCGTTGCACCGCCGTGGACAAACCGCCGAGGCCACGCCCGAAGCAATTCCCACGCCTACTAACCGACTGGGCGCCGAGGTCACGCCCACGCCGGTTGCACCCAGTAAAAAATTACCGCGCTATCTGAGCGCCGGGCCATTCAAACCCGATATGCCAACCTATGCTTTTCTGCTGGATATGTTGGGGACGCCGGCTGAAGCAGCGGTGCCGACGACGCCCAACGAAGCGGTGGCCTGCGGTTACGCGCCGACCGATTTGGCCGCGACGGAAGACGTGGTTATCTCCCAGGAAATCCGAGACCTTGCCGCGAAACTGAATTACTCGCCGGTCAAACTATATCAATACGTTTATAACACCATCCGTTTCGAACCTTACTTCGGATCGATGAAAGGCTCACTCGGCACCTTGTATAGCGGTGCCGGCGGCGCCACCGACCAAGCGTCGTTGCTGATCGCACTGCTGCGCGTGTCCAACATACCGGCTCGCTATGTATTGGGCGATGTGCGGGTGCTTGATGCCGCCAATCTCGGCGCCAATGGTAGAGGCCCACGTTGGGTCGGCGCTAAAACCTATCAAGCAGCCGCGTCCATCTTGGCTACCAATCAAAATCCCGGTGCCGGCTCCTATGCGAACGGCATCCAATTACGCCACGTCTGGGTGGAAGCCTGTTTGCCTTACGGCAATTACCGGGGCGCGTCTGCCGACAACACCGGCTATCGCTGGATTCCACTAGACCCGAGTTTCAAGGACAAAAGCTATCAACCGGGTATTGCCGGTATTCAACAAAACGTTGCTTTCGATTACAGCGCCACCGGCTATTTGGGCAGCCGCACGCCTACCTTGCCGCACGAGCGCTACGCCACGCAGGTCGAAAGTTACGTTAAGAGCTTGAATGCCGACAACACCTTGCTGGACGTACCTTACCTTGGCGAACAAACCGCTAGAACCTATGACATTTTGCCGATCACCTTACCTTACCAAGTGGTGCAATACGGCAGTTGGGCCGGCACCAGTTCATCCGAAATCGCTAGCCTGCCGGCGAGCCACCGCTATCGACTATCCATTAAAGTCAGAAACAGTAGCGGCACCGATCTGGTTGCCGAGCAAATCCTGTCATTGCCCTCCATCGTTCATCAGCGGGTGACGCTATCCTATGTGCCGGATGCCGCCTCACAAACCGATTGGAATAACTGGAACGGCGATCTGGCCATCCCGCCCAGCCTGGTGAATCTCCATCCGGTTATCAAAGTCGACGGCGTAATCCAAACGACGGGTACCGGTTCCATCGCCTTGGGTACGGAGCATCGGTTGATCATGAAAGTCACCCTGGATGACACCACGCGTAGCCCATCCTGTCCCAATGACGACCCCGCCAACAGTACGCCTGATACCGATCAGCATTGTTTCAACAAAACCGTCTACACCAATTTGAAAGCCGGCGCCCATCACGCGCTGATGGCCTACGCCCGCCAAGGTTCGGATCGTCTGCTGGCGGAACGGTCCGACCGATTGATCCAATCGGTGCAAGCCGCGCCCACGGCACCGACGCCGGCCAACGCCGCCAATTACGATAATACCGAAGGCGAACTGCTGCATATCGCCTTACTGAAATACCTGCGTTATGTCACCGACGCCAACCAACGGCTGGGCGAACTGCAAGGCGTCAGCGGCGAAAGCGGTACGCATCTGGGTTTGACCGCAGCCGGTCTCAAGGTCGATTACCTGTTCGACTTGCCTTTTGCGGTACATCCGAGCGGCCCTTATATCGATGTCAAGGGCGGTCTGGCCCAGTTCGTAAAACTCGATACGACGGCAACCGATAGCGCTACTTTGCGCAACGAGATATGGCCAACCTTTAAATTATCGGCTTATACATCCTCGGCCTACGAGCACTTCATCTGGCAGGAGTTGATTCGTACCGACGCCGTATCGACGGTGCGAGGGTTGCAGTTTGCCGGCGAATCGGGCGGTGCCAATCCGTTGGTCACGCTGAACTCGGCCAATATCGGCAACTGGTCGACATTGATGGATTCAACCATGAATCCATTTCAAGCCACAATCACAACTTATATCAATGACGGTGCGACGATCATTGTGCCGAAAAAATCCATTGCCTACACGGATGGGCAAGCCGGCAATAACCTGCAACCTTGGAACGGCGGGGTTTTCATGGCTGAAAACCAAACCAAGGGCTATATCTCCGCGATGATCAACAAGCTGGGCGGCGGCTGGGCACTGGTCAACCCAACCCCAGTCGCCAGCAGCTTTCCGCGCGACAGCTTCCTACCCAGCAACTTCTTTAGCAACTTCCCGATCAACTCCACCACACTGTCCAATGGCTTGAACTGGCTGCAAAGCTGGGGTGGCGACCCGGTCAATCTGGCGACGGGCAACCTGTACCACAGCGAAAAGGATATTGCCGTACCGGGCCGGGGCCTGCCGCTGGTGTTCGAACGCAATTACAACAGCCGCAATCCCCAGGATGGCCCCTTGGGCTTCGGCTGGACCCACAGCTTTAATCACAAACTGAACTTTTACGGCGTCGACGGCGGTTTCGTGAAAGTCGGCTGGCTGGACGGCAGCGGCGCGGAGCGCTTCTTTCGTCTGGCCGGCAGCAGCGTGCCGGTTAACAGCGCCTTCCAGGCCGCGCCCGGCGTGTATACCGCGCTGAAACGCGAAGCCGACGGCAGTTGGAGCGTCACCGAGAAGAACGGCTTGCGCTACGGCTTCGAAAGCAATGCCGGCGTTACCGCCGGGCAAGCGGCCCGCCTGCTGACCCTTAAGGACCGCAACCTCAACACCCTGACCCTGGCTTACAACACCGGTTGCGGCAACGTGCTGTGTACGGTGACTGACGGCCCTGGCCGTAAACTAGCGTTTCATTACACGGCTAATCGTATAGACCAAGTGCAAGTGCTAGCCATCGGCGGCACCGTACTGGCCACCCATCAATACGGTTACGACGGCAACGGCAACCTGACCAGCTACAAAAGCCCGCTGGCTGTCGCCAGCCAGCATGCGCCGGTCACCTATGCCTATTACAGCAGCGCCGACGGCCAAAACCTGAATCACGCCCTGAAAACCACCACCGCCCCGCAAGGCGAAGGCATGCAGTTTTCGTACTACGTCGATGGCCGGGTATTCCGCCACCAACGGCATAACAACGGCACGCTGTTGCCGGAAACCACCACCTTCCGTTACCAGGACTTCCGCCGCGAAACCGTCACCGTCAACGAACGCGGTTTCGAGCGCCGGCATACCTTCGATGCCAACGGCAACCCGCTACGCATCGTCGATGAAGCCGGCGCCGTGCACGCTTACAGTTACGATCCGAACAACCCCTTCAATCGCCTGACCGAATCCGACCCGGCTGGCTTAAATGTGCAATACCAATACGACGGGGCTGGCAACGTCACCCGCATCACCCAGCCCTCCAGCGCCACTACTGAATACTACGATTTCACCACCTTCAACGCCCCGCAGCGTATCAAGGACGCCAAGGGCAACTGGACCCTGCTCAAATACGACGCCAAGGGCAACCTCACCGACAGCGTGCGGCTGAAAACCGGCATCATCCCAGCTGCCAATACCACCCCGGCCATAGCCAACATCGCCGCCTGGACTAAACGCAACTACGACGTCGCCACCGGCCAGCCCACCCAAACAAAAACCCTGCGCGACTTCACCAGCGCGGTGTTGGGCAGCTTTGCCGGCGGCACGGGACCGACCGTCACCACCACTTACGATGCCAACACTCTATATCCGACCCAGATCGCGCGCCTGGGCGACAAGACCGGCGACGGCCTAATCAATGCATCCGACCCCGCCGACAGCGCCACGCTGCAATTCGACAGCCTGGGCCGGCAGACGCTAGGCATAGACGGCGAGTGGCAGACGGTCAGTAGCAGTTATGACGCCGATAGCTTGCCACTGACCGGTACCGATGCCGCCGGTCACCCACGCGATTATTTTTACGACGGCGACGGTCGCTTGAAAGGCCAGGAACTGGTGTTGAACCAGAACGGCCAACTGCGGCTATGGGACTCGGGCTTTCGCAGTTACGACAGCGCCGGACGGCTTGAGCAAACCCTGGATGCCGGCGGCCACGTCGCGCAATACCAATACGACGCGGCCGGCAACCTTACCCGAATCACCGATCCCGACAACTACACGCTGGACTTCGATTACGACGCCGTCAACCGTTGGACCAAGGCTTACGATAAGGCCGGACATCACGTCGACCGCAAACTGGATGCCGCCGGTCGGGTTAAATCCGTCACAGACCCCAATGGCAATAGCACACTTTACAGCTATTGGAACGCCAGCCAGGACGGCCGCCTGAAAACCGTCACCCAACCCAAGATAGCCAGCTACACCCTGGGGCAAATCCGCCAGTTCGACTACGACGCGCTGGGCCAAGTGGTTAAAACCACCGATACCCCGGCGGCGGGTTCCAGCGAAGCCGCCCGCGACACGCTGAATACTTACAACACCCTGGGCCAATTGATCCGCGTGGCCGGTCCGGCCCATGTCGACCAAAACCCCGGCAGTGCCACCTTCAACCAAAGCATCCGGCCACTGACCCGCTACAGCTACGACAACCTGGGCAACCTGAAGACCCTCCAAGCCGGCCAGACCACCGCCGACGGCGGCACGGCCATCAACGCCGACACCGGCGCGAGCAGCAGCGACACCGTCGCCACCCAGGTCAGTTACAGCTACGACGACTTTGGCCGCAAACTTAGCGAGACCGACGCCCTGGGCCAGGTCACCAGCTTCAGCTACGATCTGAACAACAACGTCAAGACCGTGCAAACGCCAGGCAGCTCAGGCCACACCCTGACTTACGTCTGGGACTACGGCCACCAACTGCTCAGCGCCACCGCCGAAGACGGCAGGAAAATCGACTACACCCGCAACCCGCTAGGGCAAACCACCCGCGCCGAAACCTGGAGCCCGACGCCGGGCAGCCAGCTCGACGTGGCCTATGACTACGCGTACGACGCCGCCCACCGCCTGCAAGATGTTACCGACAGCCGAGGCCAAAAAACCCTCAGCTACGCCTGGAGCCCCGGCGGTCAGCTGGACAGCCTACAAGACAACGACGGACGCGGCACTTACTACTTGTATGACGAAGTGGGCCGGCTAATCAGCCTGTGGGCGCCCAACTTCGACCATTACACCTTCGACTACGACAACGGCGGCAGGCTCACAGAAGCCCGTTATCCCAACGGCATCAGTCAAACCCAGACTTGGAACAGCGATAACAGCCTCAGCCAGGTCGCCCATAAGAACGCCGCGACGGTCATCCAACAAAGCCAATACAGCTACGACGGCCTGGGCAGAAGGAAAACCAACCAGGAAAGCCTATCCGGCCAAGCCACCCTCGGCTACACCTACAGCTACGACGCGCTGGACCGGTTGACCCAAGTCCAAAACGGCACGCCCAGCCAAACCCAAAGCTTCAGCCACGACGTCTACGGCAACCGGGTGCAAAAGCAGATCGGCGTTCCGGCCACCAGTACCATCGCCTACAAACACGATGCGGCGAACCAACTGACCGAAGTCCGCCAAACCAACCTGAGCGGGAGCTTGCTGGAAGCCTATCTGTACGATCCAGCCGGCCAGCAAACCAAAAAATGCAGCGGCGGCACTGTCACCCGAGCTAACGACCAAAGCTGCACCGGTACCACGCAAAACCAAACCGGCTACGACAGCTTCAACCGGCTTAATCAAGTCCAAGTCAACGCGGTCACCACCGGCAGCTTTAAATATGACGACCAAGGCCGACGTACCCAGAAAACCGAAGGCGCTACCACCACCAACTACCATTACGACGGTAGCTCAATCTACGCCGAATACCCCGGCAGCGGCTGGACCACAGCAAATGCTGTTTATGTGCAAGCCGGCACAGACCACCCGCTGGCAAGACTGACAGGCAACGTCAACCTGCCCAGCGCCACGGCGGCTTATTACCACCAGGACGGACTGGGCTCCGTCCTCGCCACCACCAATGCAACAAAAGCCGTCACTGGCACGCAAAGGTTCGACGCTTACGGCAGCAAAATCGCAAGCTCAGGCACTATACCGCAGTACGGCTATACCGGCAGGGAACCGGACGCCAGTGGGCTGACTTACTACCGGGCCCGGTATTACGATCCGAACCAGACTCGGTTTACCCAGCGAGATCCTTTGGGCTATACCGATGGCCTGAACCGATATACCTACGTTCATAACAACCCGATTAACTTTAATGATCCGAATGGGTTGCTGGCGAATTCTGTTTCAAATAAATGGGAAGCTGGAAAAAGTTATTTCAGCAGCAACCCTGGAGCAGCCGTCGATCTTGGCGTTGGCTTCACACCTGCTGGCGTTTATGCCGACATTTATGGTGCAGTTAAGGGAACTACCCTTTTTGGAGGACAAGAGCTTTCCGGTTGGGAACGCGGACTTGGCCTTATTCCCGGTGTGTCCGAACTTGCCGGAACGGTGCGGGCAGTCAATAAGGTTGATAATATTGTCGATGTAACGAAGGGAGTCCAGGCTTATGATGTTGGGCCTGCAAATGTGCTTAAAGCTAATTCAACGCCATTTGACGGATTGCAGATACATCATGTAGGACAATCTCATCCTTTGAGTCAAGCAATCTCGACTTATGATCCGAAGAATGCACCTGCGATTGTTTTACCCACTGAATTGCACAAAGCCATTCCAACTGTCAAAGGTGAGTTTTTTGGGACAGCGCGAGATCAATTAGCAAAAGACATTTACGATTTGAGAAATTTTACTGACGCCCCTAATAGCGCATTACAAGACCTTATAAATCTAAATAAATCCATGTATCCAGATGCTTTCAGGAAATAACGGTATGAATAGCGAAGAATTTGTTAATGCTATAAAGATTGTGGTAAGAGACGCCTCCATTTCTGGTAGTTTAAAAATCTTAACAAAACCTGCTGGTCGTAAACCCGATAGAAAACTAGTTGAGTTATCAACTTGGTTCAATGAACTATCTTACTCTGACAAAGAAATGCTGGAAAAAGTTATTAAATATGTAGCTGATATTTCCGTATTTAGTTTTTTTTCCGTACTTGACGGTGTGGCTGTTATAGAAAATGAGCAAGATAAAGGTGATCTTGAGCTCTACTATGTTAAAGGATCAGAACGATTTCTCTTGAATGAGCCTTCTAATCCTCTACATGACATTTTTAATGCTGAATGAGGGTAAAGCCCCGTCTCGCCTCAAAAGTTGGATTTAATCTAGGAGTGACTATGCTAAATCCAGCAGGAAGATAAGAATGTTTAGAGAATTAACAAAAATACTTCAGGCCCCAGATGTTCCTGTAGAACAACCCGCCAGCAACGACTGGGCGATGCTGGATGTTGACTTTTGTGAGTTTCCATTAGATTTTAAACAATTCATATCCGTATACGGAACCGGTCAGATTGATAATTTTTTGTGGATATTAAATCCATTCAGTAAAAATAAATATCTGAATAACATATCGCAGCTTGACCTTATTAGAGAAGGGTTTCATATTGCTGAAAAAGATTTCGGAGAAGAAGTGCCAAGCCTTTTTCCAGCTTCTGGAGGCTTGTTGCCATTTGCAATCACAGATAATGGCGACACTGTTTTTTTTAAAACTGAAGGTCTCTCATCCAAGTGGTCAATTCTTGTTACCTCTCCCCGCGATCCTGAAAAAGATGTTTTTCACTTTGGATTTTCAGCTTGGTTGCTACAAACACTCACCAAAACAATAAAAAACTGCTGCTTCCCCAGTGATTTTCCATTAGAAAAACCTATCTTTATTCCATATTCAGGGTCATAAAATAAACTAAACCCAAGCAACTAAGATGATTATTCAATTTGGGGAAAGTAAATTGACTTTGATTGAAACAGCACGTTTTATAGCTGGAAACGTATCGCAAGCCGTTTTAACGATGGCATGCGAGCATTGAAAAAAATTCTACCGAAAAAGCTTCCCGAATGGGCAACTTTCCTTTTATTCGTAGCCTGTTACGTACTACTCGACTACGGCTACTTTAAGATTCCGGTCGAGCTGTTCATCAATGTGATTTACTACCACGGCGTGGTTGCTATTTGCGCCGATCTGGTCAACTGGCTGGCTCCGTTGGAGCAGGTGTTGGCCAAGCAGAATCATCTGCTTTCGGCTAAAGCCGATCTGGAGATCGTGCGTGGCTGCGATGGCGCCGGGGTGTTGTTTTTGGTGGTGTCCGCCGTTCTGGTATTTCCGTCCGGATTGAAGCGGAAACTGGTTGGTTTGCTGCTGGGCATTGGCTTGATTTATAGCATCAACCTACTGCGTATTTTTGCGTTATATTTTGTCATCGCCTACCAACCCGGCTGGTTTCAGCTGATTCATACCTATGTGGCCCCGACCTTGATGGTCGTTCTAGGATGCTTCTATTTTGCCTGGTGGGCGTTCGGTTCAACGAATCAAAGTCATGAACCGGCGTGAGCTGTTTGTTCTGACCCTGAAAGGCCTGTTGGCCTGGCTGGTATTGTCCGGCTTGGTTTTGTATCTTGGGGAGTGGCTGGCAAAAGGGCTGTTCCCGCTGCTTAAGGCGGTCATGATCTCGATGGCGCCGGACCTATCCCCTGGCTTAAGGCTGGTGAAATCAGCTCAATCACAACTGGATTATTCGATTGAATTGTCGGCCTGGGTGCTGCGGCCTGTTTACTTGAACGCCAATCATTTCATCCCGCCTGGCACTGAATTGAAATCATCAGCTCACTTGCTGCATAGCTTTGTGCCGTTGGTAATTGAAGGGTCGATTCTGCTGGTATGGCCGGTGCAGCACTGGCGGCAACGTTTACTGCTGATCGGATTGGGTTTGTTAACGGCGGTATTGGTGGTCATGGCCACTGTACCGGCACAGCTACTTGGCAAATTGGAAATATCGTTTCAAGACATCGCCGAGTCAGGCGCCAATCCCCGTTTGGTTCCTTGGTTTGTTGACTGGATGGTGTTTTGCGAACTGGGCGGTCGTTGGCTGTTGGGGATTGCGGCGGCTTGGTTGTGTATTCAATTACAGCGTGGGTTGCTGCGGACTTGAAACGGCGTAAGTCTTCATCCTGCTAAGCAATGTTCATTTTTTCGTAGCGGCTAAAATTCGATAGACGGTGGCCTCGCCGATGCTCAATTGACGGGCAATTTTGGTTTTTGCTAAACCGCTTTCAGCGAGTCGCACAACCTCTTGACGTGACGCATCATCCACAGGCTTACGGCCTTTGTACTTGCCTGCGGCTTTAGCTTTCGCAACACCTTCCCGTTGCCGCTCTAACATCATTTCCCGCTCAAATTGTGCCACACCGCCCAACACGGTCAGCATCAATTTGCCGGTTGGGGTCTGGGTGTCCATACCGAGATTCAAAATCCGCAAACCCACTTCTTTTTGTTCTAACGTTTTGATAATGGCCATGAGATCGGCCACTGATCGAGCCAGTCGGTCGAGTTTGGTGGCCACCAGGACATCACCTTCTCGTGCAAATTCCAAAGCGGCTTCAAGCTGTGCACGGACGGCAACGGAAGATACTTGCTCCTGAAAGATTTTTTTGCACTGGGCGGCTTCGAGTTCCCGCAGTTGTGCTTCAAGCCCGGCTATTTGATCGAGCGTTGAGGTTCTGGCATAGCCGATGATCATTTTTCGCTCACTAGGATTTAAAACATTGTGATAGTGTGTCTATCATAAATCTAAATCGTATCTATTGGTAGGCTTTTATAGCGGCTACCGACTCTATCGCTAGGCCAAGGTCTATTGATAGACTAGATTTGCCAAAGCTCTATTTTTCAGAGACGGGTATTACCAAAGGGGCTATTAAGAGGAACAGCGACAAAATGGCCGCCCGGAATATTTCGTGCCATAACAACCATCAGCAACGATACAAAACAGCATGGCACGACTGAACATATTAACCCAGGACGAAATCAACTCGCTTTATGCGATACCCTCGCTGGATGATGAAGAACGGTCATTTCTGTTCTCCCTCGATGCCGATGACATAGCCATACTCGATAGCCTTGAAAACAACATCGCCCGTAAAGTTGACTATATCTTGCAGCTTGGTTATTACCGGGCCGTCAATTATTTCTTCTTGTTCAGCTTCCAAAGGGTGAAGGCGGATACGGCGTTTATTATGCAACTGTATTTTCCGGAAGAACCCTTTCCTAAAAAACAGGTATCGAAAAATCATCACTACCGGAACCGCTGTGAAGTGATGCGTAAATTCGGTTTGAAAGAGGCCGATACCTGCCTTCAGACCCAATTACTCAAAGAAGCCAAGGTACTGGTCAAACGTCACTCGCTGGCTAAATTCGTGTTGGAAGGCTTGCTGATCTACTGCCAACAACAAAATGTGATCAGACCGGCGTATTCAACCTTCCAGGATATTGTTTCGACCGCGCTTCAGGAAGAACGCAACCGGTTGGTCAATAAGCTGTACACCGATGCCGATAAAGCACTCCGTGCGCAATTGGATAAGTTGTTACAAAACGACGAGCTGTTTTATAACCTCACGTTACTCAAAAAAGATCAGAAAAATTTCAGCACCACGGAAATCAAAAATAGCGTGGCCAAACAACAACTGATCCTCGGCATTTACCAGCAGTCCCGGCTGCTGATGCCAAAACTGGGGCTATCAGAGCAGAATATTATCTACTATGCGAATCTGGCGGAATTTTACACCATCCAGAAACTCAGGCGCTTTACCGATAAAAACCTGACCCGGTTGTATTTGCTTTGCTACGTTCATCGCCGGTTTCTTAAAATCAATGATTCTCTGGTGACCAGCTTAATCCAGAAGATGAACAAATATGCCGATGACGCCGAAGATTATCAACGCTCAAAAATTGAGTTGCTGACAAACGTCGATACAAAACTGCGAAATCAGGCCTGCCAGGTGTTAGCCATCAATATTGATAACCGTATTCCTGATGAACAAGTGAGAGCCAAAGCCTTTGAGGTGGTTCCCATGGCCGATTACAAACAATTCCTGGATGATTTTAAAAAGCCTAATCTGGATCGAGACTTTTACCGCTGGCAATACTATACGCAACAGGCATTGACCATTAAAAAGAATATTCGCCCCTTATTCAAGGTGTTGGATTTTTCTTGCACGCATGAGGGGTTGACGCAGGCGATTGCGTTTTTAAGAAAACACCTGAGCGGCGGCCAATCATTTCGGGACTATCCGTATCAAGATGTGCCCTTGAACTTTTTTCCCCAATCGCTAAAAAAGCTTCTCACTCTCAAAGTAAAAGTTGACGGTCAAAAAGTAGTCAAACTGGTGGATGGCGACCGCTACGAATGCATGGTTTATCACCAGATCAAACAAGGTATTGCCAACAACACGGTCTTTATCAAAGACAGCATCAGCTATCGTACCCTGGACGATGAATTGATTGATGCTGAATACTGGGCCGAGCACAAAGATGAGATTCTTAAGCAACTCAATATGCCGTTGTTGTCGATGGACATTGCCACCTTGCTGGCCGAGCTCGAAAAAAACCTGAAAACCAAATACGACCTGGCGAATGAACACATTCAATCCGGCGAAAACTCCAGTCTTAAACTTCAACACAATAAGCAAGGCGAAATCGTCAAATGGACGCTGCCCTATACCCGGCTGGATGACGACATTAACAATCCTTTTTATGAAAAGCTGCACGTTTCAAGTATTGCCGATATTCTCCGATTTTCGGCAGAAGCCACCGGCTTTCTAAAATCATTTTCGCATCTCCAACCCAAATATTCGAAATCAACCGCCGATCCTGAAGTCATTCATGCCTGCATTATCGCCAATGCGACCGGTACAGAAACCAAAAAAATGAAAGCAATCAGCGACGTGAAAGAGCAAGACCTGGACCGGGTGAATAAAAACTATATCCGCTATCAAACCCTCGCTACAGCCAATGATGCCATCATGAATCATACGGCCAAGTTACCCATTTTTTCGGAGTACAACTTGTCTGATTATGGCGTCCACGCCAGTGTTGACGGTCAAAAATTCGCAACGAAATACCATACGATCAAATCACGGTATTCGAAGAAATATTTCGGCATGTTGCAAGGCGTTGTCTTATTCTCGCTAAATGCCAATCATCTGCCGCTTTGCCTTAAGGTCATCGGCGCCAATCAGCATGAAAGCCACTTCTTGTTGGATATTGTCGAAAGCAATACCTCGGATGTTGAAATTACGGCTGTTTCCGGCGATATGCACAGCATCAATCGCGTCAACTTCGCACTGATGTATATGTTCGGTTACCGGTTTATGCCGCGCTTTACTCAGTTGCGTGACAAATCCGAACATGACCTGGTGAGCTTCGATGAGATCGAGCACTATGCCAAACAAATTATCAAACCCAGCAAAAAGGTCAATAAAGCGCTGATTATCAAGGAATGGGATAAAGTCTTGAGAATACTGGCTTCATTGGCCACTAAAAAAACGACACAAAGCCAGATTGTCAGTAAATTATCCGCTTACAAAAAGCTCAATCCGACCTTGAAAGCGCTGATCGTCTTCGATGAAATTATCAAAACCGATTATTTGCTGGACTATATTGACAACAAGGAAGTACGCGAAGTGGTGCAATGCTCATTGAATCGAGGCGAATCCTATCACCAATTAAGCGCTACCATTGCCAAAGTCAGCGGCGGCAGGATGCTGAATGGAAAGACTGAAATTGAACTCGACATCAATGCCGAATCCATTCGGCTTATTGCCAATGCGGTGATTTTCTATAATGCGACCATTTTGTCGGCACTTCATCAGCATTATCGAGCCGTACACCCAGACAAGGCCAAAGAAATACTGCGTTTTTCGCCCGTTGCCTGGCAGCATATTAACTTCATTGGCAAGTATGAATTTTACAACCGGGGAAGTCTTCTTAGTATTCAAGAAGTTATCAAAAAACTGATTGGCGATTTTGAAATCGATATTTCGGCTGCAAGCCAGTGATACCAAGGGCTCCAGATGGATGCCGGGACAAACCGTTCTTTTGGTTAATTAACCCCACAATTGCGTCACCGCCGGCCGGCGCGAGATGAATCTCGGTCTGTTGGTATCGTTGGCGATCGTGTTGTTCGCCGCCTCGCATTACCGCGCCGACTGGACCATGTTGTTTTATCTGGCCCCTTATATTGTGACGGTGGTGTTTTGTCTGGTTGCCGAGCAAGTCCAGCGGCGCGGCGCGGACTTGCAGCGGTCGAGTCTGGGCCGGCCCGGCAGCCAAGGGCAGGGCGCGGCCATTTTGGCGGCCACCGCCGCCATCGTGCTCATCGGTGGCGGGCTTTATCTGATCACGCCACAAATCAACTGGCCTTATCTGGAGTGGCGTTTCGGCCAGGTCAGCTTGCAAAATCTCGGCGGCGATATCGAACAAGCCGGCAGCGGCGGCCAAACCGATTCCGGTCAGCCAGCCGAAAAAGCGGGTGGCGAGCAACAACAAGCGTCGGGTGGAGGCGAGGGGGACAGCAGCCGTTGGCCGAGCCCGGCGGACATGCGTGCCGCCGCTAAGCGAGTCCATATGCCGGCCTGGCAAGCGGCGGCAATCAACCGCATTGCCGACCTTAGCGAATCGGCACAACAGGCTTTGGTACCCGCCGTTGCGGTGTTTTTCGATTGGTGGGAATGGCTAAAACAATGGTTGCGCGAGCATTGGCTGGCGGCCATATTGGGTTTGCTGGCTGTAATTCTGTTGGCGATTTTGCTGGCTTTCGGGGCTTTGTTGCGGGAAATTCCGTGGGTGATTTGGCTGATAAGCCAATGGGATTACCTGCGTTTGGGCGTGATCGGCCACCATGCCGGCGGCGAAACCGCCGCCCGCCAGTATTACCGGGCGATGTCGCGCTTGTGTGCGTTGCACGATGTGCCTCGCGCCGACACCGCCAATACCCGTGAATATCTGGCGCAAATCAGCCGTAGGCATCGCGATGCGCGGCGCAGCGCCGCGGAATTTACCGGTTTGTTCGAAGCGGCCCGTTACGGCGACAAACCGTTAGCTGACGCGCATATTCGGCGCATGCGGCAGTTGTACCGTGCTATTTATCGTCAACTTTAATGCAGGCCAGTGCCATTGATCGTGTTCCGAGCGGTCTATGCCTTGTTCGTAGACATAATTGCGGCAGTCGATTTGCCGGTCGCGCAGCTTTTCTTTGACGTGCGCGCCGGACACTTGCAAGGCAGGGATGCGATCTATCGCATCGATTGCCAGACTAAAGCGGTAATTTTCGTTTTGAATCGCCAGTTCCAGCGGGGTGTTAATACTGCCTTTTTCCTTGTAGCCGCGCACGTGCAAAGCGAATTTTCAGTCGTGGAAAGTGCTCGCGTAGCAATACCACCGCCGCCAAGGCTTCCTTGGTCGGAATGTCGCCGTATTGTTCGGCACCGTCGTCGTTGCTGGCCCATTTCAGAATAAGGCAACGAAGCTTGTGTCTGACCAATTCAGAAATGTTTCATCAACCCTCAATATCGAGCGGATACAAGTTTATGCAAATGAACGATGAGCCGAAAGAGCGTAACTAGGCTGCCAGGTATAATTTTACATAATATACATTATGCGAATTATACACTCTCTATAACTATTCCTTAAACTAATACTGTCGTACCTTTGGGATCATGTGCTATATTGCAACTTAATGAGAACAATTATTAATTAGCTTGCATGTCGACATATCTTAAAACGCTGGCGACTGGCGATACAGGCCGTATAGTTGGATTCGATCAATCGGGTGGCGTCTATCGCAAGAAGTTGTTGGCTATGGGTTTAACACCTGGCACCGAATTCACCATTACTCGTTTTGCACCGATGGGCGATCCGGTTGAAATCAAAATTCGCGGTTTTTCATTGTCGCTGCGTAAAAACGAGGCGTCGGTCTTACTTATAGAAAAAGTATGAGTATGGATTTTACTGTTGGCGTGGTTGGTAACCCAAATTGCGGAAAAACCACGCTGTTCAATGCATTGACCGGCTCCAAACAGCATGTCGGCAATTGGCC
>Ga0123398_1040752_pt1 | contig 21862 bp, 19 predicted proteins | sample T5LHNO3metaT_FD_89926 | JGI IMG/M metagenome (GOLD analysis project Ga0123398, IMG submission 89926) | Methane-oxidizing artificial microbial communities from Washington, USA to study methane cycling - T5-LHNO3 metaT (Metagenome... | ecosystem: Engineered > Modeled > Simulated communities...
ACCGCGGCAGAGCGAGAGGGAACGTTAAGGCCCAGCTTTTTTCGCGTGATGGCTCACGCGCCCCCTGCCAATGGGGAGCCCGACCGACGACCCGCCCACGCCCGCCGAAAGGTCCCGGCGGACGCTTGACCGACCCCGCCGCGCCGCCGACCTTGACGACGCCCCTTAAGGTGACGAGGCGGGGCGAGGATATGGGCGGTTTGGGGGGTGGGGATAAGTTTTTGCGGGAGAAGGATACGCTGCGGCGTTGCGCTTCGCGTCCCTACACGCTGACATGATCGTAGCGGCGCCGCCCCCCACCCCTGCCCCTCCCCGCCACTCCGTGGGGGGGAGGGAAAGTTGCGGCGCCATTCGAGTTCACAAGGCAGCATAGACACGTCCTCGGGTGTGAGCCACCTCCCTCCCCCCACGAAGTGGCGGGGAGGGATTGAGGGTGGGGGGCGGCGCCACAACGACAATCCTGGAGACGGGAGGCGCTACCCAATCTCCTCCCGCTTGATCTCCAGCTCCAGCCACTCTTCCTCGGCCGCCGCCAGCTCGCTTTCCACCGCCGCGAACATCTCGCTCGCCTTCGCGAATTTCGCGGCGTCCTTGGCGTAAAGTTCGGGATCGTCCAGCAGCGCCTGCAACTTGGCGCGCCTGGCCTTCAACTCCTCCATCCTGGCGGGCAGCGTCGCCAGCGCGTGCTGCTCCTTGAAGGAGAGCTTCGCTTTCACGGGCTGTCTCTCGGCGGGCTTTTCCTTTGCGGCCTTCTCTTTGGACGTTTCGGCGGGCGAGACCGTCCGCCGCGTGACGCCCTTGCCGCGCTGCGCGACCATGTCGGAATAGCCGCCGGCATATTCCACCCAGCGCCCGTCGCCCTCGCTCATCAGCACGCTCGTCGCGATGCGGTCGAGGAAGTCGCGGTCATGCGAGACGACGATCAGCGTGCCGGGGTAATCCGCGAGCATTTCTTCGAGCAGATCGAGCGTTTCGAGATCGAGGTCGTTCGTCGGCTCGTCGAGCACGAGAAGATTGGAAGGCTTGGCCAGCGCGCGCGCGAGCATCAGGCGGCCGCGCTCGCCGCCGGAGAGCTTGCCGATAGGCGTGCGCGCCTGCTCCGGCTTGAAAAGGAAGTCCTTCATATAGCCGACGACATGGCGTCGCTCGCCATTGATCTCGACCGTGTCGGAGCCGCCGCCCGTCAGCGCATCCTGCAAGGTGGTCTCGGGCTTCAGGCTTGCGCGGCTCTGGTCGAGCGTCGCCATTTCGAGGCCGGCGCCGAGCTTCACTTTGCCGCTGTCGGGCGGCAGCGCGCCGGTGAGGAGATTGACGAGCGTCGTCTTGCCCGCGCCATTGGCGCCGACAACGCCGAGCCGGTCGCCGCGCAGCACGCGCGTCGTGAAATTGTCGACAATGACGCGCGCGCCATAGCTCTTGCTGATCCTGAGCGCCTCGATGACGAGCTTGCCGGAAAGATTCGCCTCGCTCGCCTCGAGCCTCACCTCGCCCGTCGGCATGACGCGGCTCCGGCGCTCGGCGCGCAGCGCGTGCAGGCCCGCGAGGCGCTTGACGTTGCGCTTGCGCCGTCCCGAGACGCCGTGGCGCAGCCAATGCTCCTCATTGGCGATCTTGCGTTCGAGCTTGTGCGCCTGCCTGTCTTCTTCCTCCAGCTCCCGGTCGCGCCAGGCTTCGAATTCCGCGAAGCCGCGCGAGAGATGCTTCGCGCGGCCGCGATCAATCCAGATGGTTTCGCGCGTGAGGTCCTGCAGGAAGCGGCGGTCATGGCTGATGATGACCATGGCCGAGCGCGAGGCGGCGAGTCTCTCTTCGAGCCACAGGATCGTCGGCAGGTCGAGATGGTTCGTCGGCTCGTCGAGCAGCAATATGTCGGGCTCCGGCGCCAGCACGCGCGCCAGCGCCGCGCGGCGCGCCTCGCCGCCGGAGAGTTTTGTCGGCTCCTCCTCGCCGGTCAGGCCAAGCTCGAGAAGGAGCGTGCGGGCGACATGCGGATCGTCCAGCGGCCCGAGCCCGGCTTCGACGTAAGCCGCCGTGGTCGCGAAGCCGGAGAAATCCGGCTCCTGCGGGAGATAGCGCAGGCTCGCTCCCGGCTGGAAAAAGCGCTGGCCGGCGTCGCATTCCAGTTCTCCGGCCGCGATCCGCAGCAGGGTCGATTTGCCCGAGCCGTTGCGCCCGACAAGGGCGATGCGCGCGCCGGGCGCGACCGAAAGGTCGACCCCTTCCAGAAGCGGCTTGCCGCCGAGGGTGAGCATGACGCCCTGCAGGGCGAGAAGGGGAGGGGGAGCCATTATGCGCGAACCGGTCCTGTCGTCTCGAGAGAGGCTTTTTCTATCGGTCCGCGCAGTTTGTCACCTATCCTGACCCGCGCTCATGAGGCGGGCCTTAAGGGCCGGGCGGGGCTCCGCCCGGCGCGATCCATGATCTTCAAGGAATGTCCTGCCGCATCAGGAGCAATTGCCCGTCGCGCCGGTCTGGGCGGGGCTTTCCGCCAGCGCCATCGAACTGAAACCAATAAAGGCGGCGCAAAAAACGCCGGTAAGGATATGCCGCATGCTGGGCTCCCGATGAGACGACAGGGGAGCTTCTCTTGTCCGGATGGCGTGACGGAATATTGACAGGCGCGGGCGCCCGCGCCTGCGCGGATCAGCCCCCGAGCCCCAGCGCCTTGCGCACCCGCGCGGAATAGCCATACAAATCCGGCCGCTGCACGAGCCTCCCCGCATCGTCCACATAGGCCGTGAAATAGACGATATGCACGGGCAGGGGCTTGGAGAGGTTGATGTAGCGCTCGCTCGGGCCGACGAGCTTCTTCACGCGCTCCTGCGACCAGCCGCTGCCGGGACCGAGCACGGCTTCCGCCAGCGCGAAAGGCTGATCGACGCGCATGCAGCCATGGCTGAAGGCGCGATGCGATTGCGCGAAGAGTCCGCGCGACGGCGTGTCGTGCATATAAACGGCGTAGTCGTTCGGGAAGACGAATTTGATGCGGCCGAGCGCGTTCTTCTCGCCCGGCGGCTGGCGCACCACCATCTGCCCGTTGCGATAGGACACCTGATAGCCCGCGCCGACGCCGCCATGCCATTCCTTCTGGATGATCGACTGCGGCACGTACCAGGACGGATTGACGATGATCTCCTTCATGGCGTTGGAGAAGATCGGCGTCGGCGTCTCCTCCTTGCCGACGATGACGCGCGCGCGATGCGCGACCATGTTGTTGCGAATGACCGCAAGCTCGAAATCGGGGATGTTCACCTCGATGCGCTCGTCGCCCATGTCGCGCGGCAGCCAGCGCCAGCGCTCCATATTGGCGAGAATTTCCGCCTCGAGCGCCGAGGTGGAGGGGCCGCCCAGCGTCTCCATGCGGCGGCGCTTCGCCTTCGCGGGCGGCAGCGCGTCGGTCTGGGATGCGCCCGCCTCGACGGCGGCGAAGCGCTCCTGAGCTTCCGGCAGGCCGGCGCGGCGGCCGCGCAATTCGGCGAGCTTCTCGCGCAATTGCTGATAGCCGTAATGCGGCGGGTTGAAGTCCTGAAGCGTCTCGCCCGCGCGATAGCCGGCGCTCGCGACCTGCGCGACCGCCTCCGCCGGGTCGGGCAGCCAGGTCTTGGCGCCGATGAGATGCGACAGCCGCTCCGGCTGGAGCCGTCCGCCGCGCGCCTGATGGGCGTAGGTCGCGACCGCCTCGGAAAGCGCCAACTCGTCGGCGACGGAGGGCGCGCCCGCATCGGCGGCGGGGAGGGCGTAGCCGCGCAGATCGAGCCCGTCCTCACTCGCCGCGCGCAGGCGCGAGACGGCCGAGGCGGCGCCTTCGCGCCAGCCATTTGCGTCGGTCCAGAAGGGCTCGAACTGGCGCGCCGCATAGGCGGCCGCGAGCTTGGCGCGCATGGCGCGGCGGGAGGCGTCGCGGGCGCCGCCGGGCGCCGACGTCCAGTCTTCGAGCGCCAGCGCCAGCGCGCGCTGAGTCTCGGGCAGCAGATTCCAGGCGAGGTCGAGGTCGTCCGGCGCCCCGGGCTCGACCCGCAGCCCGGCGGCCGTGACGGCGACGAGCGGCGGCGCCTCGGCTTCGACGCCGAGATCATTCATCGGCTGCCCGATCGGCGCCTTGGGGAGGCCCGTCAGCGCGACGGCGGCGGGGAGCGCGAAAAGATCGGCGCGGCGCGGGCCGGCCTGCGCCGGCACGACGGCGAGCGCCGCCGCCAGCGCGGCGGCGGAGAAGGAGAATCGGGCAAAAACAACGCGAGCCTGCATGGCCGCCCTCGCACGAAACCGGAACACGGCGCGGATTCGTAAACCAAAACCGTTAAGGATATTGCAGCCTCGTCGCCGGCCGAAGCAGCAAGCTTTGGCACAATATCTAGCGCGCGGGGGGCGGGCTGTTAATTAGCGCACATGGCGGCCGGGAGCGGCTTTGTCGCAAAAGGCGAGACTGTGGCGCGGCGGCAACATGCCGGATGGCAGGGATCAGGCGGCGTCGCGCAGAGGCTGGACCGGGATGAGAGCGACCATGTAGCGGTTAATTTCCTCGGCCGTTTCCGGATCGCGCTTGAGGTCCGTCAGGCTGTTAGGCGAAGGGATGGGTTGTCCATTTTCGCGGGCCACGTCTATCCAAAGCGCCAATGCTTCCGCCGCGTTCGACAAGGCCTCGTCAAGCGTGTCTCCGGCCGAAACGCAGCCAGGCAAGTCCGGGAACCAGACCCCCACCGCCTTGCCTTCTTCCTCTTCGACGATTGCGACGTAATGGGTCATTCCCGCTCAATCCTTCGGCCAGCCCGCCGAAAAATTGAAGGAACACGTCTCATCAGCGAATTAGTGAACCTGCACAGCTATGACGGCGCAAAATTTGCGATAATCTCATCCACAATTTCTTGCGGCTCGCGTCCGGCGTCCACGCGCAGCCATGCGATTTCTCCGGTCTCTTTCGCCATCTGCGCCTGCAATACGTCGCGCGTGGCGTCCGAGACGTCGTTGACGCGCTCTTTCACGCGCGCGAGGCGTTGCGAAAGATCGAGATCGAGCCACACGCCGAGAAAGGGCGCGCCCGCCATTCGCGCCGCCGTCTCGATCGCCGCGCGATCCGCCGGGCGATCGAAGACGGCGTCGGCCACGACCGGCCATCCGGTCTTCGCCGCGCGCTCGGCGGCGTCGAACATTTCCCGATAGACCTTTTCGGAAACGTCGCCGCGATAGGCCTCCGGCGGCAGCCGATCCGTCGGCGCCGCGCGGAACATGCGCTTGCGCAGACGATCGCTGTTGAAGACGCGAGCGCCCGGCGCCGGCGGCAGTCTCGGGGCCAGCGCCGCCGCCACGCTCGACTTTCCGGAGCCGCTGAGGCCGCCAATGGCGATGATCGCGCCGCGCGCCGGCGCCAGCAGCGCGCGGGAAAGATCGAAATAGCGCCGCGCGACGTCCATGCGTCCCTGCGAGGCTTCCACATGCGCGCGGATCGTCGCGCGCAGGGACATGAAGAGAGGCAGCAGGGGGAGGCCGTCCTCCTCGCTTTCGACGCGCGCGTCGAGATAGCGGTTGAGCGCGCGATTGGCGAGGTCGTCCAGGCCGATGCGCCAGAGATCCATCAACAGAAAGGCGAGATCATAGAGAGTGTCGATCGTCGAAATGTCGTCGGAAAATTCGATGCAGTCGAAAGGCGTCGGTTCGCCCTCGAACAGGCAGACATTGCGCAGATTGAGGTCGCCATGGCAGGCGCGCACCTTGCCCTGTATCCGCCGCGCCTCGATGAGCGGCGCCTTTTCGTCGAGCCCGCGGCGCAAATCGTCGAGATGCGCGTCGATCTCCATCATCGGCGCCGGCGCGGCTTCCCGCAGGCTCGCCGCCATGCCGCCGACAATGGCGCGCATCGCCGCCGCGCCGCCGCGCGTGATGTCGGGGACGGCTGCGTTATGAACATTGGCGACGCGACGCGCCAGGCCCTCGATCATCTCTTTCGTCAGCCGCCCCTCGCGCGCCATGTGATCGAACAAAGCGTCGTCGGGAAAGCGTCGCATCTCGACGAGCGCTTCGACGAAGGCGCCCGCGCCGTCGAGCGCGAGGCTTCCGTCGGCTTCGCGCGTGACGCGCCGAAGACCGAGATAGAGCGACGGCGCGAAGCGGCGATTGAGCGCGACCTCGCGCTGACACATGGCGAGACGTAATTGGGGCGTCGAGAAATCGAGATAGGGCAGGCGCACCGCGCGCTTGACCTTGTAGACGCGCTCGCTTCCGAGCAGGACGGTTGAAATATGCGTCGTCACCGTCTTCGTCGCGCCGAGATGTTGGACGAGAAAGGCGACGACCTCCGCTTGCGGATCGGCGGGCATGAGCGGCCTCATCATTCTTCGAAGCGTTCGAAAAACGCGGTCTTGGCGAGATGGGCGAGAATGGCGTAGCCGACGAGAAAGCACCCAATCGCGGGCCAATAGGCGAGCGGCAGGGGCGTGAAGCCGAAGATCGGGGCGAGCGGCGAATAGGGCAGCGCCGCGCCGACGAGGCAGACCACGATCGTCGTGAGCAGCAGCGGGCCGCTCGCGCGGCTTTCAATGAAAGGAATTTTCCGCGTGCGGATCACATGGATGATGAGCGTCTGCGTGAAGAGCGACTCGACGAACCATCCGCTCTGAAAGAGCGCCGGCTTGTCCCACGCGTCGAAGGCGACGACCATCAGGATGAAGGTCGCGTAATCGAAGATCGAACTCACCGGCCCGACATAGAGCATGAATCTGGCGATGCCGCCAATGTCCCATTTACGCGGACGCGCGATGAAATCCTCGTCGACATTGTCCGTCGGAATCGTCGTCTGCGACAAATCATAGAGCAGGTTATTGGTGAGAATCTGGATCGGCGTCATCGGCAGGAAGGGCAGGAACACGCTCGCGCCGAGCACGCTGAACATATTGCCGAAATTGGAGCTCGCGCCCATCCGCACATATTTCAGGATATTGGCGAAGACCTTGCGGCCTTCGACGACGCCGTCGTTCAGGACCGCGAGGCTTTTCTCCAGCAGGATGATGTCGGCGGATTCGCGCGCAATGTCGACGGCGGTGTCGACCGAGATGCCGACGTCGCCGGCCTTCAGCGCCGGCCCATCATTGATGCCGTCGCCGAGATAGCCGACGATATGGCCGTTCCTGCGCAGCGCCGCAACGACGCGCGCTTTTTGCGCGGGCGACAGCTTGGCGAAGACGGTGACGTTCGAAACGCGGGCGGCGAGCGCCGCGTCGTCCATGGCGTCGATCTCGGCGCCGAGCGCGAGCGCCTCGATGTCGAGCCCGACGTCATGGCATATCTTGCGCGTGACGATGTCGTTATCGCCGGTGAGGATCTTGATCAATATGCCGGCCTTGCGCAGATCGGCGATGGCCTGCGCCGCGCTGTCCTTCGGCGGATCGAGAAAAGCGATGTAGCCCAGAAGCGTCAGCTCCTTCTCGTCCGCCGCCGTGTAAACGCTCTGGTCGCGCGAAACCGTCTTGTAGGCGACGGCGATGACGCGGAAGCCGTCGGCGTTGAGCGCCGCGGTTTCCGCCCGCGCGGTTTCGAGATGCGAGGGGTCCAGCGCGCCGCTGGCGGCGGCCGTCTCGAAACGGCTCGCGACGGAGAAGATTTCCTCCACGGCGCCTTTGCAGATCAGCAAGCGCTCGCCGTCCTCGCTTTCGACCACGACCGAAAGTCGCCGCCGCTCGAAATCGAAGGGAATTTCGTCGATTTTCCGGAAGCTGCGCTGCGGCGTGAGCCGCTCCTCGATCTCCGCATGCTTCAGCACGGCGACGTCGAGGAGATTGCGCAGGCCCGATTGAAAATGACTGTTGAGATAGGCGAATGTCAGCACGCGGTCGAAATCGGCGCCGTAAATGTCGAGATGCCGCTTGAGAATGATGCGGTCCTGCGTGAGCGTGCCGGTCTTGTCGGTGCAGAGCACGTCCATGGCGCCGAAATTCTGGATGGCGTTGAGGCGCTTGACGATCACCTTTTCGCGCGAGATGGCGATGGCGCCCTTGGCGAGATTGACGGTGACGATCATCGGCAGCATTTCCGGCGTCAGGCCGACGGCGACGGAGATGGCGAAAAGAAAGGCGCCGAGCCAGTCGCCTTGAAATAGCCATTGATGAAGAAGACGAGCGGCGCCATCGCCGCCATGAAGCCGATCATCAGCCAGGTGAATTTCCTTACGCTTTCGTCGAAAGCGGTGGAGTCGTCGGCTTCCGTTATCTTGTCGGCGATGGCGCCGAAGACGGTGCGCCGCCCGGTGGCGAGCACGAGCGCCTCGCCATAGCCGCTGACGACATTCGAGCCCATGAAGGCGAGGCTCTCGGCCTCCACGGGATCGTCGATCCTGCCGACAGGGCGGCCGAATTTCTCGATGGGCATGGATTCGCCGGTGAGCGCCGACTGGTTGACGAAGAGGTCCTTTGTCGTGATCAGCCGCATGTCGGCCGGAACCATGTCGCCGGCCGTGAGGCGAATGACGTCGCCCGGAACAAGGGCGTCGAGGGAGATTTCGACGAAGGGATCGTCGCCGGCGCCGGGCCGCCGCACGGAGGCGTGGGTTCGCACCATGGCGCGCAATTTGGCGGCGGCGGCGTTGGAGCGATGCTCCTGCACATAGGCCAGCAGCACGCTGAGAATCACCATCGCCGAAATGACGATGGCGGCGCGCCGGTCGCTGAGAATCCAGGAGGCGACGGCCAGCGTGAGCAGAAGGCCGTTGAGCGGATTGAAGACATGGCGCGCCAGTTCGCGCAGCGCGCCGGCGCCGGCGTCCTGCGCGACGCGGTTCGGCCCGAAGCGCTTCAGGCGCAGAGCGGCCTCGGCCTCCGAGAGACCCTCCGGCGAGGCGCCGAGGTCGCGCATGATCGCGCCAATGTCGCTCGAAGCGGCTTTTCGAAGCGCCGCGTGGATGTCGTCCTCTCTGACGCTGAAATTCATGGCCTCTCTATTGGTTCGGCGTTTCGATTCATCATCGCGTAACCGCGCGGCGTTAGGATACAGCACCATTATTGTGACGAAAGCCCAGCCGATGAGCGCCCAGTCGATCCCCCTCGCCCAGGCGGCGGACAGCAAGCCGCCGGAAATTCGCGAGATCGTCGCACGCCTCGGCTATGATCCCGATTTCAACTGGACCTGGGACAATTACAAGCGGACGATCGTCGAGATCGCGCGGCAAAAAGGGTTAACGCGGCATCTCGAAATCGGCGGCGGGCGCGATCCCCTCTTCCTGCCCCCGGAGGTTGCGTCCCACGGCTTCGACGTCACGCTCAACGATATCTCGGCTCATGAGCTTTCGCTCGCGCCGGCGGGCTATTCCACCGTGCAGTGCGACATCGCCGGCGAGAACGCCAAGGCGATCCTCGGGGCGGAGCGCTACGACATCGCCTATAGCCGCATGGTGATGGAGCATGTGCTGGACGTCGCGCGCATGTGGAGGAACGTCGCCTACGCGCTTGCGCCCGGCGGCGTCGCCTTCAGCTTCTTCCCGACTCTCTACGCCCCGCCCTATGTGCTGAACCGCCTCATTCCGGAGGGGATATCGCGCTGGATGCTCGAAACCGTCTTCCCCGACCGCAAGGAGGACGGCGACAATCCGAAATTCCCCGCCTTCTACGATTATTGCTTTAGCGAGGAGGCGAAAATCGTTCCCATGCTGAAGCGCGCGGGCTTCTCGGACGTCGTGACGCTGCCTTTCTGGGGCTATAGCTATTTCTGGAAGTTTCCGGGCGTCAAGCAGATAGACGCGGCCTTCACCAAGATCGCGCGTGAACGCCGTTGGCGCGCGGCGTCGAGCTTCGCTTACGTGATCGCGACGAAATAACGATGCGCATCGTCGTCGTCGCGGATCACGCGCATATCAATGGCGGCCTCGCCAAAGTCGCGATCGACAGCGCCAAGGGCCTTGCGCGGCGCGGCCATCGCGTCGACTTTTTCGCCGCCGTCGGGCCGGTCGAGCCGAGCCTGGAAGAAGCGGGGGTGACGGTCACGCTGCTCGATCAGCCGGACGTTCAGTCGGCGGCCTCGCTCGCGCGCTTTGGCGCGCAATGGCTATGGAACGGCGCCGCATCGCAAACGCTCGCGAAGCTCCTCGCCTCCTGCGATCCGGCGGAGACGATCGCGCATGTGCATGGCTGGGCCAAGGCGCTCTCGCCGTCGATCGGCCGGGCGCTGAAGCGCTCTGGCCTTCCCGTCGTGCATACCCTGCACGAATATTATCTCGCCTGCCCCAATGGGGGCTTCTATGATTATGGCGCGGCGCGCAATTGCGACCATGAGGCGATGTCGATGGGCTGCATCGCGCATAATTGCGACTCGCGGGGCTATCACCGCAAGCTCATGCGCGTCGGGCGCCATGCGCTGATGCGTTACGGCGGCGGGCTCTACGACACGGCGCGCCATCTGATCACAATCTCGAAGCTGCAACGCGAGGCGATCGCGCCCTACATGCCGAGGGACGCAGCCTATTACGAGGTCGGCAATCCAATCGACGTGGCGGATGTGGGCCCCAAGGAGGATCGCGCGTCCGGGGATTTCGTCTTTGTCGGCCGCCTGTCGGCGGAGAAGGGCCCGCGCTATTTCGCGCAGGCCGCGCGCATCGCGGGCGTGACGCCCGTCTTCGTCGGCGACGGGCCGGAACGCGCGGCGCTGGCGCAGGAGTTTCCGCAGGCGGCGTTCCTCGGCTGGCGCAATCCGGCGCAAGTGCGCGAAACGCTGCGCGCGGCGCGCGCGCTGGTTTTTCCCTCTGTCTGGTACGAATGCCAGCCGCTCGCCGTCCATGAATCGCTCGCGCTCGGCACGCCGGTCATCGTCAGTGACATTTGCGCGGGTCGCGAGGCTGTGGCGGATGGCGAGACCGGCTTCTGGTTCAAATGCGCCGACGCGCAATCGCTCGCCGGCGCGATAACGCGTCTCAAGGATGACGGTCTTGCGCGGCGCATGTCGCGAGCCGCCTATGCGCGTTATTGGGCCGATCCGCTGACGCTCGACCGCCATCTCGACGGCGTGACGGCGGTCTATGAGAAAGTCCGCGCCGATTGGCGCAAGGCGCCGAGCCTTGCGGCGCGCGCCGAAGCCTGTTCGTAACGCCGCATGAAGATCGTCGTCGCCATCGCCACAACGGGGCGCGCCGAGATCGTCGGCGCCTGTCTTGAGCGCTTCCGGCGCCTGTCGCGCCGGCCGGATCGTCTGCTGGTCGTCGGCGCGTCGCGCGACGACGCGCCCCATCCGCCCGGCGACGCCGAGTTTCACGTCGCGCGGGCGCGCGGATTGCCGATCCAGCGCAATCATGCGCTCGATCTCGTCGCGGGAGAAGCGGATGTCGTCGCCTTCGTCGACGACGACTATGTTCCGGCGCCGGGTTTCGTCGACGGCGTCGAGCGTCTCTTCTCCGAACATCCAGATATTGTGGCGGCCTCGGGCCATCTCATCGCCGACGGCGTCAACCGCAAGGGATTGAGCTTCGCGCAGGCGGACGCATTCGCCGCTTCCTACGTCCCGCCGCGCATCCGCACGATGACGGACGAAACGGGAACCTATGGCTGCAACATGGCCTTCCGGCTCGCCGCCGCGCCGCATCTGCGCTTCGACGAAAATCTGCCGCTCTACGCCTGGCTGGAGGACACGGACTTCTCCGCGCGATACGCCCGCTTCGGGCGCGTCGTGCGCACGGATTATTTCGCGGGCGTGCATCTCGGCGTCGTCTCGGGCCGCACGTCTGGCGTGAGACTCGGCTATTCGCAGATCGCCAATCCGCTTTATCTCGTCCGCAAGGGAACGGTCGCGCCGCGCTTCGCGCTCCATCTCGCGGCGCGCAATCTGATCGCCAATTTCGTGAAGTCGCCGCGTCCGGAGCCCGGCGTCGACCGCTTCGGGCGTCTGCGCGGCAATCTCATCGCGCTTCTCGACGCCCTGCGCGGGCGCGCCGATCCGCGCCGCGTGCTGGAGCTGTAGCTTCTATTGCAGTTGCGGCTGGCGCAGCCGCGCCACGATCCGGGGGCCGATGAGGCTGCGTATATCTGCAACGTCGAAGGCGTAGACCAGCGCGCCATAGACCGCGGCGCCCGCCGCCACCTGCGTCAGCAAAGTGAAAATGCCAGGCTCGATATGGCGCAAGGGCGCGCCGACGGCGAGCATGGCGCCTGCCGCGACAGCGGCGCCGAGAATGTCTCGCGCGCGCGGCCACATCGGCTCCAGCAAAAAGAGCATGGCGACGAGCGCGACGAGGCCGCTCATGGAGGAGATCGATTGCGCATAGGCGAAGCGCGTCGCGTCGGCCGTGGCGGGCAGCAAAAGGACGGCGAGGGAGTTTGCCGCCCAGGCGACGAGCGCCGCGATGATGAGCGGCGCGAGCCTGTGCGCGAGCTGGAAGGCCGTGTTGACGCCGTAGTTCATCATCGCGAAAGCAAAGAGCGCGGGCGTCATCAGCGCGAAATAATGGGCGAAGGGTCCGCGGAAATTCTCGGGCACGAAGAGCGCCTCGAAGCTCGGCAGGATGAGCCAGCAGCCCGCGACGGCGGGCGCGACCACGGCGAAGACGACGCCGAGATTGCGGGAGATCTGCGCGCGCGCCGCGTCGGCGCCGGCGGTCTTTTCCGTATGGACGGCGATCTGGAACAAGATCACGTCGACGGCGGAGCCGATGGCGCCGACGATGCGGATGCCGATCTCGAAGGCCAGAGAGAGCTGGCCCACATCCGCGAATCCATGCTGTTGCGAGAGCAGAGTGCGGTTGATCAGCGGCACGGTCTGATAGAGCGCAGCGGCGGCGATGATCGGCAGGCCATAGGCGAGAAAGCGCGCGACGAGCGCGCGATCGGCGGCGTGAAAGCCGGTATCGGGATCAATCAGCTCGCGGCGCGCGGCGACGAGGCAGCCGGCGACGGAAACCATCATGCCGATCAGCGCCACATTGGCGGAATGGAAGAGAAACGCGCCGCCGACGGTGAGCGCGAAGGCGAGCGCGTTCTTCGCGATCACCAGCGCCCCATAGGCCTTGTCGTGAAAGCGCGCGCGCACGAGCGCCGTCGACGTATCGAACAGCGCGTTGCTGATGGAGACGCCGACGGCGAGCGCGGCGAGATCGTGACTCAAGGGCAGATCGAGGCGCAGCGTCCACAGGAGAAGGGCGACGAGGATGGCGAGCGCGGCGAGCGCCGCGAAGGCGGCGTCGAGCGTCGCGCGGATTTGCGGACGCTCCAGACGGTCGCGCTCGGAATAGAAGCGCGTCGCGGCGAGGCGCAGCCAGTCGAACACGAGCGTCTGCACGACGACGGCGACGGAGAGCGCGAGCACGAAGCGGCCATACTCCGCCGGCCCCAGAAATTTCGCGACGAGCAGGCCAACGACGAAATTGAGCAGGCTGTTGAGGATGAAGGGGACCATCATCCACATGGCGGCGCGTCCTCCTGGCCTGGGCGCGGGCGCGTTCTCAAAGCTGGAACCTCAGGCCCACGAGATAGACATTCGCCGTGTAGTCGGCGTTCGGGTAGGTGGTGTCGAGCAGCTCGTAGCGATAGCTGCCGCGTAGCGAGACGGTTCGCGTGACCTTGTAGTCGAGCGTGACGCCCGCATAGCCGCCGCGCTCCTGGACGTCCGCCCCTTGATAATTGTTGGTGAAATAATTTCCGGTGAGCGTGACGTTTAAATTTCGCATCAGATCGTGCGAAAGCGTGGCGGTGATCGAGCGCGTCAATACGCCGCTTGCGTTGGCGAGCGTCGTCTCGTTCATCGAGGTCGAGCCGCGCAGCGTCAGCGTCGTTAAGGCGGAGGGCGCGTAGATGAGCGCGGCGTCGATGACGGGGCCGCGCAGCGGCACGAGGCGCGGGTCGTCGTAATCGCGCCGGCCGTAGCCGCCCGAGATCTCGCCCTTCACCATTTCGGTGACGTTGAACTGCGCGCCGCCGCGGACGATATAGCCGACGCTGTCGCGATAGAAGCCGTTGAAATCCACCGGCGAGTCATGGACGCGCTTGTCGAGCGTCCCTTCGACGAAAGGCTTGAGGTCGGGCGTCGCCTCATAGGAGGCGCGCATCAGGACGCCATAATCATTGTAGCTCGTCGCCGCGAGATTGAGCGTCGTTCCGTTGGAGTATTGCGCGTCCTCATACCAGACGCGGTCATATGTGCCGCGCAGCTCCACGCCGATCCGGCCGAATTTCTGGGAGACGCCGCCCTGCGCGCCGACGCCGAGAATGGCCGGACGGTTGACGACATAGACCGTCGACTGGCCGGGCTGGATGGCCGGCGCGCCCGGACGCTGCGTGTCGAGCGACAGCCGGCCGCGCAATTCGAGCGCCGTGTCCCGCGTGACGTCGTAGCGGGCCGTCATCGCGCCGGCAGCGTCGGGACGGCTCGCCGTCGGATAGTCAACATATTCGGAATAGCCGCCGCGCAGCTCGCCCTCGAGGCTGTGGCGCGCCCAGTCGGACTTGACCTTCAGCCCGCCCTCGCCGCGAAAGAAGGCGGAGCCGCGCGGATTATAGGTCGGCGCCAGGCGGTTGGGGTTGTCGTCATAACCGCCGCTCGCCTGGACGTAAGGAAAGAGCAAAGTCGAGCCGAGTCCGACGCCGATCGGATCATAGGGATTCAAATCGACTTTCGGCTTCGGCTTGACCTTGATTGTCGGCTCGGCGGCGACCGTGACCGGCGGCGGAGCGGGCGCCGTCGCCGCGTCCGGCGCCGCGGTCGGACGCAGCCGCAGGCGCTGCCTGGCGACATAAGAGGTTTTGTATGGTTCGAGCGCCGGCAGCGGGTTCTTCGGCGAGAAAGGCGGCGGATAGGGCGCGCGTGGCGGCGGATAGGGACGCGGCGACTTTTCCCGTTTCACGGGCGCGCCGTAATTGGCGGATGTCGAAACGCCTGCGTCGCTCTCGGCGCTCGAGCCGCGCATGAGCGGAACCGGATTCGCCGGGATCGAGAGGCCAAGCGGCTGCGGGGCCTGTCCGGGCTTGGGGAGCGGGGGCGGGAGCATCGGCAGCGGCGCCGCCGGGGAGATCGCCGCCTTTTTCTGGGCGCGCCCTTGCTGCCTGGCGTTCCGTTCGGGCGGTTGAAGGATCTGGCCTTCCGCCTGCGTCGCCGCGAGCGCCGACCATGCGGCGCAGAGCGCGGCCAGCGCAACGCGGCTACCCAAGCTTCCCGACGGCGCCATTTTCCCTCGCCCATGCGTCCGCGGCCCGCTTGCGGCGGCGGGGGGACGCATTGATAGCGTTAGGGCCTTATGGTTAACGGGAGCTTATCGGGCCCCTTACTCCATGCCGAGCGCGGAGAGGTAAAGCTCTAAAATCTCTTCTTCTTCCTGCCGCTTGTGCTTGTCCTGCCTGCGCAGCGAGACGACCTTGCGGATGACTTTCGGATCGAAGCCCGTTCCCTTGGCTTCGGCGTATACGTCTTTGATGTCGTCGGCGATGGCGCGCTTCTCCTCCTCGAGCTTCTCGATTCGCTCGATGAAGGCGCGCAGATGGCCGCCGTCGACGGCGTCGGTGTTCATGGCGTTTTCCCGCGAAAGAGGGCGGCGCGAACCATTGCTCGCCGGCCGTTTGCCGGGGGAGGCTTGCGACAGCTTCGCGACCTCGTCAAGGCCGAGGCAGGCTTAATCCCCACAATCCGCAGAGTCCTCCCAGACGGCGTCGGGACCTCGCAAGCGCTCGGCGGCCCGCTTGAAAGTCGATCCTTCGCGCCCGACATTGCGAGACGCGCGCGGAGGATTCAGGAACATGAGCGACGGCGATTTTCGCGGCGAGTATTCGAGGGGCGCGCCCGGCATGCGGGCGTCGCCGCCGCCCTATATCCCGCCTCAGGCGCTGGAGGGCGTGCGCGCCCGCCGGATCATGGCCGTGGCGCTCGACCTCATTCTCGTCACAGGCCTGTCGGTGGCGCTGTTCCTCGGGCTCTTCATCCTGAGCTTCGGCATGTCGGCCCTCCTGCTGCCGCCGCTCTTCCCGATCGTCGCCTTCTTCTACAATGGCCTGACGGTCTCCGGCTGGCGCATGGCGACGCCCGGCATGGCTTTCATGGACCTCGAAATGCGCACCATGCAGGGCGAGCCCGTCCCCTTCCTGCAGGCGGCGGTCCATGCGGTCCTGTTCTATGTGACCTGGATGTTCCCGCCCTTGCTGCTCGTGTCCTTCGTCACGAGCGACAAGCGCTGCCTGCACGATATTCTGGCGGACGTCATCGTCCTGAGGCGGTCCGCTTGAATTCCGCATTGGCGCGGCGGCTTTTCTCGCCTTATTCTCAGTTGAGTCAGCGATCGGGACATTCGTGACCAAAGAGCCGCGCGACGCGCCGCAATTCTACCTCACCTCCCCCGCGCCGTGCCCCTATCTGCCAGGGCGCGCGGAGCGAAAGGTGTTCACCCATCTCATCGGCCTGAGGGCGCCGGCGCTCAACGACACGCTGACGCAGTCCGGTTTCCGCCGTTCGCAGACAATCGCTTATCGGCCGGCCTGCGAGCACTGCCGGGCCTGTGTCTCCGTGCGCGTGAAGATCGAGGCGTTCGCTCCTTCCCGCACCCAGCGCCGGATCGCGCGCCGCAACGCCGATATTGTCGGGGAAGGGCGACCCGCGCGCGCCACGTCCGAGCAATATGCGCTCTTTCGCCGCTATGTCGGCGCGCGCCACGCCGATGGCGGCATGGCGGACATGAACATGGTCGATTATCAGATGATGATCGAGGACAGCCATGTCGACACGCGGCTGATCGAATATCGCCTCGCGCCCGACGCGCCGGGCGGCGACGCGGATCGCCTGGTCGCCTGCTGTCTCACCGACCGGCTCGCCGACGGCCTGTCCATGGTCTATTCCTTCTACGAGCCCGATTTCGAGTCCCGCTCGCTCGGCTCCTTCATGATCCTCGACCATATGCGCCGCGCCCGCGCCGCCGGCCTGCCGCATCTCTATCTCGGATATTGGGTCGAGGGCTCGCGCAAGATGGATTACAAGGCGCGTTTCCTGCCGCAAGAGCGGCTGGGACCAGAAGGCTGGACGCGGGTCGGATAAGCGACCCGCGTCGTCTCGATCGTTTCAAGGCGACGCTACGCGCGTGCGAATCAAACGGAACAGGACGACCTGGAAAAGAAGCCCCGCCGAAGCGAGGCTTCTTTCGATCACATGAAGCGTGACTTGCAATCCGCTTTCAGCGCGGCGAGTCTTTCGGCGATCTGCTTGTCGCGCAGCACGACGTCGAGCTCCGCCAGCCTGGCGCTCGTTTCGGCGTCGGCGGCGGCGAAGGCCGGCATGTCGCCGGAAGCCGCCTTCATCGCGCGCTCGAATGCGGCGACGGATTTCTCGACGCGGCGGTCGGGCGTCTTGACGCCGTCGGCTCCAGCCGGCGCGTCGCGTTCGGCCTCGCGGCGCGCGGCGGCGAAGGCTTCGAGGCTCTCTTCCATTTCCTGCAGGCGCGTCGACAGGGCCGCGATGTCCCGCGCCATGGCGCTCTCCTCGGCGCCCGCCTCGCTCTCGGCCCGTCCGAACGCCGAAAGCTGCGCCTCGAGATCGATCTGCCGCGCGATCGCCGCCTGCGCCAGATCCTCGCGAGATTGTTGCATCGCCTCGCGGGCGCGGACGGCGAGATCCGCGATCTTATCGCGGATCATCTGCGCCTGCCGCACGGCCTGAAGACGCCGCGCGCCGGCGCGGCTCATTTCCGCGCGCGCGTCGTCGATGACGCGCTCGACCTCGCGAATGGTCTCCTTCATCACGCTCTCGGCGCGGGCGGCTTCGAGCCGGTCGACGAGATCAGCGAGATTCCCGGACAGGATGCGCTTGATGCGCGCGGCAATCGTTTCGGTCATGATATTCTCCTTGCGCCCGTCCGACGAAATGGCTGGCGCGGATTTCAGGCTAAGGCGTGGCGCGCTAATTCTGCGTTAAATTATAGCTATATTTGAAAAGCCGCTCCTTTAACGCTTATTCACCATGACGGCGCTCTCCTTTATTCCTGTAACGTCTTGCAAAGGCGCCTTCCCGAAAATGCCTCGATCTCTTTCGGACGGAGGTTCGCATGACGAACATGTTCTGGATATTGGCGGCCGGCTGCGGCGTGATCGGCGCTTTTTGCTGGATGACTTACAACCGTCTCATGTCGCTCGACTCGCGCTGCGAGCAGGCGATGGCGGATATCGACGTTCAATTGAAGCAGCGCCACGCCTTGCTGCCCAATCTGCTCGAAACCGTGCGCGCCTTCACCGCGCATGAGCGCGACGCGATCGAGATGGTCGCCACGGCCCGGGCGGCGGCGATCCGCGCGACGACGCCGCAGGCGCAGCTTCTGGCGGAAACGGCGCTCGGCGAGGGCGTCCGCCAATTGCTGACGATCGCCGAGAACTATCCCGATCTGAAGGCGTCGCAGCATTTCCGCGAGCTGCGGGTCGAGATCGCGGACGTCGAAAACAAGCTCGCCGCCGCGCGGCGCTATCTGAACGCGACCGTCAACGAATACAATGCGACGCTGCGCCAGTTCCCCGCAAATCTTCTCGCGGGACAGTTCCGCCTGTCGCGCCGTCCCTTCTACGACATCGGCGTGGAGCGCGTGCTGCTCGACGACGCGCCAATCCTCAAGATGTGAGGGTTCTTGCGCTGCGGCCGATCTTCCGCCGCGGCGTTGTCGCCCGCGACTGCGGGCGTTCGCTCAACTCATATTGAGGTTTCGTCATGGCAGGCTTGATTCTCCTATCCTTGGCCTATGATCTCGGCTGGCGCGGCTACGGATGGCGCTCGCATCTCGGCGTGGGGGCCCGGCGTCTCTTCGGCGGCGGCAAACCTTATTCGTTGAAATTTTCCCTCGATCGCTGACGGCTTTCCGCAATGCTTTCCGCACGCGGCCTTTACGGCCATATCCGAAACAACAACGCCAAGTCGCTGCTCCTGCTCGGCGCCTTTCTGCTGCTGTTCGAGTTTCTGGCGCTGGCCGTCACCAATGCGCGTTTTCTGAATATTCAACTTGCGGGGGAGCGTTTCCTGCATTGGACGACACAAGCGCCGGAAAACGCTCCGGCGTTTCAGACGGAGGCGCAGAAGGAGAATGCGGCGAAGCACGCAGCCGAGAAACAGAAATACGCGAACGAAGTCCTCGGCGTTCTCGACTCGCCCTTCTTTCAATCACTTCGACGGAATCTCTGGTGGCAGGCGCTGATCGTCGCCTTTTGCTGGTTCGCCGTCGCATGGGCGTTTTTCAAACATGCGGTGATCCGCGCGACGGGCGCGGAGCCGGTTGAGCGGCGCGACGAGCCGCGTCTCTATAATCTCGTCGAAAACCTCTCGATTCTCGCCGGCGTTCCGCGACCAATGATTCATGTAATGGAGACGCGCGCGCTCAACGCCTATTCGGCGGGGCTCTCGCCGTCCTCTTCGATGATCGCCGTCACGCGCGGCCTTCTCGACCGGCTCGACGATCGCGAGCTCGAGGCGGTGCTGGCGCATGAGATCACGCATATCAAGAACGGCGACGTCCGGCTTGCGGCTGTCGCTTCGCTCTTTTGCGGCATTCTCTTTCGGTCGGCCTGGGACGTTCTGATGATCTCCAGGCTCAAAAAGAACCCCCGCGCCTATATCGCCCTGCCATTCATGCTGCCTTTCGTGACGGTCGCGCTCGTGATCGTCGTCTGGGCTGTCATCGTCGTCATTTTCGGCGGCTGGCTCGTCCGCTTTCTCTTCTCGCGGTCGCGCGATTTCATGGCGGACGCAGGCGCGGTGGAATTGACGAAAGATCCCGAGGCGCTCGCCTCGGCCCTGCGCAAGATCGAGGGACGCGAGTCGCTGGAGGGCGTCGACGTCGCCATCGAGGCGATGCTCTTCGCCTCCGCCAATGGTGGTCCGCTCTCGACGCATCCCTCTCCGCGCGAGCGCATCGCGGCGTTGCGCGGCGCCGTTCCCGCGATGACCTCCGCCGCCGCCGTCTCCAACGCGGCCGAACGCCAGACGAAACTGGGTTATTCCGAGATCAAGGCGGCGGCGGGCCGCATGCCGAAATGGGTCTCGAGCCGCTGGGTGCTCTTTCCTGCGAGCGTGCTGAGCATGATCGTCACTTATGGCGTCGGCGAGATCGTCGATCCGACGATGAACGAGACGATAAGAACCTGGTGGAGCGCCTATCTGCCGGGGGCCGACACGAAGGCGATCTCGAAGAAGCTGAATAAAGCCTTCAATATGGAAGCGATGGAAACCGGGGTGTTCACTTCCCGGTCCCTCGCGGACCGCCAGGCGCAAATCGGCGCGCAGCCGGCCGCCTGTTTTCCGCTCAACGCCCTCGACGCCTATGATCCCGGGCAGGCGGCTTTCAGGCCGCCGCCAACCGACGACGCGGCTATGCATCGAGCGTCCGTTCCCGCCAATATGAGTGAAATCTTCTTCGCGTGGAGAGGCCGGCTTTTCCTGGAATCGGCCGTGCGCCATTGTCCCCGCGGGAATTGCGCGGGCAAGGCGCTCCAAGAATACAAGGAGGCGCTCCGCGACTACATCAGGGCTCGTGTGGGGCTCGCGCGCGGCTTCGACCAGCGTTTCGGGCCGGCGGGTCTCGCCTTCGCGCAGAATTACTACGAGCAGCCGCCGCACCCTGAACTGATGTCGGACCTTCGCGCCCGCATCGCGCAAGGGCAGATAAACCCACGGGACTTTCCGGATTATTACGACGCGGTTCTGCTCGCGGCGGAGAAGCCGCCAGAGGCGTTCAAGCCCTGTCGCACACAGGCGGAATGGCGCGCGAGCGCCTTTCCTGTTCCGGCTCCGACCCCTGCGGCGAAAGCGAGCGGGGTCAGGTTTTATCCGCTTGTGACCCGCGCAGCGCTGACGAAATGAGGCGACAGGCCATAAAATCGCCGCCTATTCGCGCCTTGTTAACCCAGAAGCTGCACATGATGTAAACCCTCAGCCGGCGCAGCCTCGGGCTTGCGCCGCGCGCATGATTTCCCTCCGCGGCCGCGGAACCTGCTGCGACTGGAGCGAACGTTGCAAAAACTGGCGATCCTTCCGCTTTCCTTCTTGCCGCTGTCCCTCGGACTTGCGCTCGGCATGGCCGTTCCCGCCCACGCGGAGACCGGGCAGGCCGAATGGGCTCAGAGCTACGACGCCGCGGCGCGCCTGACCGTGTCGCGCTCGACGACCCCGATCCTTTCCGAAGCCACCGTCGCGGCGACCGAGGCGGCGATCGAGCGCTATCGCGAAATTGTCGCCAATGGCGGCTGGCCGACCGTGCCGAACCAGCAATTGCGGCTCGGCTCCAACGGCCCGGCGGTGTCGGCGCTGCGTCGGCGCCTCATCGTCAGCGGGGACATCGGCCCCGAGACCGGCACCAGCCCTGTTTTCGATTCTTATGTTGAGGCCGCCGTGCGCCGCTTCCAGGCCCGTCACGGCGTCATCGAGACCGGGGTCGTCAATCAGCAGACGCTCACGGCGCTGAACGCGCCGGCGGAGACGCGCCTGCGCCAGCTCGAGACCAATCTCGTGCGCCTGCGCAGCTTCTCGCATGATCTCGGCAATCGCTACGTCACCGCCAACATCCCGGCCGCGCAGGTGGAGACGGTCGAGAACGGCCAGGTCGTCACCCATCACATTGCGGGCGTCGGCAAGATCGACCGACAGTCGCCGGTGATGCAGACCAAGGCCTATCAGATCAATTTCAACCCGTTCTGGACGGTGCCGGCTTCGGTCATCCGCAAGGATCTCATCCCCAAGATGCAGGCGGACCCCAATTACCTCCACGACAACCATATCCGCGTCTACAACAAGGAAGGCCAGGAGCTGCAGCCCGAGCAGATCAACTGGCGCTCGCTCGACGCGCTGAACTACAAGTTCCGCCAGGACATTGGCGGCGACTTCAACTCGCTCGGCGTCGTGCGCATCGACATCGCCAATCCTTACGGCGTCTATATGCACGACACGCCCGCCAAGGGCG
>Ga0123398_1029140_pt1 | contig 21761 bp, 18 predicted proteins | sample T5LHNO3metaT_FD_89926 | JGI IMG/M metagenome (GOLD analysis project Ga0123398, IMG submission 89926) | Methane-oxidizing artificial microbial communities from Washington, USA to study methane cycling - T5-LHNO3 metaT (Metagenome... | ecosystem: Engineered > Modeled > Simulated communities...
ACCGAACATATAGACAACACATGCTTTCAGAATTTAGTAGCTCTATACTGCTGATTTCGCTCATGGCGGGTGCCCTGGCTTGCTTTGCCACGTTTGGCTTTGTCGCGTCTCTATATAAAGCCAGCCCAAGACAATACAAACGATTATTGACTGTGTATTCCGCGCTTGTTGGCGTAGGTTTATTCGCCATTCACTTTATGAATATGCGTGCATTCAACCACAGCTACATGCATGAGCTTTCTTATTTGTATTTATTGTTAGCGCTGATTTGCGCCAGTACGGTAGGCGTGTCTGTGTTACATACAGCCAATCGTCATACTTTACCCATTTATTCTTTGATTCTTGCTGGCCTGCAAACTGGTATTGCTGGTTTTGGTATCTTTATTTTCTTTACCAAAGCCATGCTGCTAAATCAATTCGAGATTTTATTGCTCCCCGCGATGTTGGCAGTGGCGATTGCGGTTGGCGTTGGCATCTTAGGCATCATCACGTTTTACTGGCTTAAAAGCTATGAGGGTGCACATCGTTATTCTGTGCGCGCATTCTTTTCTATTCTGATCTCTATTGGCATTCTCTCCACGCACCTTGCTTTCAATACCAGCATTGCAAGCACAGGCGAATACGCAACCGATAGCAGTGTATTGAACTCCAGCTTTATTACCATGCTGTTTGCCATGGTGTTGATTTTTGTATTCTTAACCGCGTTTATCGTGGTGGTGTTTTACGATCGCCTGAACCCCAATATCGCCAAACGTATTAACTTTAAAAACACGACGTCGACGTCCAATACATTGGATTCGTTTGATCCGCTGACAAAACTGCCTAACCGCAATGCGTTGAATCAGCACTTGCAACTAGCCGCTAACCGTTGTGATCGTCTCAATGACAGCATGGCACTGGCGTATATCGACTTGGATCACTTTAAGCCGGTGAACGACTCATTTGGCCACCACGTGGGCGATTTATTGCTGATTGAAGTTGCCGAACGCTTTAACTCTTCTATTCGCAATTGCGATTACATTGCACGTGCAGGCGGCGACGAATTTGTTGCTATCCTGGGCGAGATTGATGCACACGAAAGCATCGTAGCAGTAGTGCAACGCATGATTGATGCAGTCAAAGAGCCATTCTTTATCGAAGGCCATTTAATTGAAATTTCTTGCTCAGTAGGCGTTGCCATCTATCCGCGCGATGGCAATTTGGAAAAGCTGAAAGTAAGCGCTGATGCCGCCATGTACAAAGCCAAAGAAAATGGTCGTAATCAATTTAGATTCTACGATGCTGAAATCGAACAAGCTTCTGATGAAATGCAAAAAATCAGAAAAGAGCTATTGGATGCGATTGAAAAAGATCAATTCACACTGCACTTTCAACCTAAAGTCATCGCTAAAACACAAGCGCCGGCTGGTGCGGAAGCCTTGCTGCGCTGGAACCACCCGACCAAAGGCTTGCTCACGCCTATTTACTTTATCGAGGCCGCAGAACGCTTTGGCTTTATTGACAAGATTAACAACTGGGTGTTGATGCAAGCGTGCAAAACCATTGCAGATGCACGTGAGCACGGTATTGCCTTGAGCTTATCCGTCAATTTATCGCGCCAGCAGTTTCGTAATGCGTACTTGGTAGATGACATTAAAAAGGTCATGGAACAATATCAAGTGCCTCCGCAAAGCCTTATTTTCGAGATATCTGAAACGCACGCGATTCATAACCAGAATCAGTTTAAAAAATTGCTCTCTAAATTCAAATTTGCACACCTCAAAGTGTCCATTGATGACTTTGGCTTACACCCATTCAGCCTGACTTACTTGCAGAATCTAGAAGTCAGCGAAGTGAAATTAGACAAATCATTTACTTCTGGTGTGGCCAAATATAGCTCTGCGCTTGCCATTGTAGATGCGGTGGTCAAGTTAGCCCACGCGCTTAATTTAACGGTGGTAGCTGAAGGTGTGGAAACTGACGAACAACGCCAAGCGCTTACCACAACGGGTTGCGATCAGATGCAAGGCTATTTCTTTTCCAAACCAGTGCCAACCGCGCAGCTATTTACGATCTACCACACGCTCAATCATCGTTTCAGCGAAGTGGGTGAGTATTCGATTAACGACTACTTACCTCAAGAAGCCTACCCCGAAGATACCTAAGCATTTCCGCATCCATAGCAAACTCCCTGATAAAATAGCGTTTTAGATTTTAGGGAGTGGGGATGAAACTGTACGGCATACCCAATTGCAACACCGTTAAAAAAGCACGTGACTGGTTAGATACCCACCACATCGCCTATGAATTTCACGACTTTAAAAAACAAGGCATTTCACCACAAAAGCTCCAAGCTTGGCTAGACCAACTACCAGATTCCAAACTGATTAACCGTGCTGGCCTCACCTGGCGTGGGTTAGACGATACAACCAAGCAAAGTATTATAGACAACGCCAGCGCAATTGCATTGATGTCCGCAAAAACTTCTGTGATTAAGCGCCCGATTTTAGAAAAAGACAGTAAAATTATTGCTTTAGGATTTTCAGAAACCGAATACAGTGCGCTATTCAAACAGTAAAATAGTCCAATAGCACACCGTCCATAAGAAAGACTTCACCATGTCAAACACGCTAGACCTTGCGATTGACTTACTTCAGCGCCAATCCAACACACCGGAAGATGCAGGCTGTCAGGAGTTAATGATTTCACGCCTTGCGCCCTTGGGCTTTAAGATTGAGCGCATGCGCTTTGGCAATGTGGATAACTTCTATGCACGTCGTGGTACAACAGCGCCACTGATTGTGTTTGCCGGGCACACTGATGTAGTACCCACTGGACCGTTAGATAAATGGCACACACCGCCGTTTGTACCAACAATAAAAGACGGCATGCTCTATGCACGCGGCGCGGCCGATATGAAAACTTCACTGGCAGCATTTATCACCAGCATCGAAGAGTTTATTGCTGAAAATCCAAACCACACGGGCTCAATCGGCTTGCTGATCACCTCGGATGAAGAAGGCGTAGCGGTAGATGGTACAGTAAAAGTAGTAGAAGCCTTAAAAGCGCGTGGCGAGCACTTCGATTACTGCATCGTGGGCGAACCCACTAGCAACAAAGTGGTGGGCGACATGATTAAAAATGGCCGCCGCGGCTCACTCTCAGGCAAGCTGACTGTAAAGGGCATACAAGGCCATATTGCCTACCCGCACTTGGTCAAAAACCCTATCCATTTGGTGGCCCCTGCCATTAAAGACATGGTAGATACCGTGTGGGATCACGGCAATGAATATTTCCCGCCCACTAGCTGGCAAATCAGCAATATGAACGGCGGCACTGGCGCTACCAATGTCGTGCCCGGCGAAGTTGAAATATTGTTCAATTTTAGATATTGCGCTCTAGTAAATAATGCTGGCAGCACAGAAGCCAATTTAAAAGAGCGCGTACTCGCCATTTTGGACAATCACCAACTGGAATATGATTTGGAATGGGAACACTCCCCTAGCTACATTACGCCGCGTGGCAATTTGGTAGAAGCCATTACCGAAGCCATTCAACAAGCCTACCAAGTGACACCTGAGCTTTCCACCACTGGCGGCACCTCAGATGGCCGCTTTATTGCAGACATTTGCAAACAAGTGATTGAATTTGGCCCACTCAACGCTACTATCCACAAACTCAACGAGTGTGTGGGCGTGGCCGATATTGAGCCACTCAAAGAAACTTACAAACTCACCATGAAGACCTTACTTAAATGAATGCCTCCCCCAGTATTACGCAATCGTTAATCACTATTCGCGATTGGCTACGTTACACCGTCAGCCAGTTTGAGCAGTCAGATATTTTCTTTGGTCATGGTACTGATAATAGTTATGACGAAGCAGTATGGTTAATCATGAGCGCATTGCATTTGCCACATGACACACTTGATAACTTTTTGGATGCAAAGTTGACAGAACCTGAACGCAAGCAATTGCATCATTTGCTTGAGCAGCGCATTACCAAACGTGTGCCTACCGCTTACTTGGTACGGGAGGCTTGGTTGCGCGGCTTTAAATTCTACGTCGATGAGCGTGTGATTGTACCGCGCTCTTTTATTGCTGAATTGCTAGAGGATGGCTTTCAGCCTTGGATTGAGTTTCCAGAGATGGTGGAATCCGTTGCCGATATTTGTACAGGCAGCGGCTGTTTAGGCATTTTACTTGCCGACACTTTCCCGAATGCACAGGTGGATGTAGTAGATATTTCACCGGATGCGATTGCAGTGGCCAATATTAATATTGCTAACTATGGCTTGCAGCAGCAAGTGCATGCGATTCAGTCCGACATGTTTGGCGCACTGACTGGCAAGACTTACGATGTGATTATTAGCAACCCGCCTTATGTGGATGCGCCTAGCATGGCGGAATTGCCAGCGGAGTATCGCAATGAGCCGCAACTTGCATTAGGAAGCGGCACTGCCGGATTGGATCACACGCACACGCTATTACGTGAGGCCGCGCAGTATTTGAACGATGATGGGATTTTGGTGGTGGAAATTGGGCATAACCGTGAGGCCTTGCTAGACGCGTATCCTAACTTGCCATTTACTTGGCTAGAGGTTGCATCTGGCAACCAGTTCGTATTTCTACTCACCAAGGCCGAGCTGCTAGGCGCGGCATAACTGAGTCGAGCTAGCCGCGCCCGCGATTCCTATCGCTTTTCTTTTGCATAGCTGGTGGCGCCAAATCGGTCGACTGTCGAATACGGCGATTGACTGGTTTTTTAGCGCTAGGTTTTCTAGCAGCATTGTCTCGACCATTTGATGTACGATCTGATGACTCTTTACTGCCGAATTTAGCGCCTTCACGTGCTGCACCAGATCGGGTTGTATTGGGTCGCGCTGAGCCTTCTGCATCTAACTCGCGTGGTACACGGTTCAATACACTGCCGCGCTGCTTACGTACTTTAGGCACAAACACTGTAGTCGCTTTGTCTTTCTCACGCTGCGTCAGCTGTTTAAGTGGCGCCTTAGGCACAGGTAAACCTGCCCACTCTAATAACTCCACCACTTGCTTTTGTTCCAGCTTTAACATGCTGCCACGCTTCACGCGCGGAGGTAAATTTACTGGGCCAAAGCGTACACGCATTAAACGGCTGACTGGTAACTGAAACGCCTCGAATAGGCGACGCACCTCACGATTACGGCCCTCACGGATAATCACTTGATACCAATGGTTAGCGCCCTCGCCCCCTTGTGCAATGATACGATCAAAACTGGCAGGGCCGTCTTCTAACTCAATGCCTTGGGTCAGCATGGCCATTTGCTCTTCCGTCAACTCACCAAACACGCGTACCGCGTATTCGCGCTCCACTTCATAACGTGGATGCATAAAGCGATTAGCCAGCTCGCCTGAGTTAGTAAAAATCAACAAGCCACTGGTATTGATATCCAAGCGGCCAATGGCAATCCACTTACCTTGCTTAATCCGTGGCAACTTATCAAATACGGTGGCACGGCCTTCCGGGTCATCCTGACTCACAATCTCGCCTTCCGGCTTGTGGTAAATCAATACTTGAGGCAATTCTGCTTCAAATGGTAGTCGCAATGGACGGCCATCTACACGCACCATATCATGCGCAGTCACCCCTGCACCCACTTGCGCAGTTTGCCCATTGATCGTCACACGACCATTGGCAATCAGCTCTTCCATATCACGGCGAGAACCCAAGCCTGCCAATGCCAACAGCTTATGTAACCGTTGTGTATGTTGCGGCAACGCTACACCATCAGCATCCACCTCCACTGGGGCGGCTTGCGGGGCTTTTCGGGTAGTATCACGTTGCTGTTTAAAAGGGCGTGCCATAAGAGAACTCTATTTTGAATCGTGCTATTTTACCGCAGATGAGCTTGATTCTTATGATTATTTCTAGTTTAGGGCCAAACACTTAAGCGTGTGCGTACTTTAGTTGCAGTTGCACTTGCTGTTGCCCCTTATAGTCATTGATCTGTAATTGATAGACCGCATGCACTTGCTCAGGTAATAATTCAGCCTGATTAAAGTAAATCGCATCGTAACGCGACTGACCTTTCTGCAATTGTAGCTTCAAGTGCTTTTCGCCCAAGATACGCTGACTGACCACACGAAATTGGTCATAAAACATCGGTGGTGGAAAGCCTTGCCCCCATACCTGTTTCTCTAATAACGATGCTGTTTCCAAGGTCATCTCATCTGGCGTTAGTGCGCCATCCGTTTCAATGGCTTCTTGTAAGTCGTCCACCGTGATATACGTGCGCACGGCAGTCTCAAATGCCTGCTGAAATGTGAAAAAATCAGTGTCACGTATGGTTAGCCCTGCGGCCATGGCATGTCCACCAAACTTAATAATTAATGTCGGATGCTGCTTAGTCACATAATCCAATGCATCACGTAAATGCAATCCCGGGATTGAGCGTCCGGAGCCTTTTAACAAACCCTCGCCTGCGGATGCAAACGCAATCACCGGCCGATGATATTGCTCTTTGATACGTGACGCCAAAATACCGATGACGCCCTGGTGCCATTCTGGCTGATAAATGCTAAGGGTAAACCTATCTGCGACTGTGACCTCTTCCAAATCGGCCAAGGCTTCTTGTTGCATCCCAGCCTCGATTTGACGTCGTTCCACATTGAGCGCTTGCAATTGTTGTGCATCAGGCATGGCTGCTTGTATGTTATCAGCCAACAAACAACGAATGCCAAGTGCCATGTCATCTAGTCGCCCCGCTGCATTTAATCTTGGCCCCACATAAAAACCTAGATCTTGCGCGGTGACTTTATGCATATCGCGCCCGGCACACTGCAGAATCGCAAGAATGCCCGGGCAACAGGCACCCGCCCGAATACGACGTAGCCCCTGCTCGACCAATATACGATTATTGCGGTCCAGTTTGACTAAATCTGCCACTGTACCCAGCGCCACTAAGTCTAACAATTCGGCTAATGGATATGGCTGTGCAGCGTCCATACGGCCTTGCGCAATCAGTTCTGCACGCAACGCCAATAATACGTAAAACATCACGCCCACACCTGCCAAATGCTTGCTGGGAAATGTGCAGCCACGCTGATTGGGATTCACAATACAAGTCGCCTGAGGAGTAGCTTCTGCTGGCAAGTGATGGTCTGTGACCAACACTTGTATCCCTAACGCATTGGCGTGCGCCACACCCTCTATACTGGCAATGCCATTGTCCACCGTTAAAATTGCATCTGGCTTAGATTGATGGGCTAGTTGCACAATTTCCGGCGTGAGTCCGTAGCCATATTCAAAACGATTCGGCACCAAAAAATCTACTTGGGCGCCCATGCCACGTAAGCCTTTCACCGCAACCGCGGTGGCTGTTGCACCATCTGCATCATAATCGCCCACCACTAATATTTTGCGTTGCTGCGCAATTAACTCGGCTAAACATTTAGCCATGGCCGTGTTTTGCATGAGTAAATGCGGTGGAATCAAATGCTTGAGCGTACTTTCCATAGACACTTGCGAATCCACACCTCTTGCCGCCAATAACTTGGCTAATAGCGGATGCACGCCTGCATCCACCAGCATTTGTGCGTTTTCAGTTGAGTAGTGCCGTGTTTTAATGAGTTTGGACATAATGCGCTACCAGTGATGCGATGGTGCGAGGCTTACGCCAGAGCTTCCAGCGATCGGATGATGTAAGTGTGACCTGCAACGTGCCTTGTGCTACTGGCCAATAGCAATCTAATCGCTGTATTTTTTTAAAACGTACATTGTCGTAAATAGTGCCCCAATCCACTATTGAATCATCCTCTACCAACATACATGCCGATTGCACACCTTGTTGTAATACCTCGTTGATATCTTTGATCGAAGATTGCAGAGTAACAGGCGACTTTACCAATTTAATATCAGGCGATGTAGGTGGCAATGTGTCTGCACTAACACCGGAAAACCAAACACTATTGATTTCCGCCAACCCATGTTGCGCCCGCTGCTGATTGATTGGATGCTCATGCATCAGCATTTGCACCTGATTCATGATTTGCCGCAAACGCTGTGCATCGGCGCCTGTTGGCATATAGCGTTGAATATTGCGTTGTAAGGCCGCTTGTGCAAAATGTGTCTGCAGTTGCCAAACATGCGGTGTTTTTAAAAACCAATACTGCTGTGTGTGGCTTGGTAAAAACTGTAACTGTTCTTCTGCAAAAAACTGATTCAGCAAATCAGTAAGCGTGTTGTACTCATCTGCGCTAAGTTTAACCAAGCCCTCGAGCGCAAATGAATCGCGTTGCAAAGACAAATACACAGGCTGTACTAATAATAAGCTGCCTGATAGCAAGCTGTCTTGGTCTGCACTTAACGTATCATTTTCGGCTGATTCTGCCGTCCATAACCAACGCGCCAAGGGCCATTCGTTTTGCACGCCTATCCCCAGTTGCTGTAGCCACAGCGTATCGGTCACTTGCTCTAAAAACCGGGCATGACCGAGCGTTAAAATTTTGCTTTTACCCGAATGGGGAGTATCTTTTGCTTGGCTTCCCAAGTATCCTATCTGATAGATAGATAAGTTCATGATTATTAAGTATTCAGTATAGAAAATATGGCTGGCAAGACGACTCGCACAAGCAAGCAGTATTGTATAATGCAACCGCCTGAGAAGATTGACTATTTATCTAAGCACCATACAGTTTTTTCATGCTTAACCTGTCAATCACGTTCTAGTGTCATCACTCGTGAGAATAAGCCGATGAAACCACACCTATTGCTGAGTTTGTGTTTACTATTGTTGGGCAGCGTCAACGCGTTTGCGGATGATGCCACTCAACTTGCCCATTTGCCTGAAGACGACTATTTGGGTGATGTGCCACAAGTGCTGACCATTGCGCGATTACGCCAATCCGCTTCGGATGCCCCCTCTGCCTCTACCATCATTGACCGCGAAACCATACGCGCAGCCGGCATTATTGATTTACCTGAGATTTTTAGATTGGTGCCTGGCTTTTATGTAGGCACCAATGCTGGTTTTATTCAAAACACCAACCATGTGGTGAGCTACCACGGGCTGACCGATGCTTATTCAAGAAGCATGCAAGTCATGATTGATGGCCGCTCTATTTATCAACCACTATATGGTGGTGTGCAATGGAGCGAGATTCCTATCACCATCAATGATATCGAACGCATTGAAATTACACGCGGCCCCAATGCCGCCAGTTACGGCGCCAATGCATTTTTAGGCACCATTAATATCATTACGCAATCACCCACCGGCGCTAACGGCAATCGTGTATCCGTTAATCATGGCAATGGCCGCAATGAGGCGTTCTATCATCATTCTGGAAAAGTCAGCGATCTCAGCTACCAAGTCAGTACCGGCTACCGCGAAGACGATGGCTTGAGCAATCGCTCTGACTTTAAACGGACAAACCTAATCAATGGGCGTGCCAATCTCAAAATTTCTGATAAGCATGACATTGATTTTCAACTGGGGTATGCGCAAGGCAAGCGCCAAGAAGGCGATGACCAACCTGATGCTCTGCTGTTTATGCCGAGAACGCATGATATCAGCAACCATTTTGAGCTGGTTAAATGGAATATGCACTTGACGCCTAAATACGATTTCTACGTACAGGCATTTCATACCAGAGACAACAGTGATGACGTAGTACCCACAGCCGTCTTACCGTTTCCAGTATCTCCTAGTGTACAGACCTATCGTAACCCATATCACTTCGACCGCTATGATATCGAAACCCAATTATCGGCCAATCTAAGCGACAATTTTCAATATGCAGTGGGCGGAAGCATTCGGCGTGATCGCTTATATTCGCCATTTTGGATAGGCAGTAATAACACACAAAACTTTGATTTAAGAAGACTATTTGCCCAAGCGCAATACGATGTTCACCCTAAGCTGACACTCAACGGCGGCTTTATGATTGAAGACAATGATTTTACTAATACCGATTTCTCCCCCAGAGCCAGTATGAACGTGCATGTCACGCCAAATCAAACTGTTCGTTTTGGGTACTCAGAGGCATTCCGCACGCCAAGTTATTTGGAAGAAAAGTTTAGAGGCAGCGTATTAGTCACCACAGCATTTCCACAAAAACTTTTATACCAACGCTTTTTTGATGAGGGCAATTTAAAGCCCGAAAAAATACAATCACGCGAGATTGGTTATGTCGCCAAATGGGACAGGCTTTCGGTAGATGCCAGATTTTTCCACGACACCATCAGCAACTATATTACCGAATTTGATAACAACAGTTTTGTAGCGCCTGCTGGCACTGTATTAGTAGGCGGAGATGTTGGCACGTTTCGCAATATGGGCTCACTAGATATGCGTGGCTTTGAAACACAACTGAACCTAGCGCTGGGCGAAGATACCAAACTGATGGTGAACTATGCGCATATTAAAAACTTACCCAACAACGTCAAATCTAATGAAATAGATGATTTGATTGACGCCACCCCCAGAGACATTTCCAGCTTTTTGCTTTCGCATCACTTCTCAGACAATTGGGACGCCAGTTTTGCCGGTTATTACAATTCACCAGTCAGAGCACTGGGAGATGGCAACCCTGTCGATAGCAACCACCGTTTTGATGCCCGCGTGGCCAAGCGCTTCAAACTATCTAAGTGCGATGGTGAGGTTTCACTCAATATCCAGAACATCACAGATCGCCATGAGAAAGAGTTTGCAGACTATAACGTTCTACGCCGGCGCGGCTTCGTCAATGTGAGATTGGATTTCTAGCCCGTGAATGTGATGTCTTATTTCAGTATGCGTGCACGACTACAATGCCTGTTCGGCCTAGTCGTCTTGTTTTATTTTGGGCTCAACCCCATACACGCTTACGCCTGGAGTAACGTCACTATTCTGACCACCAATGATACGACTGCCGTAGCAGAGTTTGTCAAACAGCTGAAGATAGAAATTAACGAGCAGAGTGGGATTAAAGTCAATGTCTCTAAAAACGATAGCGGCTTATCGATTAACATCCCTAAAGATACTTTAGTCGTGGCGGTTGGCACACAAGCGCTTTCTTATGCTGGCAACCTAGATGAAAGTACGCCCGTGATAGGCGTATTGGTGCCTAAATCCAGCTATGAAAGCATTTTAAAAGAAAGTGAGCGTAGCCCAGATCGTTTCTCGGCTATTTATTTAGATCAACCTTTTACACGCCAACTCGCGCTGATTCGCGCTATTTTCCCTAACTTGTATACTATGGGCGTATTGCTTGGTCCGGTATCTCAGTTTCAAAGTAATGATTTACAAAGTGCCGCTAAAAAATTTAATATGGAAGTGAATATCCGCCTAGTCAATAAGGCCGATGAGCTTCAAAGTAACTTGGAAAAACTCATGATGAGCAAACAGTTGCTGCTCGCGATCCCAGACCCTTTGATTTATACGCGAGAAACCGCACAAACCATATTGCTGACCACTTATCGTCACCAAACACCGGTCATTGGCTTTTCACAATCGTATGCTAAATCTGGTGCAGTGGCGGCTGTATTTAGCAGTCCAAAACAGTTTGCATCCGAAGTAGCCAACACCATCAAACAATTACCTAAAGACCATGTTACATTGCCTCTAGCAAAAGCGGCTAACCAATTCTCCATTGAAATTAACCGTCAAGTTGCCCGCTCGCTTGATATTCGAATTGCTGATGATGCTGTGATTTATCAGCAAATGTTAAAGGATGAAAAATGAGCTTTTTTAATAAGCTTGGTATTAAAGCAAGGATGATGCTACTAACCGTAGTGCCAACGTTTGTGATTACACTTTTCTTGACGGCGTATTCAATCTCAAAAAGCATCAATACACTCAATGACTCGCTGAGCGACCGAGGCCGCATTATTGCCACACAAATTGCCCCCGCCAGTGAGTACGGCGTACTTTCTGGCAACATCAACTTTTTACAGACACTGATTCAGCAAACCATCTCGCGTGAAGATGACATCATTTCGATTTTAATTACCAATACAGAAGGCGTTCGATTAGCCGTTAGCGGACAGATCCCGTATCAAATCAAGCCCAATGTCAGCAATGACTTATCGATTAAAGAGATAAATCAAGCCGAATACATTGTGTCTAACGCGCCGGTGATTCGTAATGTGGTGGAAATTGACGACTTCTACGATGGCACCAATAACATGTTGGAAGCGAATAAACGTGCAGAGGTTGTTGGTCAGGTCTATGTGGCATTGAGCAAAGACCGCATTAAAGCCACCAAAAAATCCATGATTTGGAAAAGTTTGCTGTTAGGTCTCATTGGGTTTCTGACCAGCAGCATTTTGGCTTACCGTTTGGGGCGCAGTATTACCAACCCTATTATTTCGATGGCGGAATCTGTGAAGAACTTAGGTGCCGGGCATCTAAATTTACGTGTGGACGAAGATGCCGCGGGCGAGATTAAAACCTTGCAGCTTGGGCTCAACACCATGGCCAACCATATTCAAATGGCGCATGACAGCTTGCAAGACCGCGTACACGATGCAACACGCATGTTGCGCCATCAGGCACAGCATGATGCGCTGACTGGACTGGTCAACCGACAAGAGTTTGAGCGCCGCCTGAATGTGGCTTTGAACGATGTCAAAATCAGCAATGCGCAGCATATTTTCTGCTATATGGATTTGGACCAATTCAAGGTAGTGAATGACACCTGTGGACACCGTGCCGGTGATGAATTGTTGCGACAAATTAGCCTGATATTAAGCCAGCGCGTGCGTGAAGAGGATACCTTTGCCCGCCTAGGTGGTGATGAATTTGGCCTATTACTCACCAATTGTGATGTGCAAAATGCCCTGCTGATTGCAGAAGAAATGCGCTCCATGGTGGAAGATTTCCGCTTTGTGCATGATAACCGCATGTTTAAAATTGGCGTGAGCATCGGCATGGTCGAAATCACATCCGAGATGCAAGATTTGGGTGACATTACCAGCTATGCCGATGCCGCCTGCTATGCAGCCAAAGACAATGGCCGTAATCAGATTCACCTGTTTAGACACCATGATGATGATTTGGCGAGACGCCATGTGGAAATGGAATGGGTATCGCGCATTAACTCCGCGATGGATGAGAACCGCTTCTGCCTCTATTGCCAGCCTATCTTGCCGTTGCAGGATGACAATAACAATATCTTTTATGAGATCTTAATTCGTAAGATTGATGTCGACGGCACCATTATTTTGCCGATGGCGTTTATCCCATCGGCCGAGCGTTATCACTTGATGTCTAAAATCGACCGTTGGGTCATCAACAAGACGTTCTCTATTTACCATCAACTTATTAATACCAATGAGCAACATGACTTCTTACTGACCATCAACTTATCCGGCATGTCACTCAGCGATAAGGGTTTGCTTGGGTTTATCAAAGACCAGTTTGAGCTATACCAAGTACCGCATACTAAAATTTGTTTCGAGATCACAGAGACCTCAGCCATTATTAACTTAACCAACACCATTACATTGATGCAAGAATTGAAAGCCATCGGTTGTAAATTCTTATTAGATGACTTTGGTAGCGGCATGTCATCATTTGCTTATCTTAAAAATCTACCGGTAGACTTCTTAAAAATGGACGGTGGCTTTGTCAAAGACATTACCCGTAATGACATTGATTTGGCCATGGCCAAATCTATTCAAAGCATTGCTGAGGCGATGAAAATCAAAACCATTGCCGAGTTTGTGGAGGATGCAGAGACCATGAAGTTACTGAAGAAAATGGGCGTCGATTATGGTCAAGGGTTTTACTTAAGTAGCCCTATGCCAATTGAAGCAGCACTTGGCAACTTTAGGCAACTTAGCTTATTGCAACAGTCTCAATAGCTGGCTAACTGATACATTCCAATAAAAAAGCCGTACTTTGCAGTACGGCTTTTTGTTTCAAGCTGATTACCAGTATTGGCGATCACGCTGTTTACCACGTCCACGGCCAGGATGGTTGTCGTCATCCCATCTTGAGGGCTTGTACACCACCTCGGTCACGTAGCCACTTGGTCTTACCGCAACATTGACCGGGATAAAACGGCCAGGATCACGTTCTGTGACAGTCGTATATTGGCGACCATTGTATTCATAATTCACCAAATAGCCTGTAGTCACAGATTGCCAGTTATCGACAGTCACGCAACGCTCAACTGGTCTCGTTTCCACACGCTCGCGGCCATATCCAGCATCACGGTTATCATAACGGTCACCTACAACCGCACCTAAACCGGCACCTACCGCTGCAGTCGCAATACGTCCGTTACCGCCACCAAAGCGGCTACCGATTAAACCACCGGCAATACCACCCACAATGGCACCTGCATTAGAACGGCGCGGTGCTTCATAGTAGCTCTCACGCACATATTCGGTACGGCACTCTTGACGTGGACTATTCACGCGTTCAATTTGTGGTGTCACTGAGAGTACACGTGCACGGTCTTCATATTCGTGGTCAGCTAACGCTGGCAACGAAACAGACGTTGCTAATAAACCTAACCAAATACTGTGATGCATTTTAACGCTCATTTCATTCTCCTCTGAGTATTCTGCTTTATTGGGCAGATAAGCACATAACGAGTTGACCATGGCCGTTGACGACAAGTAATTGTTAATAACTTGTATCTCATGAAAATCATGAGCAAATCAAATGGTGTTTAAATTGGCTATGTGACTTTAGTTACTGTAAGGAATGCGTACCCGCCTATACTAGCTGACATCTGCTGACACAAGCAGCTCATTACTATTGGGGGCTATCATGAAATCATTCAGTTACTTTATTACCATCACAGGCCTACTTTTCTCATCGTTGGTTTACGCTGGCGAGCTTGACAACAACTGCACCACGGGGCTATCGACTGGCGCCATGATGAAAACCAATTGCGAGGTCAATGCGCTATACCAAGGTAAAACCTATTGTTTTAGCAGTACTGCTGCCAAAGAAACTTTTTTGACGAACCCTGACATGGTGATTGAAAAGGCAACCGCCTTTTATGCAAAAAACGCAGAACCAGAGCGCGAGAAAATCACGCAAGAAGCAGCGCTTACACAAATTGCCAGCAAACAATGTGATTTAAGCAATAAAGATGCAGGCTACTTAATTTTTAACGGCATGGATTTACGTCACTGCAATATGCAAAACGTCAGTTTTTTTGGTGCTGAACTCAAAGGCGCCAATTTAAGTGGGGCCAATTTATCTGGCGCCTACCTTAATTTGGCGCGCTTAGAAAACGCCAACTTTACCGGTGCCAATTTAAGCAATGCCATTATCTTTCAAGCCATATTTAGTAAAACCAATTTTAGTCAGGCCAATTTAAGTAATGCCAGAATGATAGGCACCTTAGGCAATGTGGATATGCATGAAGCTAACATTAGCAAAGGTCGCTTTGGCCTAGACATGGGAAACCAACCGATGGGACAAATGAAGTTTGACTCTGTGGGCGGCAACTTTGCTGGTGCTAATTTTGAAGGGGCCGATTTGAATATTGCAGCCTTTGCTTTTGGCGATTTGCGTGGCGCCAATTTGCGCAATACTAATCTTTATCGTGGTGATTTAAATAAAGCGGATCTAACAGGTGCGGATCTTACCGGCGCTAACTTAACCGATGCCGAAGTAGATGGTGCTATTTTTAAAGACGTCAAAGGCTTAGCGACTGTGAAAGGCTTTGACACCACCAAAGGCAAATGTATTGATTGTAAAGTGACGCTATCAGAGAGCGAAGCGCCTGCGGTATCTAAAACAGCGCAACTACAAGCACAAGCTTGCGTGATGCAAATACAACATTAATGATTGGCCATATTCAATAACTGCGCGCGGTCTTGGATATTGACCTGACCGCGCCCCATGGCCACCCAACCTTTTTGCTCAAACCGTTTTAATTGTCGGCTGACCACTTCACGCGCGGTGCCTAACTCATCTGCAATTTGCTGATGGGTGCGCGATACATTATTGTTGCCTGCATCTAATAATAGCTTAGCCAAACGTGCATCCAAGGTATGAAATGCGACCTCATCCAACAATACGATTAAATCACTGATGAGCGCACCATAATTGGTCATCACAAATGTTCGAAACACTCTAGAGTCAATCATAAGCTGGTTAAACGCAGGCGCTGGAATAACAACATCACGAATCGCTTCTTCGACCACGGTAGATGCCGGATAATTGCTGTTCCCCAGTAAACAGGTAGTGGTTATGACGCAGGTTTCGCCGGCATTGACGCGGTATAGCAAGATCTCGCGCCCGCTAGACGACATTTTGAACACACGGGATTGCCCAGCCAAGCGCATGACATAAGCACCACACGCCCCGCCTTCACGATAACCCACCGTACCAATCGGCGCTTCTACGATACGCGCATATTGAGCCAATAGCGCCTTTGCTGGAGACTCTAATGCCTCCAAGTCCGGGAACATCGTTAACCACTCAAGCGAAATTGGTGCGTTTTGCATCGTTGTCTCCTATGATTGACGTGCATTGTAACGCTAATGATTCAGCTTGTGCACTCATACTGTGCGCACAAACGAAGCTTACCCCTGCAGCAGAGTATCCTCATCTACGCCACATTTGCGATTAGCCGGTACGGCAATATCAATCATCTTTGGTTTTGGCAAATTAAGCTGTTGCATCAGTGCAATAAATGCCTCTCGCGTTTTGCCAGACAAACGAGGATTAATCGCTTTCTCTTGCGCGATGCAACTCACCCACCTACCTTGATAATCATGCGCCGGATACACCAAAGTCTCATCAGGTAGTATGAATAAGCGCTGTGTAATGCTGTCGTACAGTGTACCGGCATCCCCACCTTGAAAATCGGTACGGCCACAGCCATTAATCAACAGCGCATCTCCAGTAAATACTTTGTCTTGCCATACATAAGAGACGCTACCAGGGGTGTGACCAGGGGTCGCTATTACTTTGACAGATTGCTGCCCCAACTTAAGTACGTCGCCATCATTGAGTTGCAAATCTGCACTGGTGGCACCACATTGTTGGCTGACCGCGGTTTGAATGCCGAAGCGTTGACGCAGTTTGCCACTAGCGGTGACATGGTCCGCATGTACATGGGTTTCCAAAGCGTACTTCAACGTCACGCTTAACTCTTCTAACAGCGCAACATACACCTCCATCTGACAATCGACCGGATCAATCAATGCCGCTTCTTTTGTTTGGTCATCCACAATCAGATAGGTAAATGTAGAAGACTCTCTATCCAACAATTGCTTAAACATATACACTCCGATTAAAATATTGAAAAACATTATATATTAAAATATAATATAAAAATATTAACCATGACGATAACTATTACACAATCTAATATTAACTTTGACGAACTCCGTGCTTCGGCCGACAAAGCCTGCAACTTGATGCGCGCCATGGCCAACACGGATAGACTGATGTTGCTTTGTCAGCTCTCGCTAGGTGAAAAATCCGTGGGTGAATTAGAAAGTATGTTAGGCATACACCAGCCCACGCTCTCCCAACAGCTTACAGTATTAAGAGAGGCTGGTTTGGTGACCACACGGCGCGAAGGAAAAAGCATTATTTACAGCATCTCTAGCAAAGCCGCCATGGCGGTCATGCAAGTATTGCACCAGCAGATCTGTACACAATATACCAACCCTTAACGATTGAAGGAACACGCGTTATGGCACTTAGCATCACAAAAATCTCTGATGATTACAGTACGGCACCGCAAATTAGTCCGAGCGATGTTGCAGAAATCGCACAATTAGGGTTTAAGACCATCATTAATAATCGCCCGGATTTAGAAGGTGGCGCAGACCAGCCCAGCAGCGATGCGATTGCCGAAGCTGCAAAACAGCAAGGCATTCATTACGTCTATATTCCGGTGATGCCTAATCAAATTCAAGCGAGTCAAGTGGATGCTTTCAGTGCAGCGCTATCCGTCTCAGCAAAACCAGTACTCGGTTTTTGCCGCACAGGCAATCGTGCATCTCAGATGTATACGCGCGCCATGGCCCAACGCAATACCCAAACAAACACGCCATTTCAGGCCATGTGTGCTTGGATAAAAAGCAAATGTTTGATTACCCGCTTTGTACGCTGGGTAAAAGCCAAGCACGCATAGCATCACCGTCATTTTATAATTATTAGAAAGCCCAAAAAAAATGGACGCACAAACGAATACTTTTGAAGTTGTGATTGTTGGCGGCGGCTCTGCCGGTTGTGGCGTCGCGGCCAGTCTATTAAAGCGCGACCCCTCGCTCTCGATTGCTATTATTGAACCGTCCACACAACATTACTACCAGCCAGCTTGGACATTGGTAGGCGCTGGTGAATTTGAAGCCAACAAAACAGTACGTGATATGGCAGATTGCATCCCTAGTGGCGTGACTTGGTTAAAAGCAGCGGCCACGACGTTTGACCCAGCTAACCACCAAGTCCATACAGATCACTTAGGCGCTGTGACGTATCAGTACCTGATTGTATGCCCGGGCCTCACCCTGAATTGGGATGCGATTAAAGGCTTGAAAGAGTCTTTGGGCATGTATGGCGTCACATCCAATTACCGTTACGATTTAGCGCCATACACTTGGGAGCTTGTGAAAAAATTTCACTCTGGCACCGCCATCTTCACTCAGCCTGCCATGCCGATTAAATGCGCTGGCGCACCACAAAAAGCCATGTATTTATCTTGCTCACACTGGGAGCACAGAGGCTTGTTGAGCGGTATCAATGTAGACTTTCATAATGCAGGTGGCGTGCTATTTGGCGTAAAAGACTACGTTGAACCACTCATGCAGTATGTGCGACGCTATGGCGCGCATCTTAATTTCAATAGCACATTGATTGAGGTCGATGGCCCGAAAAAAACAGCCGTGTTTCAAATCAAAGATGCAGATGGCAACACGACTATCCAGAGCAAGAGATTTGATATGTTGCATGTAGTGCCGCCACAAACAGCGCCCGCATTCATTAAAGCAAGCCCGCTTGCCAATGCAGATGGCTGGGTCGAAGTCGATCAGCACACTTTGCAACATGTACGCTTCCCCAATATTTTTGGGCTGGGTGACGCAACCTCTACCCCCAATGCCAAAACACTGGCTGCGGTGCGTAAACAAGTAGTAATCGTGGCTGAAAACCTTTTAGCGCTTAAAGCTGGGCAAGCAATGCCTTCACGCTACGATGGCTATGGCTCTTGTCCGCTGACTGTAGAAAAAGGCAAAATCATTCTGGCGGAATTTGGCTATGGCGGCAAACTGGTGCCCACCTTTAATTGGGATTCCACCAAGCCGAGATGGTCTGCATGGATATTGAAAAAATATATTCTACCTACAGTGTATTGGCGCTTAATGCTCAAAGGGCGAGAGTGGCTTGCCCGTTGCGGCGCCTGCGGCTAACCCGTTTTGATATCAGAAATTAGCTTAATCAGCGCCGGTTTAGGCGCACTGGTCGGATGCATCTTGGCCCTCACAGGCGCAGGAGGCGCGATATTAGCGATTCCATTACTTGCGTTTAGCTTAGGGCTTAACTTACAACAAGCTGCGCCCATTGCTTTACTCGCCATCTTCACCGCCGCATCTATTGGTACTTTACAAGGGTTAAGCCAAGGCTTAGTAAGGTATAAAACAGCATTGCTGATCGCATTGCTCGGTATCATTTGCGCGCCGTTAGGTGTGATGTTGGCCCATTGGTTACCACTCCCTTTGCTCAGTGGGCTGTTTGCAGGGATACTGATTAGCGTTGCACTGCGTAGTTGGCAATACGCAAAATTTGAGCAAATCGATAATAAAGATACGCCACCGCCTGCATGCACCATCAACCCAACCACATCTAGGTTATTCTGGACAGCACGCTGCACTTGGCGACTGCTGTCTACCGGCGCATTGGCAGGACTATTATCAGGATTGCTTGGGGTAGGCGGCGGATTTGTGATTGTGCCTAGCTTGCAGCGCGCCAGCAATTTCAAACCTCAGGTGATTGTCGCGACGACGCTAGCCGCCATCGCGATAATTACAGCCAGCAGCTTGGCTTTGCATGGCGTTAAGTCAACTATCCATTGGCAGATAGCCCTTCCATTCACATTCAGTGCAACGATAGTTATGCTTGCACTAGGTACATTCAGTGAAAAAACCCCCAACGCTATCCGCCAAAAAGGGTTTGCAATACTGTGTATCGTTGCAGCGTTTTACTTGGCGGCCAATGCGGTTATTCTTTGAAAAAGTGTCTAATCGGCAAAACGTTTAAGTAGCTCTAAACTTAAGCCAACGCCAAAACCATTGATATCCGACAATACAGCGCCCAACCCGCCTTTGCGATTGTAGGATGACAAATCAATATGCACCCACGGTACATCATGCTCAATAAACTTGCTTAAAAAGCGTGCTGCATGAATGTGATCCGCGCCACCTTCTAACGTACATTGCTTAATATCGGCAATATCGCTGTCCAAATCCACATCGTAGTCCTCATCAAAAGGAAAGGCGACAACGCGCTCACCCACTGCATCACCAGCACCTACAGTCTTGCAAACCAAGGCTGGGCGATTACTCATAATACCGCTCATGCGATCCCCCAGTGCGGTCATCATGCTCCCAGTCAGGGTAGCAAAATCAATGATCAGTTCGGGCTTAGCACGACTTGCTAAGGTAAGCGTATCTGCTAATACCATGCGCCCTTCTGCATCCGTATGCACAACCTCAATGCTCATGCCATTGAGTGCAATGACGACATCATTTTGTTTGTAAGCCAATGGGCTAATGTGGTTTTGTGCAATCGCCAGCCAGCAGTCAATCTTAATAGGGAGCGCCTGTTGTGTTGCAGCTAGCAGCGTACCCACAGCCACAGCACTGCCATTCATATCTTCGTGCATGCCTTGCATATACTTTGCAGGTTTCAGGTTATGGCCGCCGGTATCAAAGCATATGCCTTTACCCACCAAGGCAATATGTTGCTTTGCGTCATTCGGCGCATACGTGATGTGCACAATCGCCGCATCTAGCGGGTCAGACCCTTGCGCTACAGCAACAAAAGCACCAGCGCCCATTTTCTTGAGGGCTACCATGTCAAACTCTTCGTATTGCCAGCCATGGGTATTGGCTAGATCCAGCAGTTTTTTTCGGTAAAGTGCAGGCGTCAACTCATTAGGGGGCAATATGGTCAAGCTACGGCATAGCGCATTCCCCGCCACTCTCGCATTCACTCGCCCGTAAGCATGCTTTGCTTGATAGCCATAAATGGCAACCTCAGTTAACATATTGTTTTTTTGGTCTTTTTTGCGCGTAGGTAGTTGTACCGCATTCACTGTCACCACGTAATAACTTGCACAGGCATTGGCCTCGCGTACAACCTCATCTCCATAGACAGCAATCGCAATATTGGCAGGCGACTCATCCAGCAGTGGCTTCACCGCCTTTGCTAATAATGCATGTTTTTGAAATACCGTTAACGTAGGCAACACTATCACCACGCTGGCTATGCCGCCATTCATCAGCTCAATTTGCAAGGGCGTTTTCTGCAAATCTTTCCATTCCCCTGCTGTACGTGCAAGTTTGGAAGTAACAATTTGTAAAAACGGGCAATCATTTTGCGTTTCATCCCCCAAAACAATCAATATGTGTTTTTCTAACGATAGCGACTGTTCACTACCGATAGGTGCATGTTGTGATAATTTTAACGACATTCAATCCCTTTGTACTCTTATATAAGATGTATAGAAAAGCTAGCAAAACCAATTTTAAATCCGCCATAAGTCACTGTTTTAACTTGACCAAATGGCATAAAAAAGCCACACTAATGCTTAAGAACAACCCAACTCACGTTAAGTAGC
>Ga0123398_1024487_pt1 | contig 21721 bp, 18 predicted proteins | sample T5LHNO3metaT_FD_89926 | JGI IMG/M metagenome (GOLD analysis project Ga0123398, IMG submission 89926) | Methane-oxidizing artificial microbial communities from Washington, USA to study methane cycling - T5-LHNO3 metaT (Metagenome... | ecosystem: Engineered > Modeled > Simulated communities...
GCATAATTGCCGTGCCAGGCGACGACGTCGAGCGGCGAGTGGCCGATGTTGCAGGCGTAGAAACGCCCGCCCCATTTCACCGTCAGCCGGCAGGGCCGCTCGATGTCCTCATAGGCGGCGACGGGCGTAAGAAAATCGCGCGGATTGGCGAGGCCGTTCGCGCCGATGGCGCCGCGATAGGGCAGGGTGAACGGCGCGCCGTAATTTTCGCATAGAAAGCCTCGCGCCGGACCGTCCTTCAGCCGCGCCCTGAATTTCACGCCGCGCGGAATGACGCAGATGTCGCCGGGGGACGCGTCGATGCGCCCGAATTCCGTGTCAAAGCGAAGCGCGCCCTGCTGCGGGAGAAGAAGAAGCTCGCCGTCGGCGTCATAGAAATAATCGTCATCCATGTCGGCCGTCGCGAGATAGATGGCCGCCGACATGCCGATGCGGACATCGGCGTCGCCACAGCATGTCATCGTCCGCACGCCTTCGACGAAGGCGAGCCTGTCATTCGGGATCGGCGTCGGACGCCATCGCAATTGACCGAATGGCGCGTTGCGCGCGTGAGAGGAGGCCATCTTCCAAAGCGGCACGTCGGTTGGCGCGAAATTGCGGGCATGCAGCACGGACGGGCGAATGCGATAGAGCCATGAGCGCCTGTTCGCGGGCGGCGGCGCCGTGAAGGCCGAGCCCGAGATTTGCTCCGCATAGAGGCCGTAGGCGCAGCGCTGCGGCGAGTTTCGCCCTTCCGGAAGAGCGCCGGGCAAGGCTTCGGTCGCGAATTCATTGCCGAAGCCGCTCATATAGGTCATGCGTCGCGTCCCGGCTTCAGCGCGCCGCGTCGCAACTGGTCCTCCTCGATCGACTCGAAGAGCGCGCGGAAATTGCCTTCGCCAAACCCCTCGTCGCCCTTGCGCTCGATGAATTCGAAGAAGATCGGCCCGACGACGGTCTTGGAAAAGATTTGCAGCAGAAGCCGCGGCTGCACGTCTGGGAAGCTCGCGCCGTCGATGAGAACGCCCAGCTCCTTCAGCCTGTCGATCGGTTCGCCATTGCCGGGCAGGCGCGTCTCCACGGCTTCGTAATAGGCGTCGGGCGGCGCGGGCATGAAATCGAGCCCCCTTGCGCGGAGCCGCTCGACTGTCTCGTAAATGTTGCGGCAGGCGCAGGCGATGTGCTGCACGCCTTCGCCGTTATAGGCTTCGATGAATTCCTCGATCTGGCTCGCTTCGTCGGCGCTTTCATTGATCGGGACGCGGATCTTGCCGCACGGGCTGACCATGGCGCGCGAATGCAGGCCCGTGAAGCGGCCTTCAATGTCGAAATAGCGAATCTGGCGGAAGTTGAAGAGCCGTTCATACCAACTCGCCAACGTGTCCATCCGGCCGCGCCGCACATTATGCGTGAGGTGATCGATGGCGACGAGGCCGACGCCTTCTGGCCTCGGATCCTTGGCGCCCGTCCATTGGAAATCGACGTCCCAGATCGAGCCCTTCGCTCCGTAACGATCAATGAGATAGATCAGCGCGCCGCCGACGCCTTCGATCGCCGGAATGTGAAGCTCCATCGGTCCGGGACGCCGAAGCACGATATCGGCGCCGAGCGCCGATGCGCGCCTCAAGGCGAGCCCCGAATCCTTCACGCGAAATCCCATGGCGCAGACGGAAGGGCCGTGCTCGCGCGCAAAGGCGGCCGCGAAGCTCTCGGCCTCGCTGTTGAGGACATAATTGACGTCGCCCTGGCGGTAGAGCGTGACATCCTTCGAGCGATGCCGGGCGACGGCGGAAAATCCCATGGTCTCGAACAGAGCCGCAAGCTTCGCCGGCGCGGGATGCGCGAATTCGACGAACTCGAAGCCGTCCGTGCCCATTGGATTGTCGGCCGAGAGAGCAGGGACCAGTTCGCTCGAAAGGGCCGTCATCGCCTTCTTGCCTCTCCAGAAAGTGTTCGCCTGGAAAATTAATGCGGCGGCGGCGCGCTTGTAGCCCTATCTCAAACTTCGGCGATCCTGTTTTCGGGGCCTGTCGCATGATCCTTTATGATTACTGGCGCTCCTCCGCCGCCTTTCGCGTGCGCATCGCTCTGGCGCTCAAGGGCGTGGCCGTCGAGCGCCGCTTCGTGCATCTGACGCGCGACGGCGGCGAGCAGAGAAGACCGGACTATCGCGCGAAGAACCCGCAGGCGCTCGTGCCCGCGCTGGAGCTCGACGACGGGCGCGTGCTGACGCAATCGCTGGCGATCATCGACTATCTGGAAACGATTCTGCCCGAGCCGCGCCTGACGCCGTCCGACCCGATCCTCGCGGCGCGGGCGCGCGCCGCGGCGCTCACGGTCGCCTGCGAGATTCACCCTCTCGGCAATCTGCGGGTCGCCGAATATCTCGCACGCGAGCTCGGCCTTGGCGACGAAGCGATCGCGCGCTGGCGCCGTCACTGGATCGTCACGGGCTTCGAGGCGATCGAGGCGATGATCGAGCCCGCGCCCTTCTGCTTCGGCGCGACGCCCACCATTGCGGACATCTGCCTCGCGCCGCAGGTCTTCAACGCGCAGCGCTTCGGCGTCGCGCCTGACGCCTTTCCGAACATCCGCGCCGCCGCCGCCGCTTGCGCCGCGCATCCGGCCTTTATCGCGGCGCATCCATCCGCGCAGCCGGACGCCGAATGAGCAACGCCTTGAAACCGCCGCGCGCCGGCAAATATAGCCGCTATGCCGCCGTCTGGCAGTGAGGAGCGAGGCGCGATGCGCCACTTTACGCCGGCCATGGATTTCGACCTCGGCGAAACGACGCAGATGTTGCGCCGCGAGGTCGAGACCTTCGCTTCGAGGGAGATCGCCCCGCGCGCCGCGCAGATCGACGCGCGAAACGCGTTTCCCGACGATCTTTGGCGCAAGATGGGGCAGCTCGGCGTTCTCGGCGTGACCGTCTCCGAAGAATATGGCGGCGCCGGACTCGGCTATCTCGGGCATGTCATCGTCATGGAGGAGATCAGCCGAGCCTCGGCGTCGGTGGGTCTCTCCTACGGTGCGCATTCCAATCTCTGCGTCAATCAGATCTATCGGAACGGCTCCGACGAACAGAAGCGCCGCTATCTGCCCAAGCTCGTCACAGGCGACTATGTCGGCGCGCTCGCCATGTCGGAGCCCGGCGCCGGCTCCGACGTCGCCGGCATGTGTCTGCGCGCCGAGAAGCGGGGGAGCGACTACGTTCTCAATGGAAGAAAGATGTGGGTGACGAATGGCCCGGACGCCGACGTGCTGATCGTCTATGCGAAGACGCGGCCTGCGGCCGGCGCCCATGGCATCACCGCCTTCATCGTCGAGAAAGGCTTCGACGGTTTTTGCGCCGGGGCGAAGCTCGACAAGCTCGGCATGCGCGGCTCCAACACCAGCGAGCTCGTCTTCGACGATTGCCGCGTGCCGGCGGAGAATCTACTGGGCGCGCCGGAAGGCGGCGTGGCCGTGCTGATGAGCGGGCTCGATTATGAGCGCGCGGTGCTCGCCGGCGGCCCTGTCGGCATTATGCGCGCCTGCATGGATCTGGTGCTTCCCTATGTTCACGACCGCAAGCAGTTTGGTCGTCCGATCGGCGAGTTCGAGCTGATGCAGGGCAAGCTCGCGGACATGTATACGGCGCTCGGCGCGACGCGCGCCTATGTCTATGCGGTGGCCAAGGCCTGCGATCTCGGACGCTCGACGCGCAAGGACGCCGCTTCCGCCATTCTCTTCGCCGCCGAGCGCGCGACATGGATGGCGCTGGAGGCGATTCAGTGCCTCGGCGGAAACGGCTACACCAATGATTATCCGGCGGGCCGATTGCTGCGCGACGCAAAGCTCTATGAGATCGGCGCCGGCACGAACGAAATCAGGCGCATGCTCATCGGACGCGAATTGTTCGAGGAGACGAGCTAGAGGCCGTGCAGGAGGTTCGATGGCGGTCATCGAAACGGCGGTCGATCGGCGCGCCGCGGAATTTACGCAGAATCGCGAAGCGATGAAGGGCTTCGTCGAGAATTTGCGAAACATATCCGCCGTCATTCGCGAGGGCGGCGGCCCCAAGGCGCAAGCGCGCCATATCGAGCGCGGCAAGATGCTCGCGCGCGAGCGCATCGAGGCGCTTGTCGATCCGTTGTCGCCCTTTCTCGAAATCGGCCACTTCGCCGCCTATGGCATGTATGACGGCAAGCTCGCTTGCGCGGGCGTCGTCGCAGGGATCGGCCGGGTCGAGGGCCGCGAATGCATGATCGTCGCCAATGACGCGACGGTGAAGGGCGGCGTCTATTTTCCGATGACGGTGAAGAAGCATCTGCGCGCGCAGGAGATCGCCGCGCAGAACAGGCTGCCCTGCATTTACCTCGTCGATTCCGGCGGCGCCAATCTGCCGACGCAGGAGGACGTCTTTCCGGATCGGGATCATTTCGGCAGGATTTTCTATAATCAGGCGAAGATGTCGGCCGACGGCGTCGCGCAGATCGCGGTGGTCATGGGCTCCTGCACCGCCGGCGGCGCCTATGTGCCGGCCATGTCCGACGAGACGATCATCGTCCGCAATCAGGGAACGATCTTTCTCGCCGGGCCGCCGCTGGTCGAGGCCGCGACGGGCGAAATCGTTTCCGCCAACGAGCTCGGCGGCGCGGAAGTGCATTGCCGCCAATCGGGCGTGGCGGATCACATCGCCGAGAACGACGCGCATGCGCTGGCGCTGGCGCGCAGGGTCGTCGGCCATTTGCCGCGAAACGACCGGCGTAATGGCGGGACCGCGCCGCAGCCGCGTTACGATCCGGAGGAAATTTACGGCGTCGTTCCGAGCGATCCGCGCCAGCAGTTCGACGCGCGTGAAGTCATCGCGCGCATTGTCGACGACAGTCGCTTCGATGAATTTCGGGCGCTCTATGGGCAGACGCTCGTGACAGGTTTCGCGCATATCTGGGGGCAGGAGGTCGGGATCGTCGCCAATAACGGCATTATCTTTCCCGAGAGCGCGCTGAAGGCGACGCATTTCATCGAGCTCTGCGCGCAGCGCGCGACGCCGCTCATCTTTCTGCAGAATACGACGGGCTTCATGGTGGGGAAGAAATATGAGGCTCAGGGCGTCGCCAAGGAAGGCGCGAAAATGGTCGCCGCCGTCGCGACCGCCGCGGTTCCGAAATTCACGATCGTCATCGGCGGCAGCTTCGGCGCCGGAAATTACGCCATGTGCGGCCGCGCCTATTCGCCCCGCTTCCTGTGGATGTGGCCCAATGCGCGAATCGGCGTGATGGGCGGCGAGCAGGCGGCGACTGTTCTGACGCGCGTGCAGCGCGGCGCCCGCGAGGCGCGGGGCGAGGCCTGGACGGAGGATGAGGAGCGCGCCTACGCCGCGACGATTCTCGCGCAATATGAGGGGCAGAGCGAGGCGCTCTATTCGAGCGCGCGATTATGGGACGACGGGGTGGTCGATCCCGCTGACACGCGGCGCGTCCTCGCGCTCGCCCTTTCCGCAAGTCTCAACGCGCCTGTCGAACGGACGCGCTTCGGTCTCTTTCGCATGTGAGGGCGCATGGATCTCATCGAGACGATGGACGAAAGAGGCGTCGTTACGCTGACGCTCAATCGGCCGCAGCGGCGCAACGCGCTCGATCCCGCGCTGATCCGGCATATGACCGAGACGCTTCGTCGCCTCGACGAAAGCCCGGCCGCTCGCCTCGTTCTGCTGAGCGGCGCCGGCGGGAATTTCTGCGCGGGGGGAGACATCGAATCGATGAAGCGCGCCGCCGCGGCGGCGCGTGAAGAAAATGAAGAGGACGCGCTGGCGCTCGGCAAAATGTATGATGTGCTGGACCAGCTTTCCAAGCCGACCGTCGCAGTGGTTCAGGGCGCGGCCTTTGGCGGCGGCATGGGCCTTATCGCCTGTTGCGACATCGCGCTGGCGGCGAAGAGCGCGAAATTCTGCCTGAGCGAGGTGCGCCTCGGTCTCGTTCCGGCGGTCGTCGGGCCTTATCTGGTGAGAGCGATCGGCGGAAGGGCGACGCGCGCGCTCGCGCTCTCGGCGGAAATCGTCGGCGCCGATTGCGCCCTTCAGATCGGCCTCGTGCACGAGATCGCGCACGACGGCGGATTGCTCGCCGCGCGCGACCGGATCGTGGAGGCGCTTTTGCTCGGAGCGCCGGGCGCGCAGGCGGACGTCAAGCGTCTTGTGCGGATATGCGAAGACCGCGCGCCGGGCGCGTCGCTCCTGAAAGAAACGGCAAGGCTTCTCGCGCTGCGGCGCGCCTCGGCGGAAGGCGTCGAAGGCCTGAGCGGCTTTCTCGAAAAGCGCCGGCCGGACTGGCGCGCGCCGTGCGAGGTCTGACATGTTTCGCAAGGCGCTGATCGCGAATCGAGGGGAGATCGCCTGCCGGATCATTCGAACGATGCGCCGCATGGGCGTCGCGACGGTCGCAGTGTTTTCCGACGCCGACGCGAATGCGCTCCATGTCGAAATGGCGGACGAGGCCTGGCGCCTCGGGGAGGCGCCGGCGCGCGCAAGCTATCTCTCGATAGAAAAGATCCTCGACGTCGCGCGGCGCGGCGGCGCCGAGGCCGTGCATCCGGGCTACGGATTTCTTGCCGAGTCGGCGGAGTTTTCCCAGCGCTGCGCCGACGCCGGACTGGCCTTTGTCGGTCCTTCGCCCGCGACCATGCGGGCGATCGGCGACAAGGCGGCGGCCAAGAGATTGATGAGCGAGATCGGCGTGCCGACGCTTCCGGGCTTTCACGGCGAGGCGCAGGACGCGCGGCTGTTTGCGCGCGTCGCGCGCGATATCGGCTTTCCGGTGGCGGCGAAGGCTTCCGCCGGCGGCGGCGGGCGCGGCATGCGCGTCATTCGCCGCGAAAGCGAATTGCCGCTCGCGATGGAAAGCGCCGCGCGCGAAGCGCTCGCGGCGTTCGGCGACGGACGTTTGCTGATCGAGAAATATCTCGAACGGCCGAGACATGTCGAGGCGCAATTCGTCGCCGACCAAGCCGGGAATGTCGCAATTTTCGCCGAACGCGACTGCTCGCTCCAGCGCAACCATCAAAAGATAATCGAGGAGACGCCCGCGCCGCGACTGCCCGCGGCCCTGCGCGCGGCGCTCCACGAAGCGACCGCGCGCATCGTTCGCGCCTCCGGCTATGAGGGAGCGGGAACCGCCGAGTTTCTGGTCGATGGCGACGATTTCTATTTTCTCGAAGTGAATGCGAGGCTGCAGGTCGAGCATCCCGTCACCGAGATGGTTTCGGGAGTCGATCTCGTCGAATGGCAGTTGCGCGTCGCCTGCGGCGAAGCCTTGCCGCTCGATCAGGATCGGATCGTCACGCGCGGTTGCGCGATCGAGGCGCGGCTCTGCGCGGAAGATCCGGCCAAGGGCTTCCTGCCGTCCTCCGGCGTGATCTCGCATTTGCGCCTGCCCGCAGAGAGCGGAAATCTCCGGCTGGAGATCGGCGTGAGGCGCGGCGACGACATTTCCACTTATTACGACCCGCTTCTCGCAAAGATCGTCGCATGGGACGAGACGAGAGAGGGCGCGATGCGGCGACTCGAGCGGGCGCTGGACGCCGTCGAGCTTGTCGGCGTCGCGACCAATCTCGATTTCCTGTGTTTGCTCGTTCGTAACGAGCGCATCCGCGCGGGTCCGGCGGATGTCGGTCTTGCGCAGAGCCTCGTCGGCGGTTCGCTTCCGGAAGCGGATGACACGCTGTTGCTCGCCGCCGTCGCGGCGAGCTGGCGGGAGCGCGAGAGAGCGCATTCCGCCGCGCATGATCCGTCTTCTCCGTGGTCCGCCGCGGATGGGTGGCGGCTCTATGGCGAAGAGGCGAGAAAAATCGCCTGCCGCTTTGACGACCGGACGCTCGAATGTCGCATCACGCTCGTCGACGCCCGGAGGTTTCGAATGGAGACGGCGCGTGGCGCGTCGCAGGTCGCGGCGACGCGAAGGGAAGACCGTCTCGCGCTCAATATTGACGGCGTCCGCCGGGAGGTCGGCATCGTTGCGAATCCGGGAGGCTGGACCGTGATCGCCGCGGGCCGGAATCACATTCTCGAATGGGTGGAGCCGCTCGCGCCGCCGCATCGGCCCGCTGCGTCCGACGCGCCCTTCAGCGCGCCCGTGCCTGCGCGCGTGACGCGCGTTCTTGTCAAGCGCGGCGACCGCATCGAAAAAGGCGCGCCGCTGGTGATGCTGGAGGCGATGAAGATGGAAATTCCGATCAAGGCGCCGCAGGAGGGCGTGATCCAGGAGGTTTTCTGCGGCGAAGGCCAGTCCGTCCGCGAAGGCGAGGAATTATTGGCGTGGCGGGCGACGAATGATGCGGCCTGAGCGCATCCGCCTTGTCGAGGTGGGACCGAGAGACGGCCTTCAGAATGAGGCGGCCGTTCTGCCTGTCGAGACGCGCGTGGAGCTGATCGAGCGTCTGGCGTCCGCCGGGCTGAAGACGATCGAAGCCGGCGCGTTTATTCCGGCGCGCACGGTTCCGCAAATGGCCGGAACGGCCGACGTCCTCGCCGTTCTCGCGCCGCGCCTCGACGCGCGGCTTTGCGTTCTGACGCCGAATATGCAGGGCTTGCAGGCGGCGCTTGCGGCGGGCGCGCGCGAGGTCGCGCTTTTGACGGCGGCGTCCGAAAGCTTCTCCCTCAAAAACCTCAATCGCGGGATCGCGGCGAATATGGAAAGCGTCGCCGCGCTCGCCGAGACGGCGAAAGCTCACGGCCTCACGCTGCGCGGCTATATTTCCTGCGCGCTCGGCTGTCCGTTCGAAGGAAAAGTCGAACCCGCGCGCGTCGCCGCGATCGCGAAAGAATTGTTTCGGCTGGGATGCGATGAAATCTCGCTTGCCGATACGATCGGCGTTGGAACGCCCTTTATGGCGCGGAAGCTGATCGAGACGGTCGCGCGCGAGGCGCCGATCGAGCGCCTCGCCGGGCATTTTCACGACACATACGGGCAGGCCCTCGCAAATATCCTCGCCTGTCATGAAATGGGCCTGTCGATCTTCGACAGTTCGATTGCGGGTCTCGGCGGCTGTCCCTTTGCGCCGGGCGCGACCGGCAATGTCGCGACCGAGGACGTCGTCTATATGTTTCATGACTCGGGAGTCGAGACGGGCGTCGATCTCGAGCGTCTGCTCGACGCGGGCGCGTTCATCTGTGAGCGTCTCGGGCGCCTGCCCGAAAGCCGCGTCGCGCGCGCCTTCCACGCCAGACGTCGAAAAATCGGAGAAGAGCATTGAGCGCTTATTCGCAGAGCGGCTTGAGCGGCGAGCAGCGCGCCATTCGGGAGATGGCGCTGAGATTCGCGTGCGAGGCCGTCGCGCCTTTCGCGCTCGAATGGGATCGCGACAAGTTCTTTCCGGTCGAAACGCTGCGCGCCGCCGCCGCGCTCGGCATGGCGGCGATCTATGTGACGGAAGAGTCCGGCGGCGCCGGGCTGTCGCGCCTCGACGCCGCCCTGATCTTCGAGGCGCTCGCCACGGGCTGTCCGTCTTTCGCCGCCTATCTCTCGATCCACAATATGTGCGCCTGGATGATCGACGCCTATGGCGCGCCGGAGCAGCGCCGCCGCTTCATGCCGCATCTCGCGACGATGCGGACATTGACGAGCTATTGCCTGACGGAGCCCGGATGCGGATCGGACGCGGCCGCTTTGCGCACACGCGCGGTCCGGCGCGGCGACTTCTATGTTCTAAGCGGGCAGAAACAGTTCATCTCGGGCGCCGGCGCGGGCGGCGACGCGCATCTCTATATCGTGATGGCGCGCACAAGCGAGGACGGCGCGTCCGGCGTGTCCGCTTTCCTTGTCGAGGGCGGCGCGCCGGGACTGGGCCTCGGCGCCAATGAGCGGAAGATGGGCTGGAACGCGCAGCCCACGCGCGTGGTCAGCTTCGAGGAGTGCGCCGTCCCCTTGGAGAATCGTCTTGGCGCGGAAGGCGAGGGATTCAAAATGGCGATGGCCGCTCTCGACGGCGGCCGGCTCAATATCGGCGCCTGTTCGCTCGGCGGGGCGCAGAGCGCGCTGGAGCGCGCGCTTGTCTATATGCGGGAGAGAAACGCCTTCGGACGATCGCTCGTCGATTTCCAGGCGCTGCAATTCCGACTGGCCGACATGGCCACTGAATTGGAGGCGGCGCGTGCGCTGCTGTGGCGGGCGGCCTCCGCTCTGGACGCGCATGACGAGGACGCGACGCGGCTCTGCGCCATGGCGAAGCGCGTGGCCACCGACGCCGGCTTCGCGGTCGTGGACGAGGCGCTGCAATTATTCGGCGGCTATGGCTATCTTTCCGATTACGGCGTCGAGAAGCTGCTTCGCGATTTGCGCGTTCATCGCATTCTTGAGGGAACCAATGAGATCATGCGCCTGATCGTGGCGCGGAGCTTGTTGAAGGAATCGCTATTGTGATGGAACAGGGCGAGCTTCTCGTTTCGCGCGAAGGGCGGATCGGGCGCATTCGGCTCAATCGGCCGAAAGCGCTGAACAGCCTGACCCTGGAGATGGTGCGGCTGTTCACGCGCGCGCTGCGCGATTTCGCGAGCGACCCCGCGATCGTCGCCGTTCTGGTGACGGGGGAAGGCGAACGCGGCCTTTGCGCCGGCGGCGACATTCGCAGGCTTTATGATCTGCGTGACGGCGACAAGTCCTATTATCGCGACTTCTGGCGCGAGGAATATCAACTCAACGCCATGATCGCCGCCTTTGAGAAACCTTACATCGCGCTGATGGACGGCCTCGTCATGGGCGGCGGCGTCGGCGTTTCGGCGCATGGAAATTGCCGGATCGTGACCGAGCGCACGCGGCTCGCCATGCCGGAGGCCAGCATCGGCTTCGCGCCGGATGTCGGCGGCACATGGCTGCTCGCGCGCGCGGGGAGCGCGGGCGTCTATATGGCCCTTTCCGGCGCGACGGTTACGGCGGCGGATGCGCTTCATCTTGGTCTTGCGGACGTGTTGATCGATTCGCGGGACGTTGACGCTGTGATCCAGCGCCTCGCCGACATTCGGGAGAGGCGGGACGTGAACGTCGCCTTGAAAAATTTCGCGCGCCAGCCGGGTCCAAGCGAATTGGCGCAAAACAGGGAAACGCTCGAACAGGCGATGTCGGCGGATCGGGTCGAGGACATTCTCGCCGCGCTCGCGGCAAGCGAGTCCGCTTTCGCGCGCAAGGCCGCGAGCGCCATCGGCCGGAACTCGCCCACGAGTCTCAAGACGACCCATGCGCTTTTGAAGCGGGCGAGGAAGGCCGAAAGCCTCGAACAATGCCTGATCAATGAATTTCGCGCGGCGTGCGGCCTTATGGGAACGCATGACCTTTACGAGGGAATCCGCGCGGCGATCGTCGACAAGGACCGCTCGCCCAAATGGCGCCCGGCGACGCTTGCGGAAGTCGACGAGGCGGCGGTCGCGAGAATTCTCGCGGGCGACGGCGGCGCCGATCCTGTCTTCCCCAAGCCCGACTCATGCGCCAGGTAAGAAAAAGGCGACGCCACTCGGGAGCGCGTCATGCATGATCCTGTCGTCATTGTAGGCGCGGCGAGAACGCCGATCGGCGCCTTCCTTGGCGCGTTGAAGGACGCGCCGGCTCCTGCGCTCGGCGCGCGGGCGGTCGAGGCCGCTGTGTCGATATCCGGTCTTTCCACTGAGCGCATGGATGAATGCGCGATGGGCTGCGTTCTGACGGCGGGGCTCGGCCAGGCGCCGGCGCGTCAGGCCGCGCTCGCCGCCGGCCTGAGCGAGAGCACGCCCTGCGTGACGATCAACAAAATGTGCGGCTCCGGGATGAAGGCCGTGATGGACGCTCATGATCGGCTGCGCGCCGGGAGCGTGCGGGCGATCGTCGCGGGCGGCATGGAGAGCATGAGCAACGCGCCCTATTTGCTGGACCGCGCGCGCACGGGATTTCGCATGGGCCATCGCAAGGCGATCGACCACATGTTTCTCGACGGGCTCGAGGACGCCTATGAACGCGGCCGCTTGATGGGCTCTTTTGCCGAGGATTGTGGCGTCGCCTATCAGTTCACGCGAGAAATGCAGGATGAATTCGCGCTCTCTTCTCTCGAGCGCGCACAGCGCGCCGCGAGAGAAGGCGCGTTCGACGCGGAAATCGCGCCGCTGAAGGACTTCGCGTTGACGCAGGACGAGTTGCCGCTCAAAGCCGACGCCGCGGCGATACCGAAGCTTCGCCCGGCCTTTCGCGAGGGCGGCGCGCTGACGGCGGCGAATTCGAGCGCGATTTCCGACGGCGCCGCCGCGCTCGCGCTCACGACCGCCCGTTACGCGGCGCGCATTGGCGCGACGCCGCGCGCGATCATGGTCGGACACGCCGTCCACGCCGGACCGCCCGCGCATTTTCCCACGGCGCCGATTCCCGCGATCCGCGCCTTGCTCGAAAAAGTCGGTTGGCGCGTCGAGGATGTCGATCTCTTCGAAATCAACGAGGCCTTCGCCGTGGTCGCGATGGCGGCGATGCGCGATCTCGATCTGCCGCGCGACAAAGTGAACATACATGGCGGCGCCTGTGCGCTCGGCCATCCGATCGGCGCCTCGGGCGCGCGGATTCTCGTCACGCTCCTGGCGGCCCTGGCGCGCTACGATCTCAAGAAAGGCGTCGCGGCGCTGTGCATCGGCGGCGGCGAAGCGACGGCCGTCGCCGTCGAACGCCTGCGCTAGATCACATTTTCAAAGTGCAGCGCGCGCTTTTCGCGAAAAACCGGTTTCCACTTTTTCGCCGCACGCTCTAACGCCACCGGCGCAATTGCATCATGCGCCGCAGCCGGTCGAGCGCAAGCTTCGTTGCGGCCTCGACGGGAGGCGCGCCGCTTTCACGGGCGGTTTGGAGCGTGAGGAGCGTATTGGCGCCGACCTTTTCCTCGATCGCCGCCATGGCGGTCGCCGTGGTCCCGCCGCTATGTTCGACGGCCGCGGCCACGACGCCGCCGGCATTGGCGATGAAGTCGGGCACGCTGACGATTCCGCGGCGGAACATCATCAGTTCGGCCTCGCGCGTCGCGGGAACATTGGCGCCTTGAACGACGAGCCTGCAATCGAGGCGTTCGACATTGTCGGCGCGCAAGGCGTCCGGGCGCGCGGCCGGTATCCAAATGTCGCAAGGAACGGCGACAAGCGCGTCATTTGCAATGAGCCTGCCGCCGCGATATTCGGCGACGCTTTTTCCCTGACGCTTCAGTTGCGCCAGAATCTCGATGTTCAACCCCTCCGGATCGACGACGGCGCCGGCGATGTCCGCGACGCCGACGAGCCGGGCGCCCTTCTTTTCGAGAAAGCGGGCGGCGTGCTCTCCGACCGCGCCGAAGCCTTGCACGACGACGCGCGCGCCGCGGAGCGACAGTCCCGCAAAGGGCGCGGCGACCGCCGCCGAAATCGCGACGCCGAAGCCCGTCGCGCCTATGACGTCGAGCGGTATGCCGCCCATTTCCGCCGGCAGGCCGACCGCGCGGCCGATCTCGTCGTGAATCCACCCCATGGCGGTTTCGTCCGTTCCCATGTCCGGGCCCGGAATATAATCGGCGAGCGGCGCGATAGCGGTCGCGAAGGCGCGGATCAACTGCTCCTTCTCGGTCCGCGGCATCGTCGGATCGGCGAAGATCACCGATTTCGCGCCGCCGTGACGCAAGCCGCAGGCGGCGTTCTTCAGCGTCATGGCGCGCGCCAGGCGGAAACACTCGCCGACGCTCACATCCGGCGCCATGCGCGTTCCGCCGATCGCGGGGCCCGCGGCGACATTATCGATCACGACGATGGCGCGGAGGCCGACCGAGGGCGTCTGCAGATAGACGATTTTGGAAGGGCCAATTTCGTCGCCGAAGGCGAAAGGGTCCGAGAAAGACTTCGTCTCCATGACAATTAGTTTGGACGCCTCTCCGTTCTTTCAAGGCCGACAGGCGTGGCCGCGCCTATTTTGACGGCGCGTGCGTGACTTCCGGCGCGGCCGCGCTAACTGCTGACGACATCGGGCGGCAGACAAAATAGTTCGAGCTTCGTCATGGGCCTTCATACGAGCATAGACGCGCAGATCGATCTTGTTCGCTATCTCTCGCCCGAAGGCGCGCCGCTCGTCTCGCCCTTGCCGGTCGGCGACGAGACGCTCGCGACGTTCTACGAGGCCATGACGCGCGCGCGCGTCTTTGACGGCAAGGCGATCGCGCTGCAGCGCACCGGACAGCTTGGAACCTTCGCCTCGGCCTTGGGGCAGGAAGCCGTCGGGGTCGGCGTCGCCGCCGCGATGGAGCGCCGGGACGTGCTCGTCCCTTCCTATCGCGATCACGGCGCGCAATTCCTGCGCGGCATGAGCATGACGGAATGTCTGCTCTATTGGGGCGGCGACGAGCGCGGGAGCGACTTTCAGGGACCAAGGCTCGACTTCCCCAATTGCGTCCCCGTCGCGACGCAGATCCCCCACTCCGTCGGCGCCGCTTACGCGTTCAAGCTGCGCAAGGAGGATCGCGTCGCCGTGACCTTCATCGGCGATGGCGGCACCGCGAACGGCGCTTTCTACGAGGCCTTGAACATGGCGGGCGTCTGGAACGCGCCTGTCGTCATCGTCATCAACAATAATGGCTGGGCCATTTCGACGCCGCGCGCGCTCGAAAGCGCGGCGCAGACCCTGGCGCAGAAGGGCGTCGCCGCCGGCGTCGAATGCCGTCAGGCGGACGGCAACGACGTCGTCGCGATGCATGACGTCGCGCGGCGCGCCATCGCCAAGGCGCGCGCCGGAGAGGGGCCGACATTGGTGGAGGCGCTCACCTATCGTCTCGGAGACCATACGACCGCCGACGACGCCACGCGCTATCGCGATCCGGACGCCGTCCGCAAAGAATGGACGCGCGAGCCGCTTACGCGCCTGCGCGCCTATCTTCTGGCGAAAGGGCTTTGGTCGAAGGAGAAGGAAGCGGCGCTTCTCAAGCGATGCGCCGAGGAAGTGGAAAACGCCGTCGCCGCCTATCTCGCGACGCCGTCGCCGCGATGCGACGCCATGTTCGACCATCTTTATGAATCCCTGCCGCGCGCGCTTCAAGAGCAACGCGAATGCGCGCGCCGTTTCTCGAAAGAGGAGAACGGCCATGGCTGAGCTCACTCTCGTCGAGGCGGTCAACGCCGCGCTCGCCTGTGAGATGGCGCGGGACGAGAGCGTGCTGCTGCTCGGCGAGGACATCGGCGTCAATGGCGGCGTCTTTCGCGCCACGAACGGCCTGCAGGCGCGTTTCGGACGCGAGCGCGTCATCGACACGCCGCTTGCGGAAGGCGGAATCGCCGGCGTCGCGGTCGGCATGGCCGCGATGGGCCTGAAGCCCATCGTGGAGATTCAATTCACGGGATTCATCTATCCGACGCTCGACCAGATGATCAATCACGCGTCGCGCCTGCGCAATCGGACGCGCGGGCGGCTGACCTGTCCGATGGTGCTTCGCGCGCCGTACGGCGCCGGCATTCACGCCCCCGAGCATCACTCCGAGAGCCCCGAGGCGCTTTTCGCGCACACGCCCGGCCTGCGCGTCGTCATCCCGTCGACGCCGGCGCGCGCCTATGGATTGTTGCTCGCTGCGATGCGCGATCCCGATCCGGTGGTCTTTTTCGAGCCCACGCGGCTTTACCGCCTGTTCAAGCAGGACGTGATCGACAATGGCGAAGCCTTGCCGCTCGACGCCTGCTTTTTGTCGCGCGAGGGCGGCGACGTCACCATCGTCGCCTGGGGCGCCATGGTCCGCGAGGCGGAGCTTGCGGCCGAGGCGCTGGAAGACGAGGGCGTCGACGCCGAGATCATAGACGTCGCGGCGATCAAGCCTTTCGACGTCGAAACGATTCTGCGGTCCGTCGAGAAGACGGGGCGTTGCGTCATCGTGCAGGAGGCCCCGCGAACGAACGGCTTCGGCGCCGAGGTCGCCGCCGAAATCGCCGAGCGGGCGCTTTATTCATTGCAGGCGCCTGTCAGGCGCGTCGCCGCCTATGACGTCGTCGTCCCTCTCTATCGGCTGGAGCGGCAATATATTCCGAGCGTCGCGCGCATCGTCGATGCGGTCCGCAGCGTGATGGAGGGCTCATGAAGACCTTTCGGTTGCCCGACCTTGGCGAAGGCCTGCAGGAGGCGGAGCTCGTCGAATGGCGCGTGAAGCCGGGCGACGAGGTCGAACTCGACCAGCCGCTGCTTTCGGTGGAGACGGCGAAGGCCGTCGTTGAAATCCCGTCGCCGCGCGCGGGCAAGATCGAGCGTCTCTTCGGCGCGCGCGGCGACATTGTGCGCGTCGGCGCGCCGCTCGTGGCCTTTGAGGGAGAGCGCGACGAGGACGCGGGAACCGTCGTCGGCGTCGTCGAAACGAGCGCAAGCGTCATGCGCGACGTGACGATCGGACGCGCGGGCGCGCCGGCCCGCGTCATTCCCGCCGTTCGGGCGCTCGCGCGCAAGCTCAATGTCGATCTCGGCATGGTCACGCCCTCCGGCCCCGATGGTCTGATCACCGCGGAGGATGTCGAGCGCGTGGCGAAGATTTTGAGCGAGGTCGAGCCCGCCGAGCCCTTGCGCGGCTTTCGCCGGGCGATGGCGCGGAACATGTCCTTCGCGCAAGCCGAGGTCGCCGCCGCGACGATCATGGACGACGTGATGATCGACGCATGGGAGCCCGGCGCCGACGTCACCATTCGTCTCATCCGCGCTCTGGTGAAAGGCTGTCGGGCGGAGCCTGTTCTCAATAGCTGGTTCGAGAGCGCCACGCTGTCCTTGCGGCGCTTGCATAAGATTGATCTCGGCATCGCCGTCGACACGCCGGACGGCCTGTTCGTGCCGGTGCTGCGCGACGTCGGCGCGCGCGACGCCGCCGATCTGAGAGAAGGCCTCAATCGAATGCGGGCCGATGTCGCCGCGCGCCGGATACCGCCTGAAGAACTGCGCGGCGCGACGATCACTCTCTCCAATTTCGGCACGATCGGCGGCCGCTATGCGGCGCCGGTCGTTCTGCCGCCCACCGTCGCGATCCTGGGCGCGGGTCGCATCCGGCGCGACGTCGTCGTGAGGAACGGTGAAATCGGAATTGGGGCCGTTCTGCCGTTGAGTCTGACTTTCGATCACCGAGTCGTCTCCGGCGGGGAGGCCGGACGTTTCCTCGCGGTCGTCATGGCCGATCTTGCTTGCGCGTGAATACGCGAATGACGTCGCCTCCTCGTCCCGCTTTGCGGGGAGAGGGGGCGACGGCGATCGGTTCAATTATTTGGCGCGTCGTCTTATGCGGTTTCCGCTTGATCACTTCATTCGCGCGCCCCATCATTGCGAGCCTTTTCTCGAAGTCGGGCATGCCCGACTTCGAAAACATGCTCGCAACGACGGCCGCACGGCGAATGGATCAAATGGAACCGGTATTAGTCCGGTTCGGCGCCGTCGGGTCCACTCGCGGCGAGCGTCATCTTGACGAGTTCGGCGAGATTGCCGGCGCGCATCTTGGCCATGATGTTGGCGCGATGCACCTCGGCGGTGCGGGTGCTGATGCCGAGATCATGCGCGATGACCTTGTTGGAAAGCCCCTTGAGAAGGCCGGCGAGAATTTCATTCTCGCGGCGCGTGAGGCTCGCGAGCCGGCGCCTGACGGCCGCCGCCTCGCGGCTACGCGTTTCCTCGGCGCTTCGGCGCTCGAGCGCGGCGTCGACCGCCGCGAGCAGGGCGGCGTCCTCGAAGGGTTTTTCGAGCAGATCGACGGCCCCGAGCTTCATCGCCTCCACGGCGAGCGGCACGTCGGCGTGCGCGGTCAGCACCACCACGGGATTCGTGATGCGCGCTTCCTTCATTTTCGCAATGAGCTCGATGCCGCTCATTTCGGGCATGCGCATATCGGTGACGACGCAGCCCTCCCGATGCGCGGCGCTTGTCTTGAGGAAGGCGAGCGCCGAAGGGTAAGTGTGCACCTTGAAGCCTTCGGTGCTCAACAGAAGCCCGACGGCGTCGCGCACCGCCGCATCGTCGTCGATGACGTGAACGACACGGCGATCCATCATGCGTCGGCGTCCGAATCTTGCAATGGAAGCGCGAAGCTGAACGCCGCGCCGCCGTCCGCCTTCGGCGCCGCCCAAATCCGCCCGTGATGCGCTTCGACGATGGAGCGCGAAATCGACAAGCCAACCCCCATGCTTTTCGCCCTCGTCGTCGCAAACTGCTCATAATAACCGCCGTCGCAGGATTCGGGCGGCCTGCTTCCCGAGTCAATCACATCGACGCGGATCGTGTTGTCGCCTGGATTCGAGGTCGCGATAACGAGCTCCCGGGGGCCGTCCGACTGCATCGCTTCCGTTGCGTTGCGGATGAGGTTGGCGAGCGCCTGCTTCAATTGCGTGCGATCGGCGACGATCTGGTCGCGCCGCGCCTGGCGTTTCATGGTGATCTGGATTCCCGAGCTCTCGCATTCTTCACGGACGGCGTCGAACGCCTCTTTTATCACGCCATGCATGCCGACCAGCGCCTTGTCCGGTTCGCCGCGCCGCGCGAGGTCCTTGAGGCTCGTGACCATGCGCCCCGCGCGCAGCGTTTGCGCGGCGGCCTTGTCCAGAACGTCGACGATCGCCGCGTCGGCCTGCGGCGATTTTTCGAGGAGCCGGCGCGCCACGCGCAAATAGGCCGCGTTCGCCGTCAGCGGCTGGTTGATCTCATGGGCGAGGGCGGAGGCCATTCCACTCATGGCGTCGAGACGGCTGCGGTGCAGCTCTTCGATCTGGCGCTCGATCCTGCGCCGTTCGCTGAGGTCCTTGATGAAGGCGAGGCGCAGGGTTTTTCCCTCGAATGTCGTCTCGGACAAAGCCAGCTCCGCGGGGAAGTCGCCGTCATTCATGCGCCGGCCGCGAATTTCGCGCGTCTCGCCGGCCGTCGCCGCCGTCATCCATTCCGCCGCCGCGTCGGGGTCGAGCGCGATCATCTCTCCGATATTCATGGCGACGATTTCGTCCGGCCGGTAACCGAACATGACCGCGCCGGCGCGATTGACGCTTTGTATGCGCCCCGTCAAGTCCATCGTCAGCACGGCGTCCTGCGCCGCGTCGATCGTCGCCTGAAGCCGGGCGGCGCTTTCGGCGAGCGAAAGCTCGGAGCGCTTGCGCGGCGTGACGTCCGAGGCGTAGCCATGCCACACCACGAGACCGCCGGGCTCGCGCACCGGCGCCGCCTGCGCTTCGATCCAGATGGCTCCTTTCTCGGGGTGCTCGAAGAGAAACTCGACGACGCACAAGGAAAGCTCGCGCGCGGAGCGGAAGAGGCTGGCGTTGAGCGTGTCGAGATCGCCGGGGTTGAGGCGCTTGAAGAAGACTCCCGCGTCGGCGCGGATGTCGTCGGGATCGAGGCCGAAGACCGATTTCGCTTTCGGCGAAACGTAGCGATAAGCCACGTGGCCCTTGCGGTCGAGGTAAAAGGCGCAGATCACGCCCGGCGCGGCGAGGGCGACGCTCGCGAGCTGCTCGGAAGCCGCGGCGCCGGCTCGTTGCCGCATGCGCATATGGTGGAAAGCCTCGTCGACGGCCAAGACGAACGCGCATGTCGCGAGAAAAAGAAGTGTGGAAATGTCGTCGGGCCGGACGGATGGCGCGGACCAGAGCCGCGAAACGAGTGCGCTGGCGACCGCCGCCGCGCCGCCGGGAATGAGGCCGCCGAGCAAGCCGGACAATCCCACGGCGAGATAGTCGGTCGCGTCGGGAAGATCCCGGCCGAGCGCGGATGAAGATGCAAGACGCGCCGCGGTCGCCGCGCTCGAGAAGAGCGTGGCGAGGACGACGCGCAAGGGCAGGGGCGCCGCACAGGCCGAGGCGATCACGCGGTCCGCGCCCTCGGCGCATCGCCTTATTGATTGAGACGCCAGCCAGCGCATATGGGGTTTCAGTCCAGACGGAGAGCTGAATATCATTTCAAGCGATGTATCCAGAAGGCTGCTAAACGTGTTTCGGCGTCAAAAGGCAAGGCCGGCCGCAAAGGAACGGCGGGAAGGAGGCGTTGACGATAATTTATCCGAAAGTCCGGATCGCGCTTTGCGATTGGAAAAGATGAGCATATTGCATTGCACGAAGGAAATGACCGTCTGCTCCGGAAGCGCGGCCGGGGGACCGGCGTTTGAGATGTCTCGACAAGCTCGGCTTCCGAAAGAAACGACGGAGGAGCCCATGCCGGCGAGGGCCCGCACCGAATTGCGCGCGTCGCGCCGAATCCTGGTGATCGACGACGATCACGACGTCGCCGACAGCCTCGTCATGTTCCTGGAGACTTTCGGCGCGACGGTGCGCGTCGCCTATGGCGGCGACGCCGGACTCGCGGCGCTCGCGGCGTTCGAGCCGGATCTCGTCTTTCTCGATCTCGGCATGCCGGGAATGGACGGCTACGAGACGGCGCGGCGCATTCGCGCATTGCCCGAGGGCCGCGAGGTCAGGCTCGTCGCATTGACGGGATGGGGGCAGGAGCAGGTCCGCGACCGCGCCCGGGAGGCGGGCTTCGACCGCCAGCTCACCAAGCCGGCCGGCTTCGAGGCGTTGCAGGAATTGCTGAGGTCGCTGTGACGATGGACGCCAGCCGGGCGATATTTTCCGAGGCGCTAATCGCCAAGCTTTTGTTGGCAATTTCGCTGGGGGTGGATTTGCCGGCGAGGCAATTCGCTGGAGGCGGCGAACAGCAAGCGAACCAATAGGCGCGGGCCTTTTTCCCTCTCCCCGTTTTTCACGGGGAGAGGGGGCCGCTGCGACGCGATCGGGAATATCACGCTTATCGAAAGGTGGCGCCGGGAGCCGGTGAAAGCCGGGCGCGTCGAACGCTTACACCGGGCGGTTGGCGTTCCTGTTGCGCACCGGGCCCATGCGCTCGACGCCCTGGGCGTAGCTGATGACGTCGAATTTCTGGTTGAAGCCCAGCGCGGCGTCGGCGATGGCGTCCGTCTTGCCGGCGGTGGAGAGCTTCTTCAGGTCGCCCTTGTCGAGATAGAGCAGTTCCAGAAGCTCGTTATAGACGGTGGCCTCATCAATCGGCAGAACGTTGTATATAATGCCGTCGATCTCGACCTCATATTTCGACAGCAGGTCGATATTGTTGCAGAAGATGAAATATTTCCCCTCGGGCGAGAAGAGGCCCTTCGTCACGCTGGCGAGGTCGGTCAGCCATTCGAAGGAATGAAGATAACAGGCGAAGAACGGAATTGTCGGTTCTCCGACATTGGCGATCGCGATCACCTGATCGACCGAGCGCTCCGGCGGACGCTTCTCGTCGGCGAGCTGCTCCTGGAAAAGGAGCGCCAGTTCGCCGCGAAAACCAAAGCGGCCAGGCTTTTCCGTGGGGCCCTTGAGGACGGCGTTGAGGAGGCGGCCCTGCTCCTCGAGGGTCTTGAAGGCGGTGTCGGCAATGCTGGTCATGTGGTCACTCTTCGCCGTTTGGAATTCTATCGGCGAGGGTCGAGCAACCGACATGCCATCGGGGCATGTGGGCGCGCCGGACCGCATGCGGTGATCCGGCGCATGAATCTTACTCGCAGATGCGGCGCGGGCGGGAGCCGATCTCGACGCCATATTCATCGAAGATCGGGCGACGCTCGACCCAGCAGCGCGGCGGAGGCGGCGGAGGCGGGGCGTCGTAATAGACGACCGGCGGCGGGGCCGGGCGGGCCAGCGCGCCGCCGGCGATGGCGCCGAGCGCGAAGCCGCCAATGCCGGCGGCGATCGCCGGTCCGGCCGAGTCGGCCCGCGCTGGCGCGGGCGAAAGCGTCAAGGCCCCGATCGCCGAAGCGGCAAGGA
>Ga0123398_1050991_pt1 | contig 21450 bp, 24 predicted proteins | sample T5LHNO3metaT_FD_89926 | JGI IMG/M metagenome (GOLD analysis project Ga0123398, IMG submission 89926) | Methane-oxidizing artificial microbial communities from Washington, USA to study methane cycling - T5-LHNO3 metaT (Metagenome... | ecosystem: Engineered > Modeled > Simulated communities...
CGCATTGGAGGCGTCCGCGTCCATGCCCTCGTCCTCGCTTTCGAGCTCGCGCGCCTTCACGACGACGAAGCAGACTTTGTCGGTATTAATGGTCGGCATTTGCGTCCCTCGCTTTGTGCGTCGGCTTGACCGCGGCCCTTGCCGCCAAGCCATGCTCTTTGCATATATTCATCGCGGCGGCTCTTTCGCCTGTCCGCGCAATTTTTTGGAGCGGACAGATGCGCGTCGGCGTCCCGAGGGAAATCAAGAACAATGAATTTCGCGTCGGCCTGACGCCGTCTTCCGTCGCCGAGCTCGCGCATGCGGGACACGAAATATTCGTCGAACCGGGAGCGGGCGAGGGCGCGGGGCTTGGCGACGGAGAATATGTCGCCGCGGGCGCGTCGCTCGTTCCGGCGGCGGAGATTTTCGGACGCGCCGATCTCATCGTAAAGGTCAAGGAGCCGCAGGCGTCCGAAGTCGCGCTGCTGCGTCCCGGCCAGCTTCTCTTCACCTATCTACATCTCGCGGCGGATCGCGTTCTGACGGAAGGCTTGATGCGAAGCGGCGCGCATTGCATCGCCTATGAAACGGTGACGGCGCCGGGCGGCGGTCTTCCGCTTCTCGCGCCCATGTCCGAAATTGCTGGCCGCCTCGCGCCGCAAATGGGCGCGCGCTTTCTTGAAAAGCCCGCGGGGGGACGAGGCGTGCTGCTCGCGGGCGCGCCCGGCGTGCCGGCGGCGGAGGTTCTCATTCTCGGCGCGGGGAGCGTGGGCCTTCAGGCGGCGGCCATCGCGCTCGGCATGGGCGCGAATGTGCTGCTTGCCGATCGGAGCGTCGACGTCTTGCGCCGCGTGGAAACAAGGCTCGGCTTCGCCGCGCGCACGATCTATTCCACGCGCGCCGCCATCGCCGAATCCGTCAAGCGCGCCGATCTCGTCATCTGCGCGGCGCTGACGCCCGGCGCGCGGGCGCCGATCCTCGTCACGCGCGCCATGCTGAAGACGATGAAGCGCGGCGCCGTCATTGTCGATGTCGCAATTGATCAGGGCGGGTGCTGCGAAACGTCGCGTCCGACGAGCCACGCAGACCCGGTCTATGTCGTCGACGGCGTCGTGCATTACTGCGTCACGAATATGCCAGGCGCCGTGCCGCGCACGTCCACCTTCGCGCTCAATAACGCCACCTTGCCTTTCGCGCTCGCGCTCGCGAACAAGGGCTGGCCGCGCGCGCTCAACGAAGACCCGCATCTGCGGGCCGGGCTGGAAATCACCGGCGGCCATATCGTCTCCGCGCCCGTCGCGGCGGCGCACGGCCTGCCTTTGACACAAATGGCCGACGTCTTTCTTGGTTAATAAAATGTTAAACGTTGACATTCGACCGTCGTTGACAAGCAACGCGCGCAATATGCCTTCATGTTTACTATTACTATTCAGTTGACCCGAACCTTTCGCGGAATTTAATTGAGCCTGTCGGCCGATTCGAAGCGGCGCCCGATTTTTCCAGCGAGGAGCCTTGAGCATGTTCATTATCGTCGACGAGCGCGATCTCGTAACGAATGGATACGCCTGTCGATTTGGTCAGGAGGGGATAGCGTCCGCGGGCTTTCGGCCCGGCGCGTTCAGAGACTGGGTCGCGAGCGCGGGCGAGGGCGACGTGCAGGCGGTTGAAGCCTTTCTCATCGGGGAGTGTCCCGAGCGCGAAGAGTTCCCGCGCATCATCCGCAGAAGGTCGCACGCGCCGGTGATCGCCATGAACGACGCGCCGTCGCTCGAGCAGACGCTCGGTCTCTTCAGCGCCGGCGTCGATGACGTCGTCCGCAAGCCGGTGCATGTTCGAGAGATACTCGCGCGCGTTCACGCCATTCGCCGCCGCGCCGAAGCGCGGCAGGATTGCGCCACGGTCGGCGGAATCCAGGTCTTCTTCAATGGCGGCGATCCGATCGTAAATGGCGAGCCGCTCTCCCTGCCGCGCCGCGAACGGCGCATTCTTGAATATTTGCTCGTCAATCGCGGACGCCGCCTGACGAAGGCGCAAATCTTCAACGCTGTCTACGGCCTTTTCGACGACGACGTGGAGGAGAACGTCATCGAGAGCCACATCAGCAAGCTGCGGAAAAAGCTGCGCGCCCGGCTGGGCTATGATCCGATCGACTCCCAGCGCTTCCTTGGCTATCTGCTGATCGCCCAGCCGTCCGACGCGCATGGCGGCCTGCGCGCCGCCGGATAATCGCCCTTTGGCGATTTACGATTGGATTTTTCGCCTCTGACAGCCCCGCGGCAAGAGCCGCGAGCGATCACGCCGGCGCAATGCAATGCGCGCGTCGCCTGCAAGACTAATCCTGTCGAATAGCGCCGCTCTGTGTGTTGACAATCCATTTCTCCGACGTCTGTCGGATCGACAGGACGTCGCCGAGCCCGGCGATGCGGTCGCCCGGCGCGACGCGCAGAATGCGTCCCTCGGGGAGCCGGATCAGCGCGGCTTCGGGCGACGCCTCGATGATCTCATATGCGCCGAGCACGGCGCCGGGCGCGCGCCGGCGCGTGGCGCCGACGGGCGTATAGTCGATTCCCGGCCGCTCGTCCCGCTTCTCGATTTGCGCGACGCGGCTGGACGGCCTCGCATAGATCGCCAGATGCTCGATCCCCGCGATCCGCGGCGCCTCGTTCAGCGCGGATAATTCTTGATAGGCAAATGCGAGACTCGCCGCGGCGAGCGCGGCGCCGGCGCCGCGCAGTATGAAGTCCGAAGAGTCCATCTTCATGAACCGCAGAATGCGCATGGTTCCCTCGCTTGCAACACGAACGCAGCGTAATTGCGCCAAATGGCCCGAAGCTGAAGCGCCGCTCCGTCGCGTAAAGATTCCGTTAACGGACGCAAGTCCCGAGAAAGCTTCGTCGCCTAGCTTTCAGACATTGCAAGCAAAGAAAGAGGCCGCCATGCATCCCATGTCGCAACTCGATCAGCTTCGCCGCCAAATGGCGGAGGAGCTGACCCAGATTCCCGAATATCGCGCGCTCAAGGCCATGGAGCGCTTCATCGCCGAACTGTCGGCGATCTATGAGTCTCCGATGGAGACGCAGGAGCCGGAGGACGACGAATCGAACAAGAAGATCGCGCAGGCGATCGAAAATCATTTGCGTGGAGACGGGGGACCGACCATCGTCAAGAACGCGGCCTATCTTCCGGTCCACCGCGTCGCATGAGCGCGGCGCTGCGCGTGGCGGGAGGACGTCCGTCCGCCGCGCGTTCAGCGCGGCGCATCTTCACGGGGAACGAAGGTAAAGCTCTTCACGAGAGTCTCTTTCACAACATCTTTTCCCATTCTTTGATTCACATTCGCCGTCAGCCGGCGCGTAAGGGCTGCGAGATCCGCTTTCCGGATTTTCGAGAAATCCGTATCGGGATCGGCGTAGATCAGGCGAAAGGCTTCGTCCATGAAAAAGCTTTGAGGATCGACATCCCCGCCATGCGAGTCGCCATGCGAGTCGCCATGCGAATCGCCCTGCGCGACGACGAGACTGAACTCGGCCGAAACATATCCCTTGATCGCGCCGTCCATGATCACGGGAACGGTGATCGGCTTGATCGGTCTTATCTGCACGGCCTCCCGGCGGTCGCTCTCGTCGCTATGAGGATGAAGGCGCCAATAGGCGCCCGTATAGGTCGCGGCGAGCGTGACGATGCAAACCCATGCGCCGAGAAGCAGGCTTCGCGTCATTTTTCCCGGGCTCCAAAGCTGCGAACCGTGTAGGTCCCGTCAGACTCGCCCTGGCGAATGCCGGCAAGGATGAGCATGGCGATTTCCTGCGTCGCGCGAAGATGCTTTTCGAGAAGCTCGGCATTGGCGGCAAGGGACGCCCGCAGCCGTCGCGCGCTTTCGCGCAGTGGGGCAAGATCGTCCTGTTGCGCGCCTTTGGCGGCCAGAACGAATTCCAGCAGGGCATGCGTCTTGCGCGCGTTCATCGCTTCGAAATGCAAACGTCCGCCTTCTTTCAGGAGGCGCGATTCCGTTTCGACGATCGACTCCAGGCGATTGATGCATCGTTCGAGCGCGAGGATCGGCGCCGTGTCGACCCGCTCCATCTCGTCTTTTTCAGACAACATTCGTCGATCCTGTTCACGCGCCGGCGGAAGGGCCGGCGTCGTAGCCTGCAAGAAGCTTCCGCACGCCGATCCCGCCCGCCCGGGCCAATTGCTCGCCGAGCTGTTCCGCCACGAGCGAGCGCCAGACATTTCCGGCGCCGCCGAGGCCGAAGACGCCGGTCTCCTCCTTCGGCAGGAGAGTTTCGAGCCAGGACTGGAGAAGAAAGGCTTCGAATTTTTGCGCCGCGGACGCCGGCTGAGACGCATCTCTTTGGGCGGATTGAAGCTGCGCGCCGCTGGGGCTGAAGGGAACGACGGCCGCCGCGTTCTCCACTGACGATCCGATTTTGCTGCGCGTCGCCACTGCGCGCGCGGCGCTCGCATGTTCGAGCCGGCTCCAGGCGAGTTGAGCCCGCTTCGAGTCCGCGGCGCGCGCGACGTCGGACACGATGTCTGTGGCGGGGAAGATCGACACGAATTCTCCTTCGACTATTCAAAGGACTCTAAGTCTCCCGACTTGCCGCGCGCTGACGCTGCCGGGAAAAGCGCGGCCGTCGCGAGCGCTTGCTGTTGGCGCAATTGGGTCTCCGCCTTTTCCAGACTCTTTTCCGCCTGTTTGGCGCGGCCGCCATATTCCAATGCGCGAGCGCGCAGCGCTTCCGCCTCTTGCTCGATTCCCATGCGCCGCTCCGTCAGCGACTGGAGACGCGCGAGCGTCAAGGTCGGCTCGGCATGGTCAAGCGCCTGAAGGGCTCCGCATTCCGACGCGCGGAGATCGACGAGTTGCGCCTCCGTCAGCGCAAGGCGCGCTTGGGTGAGGCGCGACAGCGTCTGCATGATCCGCTTTGCGCGCGCAAGCCGGTCGCGGCGGCTCTTCATCGTCATCCCCGCAAGAGCCACGCGCCGAAATGAGACTGGAAGGCTGTGAAGAAGTCCTGAGACATCGCGAAGAACACATAGACGCCAAGGAAAATCGTAAGCGGACCGGACGCGAAATAGACCTGCGCCTGGGGAGTGAGGCGCGCGAGGAGACCGATCGCGACATTGACGATCAGGCCGAACAGCAGGAACGGGCTGCAAATCCTCAGCGCGAGCAGATGAGATTGAGCGAGAACCCGCGTGACTTCCGCGAGAATCGCGGAAGGGTCCGGCGCCGCGAGAACCGGCGCCGTTTCATAGGAGAGATACAGGCCTCGAATGAGCTCCAGATGCATATCGGAAACAAAAAGCAGGGTCACGGCGCTCGTGACGATGAATGACGAAAGCGCCGGCGCCGCCTCGGACTCAGCGATCGCGCCGCCAAAAATATTGCCCAGCCCGAACGACATGGCGACGCTTGTCGCGAGCATTTCGAGCGCAAGAAAATAGAGGCGGGAAAGCAGGCCGAGGGCGAGGCCGAGGAACAATTCGGCAAGAAGAATGGCGATGATGGAAGCGGGGTGGGCGGGATCGACGGCCTTCCGCAGTTCCGCCAGGAGCGGCGCCGCAAGCGCCATCGAGACGCCGATCGCGAGATAGAGGCGGCTGCGTATTGGAATTCGGTCGCTCGAAAAGCCGGGCGCCGTCATCACGCAGCCGCCAACCCGGCAGAACAGAACGAAACCGGGAAGGAGGGCGCTTTCGATCGGGGTCACGAGATTGTCCCAAGCGACTTGACCTGCGCGCCGCTGCCGATTTCGAGATGCGACAGGACGGCCTGCGACGGGAATGGCCGGCTGAGCAGGAGGCGGACATAGGGCCGCGCCTCCGGCGTCGTCAAGACGACGAATGGTTCGCCGCGCTCCAGACGCTCGCGGATCGCTGCGCCGGCCTCTTGCGCGAATTTTTCGATCTGAACCGGATCGGCGTCGAAGCCGACCGTTTCTCCCTTCGCGTCGCGCTTCAAATGCTCGTGAAAGAAGAGATCCCATCGAGGGCCGAGCCGCAGCACGCCGAGGACGCCGTCGACGGAGAGGTCGCTGCAAATCTGGGAGGCGAGACGGACCCGCACATGTTCGACGATCGGCTCGGCGCGTCTGGCGAAAGGCGCGGCCTCGGCGACCGCTTCGAGAATGAGCTCTAGATTGCGGATGGATACGCGCTCGACAAGGAGAAGCTTGAGCACGCCCTGAAGCGTCGAATGAGTGACGAGACTCGGAACCATCTCGTCGATGAGCCGCTTATATTCCGGATCAAGGCGATCCATCAGGGCCCGCATATCCTTGTAAGTGAGAAGCTGCGCGAGATGGTTTCTCAGCGTTTCGGAAAGATGCGTCAGCAGGACGGAGAGAGGGTCGATCGGAGAAAAGCCCCGCCGCTTCGCTTCCTCGACCATGACGTCGGAAATCCACATGGCGCGAACGCCGAAGGCGGGGTCGATCGTCTCCTCGCCCGGCAGATCGGGCGCCTCGCCGCGCCCGAGGATGATGAGATGATGACCCAGGCGAAGCTCGTTCGCCGCCGCGATCGCGCCGTGGATGCGGATTTGATAATGCTTCGGCCGAATGTCCAGATCGTCCGAGAAATTGATGTCAGGAAAGACGAAGCCGTAATCGCGCGCGAAATTCCGCCGCATCTTCAGGACGCGATGCCCGAGCTCCGCCTGCGACGGCAGCAGGCCCGCCCATAGCTGCTTGCCGAGCGACAGCTCCACCGGCGGAACGCGAAGGAGGCTACGGGCGGACTCTTTCGTCTCCTTTTGCGCCTGACGCTCGATCGCGCGTCGGGCTTCGGTCTCCTCCAGACGCGCTTTCTCCGCCTGCCTCGGAATGAGATAGGCGAGAAACGCCATGGCGCCGCCAAGCGCGCCGAAAGGCGCGAGCGGCAGGCCGGGAATGAGCGCGAGCACGAACATCAGCAGCGCCGCGACGAAGAGGGCGCGCGGATACATGCCGAGCTGGCGGAGAATGTTCTGCTCGGCGGAGCCTCTCGTGCCGCCCTTCGACACGAGGAGACCAGCGGAGAGCGACACGATGAGCGCGGGAATCTGGGAGACGAGGCCATCGCCGACGGAAAGCTTGGTATAGACATCCGCAGCCGAGGCCAGGGTCATGCCGTGGCGCGTGACGCCGATGATGACGCCGCCGAAAATATTGACCGCGAGAATGATGAGTCCCGCAATGGCGTCGCCGCGCACGAATTTCGATGCGCCGTCCATGGAGCCGAAGAAGGCGCTCTCCTCCTCGAGCTCGCGGCGTCTGAGCTGCGCCTGGCGTTCGTCGATCAGGCCGGCGGAAAGATCGGCGTCGATCGCCATCTGCTTGCCGGGGATCGCATCGAGCGTGAATCGCGCGCCGACCTCGGCGATGCGCGTCGCGCCCTTGGTGATCACCAGAAAATTCACGGTGACGATGATCGCGAAGACAGTCAGGCCGATGACGAAATCGCCGCTCATCACCAGGCGCGAAAATCCGCTGATGATGTAGCCGGCGGCGGCGGGGCCCTCCGACCCGTTCGAGAGAATGAGTCGCGTCGTCGCGATGTTCAGCGACAGGCGCAGGATGGTCGCGACGAGCAGCACGGTCGGAAAGGAGGAGAAGTCGAGCGGCTTCTGTATCCAGAGCGCGACCATGAGAATGAGGACCGAGAGTCCGATGGAAAAGGCAAGGCCGACATCGAGAAGAAAGGGCGGAATCGGCAGAAAGAAGACGCAGAGAATGAACACGATGGACATGGCGAAGCCAATGTCCCGCGAGCTCGCTTCTCCCTGCGGCTGCGGGCTGGCGCTTGCGGCGTCGGTCATTGGCGCGCTTCCTCTCGCGGCGACGCGCCGCTCAATAGCCCTTCTCGATTCGCGCATAGACGAATTGCGCGAGCGTATTGACCTTCGAGCCGATGAAGGGCGCCGAGAGGCCGAGCACGGCGATCATGGCGACGATCTTCGGAACAAAGGTCAGTGTCATTTCCTGGACCTGCGTCAGCGCCTGCAGCAAGGCGACGAGAACGCCGACGATCATCGCGGCGCCGACGAGCGGACCGGAGACAAGGAGAATGGTGACGATCGTGCGATGAACGATCTCCAATGCGTCGGCTTCGTTCATCGTCAGCTTATGGAGACGCCGGGGCCGAGCGCGAGCGTCCGTCCGTCCTTCAATGTCGCGATCAGCCCGTCATCGGCCATTGTGACGGAGACGACCGTCCCGCTCACCGAGCCGTCGGCCGAGGTCGCGGTGCGTCCGATCAGTGCGCTCGCTTGCGAAAGGGTCGACATATCCGCAAGCTGTCCGAGAAGCGCATTGGTCTTCACCGCCTGCTCCACGGAGGAGAATGTCGCAAGCTGCGTAACCGTCTGCGTCGGATCGAGCGGCTTGGTCGGGTCCTGATTCTTCAGCTCCGTGACGAGAAGCTGCAGGAAAGCGTCGAAATCCCCTGCCGTCTTGGTCGCGTCGGAAGCGGATGTCGCTGCGCTCGACGTCGACGCCGAAGAGATATTTTGAACGAGAGAGACGGTCATATGTCCTCCTTTCAGGCGACGGCGCCGCGCCGCCCGGATTGCGGCTCGGCTGCGAGTTCGGCTTCGATCTGGAACAAGGCGCGAACGGCTTTGAGCGCCTCGAACGGTCTTTCGTCTTCGATATGTCGCATGACGGCGGCAAGGCCCGCGACAATCCGCGGATCCCTCGCCGCCTTGTTCAAAGCGACGAGCGTCTCGCGGCAGAGCTCTATCGTCGCGTCGCAGTCATTGGGCGACATGATCATCGTCTGGATGACGAAATAGAGCCGCTTCATCGGCGTCGTCGCGTTCTCCGCCTGCATGACGTGATTTTCGAGAAGGAATGTGACGTCGTTCAGGAGCTCGATGCAGACCTTGCGGTCGACGCGCAGCACGGCGCCGTTGATGAAGATCCGTTCGCCGCGGCGGAGGGAAATGTTCATGTCAGGTCAGTCCGTCGGCGATGAGCTGGTTGATGTCGATGAGGCCGTCGAAATTGCTTGACCGCCCCTCGTCGATGAGGTCCGCTTCGCGGCGGATCCATAGGCCGATGGAAATGAGCGAAGCCCGAAGCGCGGGCGGGAGCCCGTTTTCGTCGCCGCTCAGATCCGTAAGGAAGATCATCCACAGCCGGCGGACGAAGGCGGTCGCCTCAAACGCCTCGGGGGAGCGGGCGCCGTGCGTTTTCGCCAAAACGAGCTTGGCGATGGCGGTTTCTAGCGCTTTTCTTTCTCTTTCGCGTGCGGTCTTTGCGGAGTCGCCCGCAATTTCGGCGTAGCGTTGCTGATACATCGCGCGGCGTCTCGTCCCTGACTATAAATATTTCGTGAGGCTGAGCTGAGAGAGGCGTGCGGTCAGCGCATAGGCGGCCTCGATTTGAGTCATGAGGTTGTTGACTCGCGCGGCGGCCTCGGTCTGATCCACCGCCTGGACGTCATTGAGTTGAAGCAGGATCGTGTCGGACTGGATCGCCATCATGTCGTTGGAGGCCGTCACCGCATTCTGCGTGACGCCAAGGCGCGCCTGCGTTTCCGTCAACATCCCGATCGCCGCGTCTACCGCGGTCATCGCGCTTTTGACGACGACGGCGTAAGCCTTCTGATCCATGTGTTCCGCGCCGAGGTCGCCGATCGCGACATAGGCCGCGGCAAGCTTTTTCAGCGCCGGTTCATTGGCGGTGATTGAGCTGTCGACGATACGCGAAAGGCCGATCCGACTCTCGATCGGCTGATCGGAGGCGCTCGACCAGTCGGCGCGCCATGCGGCGTCCGAAAACAGCGCGTCGAATCCGCCTGTGATGAAATCCTGGATTTGCGTTTCCGTGATCGAGGCGACCGCGGGATCGTCCTGCCCGAATCCGAAAGCGGACGCAAAGGCGGCGTCGAGCGCGCGCTTGTTCGCTTCCGGCGGATCGGCGAAATAATTTGCGAGCGGCGGGGCGTCGGATTTGACGCCGCCGAAGAGGAAACCTTCGCCGTTCGCGCTGTTGAGCTTGGCGACAAGAGCCGACAGAGCTTGGCGCGCCTGGGCGGCGATCGTCTCCTTGTCGCCGCCGTCCGTTTGGGCGGAGAGCAGCGTCGCCCGCATGTTCCGGGCGTCGGCGAGAAGGCTGTCGAGCGCCGTCTGAGTCGATGAAAGGCGCGCGGCGACGAGATCATTGCTCGCGCGCAACGCGCCAATCGTCTCTTTCGCATCGACGAGCGTAAAGGCGCGGCTTGCGCGCAGGCCGAGCGCGACGGCTGGATCGGCGAGCCGTCCCGTCGTCATCTCCTTCTGGCTGCGGGCCAGATCAGTTTGCAGATTGGCGATGACGCCTCTGAGCGAGGCGGTCATGGTATAGGTGGATGTGATGTAGAGCATCTGGACAGCTCACGCGCGTACGGCTGAAAGGAGAGAGTCGAAGAGCGAGTTGACCGCTTCGAGGAGCTTGGCGGAAGCTTGATAGGAGTTTTCGAGCGCCAGCATTTGCGACATCTGGTCGTCGAGATTGACGCCCGTCGCGTTCGAGAGCGCCTGCGTGCTTTGCGAGACGATCGCGTCGAAATAGGTCGTGGCGCTGTCGGACTGCTTTCGTTGCGCGGCGAGCCAGCCGATCGAGGCGGCGGCGAAGGCCTCCAGCGAACTTGCGCTGCCGAGTCCGGCGGCGGGATCGAAGGATTGGGGCGCCGAGGCGGCGTCGACGAGTTGCAGAAGACGGCCCGAATAACCCGCCGCGCCTTCGGAGTTGTAGATATAATCGGGATTGTTCGATAGGCCGCCGTCGCGCAGCCGCGTGAGCGCGCCGCCTCTCGCGGGATCGACATTGGCGTTGATGTTGATCCGGCCCGCGAGACCGGCAATGAGGGAAGCGTCGGGAATGTCATCGACGCCGGGATCGACGAACAGGCCCGGCAAGGGCTTTTCCCCGTTGCCGCTCTGGTCTTCCTCGGCGAAGGCGACGACTAGGCCGCGCGCGATCTCGTCGAGCTGAGTCTGAAACTTCGGCGCGAGTTCGTCGCGAATCCTGACGAGCGCCTGGAGAGATCCGGAGCGTAACGCAAGCGGCGCGCCGGCGCCGGTCGCCTGGACGCCGTCAATATAGACCGCGGCGCCGGAGACGCCGGGAGAGAGGTTCGGCGTTTCCTGAAACGTCACGCGGCGCGGCGCCGTTTCAAAAAGCGTGGCGCCGCTGTCGGCGTATATGACCATATCGTTATTGGACCGCGTCACGGTCGTCACGCCGATGAAGGTCGAAAGCTGCGCAAGGACGGAGTCGCGACGATCGAGCGCGTCCGTCACATCAGCGCCGGCCGTCGTTCCGGACACGATTTCGCCGTTGAGCGCGGCGAACTGGCCGAGGAGGTCGTTGACGCTTTTCACGTCCGAAGCGAGGCTGGCGTCGGCCTGTCTGCGTTCGTCCTGCGTGGCGGCGGTCGCGTCGCGCAGCGTCGAGACGAGATCCTGCGCCGCCTGCAGCGCGAGTTGCGCGGCCGTCTCATTTGCTGGCGAGGCGCTATAGGCTTGCAATGCGCTCGTCAGCTTTGTGAGCATCGTCGCCGGCGAGCGGCTGTTGTCCGGGTCGGAGAGGTTGAGCGTCTGATCGAGCCGCGCCAGCGAGTCGGCTATCGCCGTCTCGCCGGCTTGCGACGCGGTCGCCGAAAGCAGATTTCGAAACAACGCCGCGTTCGCCGCGCGCTCCACGCCGGTAAATTCGACGCCGTCGTCGCCCGCGGCGACTTTGGCGCGTTTGACGCTCACGCCCATGACGCCCGCGCCGGAAATATTGCGGGACGCGACGCTGATTTGATTGGCGATCACGCCGAGCGATTTGGCGGCGACGGCGCCGGCCGAGGTCAGAGACATGGATCTGTCCGATTATTTGATGTTGTTGAGGACCTGCAGAATTTCCGAGGCCGCCTGGAAGGATTGCGTGTTCGCGGTGTAGGAGCGCTGCGCGACGATCATCGAGGAGAGCTCGGTGGCGAGATCGACCGTCGAGGCTTCGAGCGTCGCCGAAACGATTTCGCCGCGCCCGCCGGCGCCCGCCGAGCCGACAAAAATTTGTCCCGAATCGCCATTGGCGGCGTAAACATCGCCGGTGTAGCTGGAAAGCGCTGTCGGCGCCGCGACATTGGCTATGCCGATGCGATAAGCGGCGGCAAGCTGGCCATTGTCGAGCTGATAGCTGAGCGCGCCGTCGGACGAGATTTGCACCTGGCGGATCGCGCCGGCCGCGTTGCCGTTGACGGTGACATTGTTGACGCCGAAAGCGGCGCCGAGCTGCGTGGTGTTGCTCATGTCGAGCGTGATCGCGGAGCCGCCCGGCGGCGTGAAATTCAGCGTCGCGCCGTCGAGGATCGAGCCGTTCGCCGGATCGAATGTGAGCGCTTGCGTCGCAAGCGGCGACGCGGCATAGGGGAAGCCGCCATTGGTCGCGCCCGCGGAGTCGTAAACGGTCATTTCCCAGGCGTTCGGACCCGTCTTCGCGTAATACACGTCGAGAATGACGGGCTTGCCGAGATTGTCATAGACCGTCAGCGAGGATTTGGCGGAAAATTTCGCCGTCGCGGCGTTGGCGGAAGGCAGATCGGCCGCAGACACGTTCGTCGCGGCGGCGGGCAGATTGGCCGCGAGCGTTCCTTCCGTCGTCGGATTGGCGTAGAGGCGGTCGTTGCGCACGCGCACGACTTCCATATTGGCGAGCGCGTCCGTCTGAGCGCCGCTCGGAAAGCCCATCAGATAATATCCGGCGGCGTTGACGAGGCGTCCCTCGGAGTCGGGCGTGAAGGAGCCGGCGCGAGTGAGGAAGATCGCGCCGGTTTCGTCGGATACGACGAAGAACCCCTCGCCGCGTATCGCAAGGTCCGTCGAATTGCCTGTATGCGTCAGCGCGCCCTGGCCTGTGACGTCGTAGCGGCTGCGCGTGGAGACGCCGCCGCCGAATTGATCGGCGCCCTGAAAGCCGTTGAGGACGGTGAGGAAATGGGTCGTCGCGCGCTTGTAGCCCACGGTGCTCGAATTGGCGATGTTCTCGGAGATGTTGGCGAGCGCGTCGGCCTGCGCGGCCATGCCCATGATGGAGGTGTTGAACAAACCGAAAGTGCTGCTCATGGCGTCGATCCGCGTGGAATGGTCCGACGTGATTTAAGAGTCTCCGGCTTGTCCGAAGCTGGCGCGCATTCCCGCCCGGCGATTGCGCGCAGCGGCGGCGCGCGCTTAACAAGGCCAGGCGCGCTTCGCGCATCGGGGAAAAGCGCGATGGGCCCTGACGTCACTCTACAAGCGACGCGTCTCGACGGGAGCGCGTCGGCGCTTGCGCGCTGGCGCGCGCGATGCATGGGCGTCCCGACATTTCGCCGGCTCTCGGAAGAAAATATCGAGCGGCGACGGGAGCGGCGGCGCGCTTCGCATTTGCGATGGGGCAAGGCGCTCGATTGCGCGGACCGTTTTCTGTGCGACTGCCTGATCGCCGATCGCACGGAAGCGGGCGCGCGGCTGAAGCTCGCGCGCAATGTCGCGCTGCCGGCGCGCTTTCAATTCTTCGACGATGCGAGCGGCGCGGTCTACGCGGCGCGGGTCGTGTGGCGCCGCGGCGTCGAGATCGGCTGTCGTCTGTCGCCGGCGCCAGGCGCGGCGCGACTGGCGCGCCGCATGAAGAGCCGATATTACGCGGTGTAGCTACGCTTCGCCGCCGAGGCGACATCTCAATCGTCTCTCCTCCGCCCATTGCGCGGCGTGTCCCGCGTTCGCGGCGAAGGCTCCCGCGTCGAAGACCGCGCGCCGATCTTCCGCGGCGCGCGCGAGCAGGCTCGCAGCGATCGAGAGCAGCACGGTGGAGGAGGCGGTCATGAAGGTCGTGTCGTCGGCGCCGGCGCCGCGGGCGTCTTCGCGGACACGCGCGACGAGGCTGCGAATCTCGTAGTCGAGGATTTCGAGGTCCTGGCGCAGAGGCGTTTCGAGCCTTTGGCATTCCTCAATCGTCATCGCCGTCAAGGCCGCGCGTCGCGCCATCATACTCATATACGAACCCTCTCGGTTACGCTGCTGCTACGCGGAGTCTGAACGCCGCGCCTGAACAAGGAATTTAAGAAGCGACGCGCGCGCGATCGGCCGCAAGCCCGGCGCAAGGCGGCGCTCAGCCCTCGCGGGCGAGACAGCCGGCGCGCTGGAGCTGCGCCGCCAGCGCCAGAGCTTCGCCTTTCAGTCGCGCCGTCTCCGCCTCTCGACTCTCCTCGAAAATCGTCGCCATTGGGAGCGGAACGCCCAAGACGCGCATGCGATCCTCCGCATGGCGATGGTCTTGCGCGATTTCCGAGAAGACGAGCGTCCGAGCGGCCTTCGCATACATCGAAGCGAGCTGCCGGCAGTTCGCGCTCTCGAAGGCCCATGGCGGCGCCGGCGTCGGCGCGATCTCGCCATGGCTTTTCGCGCAGGCCGAAAGCGCGCATATCGCTAAAAACGCCAAAGCCGCTCCCTCGCGCCGCAACATGCTCGTCCCCGCTCGCGCCGGCGCCCGCCAGCCCGTTCTTATTGACGGAAGACGCTGGCGCGAGGCCTGTCGCGCGGGGAGCCGCTGCGACATCTTGGCGGAGGCCGCCGCTTTCTTGTTCCTATCTGATTGTAATATACGGGCGTTATCCTTACCTGCGTCCAAACGGGGCGAGACGGCGCGGGTGGGGCGCTTTTTCGCCGGCGCGATGTCGATGGACCGGGACGCGCCGTTTTTGTACGGTCATACTGCGCAGATTGCCTCGGCCGCGCTGGCGCGGCGAGGAAGAGGAACAGGATAGAGCATGACGATCGGTGGCGACGAAGAGCCTGTGGTCAAAAGGCGCAAGGCGCCGCGGGGGACCGGGGCGGCTTCGGAGCGCAAGGGCGAGCCGCCCGGAAAGGGCGCGTCCGAGAAGAAGAAAGTTGGCAGGACGGCCAAGCCGAAGGAACCGGCGAGGATCCTTGCAATGGACCCGTCCGACGCCGCGACGCCGCGGACGAAGAAGAAGCCCGACGCGGCCCCGGCGGCGTCCGCGACGCCGCCGATCCCGACGCCGATGACGGGCGTCGATCTCGAGATCATGGCTGAGAACATGGCGCAGCTCGTCGACCAGGGCCGCAAGGCGCTGGCCGCGGCGATCGGCAGCGCGGACGCCAGCGGGCAGCGCAGCGAGCTCGCGGCCAATGTCGCAGACGCCACGAAGACGCTCGGCACGGTTGCCGAATATTGGCTCGCCAAGCCCGAGCGCGCCGCCGTGGCGCAGGCCGAACTCTATGGCGGCCTGAGCGAAATCTGGCGCCAGACGATGCGCCGCTATACGGGCGAGAATGTCCCGCCGATCGTGGCGCCCGATCCGAGCGACAAGCGGTTCGCCTCGCCGGAATGGGAGCAGAGTCCCTTCTTCGACTGGCTGCGTCAGTCCTATCTCTATGCGGCGCGCTGGGCGGGCGACATGGTCGACAAGGCCGAGGGGCTTGATCCGCATATCCGGGCCAAGGCGCAGTTCTACACGCGGCTCATTGCCAGCGCCGTGTCGCCGTCGAACTTCATCGCGACCAATCCCGAGCTGCTGCGCGCGACCATCGAGAACAAGGGCGAGAACCTCATCCGCGGCCTGAAGATGTTCGCGGAGGACATCAACGCCGGCGGCGGCATGCTGAAAATCCGACAGTCGGACGACAGCAAGTTCCGGCTGGGGGTCGATCTCGCCAATACGCCCGGCAAGGTCGTCTGGCGCAATGACGTGATGGAGCTCATCCAATATGCGCCGGCGACCGAGGAGGTCTATGCGCGGCCGCTGCTGATCACGCCGCCCTGGATCAACAAATTCTACGTGCTCGATCTCAACAAGGAGAAGAGCTTCGTGCGCTGGGCGGTGGAGCAGGGCTTCACCGTTTTCATCATTTCCTGGGTCAATCCCGACGAGAGCAAGGCCGAGAAGGGATTCGAGGCCTATATGCACGAGGGCGTTCTCACGGCGCTCGACGTGATTGAAAAAGCCACCGGCGAGCGCAAGGTGACGGCGGCCGGCTATTGCGTCGGCGGCACGCTCCTCGCGCTCACGCTCGCCTATATGGCGGCGACGGGCGACGACCGCATCGAGAGCGTCACCTTCTTCGCGACGCAGGTGGATTTCAGCGAAGCGGGCGACCTGCAGGTTCTCATCGACGAGGAGCGGATGGCCGCGCTCGACGAGGCCATGTCCAAGACCGGCTATCTCGAGGGCGTGAAGATGGCCAACGCCTTCAACATGCTGCGGCCGAACGAACTGATCTGGACCTATGTCGTCAATAATTACATGAAGGGCGTCGAGCCCGCCGCCTTCGATCTGCTCTACTGGAATTCGGATTCGACGCGCATCCCGCGCGCCAATCATTCTTTCTACATGAGGAGCTGCTATCTCGAGAACCGCATCACGCGCGGCGAGATGGTGATGAGCGGCGTGCCGATCAATCTGCGGCTCGTGAAGATTCCGGTCTATTCGGTGGCCACGAGGGAAGATCACATCGCGCCGGCGCGCTCGGTTTTCCGCGGCGACAAATTCTTCGGCGGCGACGTGACCTATGTGCTCGGCGGCTCTGGCCATATTGCGGGCGTGATCAATCCGCCGGCCAAGGGCAAATATAATTACCTGACCGGCGGACCGGTGAAGGGAACCTTCGAGGAATGGGTCGCCAGGGCCGAGGAGCACAAGGGCTCCTGGTGGCCGCATTGGCTGCAATGGGTCACGGCCCAGGCGCCGCGCAAAGTCCCCGCGCGGCAGCCGGGGAGCGGCAAGGTCAAGGCGCTTTGCGACGCGCCGGGCGACTATGTGCGCGTGAGGGGGTAGGGAGCGACGGCGCTTCGTTCCCTCTCCCCGTTTTCGCGGGGAGAGGGGCGGGGGCTCATGCTCCCGGAATGACTCCGATGCGTTGCAGGAGCCAGTAGACGCCCGCGAGCGCGATCAGGCCTGAGATGGCGTAAACGAGCTTCTCGCTGCGCTTGCCGCCAGTCTGCCTGTCGCCGAAGAACAGAATTGGCATCACTGCGAAGACGATCGCGATCTGCCCCGCCTCGACGCCAATGTTGAAGGCCGCGAGCGCCGGCACGACGCCGCCTTGCGGCACGCCCATCTCGGTCAGCGCCGAGGCGAAGCCGAAGCCGTGAATGAAGCCGAACAAAAAGGTGTTGCGCCAGCGGTTGTCGACGTCGCGCGAGAAATAGTTCTCCACGGCGACGAAGACGATCGAGGCTGCGATCAGCGCTTCTGTCAGCGTCGAGGGCAGGGTGAAGACGTTCAGCGCCGCGAGCGACAGCGTGATCGAATGCGAGACGGTGAAGGCCGTGACGATCTTCACCACCGGCCATATGCGCGTCGCCCAGAGGATGAGCGCGAAGAGGAAGCAGAGATGGTCGTAGCCCGTGACGATATGCTCGACGCCGGCCAGGAAGAATTTCCACATCAACTGGCCGGTCGTCTCCATGGGCTGCGTGAGGTCGAGCGGCGGGTTCTGGGGATAGAGCATGGTCTCGCCGGCGTTCTCGCCGAGGAGCGTCACGAGATGCTTGCCCTTCGAGCCCTGCGCGGCGAGGAGCCTGGTCGCGTCGTAGAAGATCTTGCCGGCTGTGGCGCCGCAATCGAAGCGCAGGACGATGAGCGCGCTGTCCTGGTTCGTCGGATCTTCTCCCGCTTTCTCGACCTTGGCGACACAGGCGCGACCGGCCTCGTCGCGCATGGCGACGCGTCTGGAGACGAATTTGCCGATCTCCTCTTCGAGGACGCCTGGCGGCGAGAGGTCGAGTCCCGCGCGCTCGTCCATCGTCTCCTGGAACATGCGCTCCAGGTCGGTGGCGAGGAAGCCGACATCCACCAGATAGACCCGGTTCGGCTGAGGCGCGATCTTGCCCGTTGAAATATCGGGCGTATGCGCGAGCGCAGGCGCGGCGAGGGCGAGCCCTCCGCAGAACCACAGAAAGGCGGCCAGTCTCCTCCAGAACCCGGTCATTGTCGGCGTTTCCTCTTGTTTTGGTTGGCGCGCACCATGCCAAAGGCGAGGAGAGCGGACAAGGTCAAGCGACTGCGATTCTCGGCCTTGCGCCCGCAGGCGCTCCGGGTAAGATATACTTTGTAGAATGTCATATACTACGCCGTCGCGAGGCGCGGCGCGCTCCGGCCATGGGCGCGCCGTTGTAAAAAAAGCCGGCCGCTGCTAGTTGCTCTCGTGCGGAGAGAGTTGGAGCGACGGCATTGCAGCGCGTGACAGTGACGATCGACGACGAACTGATGACCGCGCTCGACCGTTACATGGAGGCGGGCGGCCATCAGAACCGGTCCGAGGCCATGCGCGATCTCGTGCGGGCGGGGCTCCTCAGGCAGCCCAAGGTCGACGACCGCGCGCGCAATTGCGTCGCGGCGCTGGTCTATGTCTACGACCACGAGACCCGGCAGCTTTCCAGGAAGCTCGTTCACGACCACCACAGCCATGCCGACATGTCGATCGCGACGCTGCACGTGCATCTGGACGAGGAGACATGCCTCGAGGTCTCCCTGCTCAAGGGGCAGAAATCGGAGGTGGAGCATTTCGCGAGCCACCTCATCGGCGAACGCGGCGTCCGATATGGGCAGCTCGTGGTCGTGCCGGCGGACCCCGAAGAGGAAGCGAAGCGGCGTGGCCATGGCGGACACAGCCACGCGCATCCGCATGGTTAACTGCTTCTTAACGCTCTGTTGCAAAAAAGTTACGGCGGCTTCAATTCGTTGACGGCCGATTGACAGTTCCGCTTACGCGTAAGACAAATCTGAAAAAAAATCACAAGTCTTGCGCTGGGAGGCTTTATGAACCGTCATTCGCTCGCGACCGTTTCGCTTCTCGCCGTCGGCGCGGCCCTCTCCGGCAATAGCGCCTTCGCCCATACTGTTTCCTTGCCCACGATCGACGTCGGCGGCCATCGGCGCATGGTCAATGTTCCCCATACCCACGCGCCGGCGCCGGCCCATGCCGTCCAGGCGGCGCCGCGTCCGTCCTCGCCTGTCGTCGCGGCTGTGACGCGGCCCGCGCCCCCGCCCGCCCCGGACTCCGGCGCCCCCAAGCCGCCGCCGATCACGTCTTCGAGCGAGAAGTTCTTTACCGGGAAGGAAGTCAATGCGCTTCCCTTCAAGAACCCCGCCGAGGCTTTGGAAATTGTTCCCGGCCTCGTGGTCACGCAGCACTCGGGCGACGGCAAGGCGAACCAGTATTTCCTCCGAGGCTTCCAGTTGGATCACGGCACGGATCTGGCGCTTTATCTCGACAGCATGCCGCTCAACATGCGCACGCATGGCCATGGCCAAGGATACGCCGACGCCAACTTCCTGATTCCTGAACTGCTGTCCTATGTGCTGGCCCGCAAGGGGCCTTATGACGCGCAGGACGGCGACTTCTCCTCCGCCGGCTCAATCTATCTGCAATACAAGGACAAGATCGACAAAGGCTTCTACCAGGTCACCGGCGGCAGCTTCGGTTATGGCCGCGCGCTGGCGGTTGCGCCCTATAAGGACTTCGCCGGCGGCTCCGCCTATGGCGCGGTCGAGGCGCAATATTACAACGGCCCCTGGGAACGCGGCGACAATCTGCGCCGCATCAACAGCGTGCTGCGCTGGTCGCGCGGCACGGAAGCCGATGGCGCCGCCGTCACTTTCATGGGCTACGCCAATCGCTGGTATTCGACCGACCAGATTCCCGAGCGCGCCGTCTATGGCGGGATCATGTCGCTGTGGGGCACGCTCAATCCGACCGACGGCGGCGACACCACGCGCTTCTCGCTCTCCGGCCGCTGGAGCCAGACCGAGGGCAATCATTCCAGTCGCGTCGAGGCCTATGTCGTCCGCTCGACGCTCGATCTCTACAACGACTTCACTTATTTTCTCGCGAACCAGAATCTCGGCGACCAGTTCCGCCAGTTCGACCGGCGGTGGATGGCGGGCGCCAACGCCCAGCACAGCATCAAATGGGACAGTTTCGGCCTGCCGGTCGAGACGCGCATCGGCCTTCAGGGCCGCTATGACGACATCCGCGTCGGCCTGCAGGACAGTTTCCGCCGCACGCCCGTCGACACCGTCCGCAACGACGCCGTGGGCGAGGGCAGCATCAGCGTCTGGACAGATACGTCGGTGCGCTGGACGCCTTGGCTGAAGACGGTCGCGGGCGGCCGCTTCGACTATTACAACGCCAATGTGAACTCCCTCCAGTCGCTCTGGGGGTCGCCGGTCGCCACGGACAGCAACGGCCTGCCGGCTTTTCTGTGGACGGGGCCCTTCAACAGCGGCTCGAAGGACGCCGCTTTGTTCAGCCCCAAGGCGTCGATCATTCTCGGGCCCTGGGCGAAGACGGAGCTCTTCTTCAATTATGGCGAGGGCTTCCACTCGACCGACGCGCGCGGAACGGTGCAGCGCTATTCGACGTCCGAATGGTCCGACCAGGATACGTTCCTTGCGGTGGCGCCCATTCCGCTGCTCGTGAAGTCGCGCGGGGCCGAGATCGGGGCGCGCACGAAGTTCCTCGAAGGGCTCGATTCCAGCGTCAGCTTCTTCTGGCTCAATCTCGACTCCGAAAACCAGTTCGAGGGCGACAGCGGCACGACGGCCTTCGGCCGTCCCAGCCGCCGCTACGGCGTCGAGATCGCCAACCACTACAACCCGACTTCATGGGTTCGCTTCGATGGCGACGTGGCGCTGGTCCATGCGCGCTATCGCGGCTTCGACACCGGACAGGCGATCGCCTATGCTGATCTGCTCAATCCAGATTCCTTCCCATATCTGACCTTCATCGGCAATGCGCCCGGCAACTATCTGCAAAATTCCGTCGCCATAACCGCGATGGCCGGATTGGAGCTGGGCGAAGCGACGGGCTGGTTCGGTGGCCTGAAATATCGCTATGTTGGCACGCGTCCCCTGACGGAGGACGGCTATTTCCAGTCGCCCGCGACCGGCACGGTGAACGCCCGGCTGGGCTACCGCTGGGCGGACGGCTGGAAGCTCCAGCTCGACGGCCTCAATATCTTCAACTCGCGTTCGGATCAGATTACTTACGGTTACGGTTCATTGCTGCCGACTGACGCGCTTTACGGCCAATGCGTCGCGGGCGTCGCGCCGGCGAATGTCTGCGGCGTCGGCGTCATGGACCGCCACTTCAAGCCGGTCGAGCCGCCGGCCGTGCGCGTGACCTTCTCCGGCCCGCTCAACTTCGACAATTCGATCGCGAGGCTGCCGGATGTGGCGGAGCCGTTCCGGGCTTTTTCGAATTAAGCGATTGCATCTGGATTTCAGGAATTGACTTTCTGAAATCCAGATGCACATAACGCTCCTGTGAACCTCGGGAGCGAAAATTGGCGACGGCTGTCTCCAAAATCATCGACCATCTGCGCGACGACGGCGGCCTGCAGGGCAAGGACATCGCCAATATCGTCTCCGTGTCGCCGGCGACCGTCTCGCGCTGGTCGAGCGGCAAGGCGACTCCCGATCTGCGCACTCAGACCGTGATCGCCG
>Ga0123398_1047413_pt1 | contig 21422 bp, 21 predicted proteins | sample T5LHNO3metaT_FD_89926 | JGI IMG/M metagenome (GOLD analysis project Ga0123398, IMG submission 89926) | Methane-oxidizing artificial microbial communities from Washington, USA to study methane cycling - T5-LHNO3 metaT (Metagenome... | ecosystem: Engineered > Modeled > Simulated communities...
ACAGAACGAATTGGTCTAAGTTGAAATTCGCCATTACAATTTGGGCAACGCCCTCCCAGTTTGGTATCTGCACATTCTCGACAAAAAGTGCATTCAAAGCTACATATCATAGCTTCCGATGAATCAGCAGGAAGATCTCTATCGCAACATTCGCAATTGGGTCGGAGTTCTAGCATAACATACTCCTAAAATAGTAATTTCCACATAATTATACCCATTCTAAAAATCGATAACTTCCACTTCCGCCATTAAAAATAACGGCGCTCCGCCACTCGATATTTCAATAGCATGAGCCGCAGTTTCTTGGCCTCCAGGTGAGCCTAAACATACTATTAAATCAGCAGTTGAATTGAAATAAATCTCTGCTACACGATGATACATTGCTGGCGCGTTATTAACATTAGAGGTTATTAGTGAAGTAACAACTTTCGTTTTTCCGACTAATTTTTCAATTGCCATTGGTATATGCTCTTCAGCATAACGACGCTCGAAATCTTCTAAATTACTAGGAACTGGATATATCACAATTAATTTTGACTGTTTCATAAATTTTCCAAAAGAGTTAAAAGTCAATTTATATTAGAATCCAATCTCGCCATTTGTAAAATAATTTTTTCCTATAAAAAAATAGGTTTTATCAATACAAGTCAAAAAGTTAGCGAATAATTATAAACTTAAGACGCATCTAAAAAACAGCCGTTTTGAACGATATTAATTTAGAATTCCGTAAAATAATTTCAATATTCGACCATTTTTCCATCAAAACGGCCTGTTTTTTCCCAAAATAAGCCTCTTTCTGAGCCTATTTTTGAATTTCTGATGCAATAATACGCCGACGTTCATAGCCATCACCCCGGATGACATTGGCAATTAGCTGTCAGAAAGGTCAAACAGGCGGCGTTTTTGGCTACGCCCCGACAGCTGATGGCTTGGAAAATTTCTTCGGTCAAACTGCGCTGCTCCAGTAAATGCCTAAACTGCAAAATCGGGCTTTCATACGGCACAGCGTCCAGTCGAATACCGCAAAAGCGCTGCAACGATTCAATCAATCTCGTACAACGCGTCTTCCATGCCAGGGTCGGGGTAGTTGTAAACAATCCGTGCCAAGCGAACATGTCGCATGGCATTCAAAACGGCCTACGCCCCACCCCTTGCCCAATGCCGTTAAGTTAAGCCTCACCGGTACTGCCGCCTGGGCTTGGGACTGATCCGGTTTTTGAGCCTAGACGCTTTTCGATCGGGGCGTTTGCGTTCGAGAGTTCTGGCGTAGAGAGCTATCAGTTCCAACACTTGATCGTGGGGCACACGCTGGATAAGCCAACTGAATAGCTTGGTTTTCAGGGAGTTGAGGATGTAGGTGACGTTGGGATAATAACGCGCCGCTTTATTGTCCGGTAGCGTGTCGTAAGCCTCGCGTGCGAGGGCTTCCGCCAGATTAGCGGTGAAGATTTTGGCATGCACATCCTGGCGTATCGATTCGGGTAATTCGCCGGTGAATTGTTCCAGGTAGAGTCTGTGTTTGAGGACTTTGAAGGCTTCTTCGATGTTCCAACGCGCGTGGTACAACTCGGCGAATGCCTGGCTTGGATAAGCGTTGGCATCGATGAGCGATGTCGCCAGGACTTCGATGTGGCCGGTGGACAAGACCACTTTGATCAGGCGAAAAGTCAAGGTTTTGGCCGTCAAAGTCATTCCGACAGCCTGTGCTTGACGGCGGGCGCTGGCCGATACCGGCTGCGTGATCACGGTTTCGGAGAGGTTTGAACGTAAAAAGTTTTCCACCGCGGGCCATTGATTGCCGTCTATACGAGCGAGAAACGGTAATTGGCGTTGTTGCATCAGGGTAAACAGCCATACCGCCGGAAAACCGCGATCCATGACCAATAGATCGTCGCTGGCCAGATGAGGCAGCAGTTGCACCAGTAGCGCCCGCTCGGCGTCGTCGAAACGGCCTAGAACGGTTTTGATCATTAGCTTTGAGGTGGTGGCAAACAACCCCAAGGCGCGCGCCAACACATAAGGCGCGCGCCAACACATAAGGCTGGCCGCCGCTGTCGGTTTGGACGCCGAATTCGGCCTGATTCTCCTGCCAGGGCGGCAAGCGTAAGGTCGTTGAATCGGTGGCGACTAACCGCAGGCCTTGCCAGCGCGGTTCGGGTAGCAGATCACTGAGTAAGCCGATCAAACTGTCGTTCAGCGCTTCGAAGGCTGTGGCCTTGAGTTTTTGTCGAGCTTGCGAGACAGCGCTTTTACTCACGGCGCGCACTGAATGGCCATCCACTGTGGCGAACAAATCGTCCAGCAGGGTTTGCAAGCTGCCTTTGAAGGCGCAGAGCAGGAACGAAACCAACACAGGAAAGGTAAGAACGCGCTGCCGGGTAAAGGCTTTGTCGTGAGTCCGATGCGCGATGATGAAGTCGGGCGAGTGGAGAAGCTTTGAAAGATGGGTAAGAATACTGGCATGGATACTGCTAAGTCGGCTTCATTGATTTGTCCTTATTTTTCAGTGTGTTATGCGGATCATTGTAACACGAATTGCTTAACTTAACGGCATTGACCCCTTGCCTGATACATATAGTTGCTTAATCACCGCCATCATCACCTGTCACGGCAATAAGTGTCCTTGTTGATTGAGAAACTTTTCTCGCCGCATGACTTTGCCTTTGTTGTCGTATTCGGCATCAGTGAAACTGAGCTGCTCGTATTGTTCCATGCGCGTCATCTCCAAAACGGGGACTGACTCTCTAAATTATATCGCTGATTAATTCAGTTTTTTAAGACCGTTTTATATGCAAGGAATTGATTTTGTTATAAAACAATGACAATGTTACGAATTAATCAGAAGTTTTCTAATCAAACTGACTCATATCGTTAGTGACTTCACGATATAAACTTACTATATATTATGAATCCATTGCCAATATCTATATTGACTTCACTTTTTGAATGTAGTATGCTTTTGTGATTGATAAATTTGATCAAGTAGTCAATTAAGGAGAATTTATGAATGAAAAAAATAACGCATTATGTGAAAAACACCGTGATATGTGTTCTATTTCTCGATCGATTGACAAAATTGGAGATTCTTGGAGCCTTTTGATACTTCGTGACTTGAGTAATGGCCTATCAAAATATGAAGAGCTTAAGAATAGCCTCGAAATTCCCCCTGCTACGCTGAGCAAACGCTTGTCTGCGTTGGTCGGAGAAGGACTGTTGACAAAAGAAATCTACCAAGATAATCCGCCTCGCGCAAAATATGTACTTACAGATATTGGTAAGGATTTCTTGCCAGTATTGGCTATCATCATGATGTGGGGCAACAAGCATGCTTCGCCAAATGGTATTGATACGCAGCTGGTTGATAGTAAGACGCACAAAAAAGTCGTTCCCATTATCGTGGATCGAGAAACTGGTAAAGAGATCGACTTCACTAAAATCATCTATGCAGGCGGACCAGCTAATTCGCCAGGTAAAATCAAGCGTCTTAAAGAGCGCGGCATTCCACTGAATGCTGCAAAATAAAAATTAAGACAGAAGATAACCATAGTGTGACACCGAAACAAAAATTAGCCCAGGCCGCATAACCTCTACTTTTGAATTTGCTTAAAAATGGGAGATTACCGCAGGGACCCGGTCTTGGTGGAAAAGTGGCAGGCCGACGAATTTCCGGCATTGAAGGCTGAAACGAAACGCACGGGTGCGGTGATTTATTTTGCCGATGAAGCCGGCGTTCGTTCTGACTTTCATGCCGGTACGACCTGGGCGCCGGTGGATCGGACGCCGACCGTGAAGATGACCGGGCGTCGATATGGATTGAATCTGATCTCGGCGGTCAGCGCGCGAGGCGATTTTCGCTTCATGGTGCAAGAATGCAACGTCACCGCCGAGGTGTTTATCGAATTTCTGAAACGTCTACTACGCGGTGCCGAACAACCGATCATCTTGGTCGTCGACGGCCATCCGATTCACAAGGCTAAGAGCGTTAAAACATTTGTGGAGCAACAGCAAGGCCGGTTGCAGTTGGTTTTTCTGCCACCCTACGCGCCACAACTCAATCCGGACGAACAGGTCTGGGGCCATATCAAACCGCGCATCGCCAAGCAGATGCCGGAAAATAAAATCTAATTAAAGAAACTCGTTCAATCCGCCATGCATCGATTACAGAAACTCCCCCAAGTCGTGAAATCTTTCTTTAAACACCCTGAGTGTCAATATGCTGGCATGTGACAATACTTTCTTCAGGAGCAGTAACAATTTTCCGCATAATTTTTCTCAATCAACTCTTTAGCAGTTGATAGTGCAAATAATACAGGATCGCAACTATTTTTCATTTGGGCTTGAATTATAGCGCCAATCAGTAACTGCGTGAATTGTTCAGCCATTTTTGTTGAAACATCTTTAGAGAAATCATAATTAAGCTGCTCATAAAATAATTTTATGAGTGTACTGTTAAACTTTAGGGATTGATCTTTAATAAATTCAAGGTCCATTGATGTTTCAATAAAGACATTAATAAAAGCTGATCCACGATAGCCTTCCATGGAAGATAGTTCGGCAAAATAACTAAATATTGCAAGCGCTTTTTCAGTGCATATATTTTTTTTCTGCAATTCGGCACGTAATCTATACTCTAACACTTTACAATCTTTTTCTAAGTATTCTTTTATTAAGTCATTTTTTGATGGGAAATATTTATAAAAACTCATTTTGGCAACTTCTGAGCTTTTAACTATAGCATCTACACCTGTAGATTTGATTCCTTTTTTATAAAAAAGATCAGACGCTACATTTAAGATATGGTTTTTTAGTGCATTATTTTCATTCATAATAATTAAAGCTGTGCATATTAAAATTATTTAATTGTTTTATCTTGTCTTATTTCTGGCGAGTGTCGGCTTCCGGCGGGAAAGATTGCTAGCCATTCCTGACTAGCAATCGCGCCTACACCGCCACGTGATTACCTGAAACGCCCCAGATTGTCCGCGTCACATCGGCTTTGACCCAGCAAGGGGATCAAAGCTTTGGCTCTCCCATAACGACGCCACGCCATTTCGCGATACTTTGCAGTTTCCTAGTCGAAAAACCTACCGGCTCTGCAGCTTTCAGAGACCGCTCAATCTTAATTCGATAACGCAGCGTTTGCAGTTGTTCACAACTTTAGAGATCGTTAAAAGCCCAATTGCAACATTTTTTCTAAAAGAGTGTTGCGAAGAAATGCATGATTCAATTTCAACAAGGTTCTGTTTCATAAATTGGTACGCTTTAGAAGTTAGCTAATAGAAGTACTATTTCATATGCTACGACATTCTATTATTGAATTTCATCGCTTATCTCTTAATCAACTTATAACAGCATTGAGTTTCGCAACTTCAAATATTGGCTGTAGTCTCGAGTTTTCGTTTTCTTATAAATTTATGCAACAAAGTTGTATATAAAATTAATTCTAAATTTCAATAGGAATATTTAAAATAAAAACAATATTATATTAACTGTAAATTTTAGTATCTTTGAAAAGAGCACTGTCTAGTTTTTTAATTTCAATTAACGCCATTAATTAATAGCGCATAACCTATGCCTAAAAATCCAATTGTTGTTATCAGGAATGAAGATATAGTATATAAACGCCAATGTTTCTTTTTCCAAAAATCAGGATCAAAAGCTGCTATAGTAAAAACCGTCGGATTAGCAAAACCTCCAATTGCTACGCACCAGCAAGCAAACGCCGGCAAATCAATCCCGATACCGTAAAATCCCAAATTAAATAATGCCATCAAAGCATAATCTATATGTGCTCGGATCATTGTCTTGTAATCAACTAAAAACTTCCCATCTATACCTTCAATTGGAAACCAACGAGCAAATGTCATTATCCAAGCGGATACGATCAAAGCGGTTATGCAAAAAGCCGCTCCCAACAGCAAAATATTCATGAATTACCTCTTAATCAAATCAATAAAATCGCAGACGCGTGGAAAACGTATCTGCCAGAAATTACATTCTATACCAATCGGTACAGTTTATGTAGAGAACAACCGCTGTTTTGATCAAAAATCGAGCGTATATTGAAGTTTTTGACCCACTTTGACAGTAACTGCCGCTCAAAATGGGCGTTTTTCAGAGGTTCCTTAGGTAATTCAAATGAAGCGGCTGTTTTTTTCATTAGAAATAGAAATAATCACCTGGAATCGGGTAATAAAAACAATTATTTTTACTACCCGATTTTAGTACCATTTTCTGCAATCAACTTCATTGAAATCAGTTTTTATTGCAGGTCAAACTTCAACTGATGCCTTTTGATTGCCTTTAGAGAAATCATAAACGCTAAAATCGGTATACCCATTGGCATCGAATGCATAGAATGTATTCCGATCATAATGCGTCAATGGAAAGTCGTGGAAAATTCGGTTGGGAAGATCAGGATTGGAAGTAAAATGTCTGCCGAAAGCAATCAAGTCAGCAATCTCGTTGTCGATTGCATTTTCTGCGGTTGCAGGTGTAAAACCACCGGCAGAAATGATAATACCTTCATAGATACCACGTAATTCTTTTGTCGCAATGGCATCTTGGTTTTCGGCTATTGTATCCGCCCCGCTAATGCGAGGTTCAATAATATGAAGATACGCCAAGGCATAATTATTCATCCGACTAGCTAGATAACGAAACAAGGCGCGCGGATCGCTGTCTCCCATACCATTAAAGGTACTACTTGGTGAAATACGCACACCAACACGATTTTGCCCCCAAACACTGATGGTTGATTCAAGTATTTCTGTAAGTAAACGTACGCGATTTTCAATAGATCCGCCATACTCATCAATCCGGTTGTTGCTTTTATTTTGTAAGAACTGTTCGATGATATGACCTTGACCTGCTTGTATCTCTATACCATCAAAACCTGCATTTTTCGCATTTTCTGCAGCGTATCTGAATTGCTCAATAACATTTGGAATTTCATTGGTTTGTAATGCTCGATGTTCTGAAGGAAGCTCAAAGCCGTTCGGAGTCGAAACCACGATATTTTTATTCTGTAAAAATTCTTGATTAACAGAGGCGGTTATAGGGAGTTTTCCTTCGGTCAAAAGTGCATTTGTAGCACGACCTGCATGAGATAATTGCACAAATATCACGCCTTTTTTTTCATGAACCAAGTCAGTGATTCGTTTCCACCCTAGTACTTGTTCATCCGTATATAAACCTGGAGCTGTGTGATACGCACGTGCCTCAGCAGATACGGCCGTGGCTTCTGCGATAATCAAGCCACCTTCGGTAGCACGCTGACTATAGTGTTCTAACATCATATTGCTCGGTATAGCGTTAGGCCAATTTGCACGTAATCGGCTAATTGGTGGCATAACAATACGGTGATTAAGAGTGATATCGCCAACTTTTAGTGGGCTAAATAGTTTTTTCGAAGATTGAATGCTCATAATAATTACTCTGTTTTTTGATTTTGAGATAGTCTGTCTAACTTCAAATAAAAGCACTAATAACTAAAGTTAGTTATATTTTTATTCATTTGTTTTTTAAAGTTATTCACATAGAATCCGTCTCAGAATCACATTTTTCAATAATTGTAAATAGTATTAAATCGAATACTGAATATTTTCATTTATCGGCTTGCACCATATTTTATGGTTGCCCCCATAAACCGGTAGAAAGCTTTATTTTTTTGGCAATAATTTCGTGACCGTAATTCATCGATGTGGATGAAGTTTTACCGACTGCTTGATTGATATTTCCCTCTTCCAGCAGATCGAGGCCCGCTTGGTAAGCACTCCAAATAGCACGGGCATAAAGCCGTGAGCCTAGGCTCAATCGTTTCACTCCTATTTTTTGTAACTCCGCCCATGGCACGATACCTTGCATTGTTCCGATCAGCAGATTGACGGGTTTGGGGGCCACTGCTTTCACGATCGCGCGCACGGCGTCAATATCGGAAGGATACGGTGCAAAAAGCACATCCGCTCCGACTTCGGCAAAGGCAGTCAGTCGTCGAATTGTGTCATCCAAATCTGGCCGCCCCTGAATATAATTGTCAGTACGACCAGTAAGCACAATGCGACCTTTGGCGACTTTGGCAGCAGCTTTGATGCGAGCTACTGCTTTATCGAAATCGTGAATCGGATTTTCCGGATTAGCAGTAGTGTCCTCGATGCCTACCCCAGCGAGACCCGCAGCGATTGCAGCTTTCACGGTAGCTGCAACATCTTCAGGTTCTGGCCCAAATCCATCTTCCAAATCGCCATTTACCGGTAAACCGGTGACATCCACTATGAGGCGTGCGTGCGCAAGGTGTTCTTCCCGACTGACTGCATGCCTTCCATCTATTCGTCCGAGCGTAGTTGCCAAAGCAGCAGAGGATGTTGCAAGCGCTTCAAATCCCGCATCCATCATTATCAGAGCCGATCCTCCATCCCATACGTTTGGCATAATGAAGCCTTCTGGTCGTTCGTGAAGGGCTTTGAATTGTTCATAGTGTTCTTGTTGTATGACGTTCATATTCATCTTGTTCTCCTATTTTTTAAATAACAGATCTGCATAACGTTTACCGCTGATTGATCTAATAACAGTCGTGCTTGCTCTTACCCAAATAGGGTCTGAGAAGCCTTAACGGTCATAGATTTTCACGGGTTGTTTCCCTTTGTTTTTTTTCGAATTGATGAAACTATGAATCCCACCCACCGCCTAACGCGCGAAATACGCCTACGGCAGCGCGCGCTATATCCACTTGCTTTGCGCTGAGTTGATCACGAGCTACTAGTAGCAGGCGATCCGCGTCCAATACATCGGTCAACGTAATAGAACCCGCTTTATAGGATTGCTCGGAGAGGTCGCGGGCTTTCATCAACGCTTGTACTTCGCCCTCTTGTTCATCAATATGAATTCGTGTTTGAGCAAAGACGACTAGCGAATTTTCTACGTCTTCAGCGGCGCGCAAAATAGCTTGTCGGTACACTGTCAACGCCTCGGCATTAGCCCCTTTTGCCCGCATCACTTCGGCATCAATTTTGCCAAAGTCGAAAAGACGCCATCGTAGTGTTCCTCTGGCAATAGCCTGAAATGCACCACCTGTAAATAAATTAGCACTCGAAATACTATCGAAGCCTAGTAGGCCAGACAGCGAGATTTTGGGATAATATTCTGAAATAGCTTGACCGATTCTTTCATTTGAAGCGGCAAGATGTCGTTCAGCCGCAATAACGTCTGGACGACGACGCAAAACATCAACAGGACGTTGATCGCCAGGAATAGTCGGAAGAAACACTATTTCAGTAACAGGATGCAACTCTCTCATATATGTGCCAGGCTGAACACCCATCAAAACATCTAATCTGTTCATCTGTTGCTCAAGGCCAATTCGAAGCAACGGAACAGATGCGCGAGCCTGTTTTAAAAGAGCCTCGGCCTGCGCAACTTCTCGCCCGGTAGCGCTCCCCGCAGTATGGCGATCATGTACCAAGCTTAAAAGATGCTCATCATCTTTAATTTGCTGCTCTGCGATATTGAGACGTACTTGATATCCTCTTATTTGGAAATAAGCATCCGCCGCATCTGCCACGACAAGGATTCGTGCTCCAGCTTGATCTGCCTCTGAAGCTTGGAATTCCGCTTTTGATGCCGCTTCACCGCGCTGCAAGCCACCAAAAAAATCTATTTCCCAGCTTGCTGCAGGTCCAATCGTAAAATTGGTAAAATCGCGGCTAAAGTTAGGTGAATTTCTAGCAATTGAGCCAAACAGCCCCTCTTTGCTCAGAGTCTGGCGGGTAACGGAGCCATTAAACTCAATGGTTGGCAGAAGCTTTGCGCTACTTCCATCTGAGATAGCTCGCGCCTGAATTACCCTTGCTTTCGTTACATCAAGAAAAAGATTCTGATCCAACACTCGTTGCACTACTTTAAGCAACTCTGAATCATTAAATCCCATCCACCATCGATCTAAACTAGGTGAGACAGCCATTTCCTTGTCGACAACTTCGACTTTATTGTGAAATGGCACTAATTCGATATTAGGAGCCACATAATCCGGACCTACTGCGCAACCAGAGAAAGTTGTGCTGAAAAATAAACCAGCAAGTAAAGCTACAAATATTTTGAGCATACTAGTCATGACTAATTTCCTTTTTGCTAAATTTTTGTACAAAGGCGTAAAGCGCTGGTGTGAATAAGAGTCCAAACGCTGTTACTCCGAGCATTCCAAAGAACACTGTGGTTCCAAGGGATTGGCGCATTTCAGCACCCGCACCTTTGGCTACTACAAGAGGGAATACGCCAAGGATGAAGGCAAATGAGGTCATCAAGATCGGACGCAGACGTTCTTTTGCCGAAAGCGTTGCCGCATCTTCCGGCGTCCGCCCTTCATGATCTTCATGGTGCTTGGCGAATTCCACTATCAAGATCGCGTTTTTCGCAGCCAACCCGACCAGTACGATGAAGCCTATTTGCGCAAGAATGTCGATCGGCATACTCCGCATGTCCAGCCCGATAATAGCTGCTAGCAAGCACATAGGTACGATCAGCACGACTGCCAACGGTGTACGCCAGCTTTCATACTGCGCAGCCAGAACAAGGAACACGAACAAGGCAGAAGCCGCAAAGATCGCCAGTGTAGGCACGCCATGCTGCGCTTGTTGATGTGAAAGCTCTGTCCATTCAAACGACATACCTTGCGGAAGCGTTTGTTTAGCCAGTTCTTCCATCCGCTCCATAGCCGTACCAGAAGCGATTCCTGGCGCAGCAGCGCCCATGATTTCCGCGGCTGGGAACATGTTGTAACGCGGGATGCGATAAGGCATGGATTGCTCTTTGAAATCGGTCACAGCGCTCAGCGGCACCATTTCACCGGCAGCATTTCTCACTTTGTATTTGCCAATATCTCCTGGAGTTTTACGGAATTCAGCATCCCCTTGGGCGAATACGGGATAAGTGCGACCCAAATAATTGAAATCATTCACATATTGCGAACCAAGATATAACTGAATAGTCGAGAACACATCCGTTGGCGTGAGCCCGACTTTTTCAGCCTTTAAGCGATCGATGTCGGCATAAAGCGACGGCGCACCAGCATTAAATAGCGTGAACACTCCAGCAAAGGTTTTATCTTTATTCGCGGCAGCAACGAGATCGTTGGTCGCTTTTGCGAGAGCTTGTGGCCCAAGACCTTCACGATCTTGGATCATCATTTTAAAACCACCAGCCGCCCCCAACCCCTGTACCGCAGGAGGATTGATTACGATCAGATAGGCTTTCTTATAATCCGCGAATTTTTCGCGCATTTTCACCAGCATTTCCGCAGCAGTGGTACCGGGTATATACTCACCGTAAAGTGAGGGAAGTGACGTGAAGATCGTCCCAACATTAGAGGCAATTGTATTTGTCGTCACATCGAATCCAGCTGTGGGCGATGTATGTTTTATGCCAGGTATGCTCAATGCCATATCATTGACTTCACGTACTACTTCGTCCGTGCGGGACAGGCTGGAACCGGGCGGTAACATAACGATGATCGCCTCATACCCAATGTCCTGATCCGGAATAAAGCCGGTTGGCATACGCGACATTTGGAAGCCTGTTACGCTGATTAACCCGACATAAACTATAAGAATACTCGCAGTAACACGCACAAAACGGCTGGTCATATTGCCATAACTGATCGAGAGCCATGCGAATCCACGATTGAAGCGGTCGAAGAGAGGGTTCTTAAAGCGTGCTACACCGCGTGGCTTCTCATATAACTCGCCAGTCTTATGCGGTATTAGCAGTATCGCGCAAAGCGCTGGGCTCAGCGTGAGAGATACAAAACTCGAGATTATTGTGGAAGCAGAAATTGTGATCGCAAACTGTTTAAAGAAAAGCCCCGGAATTCCGAAGACGAAGGCCAAAGGTACGAAAACTGCGCAGAGTGTAAGAGTAATAGCAATTAATGCACCAGACACCTCGTTCATCGTGCGATGCGCGGCTTCTTTAGGTAGCATACCCGTTGCCATATTGCGTTCGACGTTTTCCACCACCACAATAGCGTCATCAACCACAATACCTACTGCTAGCACGAGGCCGAAAAGCGAGAGATTATTGATAGAGATTCCAAACATCGAGAGGATAGTGAAGGCACCGACCAGAGAAACGGGAATAGCTACCACGGGAATCAGAGTAGCCCGCCAGTTTTGAAGAAAGAGATACACCACGCCGACTACAAGAATAATGGCGATAAAGATGGTTTCGATTACTTCATGAATCGACTGGCTTACGAAGGTGGTAGGATCGTAAATGTTGATATAATCAACACCGGTAGGGAAGGATTTTTTAAGCTCGGCCATCTTATCCCAAATGGCGTGCTCTACCTCTACTACGTTAGCGTCAGGTGTCGGGATAACCCACCAAGGTGCGGAAATATGCTTATCAGCATAAGCGATTGAACCGTAATCTACAGAACCAATTTCAGCTCGGCCAATATCACGGATGCGAGTGATGCGACCTTGATTATCCGATTTGACGATAATGTCGGCAAACTGATCAGGAGAAGTTAACCGTCCGAGAGCTTCTACGTTGATCTGGAAAGCTGCATCGGTCGCCACTGGCGGGGCATTGAGATTACCAGTCGATACCTGTGCGTTTTGGGCGCGAAGGGCGCTCATAATCTCGCTGGCGCTGATGTTATAGGCTGCAGCTTTGTCTGGATCAATCCAGATACGCATCGCATACTGACGTTCTCCCAAAGCCCAAAAATCAGCTACACCGGGAATACGCGCGATCTCATCACGAACATGAAGCATGTAATTTGACAGATATTCGGCGCTACGCGACCCATCCGGTGAATAAACATGTACGCCTAGCAATAGCGATTGGATAGTCTTTTTCACCTGCACGCCTTGCAGCTGCACTTCTTGCGGCAAGCGTGTCAATACGTCCTGCACACGATTTCGCGTCAGCAACAGAGCGGTATTGGCGTCAGTGCCAACCTTAAAAATGACAGTAATCGCCAGCCTGCCATCACTGGTTGATTGGCTAGTGATATAGTCCATGCCCTCCACGCCATTGATCGCTTGCTCAAGCGGCGTCGCGACAGTGCGGGCAATGGTATCTGCAGATGCACCAGGAAATGTGGTCGTAATTTGAATTGTGGTGGGAACAATACTCGGATACTGTGCGATCGGTAATTTAACCATCGCTGCCAACCCGAAAACGATGATGAAGATATTGATGACTATCGCAAAACGCGGGCGATCTATGAAGAAATGTGTCAGTTTCATGTTGATTACTCTTTATTTTTTTGATTTACGGATTCGGTTTTCGCGTTCATTGGCTTCACTTTCGCGCCGGGAGCAGCCGAAGCCATACCTTCGACAATCACCAAGTCACTAGCGCCGATACCAGATTTGATGACGCGCATTCCATCATGTAAGTCACCTACTTCAACTCGCTTAGGCTTCACCGTTCCATCGTGATCGACGGTCAGTACGATATGGTTGGATTGATCAGGTGTAACCGCCGCATCCGGCACCAACAAGGTTGATTCAGCTGAAGTCAGAGCTAAGCGGACACGAGCGAAGCCGCCTGGAGTGAGTAACAGATCTTTGTTGGGAATTGTGGCTCGAGCACGGATGGTGCCGCTGGAACGGTCGATGGCGTTATCTACGAAATCCAGTGTTCCTGTGCGATTCAGTTTTGCGTCACCGAGATCCACATAAACTTTGCTAGCCAACTCGCCTTTCTCGGTCATGCGCTGACGTTGGAAGGTTTGGTAATCGGCTTCGCTCATATCGAAATTTAGGTAAATCGGGTCGAGAGATACGATGGTGGTCAGTAAGGTAGTTGGCCCGGTACCTGCGCGATTACCTGCAATCAGGTTGCCGACCGATACTTGGTGCGTGCCTATTTTTCCGCTGAAGGGAGCTATGATGCTCGCGTGATCAAGATCGAACTTTGCATCGCGTACCAGCGCCTTCGCTACGTTCACTAAAGCAGAAGCGGCTTGTTGATCGGCCAAACGTTGCTCTACGTTTTGTGTAGTACCGGCATCCGTTTCTTTCAGAACTTTTGCCCGTGTTAATTCTTGATTTGCCAACTGCAGCTTTGCCTGTGCATTTTCCAGTTGAGCCGTCGCTTGACTGTATCTGATTTCGTAAGGAGTCTGGTCAATGGTAAAAAGCGGATCGCCCTTTTTCACGAGATCACCGTCTTTAAAATGTATCTTTTCTAATGTACCGCCGACCTGGGGACGCAGTTCAACATGCTCAACGGCAGCAAACTGACCAAGGAACTTTAAGTGAGTTTCAAAATTTCCTTTCAAAGGAGAGCTAACGATCACGCTCGGTGGAGTCATAACTTGCTCTAAAGTTGTTTCGGTTGCAAAAAGTTCGTGCGCACAGTAGCCACCCATCATGACAACGCTAAAAATGATAAAACGATTAATTTTTTTTCCGCTTAAGGGCTTTTTTATTAACCGTGAATAGATCGGTGAGTTAGGCTGAGAAACGTACGGTTCGAAGTTTGAACGTTGAGAAGCTTCGTTATTCATAAAATGCCCTTTTGAATATTGTTTGTTTAATAGACTCTACGGAGGTAGTTATCGATGATGGCGTCATTGACTTGCTTTGCCTTCAGATCTGTAAATTTCGACACCGCAAGCCAGGTAAATTCACCTGGCTCGCCTACAAATGCTGCTTTAAAAACATCGCCAGATAAGCTAACGAACATATCTAACAATCCTGAAATAAAAAATTTTTCTCTTATAATTCATAATCTTTCCTTCTCATATCGCTTCATTTTTTGAAGCGACTGCAATTAGTGTAGATACTATTGTTTTTGCTGTCAATATATTTTTTGTATTGACTATGCATAATGTAGTTGATATAGTTTTATTGCCGATTAACGATACGAAGTCATTTATTGAGAGGGGCTTATGAAAGGCAAAGACAAAAAAACATGTGAAAAGCATCGAGACATGTGCTCAATTTCAAGAGCAATTGACAAAATAGGTGACTCCTGGAGCCTATTAATTTTGCGTGACCTAGGCCAAGGCCTAACACGCTATGAAGAATTTAGAGAAAATCTGGAAATTTCTCCCGCTACACTGAGCAAACGGCTTTCGATGCTGGTCGAAGAAGGGCTGGTGGTAAAAAAAATCTACCAAGACAATCCGTTGCGTGCGCAATATGTTCTGACCTCGATGGGTCAGGATTTCATGCCCGTCTTGGCGATGATTATGGTTTGGGGCAATGAATACGCATCACCTAATGGCACTGATGAGCAATTGGTTGAAAAGAAAACTCGCAAAGAGATTTCATCAAACGTTGTGAATGCAGAAAAACGATGTCCCGATCACGTTTGAAATACTTGTGCTCGCTGTTGGCCTGCCTCTCCCTGGAATTTCGTATGACAATTTCTAAATACATTAGATCTGATCTAACTACCGTGATTGCATCGGCTCAAAACCAAATTTTAATTAGCTATTGCCTCAATCAAATTTCTCACCTGCGAGTAATATGAAGCTATGAACGAGCTATATCCTTATAAGTACCCGTTTGATTGGATAGAAACATTGGAGTTCTTGAAAGCTCGGTCAATTAAAGGAGTGGAGTTGGTTACGGACGAATGTTATTTGCGCACTGTGCGAATCGGCAAGCATATTGGATGGATCAAGGTATCTCATGTGCCAGAGACGCATTCGCTAAAGATGGAATATTCGCCGTCTTTATTGCCGGCGCTGCCAGCATTGCAGGATCGTTTACACAAGCTGTTTGATCTTGCGGCAGATCCCGATCTAATCAATGCGCATCTCATAAAACATAAGTTGCTCAAAACCAGCATAGCAAAACATCCCGGCCTGCGCGTTCTTGGCGCATTTGACGAATTTGAAATGGCGATTCGTACCATACTTAGTCAGCAGATCACTGTGAAAGCCGCCACTGCCATTTTCTATCGATTTACGAATGCTTTTGGCAAAAATATTATCACGCCATTTCCCGAACTCTCTCGACTAACCGTACAGGCAGAAACGGTCGCCAGGGCAACGGTGGACGCTATTGCTGAGCTCGGTATTGTGAGTGCACGCGCCAAATGTATTATTGTGATGGCTCAAGCCTTTGTTTCGGAAGGATTCCTTCTTGAGCCGAGATTAAAGCCAGAAACAGCAATTGAAAAGCTGGTTAAGCTACCGGGGATCGGGCCGTGGACGGCTCACAATATCGCTATGCGAGGCCTAAACTGGTCGGATGCCTTTCCGAAGGAAGATATCGCCGTGCGCAATGTTTTGGGCGGCGTGACTGCTCAAGAGGCAGAAGAGTTATCACAGTTATGGCGGCCATATCGCAGCTATGCGGTGATACATCTTTGGAAAATGTCATCTGAAAATCACACTAACAAATTGAAATGCTAAAAGGGGGACACATGTACTATCAGATACTTTCACAATGTATTCATAGCCTTACACAAATAGAGGCATGGCTTGATAAAGCTGAGCAATATGCAACGGATAAGAAATTCGATGTGAATATACTCATGCACAGCCGCCTCGCGCCTGACATGAAAGATTTCATCTATCAGGTCACTAGCGCGTGCGATTATGTTAAAGCAGGTTCGGCTCGGCTAACTGGCCAAACGCCGCCGAAGCATGAGGACACTGAACAAACGATTGAAGAAGCTCGTGATCGTATCAAGAAAACCATCACCTTTGCAGAAAGCGTAAAAGAAGTGCAATTTGAGGGAGCTGGCGAACACATGATTACGGTTTCGTGGCAACCTGGCAAGCTTATTAGAGGAGAAGATTATCTTCTTCAAATTATCATTCCGAATTTCTTTTTTCATTTGACAACCGCCTACAATATTCTTCGCCACAATGGCGTTGAAATCGGCAAAATGGACTATTTGGGCAGTATGAATTTTGTTGAGATTACTCGTTAAGAAGTCGAGTACTCCGAGATGGAACAATAAAATTTGCTTTAACTAAGCTTTTGCTATTTCTCCGAATTATTGAGTTAGATTAAGTAGAGCTTGGTAAGCGTTCATTTAACGACGTCTGTTTTAGATAAATGAAAGAGTAGAAGATGGTGTCCACCTTCGACTAAGTGGACACCTACATGCTAGAGACAAAGAGTGCGTTATCCAGGCGGTTAGTCATCGGTCACCGCTGTGATGGCCGATGCCGCTATGATCCGATCGCTAAACGAGAGCTGGTTCAGAGTTGCTTGCAGCCGGGTGTGTCGATTGCACGCAAAGCGCTGGAGCATGGCATCAATGCTAACCTACTACGAAAGTGGATCAATCACTATCAGGCCGCTGCGCGTGACACCCAAGCCGATGAGTTAGTGCCGCCACTACCGGCTTTTGTGCCGGTGCTGACACCGGTTATTAAGTCTCAGACGTGCGAAGCGATGCTGTCCATTACCCTAGTGAACGGTGTGCAGATGACGCTCCAGGCCATTGACCTGGCTGAGCTATCACCGCTATTAAACACCTTGGCCCACTTGCCATGTTCCGCTTCGACCCGGGGTTAAAGGTTTATCTGCACCGTGAGCCGGTGGACGGCCGTAAAGCAATCAATGGTCTGGCGCTGCTGGTCGAACAGGGACTCAGCCTCAACCCGTTTGAGTCGGCGGTGTTTGTGTTTAGCAATCGCCGCCGTGATCGGATCAAGTTACTGGCCTGGGATCGCAACGGCTTCTGGTTAATGATTAAACGCCTGGAGGCTGACCGGTTCCGTTGGCCGAAGCAGGAGGCGCTGATGGTGCTGAGCGTGGAACAACTCCATTGGCTATTAGAGGGCATTGATCTGGCCGCCATGCGCCCACATCCCGCCCGAAGCTACAGCCAAATTAGCTGAGGTTTCGTCGTCAAAAACCTTGTAAAATAGGCACTTATGACGACGACTATCACGCTGACATCCGACGAATATGCGGCCTTATTGGCCGAGCGGCAGTCGTGGTTAGCTGACCAGCAGTTGGTGCATACGCTCACCCAACAACTACGTGTAGTCACCGTCGAGCGTGATCTGCTCAAGCAGCGGGTCGATGCCTTTTTACGGCAGCTGTTTGCTGCCAAATCTGAAGCCCGAGCTAATCCGGCTCAGCGCGACTTGTTCATCAACGAAGCCGAAGCGTTGGCGCCCGCCGGACAGCCGGTGGCTGAAGAAAGCATTCCAGACGCTGAAGTCCAGATCGCCCCCCATAGCCGCAAGAAACGCGGTCGCAAGCCACTGGATCCTTATCTGCCTCGCGAGATTGTCCGTCATGAATTGCCAGAGTCGGAACGGGTATGCGCGCATGATGGCAGCCCATTGGTGGAAATCGGTGCCGAAATCAGTGAACAGCTGGACATCATTCCGCAACAGGTTCGGGTGATTCAGCATCAACGCATTAAATATGCCTGCCCTTGCTGTGATGACAGCATCCGGGTCACCCCGGCGCCGGCACGGATTATTCCGAAAGGCTTGCTCACCGAGGCGGCACTGGCCTGGGTCATTACCGGTAAATATCAGGATGGCCTGCCGTTATACCGGCAAGCCGCGCTGTTGAGCCGTTTTGGCGGTGATTTATCCCGCAGTACGCTGGCTGCGAGTGTGGTGAGAGTGGGACATGCGTTGCAACCTTTGATTAATCTGTTGCGGGATCGACTACTGGAAGCGGATGTCATTCACGGTGATGAGACCGTGGTGCAAGTGCTCAAAGAACCGGGGCGCGCAGCACAGACCAAGAGCTATTTGTGGGTGCAGATGACCGATTCTGGGCCTCCGATCCGCTTGTTCAACTATACCCCGGGGCGTGGTCGTAGCCAGGGGCAACCCTTATACGAAGGCATCAAACCCGGCAGCGTTCTGATGAGCGATGGTTATGAGGTCTATAACGGTTTGGCTGCCGGTTACGGCCTGATTCACTTAGGGTGTTGGGCGCATGCCCGACGCTATTTCGTCGAAGCCGAAGCCGCGCAGCCCAAACCAGCCCGAGTGTCTGAGCCATTAGCGACACGCTTTATCACCGCGATTGGCCAGTTGTACGCCATTGAATCACGGACCAAAGACGCCAGTCCCGAACAACGTCTGCAATTCAGGCAAACGCACAGTCGCGAGATCCTGGCCAATATCGAAACACTGCTGCTACAACACCTGCATGGCGTGATGCCTAACAGTTTACTGGGCAAAGCACTGCATTACCTGTCAGCCCAATGGCCAAAACTGATCCGTTTTGTCGAGAACAGCCACTGGCCGATTGATAATAACGCCTGCGAAAATGCGATTCGCCCCTTTGTGATTGGTCGCCGCAACTGGTTGTTCAGCGACACGGTTGGTGGCGCACAAGCTAGTGCCAATCTTTATTCGCTCATCGAAACCTGCAAAGCCAATGGCATTGACCCTTATGGTTATTTGATTGCCGTGTTCCGGCAACTGCCTTTGGCAAAAACGGCAGAAGATTTTGAAGCCCTGTTACCTTGGCAACTCACACCCACCGTCATAAGTTAATGCACTCAATCAAGGGCGGTGTTTAATAAGCGCTTACAGAGCTTGTGTTAGGCAATCATAGCTCTCCTATATTAACTGGCTGCCATGCAGCAAGTCAGTAATCCCATAAAACAATGTGGTTTTTGTTACAGCACTAATCACCACGCACGATAACGAGAGTGCAACATGAGCAAACATATCCATCTAGTCAAAGTTGCTGTAGGGACAAATTCTTTTAACGATCTTAAAGAATGGCAAGTTCAACTTGCTTGTAAAAAAGCCGCCAAAGGAGAAAACGGCGCGCTTATACACATTACCCGTCACACACCTAAGCGTGCAGAGGAGTTGCTTGATAATGGTTCTATTTATTGGGTGATCAAAGGCCATATCAGGGCGCGTAACCGCATTCTTGAATTACGGCCGATGATGTATGACGGCATAAAGCATTGTGGGATTGTTTATGACCCACAGCTGATCCGTGTAGCTCCAGATCCGCGCCGCCCATTTCAAGGATGGCGTTATCTCGAAGCAAAGGACGCTCCATCAGATATTGATAACAATGTTTACGATATATTTGAAACCATGTTGATTGAGTTTACAGGGTCAGACTTAAAATGAGCTATGTTTTTACAGCATTTCAGTCTCCAGTAGGCGAATTAAAGTTGGTAGCCAGTGATCAGGGTTTGATGGCAATTTTGTGGGCGAATGACAATCCAAATCGCGTGCCACTTGGCTCGATGAAGCGAGATGATGCGAATCCGGTATTGATACAAACTCGCTTGCAACTGGAGCAATATTTTGCCGGAAAGCGGCAGCGATTCGTGTTGCCGCTTAATTTTGTCGGTACGGATTTTCAAAAACAAGTATGGCAATCACTACTTACAATCCCATTTGGCGAAACCCGTAGCTACGGGCAAATCGCTCAACAAATTGGCAAACCAAAGGCAGCGCGAGCGGTCGGAGCCGCTAACGGCCGCAATCCGATATCTATTGTTATACCGTGTCATCGAGTAATTGGCTCCAATGGTGAACTGACAGGGTTTGCCGGTGGGTTGAAAGCAAAGGCTTATCTGATCGAGATTGAAAATCCGGAAACATAGACCGTCTTCGGGCAGATAGTGAACCCAGATTGATTGATTTGATTTGATTTGATTTACCGGATTTTCGTCCGATAAGCCACTGTCTGTACCGTGGAACGCCTGATGCGAAGCCTAGGGCTGAAGGGCATTATGCGCGGCAAAACCGTAAAAAAACATGGATCATAGAGGCCGATGCAGCTTGCCTCTTGGATCACGCGAATCGGCAGTTCAGCGCCGGGCGGCCGAATGCCGTGTGGGTAGCGGACTACACCTATGTCAAAACCTGGCAAGGCTCTGAGGTCGAAGACTCCAGCACTGTCTATGCTGCGGTTCACCTTACATCTCGCTAAAAGACTCTTTGGTAAGAGATTTGAAAATATCGTATAGATACAATTCTTTCAGCTGAGCGCAAATTCGTCGTCAGCTGCAGAAGCCCTTCTCAAATTAGTCTTCACAATGATGACCATCCCAACCGGAGGTCATTATGGAACCCGTTGCCATTCCCCAATCGATAGACGATCCGATCCACATTCTGTTGTGGAGTGCAGACGAGATCGTACCCTTCATGGTCAGCATGCTCACCGGCATGTTGATCGATCAGTTCATTCCCGGTTTGGCGATTGGCTTCATCGCGGTCAAGTTTTACCGGCGTTTCCGCGATAACAGGCCTGACGGCTACACCTTGCACGCGCTGTATTGGCTGGGTTTATTGCCGAATCGCGCGCAGACCATCCCCAATCCCTACATCCGCCGGTTCCTGCCATGAGATGGTCGGATTTTTTGCAAACCTGGGACGGGCACGAGACCGAGAACCGGTTTAGCCGCGTCGTCATCATTGGATTGCTCGTCGTGTGCGTGATTACTTCGCTGGCCGCCTGGCGCACCGAGCGCAGCATCATTCTGGTGCCGCCGAG
>Ga0123398_1103727_pt1 | contig 21342 bp, 21 predicted proteins | sample T5LHNO3metaT_FD_89926 | JGI IMG/M metagenome (GOLD analysis project Ga0123398, IMG submission 89926) | Methane-oxidizing artificial microbial communities from Washington, USA to study methane cycling - T5-LHNO3 metaT (Metagenome... | ecosystem: Engineered > Modeled > Simulated communities...
CAGGCGGATTTGGGCATTGCTTTTGATGGTGATGGCGACCGTGTGATGATGGTGGATAACCTTGGTAATTTATTGGATGGTGACCAGCTTTTGTACATTATTGCGCTAGGTTTATATGCTAAAGGTAAATTGAAAGGCGGCGTGGCGGGCACGTTGATGACCAATTTAGCGCTTGAACATGCGCTGCAAAAACATCAAATACCATTTGCGCGTGCCAATGTGGGTGACCGCTATGTGCTGGAATTGCTGAATCAGAAGAACTGGAAATTAGGTGGCGAGAACTCTGGCCATATTTTAACGCTGGATAAGCATAGCAGTGGCGACGCAATCATCGCGGCTCTGCAAGTACTGCAAGCGCTGGCAGATAGCGGTAAAACGCTGGCAGAAATTGGCGCGAGTTTAAGTTTGTATCCACAAGTGTTAATCAATGTGACGACTAAAGATAAGTTGGATTTACAGCATACTGATATTCAGCGGTCAGTTAAAGCTGCTGAAACAAAACTGAATGGTTCAGGTCGTGTATTGCTACGTGCTTCTGGTACTGAACCGAAAATTCGCGTGATGGTGGAAGGCCAAGATGCTGCGTTGGTGCAAAAACTGGCTGAAGACATTGCGGCCGTTGTTAAAAAAGCTGCAGAATAAAAATGAATTTAAACGCAGTTGAGATTAAGGCGTTTGTGCCTGCAAAAGACTTTGCATTGTCCAAACAGTTTTATCAGGAAATTGGCTTTGTATTGGCATCAGAGGGCGGTGGTGTTGCCTATTTTCATCATCAACATGTAAGTTTTTTATTACAAGATTTTTATGTAAAAGAGTTTGCTGACAACTTGATGATGCATTTACTAGTGGAAGATGTGGATGCATGGTGGAGCAAAATACAAAGCGCTAATATTGCCAAAAAATACGGCGTCAATGTTGGCGCTATAGAACAACAGCCATGGGGCATGCGTGATTTTGTGATAGCTGATCCTAGTGGTGTGCTTTGGCGAATCGGGCAAAATACGGATTAAACCTACTATTTAATTTAAATAGTAGAAACAATATTATTGTTTATTGATATATATCAATAAGTTACGTCAAAAAAACTTCATTTAACTGACACTAATCATTCACATTATCCTGACACACTGCCAGCATCAACAAGTGTAAAGAGATAATGATGTCAAATAAAATGCGAATTTACCTTAGCCGCATGCATGCGTTAGATAGCGCAGTGTGCGTGACCGTGAGTCATACCAATCAATATCGACTGATTCGTGATTGGTTCAGGTTAATCAGTCGTCTGGGTGATGGCGTATTTTGGTATGGACTGATGCTGGCGATTATATTAACGCAACAGGCGAATGGTATTCAGCCCGTTTTGCATATGCTGGCTGCTGGTTTAACGGGCACGTTAATCTATAAATGGTTGAAAAAAGCAACGCATCGGCCACGTCCTTTTCAGGTGAGGCAAGATGTTTGGGTGGTGGGAAAGCCGCTGGATCGCTTTAGTTTCCCCTCGGGCCATACTTTGCATGCGGTAGCCTTTAGCGTGGTGGCAATGCATTATTACCCGCAATTGGCCATTATATTAATGCCGTTCACGCTTATGGTTGCAATGTCTCGCGTGATTTTAGGTTTGCATTATCCAAGTGATGTATTGGCTGGTGCAAGTATTGGTTACGTGATCGCGCAGCTATATTTAATGTTGATTTAATGCAGCAGTTTTGAAATTTAACCCAGATTGTTAGTCTGGACTTTTAATTAATAGTTATACAACTTAATCACTTGCAGCATTATAAAAATGAATCGGCGTAGCTAAACGCCTGGTTAAATCTCTCAAGCATTTCTCCCTCCAAACAATCATCTCTGCTGCGTTAAGATGATTTAGTTCTGGTTCCCACAAAGGTCTGTTACCTTGAACAGACTGATCAAAATGCACCAAAGCATTTTTAGTTTTAGCCAAGTAATATTCCAGACTTTTCACCAGTCGTTTGTCTTTCAACTGGGTTAATCTTAATACAGCAGAAGACAGCCGACTTTTTCTTAACACATAATCAGCCCATGCCAATCGGTTTAAATGGACAGATACGTGTGTTGTTGAGCGGTTAAAACCATCATGGTTACCATCAAAAAAACAAGGCATGACAAACGCACTTAGTTCGTTTATATGCATGCGTATTAACTGATGCGGCGTGTATTTTATGTGCTGGGCAATATGCGCATCCATCGCCCATTCAGAGGTGATATGCGTAATCAGCGCGTTGTTCAGCCATGGAATACGTTTCCATTTGGCTTCGAATGCCGGCACAAAATGATTGTGTGCTACTACGTCGACAAATAGATGGCTGGTGTAACCGACTGCAATCGCTATCTCTTGCTCGGAATTAGCATTTTCCATCATCCATTCCGCTTTTTGCCATTGATGCGTGGTGTGAAAATGTTTTGAAATGATTGCTAAATCTGGCAAACAGGCGCCAGCCAAAACTAATGTGGGGAATCTTTTTATCGCTTGCTGGATTTTTGGATCTAACAAAGGGCTGGCCATGAGCAGCCACTGTGCAAAATAAATGTGGGTATACAAACCCCAGGCATTGGCATCGATTGAAAAAATACCTAAGGGGAAACACCATAAAAAACTGTGAATCAGACGTTTTTTCATGTTCGCAACTTTGGCAGTTGGATATGAATTTCGAATGACAACGCCATGATAATTCTGTGACAAATACGCTATAAGTGCGTGTTTTATTCATCAATCTGTCACAAACAACAGATAGTATGAATAAAATTTATATGGATAAGTCAATGAATATATTACTGATTTCAGATGTTTACTTCCCGCGCGTCAATGGCGTTTCTACTTCGATCCGAACGTTTACCCAGCAATTACAAACACTTGGTCACAGAGTATATTTAATTGCGCCCGATTATGGCGTAGTTACTGAAGATGAAGCATGGATCACGCGTGTGCCTGCGCGCTCGATTTATTTCGATCCTGAAGATAAGTTGATGAAATATAACGAAGTATTACGTTTAGCGGATAAGTTGCAAGCAAAGAATTTTGACGTGATTCATATTCACACACCATTTATTGCGCATTATGCGGGCTTAAAATTATCTAAGCTGTTGCAGATTCCTGTTTTAGAAACCTACCACACTTTTTTTGAAGATTACCTACATCATTACTTGCCATGGATTCCACAGTTTGCTGCACGTGGTCTGGCGAGATTAATCTCTAAAAACCAATGCAATCAGGTCGATGCGATTGTGGCGCCGTCACAGCCTATGTTGGATGTACTGCGTACTTATGGCGTGAACACTCTGGCCGAAGTGATTGCTACCGGTTTGCAAACCAGCAGTTTTAATCCTGCTGATGGTCATGCATTTAAACAGAAACACGGCATATCGTTAGAACGTCCAATGTTGTTGTATGTTGGGCGAGTTGCACACGAAAAAAATATCGGATTTTTATTAGTGGTAGCCAAATTATTAAGTGATGTGATGCCAAATGCGTTGTTGGTGATTGCCGGTGAAGGACCTGCGTTGCCCAGTTTGCGGGCCTTGGTTAAATCGCACGATATTGAAAAAAACGTACAGTTTATTGGTTATTTAGATCGCAACACAGAGTTGAATAGTTGTTATAAAGCGGCCGATGTATTTGTGTTTGCCTCAAAAAGTGAGACGCAGGGCTTGGTGATATTAGAAGCGATGGCGCAAGGTACGCCCGTTGTTGCGATTGCTGAATTAGGTACGGCCTCTATTTTGGTAGAAGGACAGGGTGCGCTGATTTCGATTGAAAATGAATCGGAGTTTGTGCAAAAAGTGCATAGCTTGCTGATTAACCCGCAACGCCGCAAGCAATTGGGTCAGGCTGCGCGTGAATATGCACATAAAAAGTGGACCGCGGCTAAGCAGGCAGATCGTATGGTTAAGTTTTATGGCACTGTGCTGGATAGTCAAAATAAGCAGATTAAAGAAACAGTGATGCTGGATGTGCAGCAGGTAGAAGGTTAATAGATTTAATACGACTTAAATTAAGTAAGTAGTTTTAGCCAAATAAAAAAGCCAGCATTGCTGGCTTTTTTATTGTAACTATTCAATTCAAATAAAGCTTGAATGGATGCATTAACCAAATTTACCAGTAATGTAATCTTCTGTTTCTTTACGGGTTGGGCGCGTAAAAATCATGTCCGTATCGCCATACTCAATTAACTCGCCCAAGTACATATAAGCGGTGTAATCTGAGACGCGCGCAGCTTGTTGCATATTATGCGTCACCACCAAAATAGTCAGTTTGTTGCGCAGTTCACTCATTAACTCTTCAATATTCGCCGTGGCAATTGGGTCAAGCGCAGAAGTTGGTTCATCAAATAACATAATCTCTGGGTCTGTCGCCAACGCACGCGCAATACATAAACGTTGTTGCTGGCCGCCGGATAAATTAAAGGCTAAATCATGCAAACGGTCTTTAACTTCGTTCCATAGTGCGCCGCCTTTTAATGCTTCTTCTACTTTGTCATCCACCATGCGCTTATTTGTTTCGCCGCGCACACGCAGGCCGTAAGCCACATTTTCATAGATAGATTTAGGAAATGGATTCGGTTTTTGAAACACCATGCTAATGCGCATACGTACTTCAATTGGATCTACGCCAGCCTCCAAGATATTGGTGTTGTCTGGCTGCATGACAATTTGACCTTGATATTTATTGCCTGGGTACAAATCGTGCATGCGATTAAAACAGCGCAAAAATGTGGATTTACCGCAGCCTGATGGGCCAATTAATGCGGTGATTTTGTTTTCGTACAAAGGCATATTCACATTTTTTAAAGCTTGCATACCGTTGCTATAAAAAAAGTTTAAATCACGCGATTCTGCTTTAATTGCTGTTGTTACATTGGCCATAAATTTTTCCCGAAAATACTTTAGTTTTTAAATCCAGATATTTTTATTACTCGTTAGCTTTAATTATTACCACTTAATGTTTTTACGAATTTTGTAACGTAGATAAATGGCCGTACCATTCATCAGCAAAGTCACAATGATAATAATCGCGCCAGTTGCGGCGGCATTGATATGAAATGCATGATCAGGGCGCGATAGCCAGTTAAACATTTGAATCGGCAACACGGTAAAGCCGGAAGTTAACCATTCAAAATTGATAAAAGGCGGTGTTCCAGAGATAGGAGAGGGTGGCAAAAATGCAATAAATGTCAGCGCGCCAATCGTAATGACTGGCGCAGTTTCGCCCAGTGCCCGCGCCATACCAATAATGACGCCGGTTAAAATGCCGCCTTGCGAATACTTTAATACATGATCTTTTACCACTTGCCATTTAGTCGCACCAACGGCGTAAGCGGCTTCGCGAATCGCGACTGGGATCGCGCGAATAGACTCGCGGGTGGATACAATGACGATAGGTAAAATTAACAAGCCAAGTGTTAAGCCTGCAGTTAACACGCTTTGACCTAAACCTAAACCATAAACAAATAATCCAAGTGCCAGCAGGCCATAAACGATTGATGGCACGCCTGCCAGGTTGGATACGTTAATTTCGATCAAATCGGAAAACCAGCCTTTTTTTGCATATTCTTCTAAATATAAACCAGCTGCAACGCCCATTGGTACGGCGGTTAAGAATGTCACAGTCATCACCAAGAGTGAACCGACCCAAGCAGATAGCAGGCCGGCTCTTTCCGCGCGACGGGAAGGAAAGTTACTAAAAAAATCGAGATTAAAACGACCGTATCCATCTACCAGCAAATCAATAAACAGCGTACATAAAGTGAGCAAGCCGACCATCAGGGCGATTAACCCGATGATAGAGAATAAAATGTCGTTCCGCTTATGACGTTTAATCATCGCGCGTACGCTATCTAAGTTATCCAGCACACTGGGTTGTGTTTTTTTAGCTAATTCAGTCATAGTGATTAAAGGCTGCTCTCGTCAGTTTTATTTGAGATATTTAATTGAGTAATCATTTTAATTAATAATTTTGGCGGAATTTTTTGCGTGCAAGATGGCCAAGAATATTGAATGTTAAGGTCATTAACATCAGCACTAAACCAGCCGCAAAAATACTTTGATAGCCAATACTGCCGTGTGGTAAATCACCCAACGCAACTTGCACGATATAGGCCGTGATAGTTGCGGCACTTTCCATCGGGTTAAATGTTAAGTTTGGCTGTTGGCCTGCGGCGACAGCGACTACCATCGTTTCACCCACTGCGCGCGAAATCGCCAGAATATACGCAGCGATGATGCCTGACAGGGCGGCAGGTGTAATCACTTTAACTGCCGTTTGAAAGCGCGTTGCGCCCATCGCATAACTGCCTTCACGCATGCTCATTGGTACTGCGCGCATCGCATCTTCAGCTACTGAGCTGATGTAAGGGATAATCATAATGCCGATGACGATACCTGGACCTAACATGTTAAAACCAGGTAAATCGGGGAATATCTTTTGCAATAAAGGTGTCACAAATAAAAGCGCAAAGTAGCCAAATACCACCGTTGGTACACCGACTAACAGTTCTAAAATAGGCTTAACAGTTTCACGTACTTTATGACTGGCAAATTCAGATAAATAAATTGCACCAATGGTGCCGAGTGGGATTGCCACGCAAAGTGCGATGGCTGATGTGGTTAATGTGCCCGCAACCAAGGGCATGATGCCAAAGTGTGCGTCTTCAAATAACGGTGTCCATTGTGTATCGGTTATAAAATCAACAATAGAGACATGTTTAAAAAACGTAAGAGACTCAACGATTAATACAGCCACAATGGCAAAAGTGGTTAATACAGCAGAAAGTGCCGCTAGCATTAAGATGAATTCAATAATGCGCTCGCGTACATTACGCTTAATGTTTTTGGCTAGACGTGAACTAATAGTAGTATTGTGATTTGCATTGGCCATTGTTTAGGAGCTTTATATGAGTGACACTATATTGAGTGGCTTTGTATTTTGTGCCTGTATTGTAATGAATTAATGTGACAAATATAAGACAATTTACATTGTCACACTAAACGGAATGGCTGTTTTGCGGTGAAGATTTATTCAATCAATTGCTGGGTATTTGATTACTGAGCAATTAAAGATGATAAAAAAGACGACACATTGCCGTCTTTTTTATCATTCGAAAATTATTTAATACGTGCTAATAGTTCTTCAATTTTAATACCGACTTCAGGCACGCCACCAAAACCTGTACCTGATTTTAATGCTTTCCAGTGTTTAGTCACAGCAGCATACTCATTGGCTGGCAATGGAATATATTTCACTTCTTTTACTAAAGTTGGCGCATTTTCTAAGTAGAAGTTAATGAAAGCTTTCACTTCTGGTTTGAAAGCACCAGAGCTTGCATTCACGTAAATAAACATCGGGCGTGAAAGTGGTTGATAAGTGCCGTCCTTAACGCTTTCATAGGAGGGCATTACTGCAGGGGCACCTTTTTTGGCGACAATTGGCACTGCTCTTAATTTGTCCTGATTTTCTTCATAGTAGGCAAAACCAAAGTAACCCAGGCCGCCTTTATCCGATTGCACGCCTTGCACTAACACATTGTCATCTTCAGATGCGGTGTAATCGCCACGGCTAGATTTTGCCTTGCCTACGATTGCTTCAGTAAAGTAATCAAACGTACCGGAGTCTGATCCTGCACCAAATAATTTAAGCGGTGAGTCAGGAAAAGCAGAGTTAATTTGTTTCCAAGTTTTTACTTTGCCTTGCGCTGCTGGCTCCCACATTTTCTTTAGCTCTTCAACCGTTAAGCTTTTAACAAAGTCATTATTTTTGTTCACCACAACAGTTAAACCATCATAAGCCACTGGTAATTCAATATATTGAATACCAGCTTCTTTACAAGCGTCCATTTCCTTTTTCAGGATTGGGCGTGATGCATTTTGTACATCGGTTTCGCCACGGCAGAACTTTTTAAAGCCGCCGCCTGTACCAGAAATACCCACAGTTACTTTTACTTTAGTGGCGATTTGGTATTCTTCTGCTACTGCTTCAGTAATGGGGTAAACAGTACTTGAGCCATCAATTTTGATGATTTTTTCCGCTGCAAATACTTGTGGTGTAGATAAAGTTGCAGCAACCAGTGCTGTAAGTTGTAATGACCTGCCAAACAAAGTGTTCATAAAATCTCCATATAATTAACTGCGTCTTCTGAATAAACAAGACTTTAAATGGCTAATGTGACAAGTTTATGACAAAAAATGAACAAGAAGCTTATGTTTAAAAGTAGATTAGGCTTCTTGGTTCAAATTGGGCGTAATGAAAGCTTAGATAAAAGCTAGGTAAAAACCTTACATCTTCAATGTTAGTGCCAACTGATAGCACAATGCTGCGATTAATCCTGCGCATGGTATGGTTAAAACCCATGCCCACACGATGCGAGAGGCCAGGCCCCAGCGTACGGCAGAAGCGCGGCGAGATAAGCCAACGCCAATAATCGCACCAGTAATGGTGTGTGTGGTAGATACAGGAATGCCAAGCGAAGTCGCTAAAAATAACGCAATCGCACCAGAGGTTTGTGCGCAAAATCCACCTGAAGGGCGGATGCGGGTGATGCCCATGCCCATGGTGCGCACAATACGCCAGCCACCAAATAATGTGCCTCCCGCCATGGCAATCTGACAGGAAATAACTACCCAGAATGGCACATGAAAATCCCCTTGCATATAGCCATTTGCATAAAGTAACACTGCGATAATACCCATGGTTTTTTGTGCATCATTGCCGCCATGACCTAAGCTGTATAAAGAAGATGACAAAAACTGCAGTTTGTTAAAGCGCCGTTCAGTTGGGTAGGGTGATGACTTCTCAAATAGCCATAACACAGCAATCATCAATATTAACGCCAGTAACATGCCAAATAAAGGTGAAAGAATAATGGCAACAGAAGTTTTAATCAGGCCCTGTGCTACAACCGCACCTGTGCCAGCTTTAGCAAGCCCTGCACCAACTAGGCCGCCAACTAATGCGTGAGAGGAAGATGATGGAATGCCAAACCACCAAGTGATTAGGTTCCATGAAATTGCACCGCCAAGTGCGCCGAATATGACAGCATTATCAATGATTTCTTTATTGATAATGCCAGAGCCTATCGTGTTGGCGACATGCAGACCAAAAAATAAAAACGCGATTAAATTAAAAAAAGCTGCCCAAATAACGGCAGCCTGCGGTGTCAGTAACCTCGTCGAGACCATGAGCGCGATAGAATTTGCTGCATCATGAAAGCCATTCATAAAATCAAATACAAGAGCCACAAACACCAGCAGGCCCATCACAATCATTGCATGTTCAATCATATGCGTTCCAACACCACGCCATGAATCACGTCAGCCACGTCTTGGCAGCTATCAACCGCTTCTTCAAACATATCATACAACTCTCTTGAGCGAATTAGCGTGCGGGCATCCGTTTCTTCTGCAAATAAGCGGCGCATGCCAGCACGCATCACATGGTCTGCTTCGCCCTCGATACTGCTAATTTGTGCACAGGTACGTAAAATTTTCTCTGCGTTTTTCATGTCCGAAAGCATACTAACTGCCTCACGTACCTTCTCAGCTGCGCGTAGCAAAATTTGACCAAGTGCGACCATTTCTGGCGTGAAATTGCTGTGGCCATAGATGCTGGCACTTTGCGGAATGTTTTCCATGTAATCGATAATGTCATCTAGCGCCATTGCCAATTCACGAATTTCGCGGCGATCAAACGGCGTGATAAATGTTTTATGCAGCGTGAGTAGAATCTCTTTGGTGTATTCGTCTGCTTCGCTTTCGATACGGCATATTTCTTTAAAATGCTCATCGAATTTGTTGGCGTCATTCACAGCTGTCATCATTGCCAGCACTTTAGAACCTTCTACTGCACAGTCTGCCAAGCTGTTGAATAGCGTAAAATAATTGTCACTACGCGGTGAAATGGATGCCATCAGTCTACTGAATATACCATTTGCCATATCTTAAATATCTCCCATAAAAGCGTCATTTTAATTGTGACAATAATGTTACAGGAGGCTGGCTTAAACTGCATTAACTAATGCGATAAAATTGCATGTTAATATCTGCGCAGAGCTATTAATGTGACATGGTTTTGAGTGAAAATCATGTATTAACTACTGTGAGGAAAATATGAGCAGTGTCACCATTTATCACAATCCATCCTGCGGAACATCGCGAAATACTTTGGCGATGATACGTGCCAGTGGCGTTGAACCGCAGATCATTGAGTATTTAAAAACACCGCCTGACCGTGAAAAATTAATCCAATTAATCACACAGATGGGTATAGCGCCGCGTGAATTGTTGCGTGAAAAGGGCACACCTTATACTGACTTGGGTTTAGATGACTTGAATGTGAGCGATGCAGTTTTGATTGATGCGATGCTACAGCATCCGATTTTGATTAATCGCCCAATCGTAGTGACTGCAAAAGGCGTTAGATTATGCAGGCCATCCGAATTGGTATTAGAAATTCTAGACAATCCAAATTTTGGTCAATTTACCAAGGAAGATGGCGAAGTCGTGAATATTCCAGCTAAATAAAGCGGCCTAATTATGGCTTCTGCCTTTGCTGTATAATGCTGTTTTTTTAGCTATTAGCAAGCCAAAATGGAAGCTGAACAACTCAATATTATTGCCAATCGCCTGACGGATTTAAGTGCGCGTCACCACGCCCTTCGGGGGTATCTTTGACTTTGAAAACAAGTCGCAAAAGCTGGAAGAGGTAAATGGCTTACTGGAAGACCCGAAAGTCTGGGATAACGCCAAAAAAGCACAAGAATTAGGTAAAGAAAAACGCATGCTCGAGCTGGTGGTGCACAACCTGCAGAATCTCGAGAATGGGTTAAAAGATAGCCAAGAGTTGTTTGATATGGCGCGTGAAGAAAATGACGATGAAACATTGTTAAGTGTGGATTCAGATACGCAGCAGATTGAAACACAAATCGCTACCATGGAATTCAGGCGTATGTTTTCGGGCGAATTAGATGCCAATAATTGCTTTATTGAGTTTCAGTCCGGCAGTGGCGGCACTGAAGCGCAAGACTGGTGCAATATGTTATTGCGCATGTATTTGCGCTATGCAGAGCGCAAAGGCTTTAAGGTAGAAGTGTTGGAATTATCCGATGGTGATGTGGCGGGCATTAAAGGCGCATCGATTAAAGTGTCTGGCGATTATGCTTACGGCACTTTACGCACTGAGAATGGCGTGCATCGCTTAGTCCGAAAATCACCGTTCGACTCAAACGCGAAACGTCACACTTCTTTTGCCAGCGTGCAGATTTTCCCGGAAGTAGATGACAGCATTGAGATTGATATTAACCCAGCCGACTTGCGTATTGATACCTACAGAGCAAGTGGCGCCGGTGGTCAGCACATTAATAAAACCGATTCAGCCGTACGTATCACGCATTTGCCCACAAACGTAGTCGTGCAATGTCAGAATGACAGAAGCCAGCATCGTAACCGTGAGGAAGCGATGAATATGCTTAAAGGCGCACTTTATAATTTAGAGCTGAATAAGCGCAATGCCGACAAACAAGCACTGGAAGATGCCAAGACGGATATCGGCTGGGGGCATCAGATTAGAAGTTATGTGCTGGATCAGGGCCGCATCAAAGATTTACGAACCAATGTCGAAATCGGCAATACGCAAGGTGTGCTGGATGGCGACCTTGACCCATTTATACAAGTTAGTTTGAAGCAGGGAGTTTAAGCGTGAGCGACAAGAATCAACAAAATAATGAAATAGCACCAGTGGATGAGAATCACGTTATCGCAGAGCGGCGCGAAAAGTTAAAGGCGATTCGCGAGGCTACGCAAGGTGTGGCTTTCCCTAATGATTTCAAACCATTACATAAAGCAGATGCCCTGCATAAGCAATATGGCGAGCTTGACAAGGAAGCGCTCGATCCGCAGGCGGTTTCAGCCACTGTGGCTGGTCGCATGATGTTAAAACGTGTGATGGGCAAAGCCAGTTTTGCCACGATTCAGGATGCGAGCGGTGACAGTGGCGGTGCGCGTATTCAACTGTATATTGCACGCGATGAGGTCGGCGAAGATGTTTACGAAAGCTTTAAACACTGGGACATGGGTGACTTTTTAGGTGCTACTGGCCGATTATTTAAAACCCGTACTGGTGAATTGTCGATTCATGTGACGGAATTAAGATTGCTGACAAAATCACTGCGTCCATTACCAGAAAAATTTCATGGCTTGCAAGACCAGGAAGTGAAATATCGCCAGCGTTATGTGGATTTGATTACCAGCGAAGAAACGCGCGCGACGTTTATTGCGCGTAGCAAAGTAGTTTCTGCGATTCGCAACTTTATGATTCAAAATGAATTTCTAGAAGTTGAAACGCCGATGTTGCACCCGATTCCTGGTGGCGCATCAGCCAAGCCGTTTATTACACATCATAACGCGTTGGATATGCAAATGTTTATGCGTATCGCCCCAGAGTTGTATTTGAAACGTTTGGTGGTAGGTGGTTTTGAGCGCGTTTTTGAAATTAACCGTAATTTCCGTAATGAAGGTTTAAGCGTTCGCCATAATCCAGAATTCACCATGATGGAATTTTATGCGGCTTATACCGATTATCAATGGTTAATGGATTTTACCGAGCAATGTATACGCGCTGCCGCGATTGCTGCACGCGGAACGGCTACATTGACTTATGACGGCAAAGAGGTCGATTTAAGCAAGCCATTTGAGCGTTTGACAATCGTTGGCGCTATACAGAAATATGCACCGCAATATACGTTGGAACAATTAAATGACGCTGCGTTTTTGCGTGCAGAAATATTAAAACATGGCACGAAGCCATTTGACCATGCTGGTTTAGGCGCGTTGCAATTAGCGTTGTTTGAAGAAACGGCCGAAAGCCAATTATGGCAACCGACTTATATTATTGATTACCCAGTTGAGGTTTCACCGTTAGCCAGGGCATCAGACAAAAATCCGGAAATCACTGAACGGTTTGAGTTGTTTATCACAGGACGTGAAGTGGCGAACGGTTTTAGTGAGTTAAATGATGCAGAAGACCAAGCTGCAAGATTCCATGCGCAAATGAAAGCCAAAGAAGCGGGTGATGCAGAGGCGATGTATTACGATGCGGACTTTATTCGTGCATTGGAATATGGCATGCCACCAGCCGGTGGCTGTGGTATTGGTATCGACCGCTTGGTCATGTTAATCACAGATAGTCCAAGCATTCGTGATGTGATTTTATTCCCACAAATGCGCGCTGAAGGATAATATCTTCTGCAATAGAAACTTTACGTTTAGTTAAAAGCTTAATTAAGAACGTTAAACAAAAGCCATCTGGTAGAGATATCAGATGGCTTTTTCGTTGTGTTGCAAATATGCAACGTTTAATGGAGTTTTTGTTAAATAAAAGACATCTTCCTGAATATGTAGCCAACTGTCATAAATTTGTCATGTTGTGACACCAAAATCCATCCTGTTGAATAAACACAAAAGAGCAGTTATTTAATCTAGGAGATTTTGGAATGAGTTTTAAATTACGTAATTTGGTTGCAGCAACACTTGCGGGTTCTTTGTTAATGAGCTTTGGTGTAAATGCAATGGCAGATTCAACAGACGATATTGTGAATGCATTAATATCAAAAGGTGTATTGACTGAAGAGGAAGGTGCGCTTTTACTAAAAGGCCGTGAAGGCGAAAAAGAAGGCCAAGCAAAAGCAATGAAAAAGGCCAGCAAGTTAACTATTTCAGACGCGATTGATAATGCGACTGTGTATGGTGATATTCGCGCCCGTGTCGAATATAGAGAAGGTGAAGACTCACGCTCACCTTCAGTAGAGCAAGAAAGAACGAGAACTCGTTATAAGTTAACTTTTGGCGTAAAAACTACGGCAGGTGATTTCTACTCTGATTTAGCCTTTGCGATGGGTTCAGGCGGTCGTTCTGATAATGCAACATTTGGTACTACGAATGGTGCCAATAATAAAGATGCACTTTTAGTTAAACGTGCGATGGTGGGTTGGAATGCAACTGACTGGTTAGCACTTGAAGCAGGCCGTATTGCTAACCCGCTTTATACTACTGCAATGGTATGGGATAGTGACCTTACCATTGAAGGTTTGGCTGAAAAGGCTAATTTCAAAGTAGGGAATACCGATGTTTTCTTAACTGCGTTCCAGGCGCAATATGAAGGTGATAGAAGAAAGAACAGTGATGGCAGCATTACTGGAGCAGCTTCTACATCAAATGAGTTGTTAGCTTTCCAAGGTGGTGCTAAGTTTAAGATTACCGATGACGTATCAGCAAAAGCCGCATTAACTTATTACACATATACCAATGATAACGTTGCTGGTAATGGTGTTGCCGGTGCTTTCACCCCAGCGGTTGGTAATGGTACTGGACTCGGCACAAACCCATTAGCAACCAATGATTTAAGCATCATTGAAATTCCGGCTGAAATTGGCTTTAATGTAAGCGGTGATATTAGTGCTAAAGTTTTTGGCGACTATGCTTTCAATATTGATGGTGATGATCGCTATAAAGCAGCATTGGCTAACTCTACGGGAGCAACTAACGCAGCGATTGCTAAAGCAGGTAACGATGATAAGGCATGGTTATTAGGTGTTGGTTTTGCGCGCAAGCAAGATAAAAAACCTAAACAAGGAGATTGGGCAGCAAACTTATGGTATCAAGATGTTGGCGCGTATGCACTTGATCCAAATACACCAGACTCTGACTTCTTTGACTCACGTGTAAACATGAAGGGCGTTGTACTTAAAACCGAATACAACTTAAGGGATAATGTGTTCCTTAACTTTGCTGCAGGCCATGGTAAAAGAAAAAATGATGACATAAGTGCTGTTGGTGCAGGTAATGATATTACTCTGAATCTCGATAGCTACAGCTTGTATCAGCTTGATATGACTTATAAGTTTTAATAAGTCTTGAAATCAAAAAAGCCTCTAGCGTTCGCAGAGGCTTTTTTTATTGATAAAAAACGTTTGAGAATACACTTAATCAGGCGTTTTTTTCGTTTTTTATCGGTCAATAGTTTAAAATATTACCTGTAATTCAATACGGATAAAGAAGTTAAACCATGTATAAACACCCACTAATTAACCGCGATAAAATGACACCGCAAGAAGCATTAGATATTTTGATTGAAGGCAATAATCGTTTTATGAACAATTATGTCGTTAATAAAGATATGCAAACGCTGGTGCAAATTATTAAGGAGAGGCAGCATCCGTTTGCTTCTTTTTTAAGCTGCAGTGATTCTCGTGCGCCAGTTGAGTTGTTGTTTGATCAGGCCTTGGGTGATATTTTTAGTGTGCGTTTGGTTGGCGCAATCGCTTCAGATAAAGCGATCGGCTCGTTGGAGTTTAGCAGCAAATATCTGGATAGCAAGCTGATTGTTGTCATGGGGCATACTGGATGTGGCGGCGTAAAAGCCGCGTGTGATGATTTTAAAGATGGCCATATCGGTGAAATCATTAACATGATTAAACCATCTATTCGGCATGAAAAAACCATTACAAACCCTGAAGACCGAACTTCTAAAAACCCCGAATATGTTGAGAAAATTAATGAGCTGAATGTACGTTATCAAATTGATACGATTATTCGCTTAAGTGACATTGTGGCTGAAATGCTGGAAAAACATCAAATCGGCATTATTGGCGGTATGTATGATTTGAATACTGGTAAAGTGAACTTCTTTGAAGATACTTTTGTTTCTTAATCTGACTCCTAATATCTTGATACAAAAAAACCGCTAATTGGCGGTTTTTTTGTATCTGCATTACTGCACAAGAGCGTGAGTACTTAAGAAAGAATCACAAACTAGATTATCGATGACCCTCTTTCGCCATATTGATGCTGTATTTGGGAATTTCTACAACCAGGTCCTCAGTGCCAATGATGGCTTGGCAAGATAAGCGCGAGTTAGGTTCTAAACCCCAAGCTTTATCCAGTAAATCATCTTCCATGTCATCAGAGGCTTCCATGGTTTTAAAGCCTTCACGAACGATCACATGGCAAGTTGTACAAGCGCAAGCCATATCGCAAGCGTGATCGATATCAATCTCATTTCTTAGTAATGTTTCGCAGATTGAATCGCCTGTTTTGGCTTCAATAGAAGCACCATCTGGGCAAAGTTCAGCGTGTGGCAGTACGATAATTTTTGGCATATATGTGTAGTTTCAGTCTAATTGAGGTGTAAATCCAGTTTATAAGTCCAATGAATTTAATTCCTTACCGCTCAGGGCACGTTTAACCGAAGCGTCCATGCGCGCCGCGGCAAATGCTTCTGTTGCGTGGTTGAGTGCTTCAACGGCTTGATTAATCGCATCGGCATTATCAGCGGATGCGATTGCTTGCAGGCGTTGCATTTCAGCTTCAATTGCCTGTTTTTCTTTTAAGCTAATTAGTGCAGCATCTGCAGTTAATGCGGCAGTAACCGCTTCAATAATCGCTCCTGCATCAACGCGTGCTTCAGTCAGCATACGGGCTTTTTTGTCGGCTTCTGCACTGTTAAATGAGGCTTTAAGCATGTTGGTTATTTCGTCTTCACTTAAACCATAAGACGGCTTAACCGTGATATTGGCCTCTATATTGCTGGTGGTTTCGCGTGCTGAAACTGATAATAAGCCATCCGCATCTACAGTAAAAGTCACACGAATTCTGGCTGCGCCAGCCACCATGGGCGGAATGCCGCGCAGCTCAAAACGCGCTAATGAACGACAGTCGCTGACTAATTCACGCTCACCTTGCACCACATGAATACTCATCGCAGTTTGACCGTCTTTATAAGTCGTAAATTCTTGCGCGCGTGCCACTGGCAAAGTGCTATTGCGATGAATAACTTTTTCAGCCAGTCCACCAAAAGTTTCCAAGCCTAAAGAGAGTGGAATCACATCCAGCAGTAATAAGTCTGCATCGCTTTTATTGCCGGCCAAAATATTGGCTTGAATCGCCGCGCCTAGTGCCACCACTTTATCCGGGTCCAAATTGGTTAACGGTGCTTGTTTAAAATATTCAGCCACGGTTTTGCGTATTTGCGGCATTCTGGTCGCGCCGCCAACCATCACAATGCCATTGATGTCTTCAATCGTTAAGCTTGCATCTCTCATTGCTTTACGAATAGGGCTTAATGTTTTTTGCACTAAATTACAAGTTAGCGCAATAAATTCGTTTGTGCTGAGGGTTAAGTCGACGAACTCACCATCGCTTAACATGCAACTGATATTGGCTTCTGCATGTTCTGTCAGCCACTCTTTGGCTTCACGCGCTTTGGTTAATAAAAGCCGCGTATCCTTTGCATTGCGTGGGGAAAGTTTGGCTGTTTCTAAGATCCAACAGAAGATGCGTTGATCAAAGTCATCGCCACCTAATGCAGAGTCGCCATTGGTGGCTAGTACTTCAAATACGCCTTTGGTCAGCTTGAGTATGGAAATATCAAATGTGCCGCCGCCTAAATCGTAGATGACATATGTGCCTTCACTTGCATTATCTAAACCGTAAGCAACTGCAGCGGCAGTTGGCTCGTTCAGCAAACGTAATACATTCAAACCTGCTAGCCGTGCCGCATCTTTAGTCGCTTGGCGCTGCGCATCATCAAAATAGGCGGGCACGGTAATCACCGCGCCGACTAGTTCACCACCTAAAGCTGTTTCTGCACGTGCTTTTAACACTTTTAAGATTTCAGCAGAAATCTCTACAGGACTTTTAACGCCTGCACGCGTTTCAATTTGCAGCATGGTCGTTTGAGGCGCACCAGTTGCTTCTATAAATTTGTAAGGCAACTCAGATGCATCAATATCTTTTAAACCGCGCCCCATAAAGCGTTTAGCAGAAACGATGGTGTTATGTGGGTCCAGATTTTGCTTTTTCTGTGCGTCAAAACCGACTTCTATCATATGGTCAGCAGCATAGTGCACGACGGAAGGTAAGAGGGTGTGACCATGTTCGTCTGGTAACACACTACTTAGGCCGCTGCGTACGGTGGCAACCAGTGAGTTGGTTGTACCTAAATCAATACCAACAGCCAATCTATGCTGATGCGGTGCGGCACTCATGCCAGGTTCGGAGATTTGCAACAATGCCATCTAACTAGTTCTCTATCTGTTCAATTACTTTATTAATATCGGCACAAACTTTGTCGATAAAGATCAGTTTGCGTGTTGCGTCAGTTGCAGAACCATAATCCTGCTTCTCATCAATCAAAGAAATCAAGTCTGAATTTAACGACTTTGCCTCTTGCTTAATTTCGTTGAGCAAGTTATCCACTGCGGCAATATCTTTAGTCGCTTTTGCATCTTCTAAAGCCTCACGCCACTCCATCTGTTGCATTAAAAAATCAGCAGGCATCGCAGTGTTGGTTTCGCTAATTGCGGTAATGCCTTGCAGTTCTAATAAATAACGGGCGCGTGAAGCAGGCTTTTTGAGTGTTTGATACGCTTCGTTTGCCAGCGTAGCCATTTGCATGGATTTCAGTTTCTCAGCTGACATTGCATTTACAAAGCGATCAGGATGCGATTCTGATTGTATCTTGCGGTAATGGCTTTCTAATATAGCTAAATCAATATTAAACGCTGGTTTTATCCCAAATAACTCAAAATAGCTTTGCGTCACACCGTAAAACTTTCGCCGCAACCACACTCATCTTTCACGTTTGGATTATTGAACTTGAATCCCTCATTCAAACCTTCTTTGGTGAAATCTAATTCCGTGCCATCAATATAGACAAGGCTTTTTGGATCGACAATAATTTTAACGCCATGGCTTTCAAATGAAGTGTCTTCATCATTTAAGTCATCCACAAACTCTAAAGTGTAAGCCATGCCAGAACAGCCTGTGGTTTTAACGCCCAAGCGAAGGCCAATGCCTTTGCCGCGATTGGCAAGGAATTTTTCCACACGGTTTGCTGCGGTTTCAGTAAGAGTAATTGCCATTAAAATTATCAGCCTTTCAAAATAATCACTTCTGCATTGCAGAAAAAGGTTGGTTACGCAGTCTCTTTAGCTAATTGTTTAGCTTTAATATCTGCCACAGCAGCTTTAATCGCATCTTCGGCTAATACTGAGCAATGGATTTTTACTGGAGGCAAAGCCAATTCTTCTGCAATGGCAGAGTTTTTAATCGCATAAGCTTCATCAATGGTTTTGCCTTTTAACCATTCTGTTACCAATGAGCTAGAGGCAATCGCTGAGCCGCAACCATAGGTTTTGAATTTAGCATCTTCAATAATGCCGCTGTCGTTCACCTTAATCATCAACTTCATCACGTCGCCACAAGCAGGCGCGCCGACCATGCCGGTACCGACATTGGGGTCGTTTTTATCTAAACTGCCCACATTACGCGGGTTTTCATAGTGGTCTAAAACTTTGTCTGAATATGCCATGGTGTATCTCCTTTATACATTTGAAGTAATTTCAAATGTTAAAACTTAATTTATGTTTAATTTTTAATTAAATTCTAATAAATTATCTAATGCGCCGCCCATTGAACCTTAGACAGATCAATGCCATCTTTAAACATTTCCCATAGTGGGGATAGTTCTCTTAATTTACCAATTTTACTTTTCATTAACTCAATCGTGTAATCCACATCGGCCTCCGTAGTAAATCGACCAATTGAAAAGCGGATTGAGCTATGTGCCAATTCGTCATTGCGACCTAACGCGCGCAATACATAACTGGGTTCCAAACTTGCTGAAGTACAAGCCGAGCCACTGGATACGGCAATGTCTTTAACCGCCATAATGAGTGACTCACCTTCAACATAGTTAAAGCTGATATTTAAATTATGTGGAATGCGATGTTCTAAATCACCATTCACATAAGTTTCTTCAATGGTTTGCAAGCCATGCAATAACTTATCGCGCAATTTGCGAATGCGAGCGTTTTCAAACTCCATTTCTTCACGTGCGATACGGAACGCTTCGCCCATGCCCACAATTTGGTGCGTGGCTAATGTACCGGAGCGCATGCCGCGCTCATGGCCGCCACCGTGCATTTGCGCTTCGATACGGATACGTGGTTTACGACGTACATATAAAGCACCTACGCCTTTTGGGCCATAAGTTTTATGCGCACTAAAGCTCATTAAGTCTACGGGTAGTTTTTCCAAATTAATGGCTACTTTGCCTGTTGCCTGTGCAGCGTCCACATGGAAAACTACATTGTTCTCACGGCAGATGTTGCCCAGTGCTTCGATATCCTGAATCACGCCAATTTCGTTATTCACCAACATCACGCTGGCTAAAACCGTGTCAGGCTGAATCGCCGCTTTGAATTTAGCTAAATCCACCAAACCGTTTGGTTCAGGTTGTAAATAAGTGGCAGTAAAGCCAACGCGTTCCAACTCGCGCACCGTGTCAATTACCGCTTTATGTTCCGTAGCAATGGTCAGAATGTGCTTGCCTTTAGTTGCTGCATAAAAATTAGCTGCGCCTTTAATGGCTAGATTGTTGGACTCTGTCGCGCCGGATGTCCAGACGATTTCGCGCGGGTCTGCCCCGACCAGTTTGGCGACTTCCTCGCGCGCGATCTCAACTGCTTTTTCAGCAGTCCAGCCAAACGGATGGCTGCGGGACGCAGGGTTGCCAAAATGTTCCGTAATGAACGGAATCATTTTTTCTGCCACACGCGGGTCAACCGGGGTGGTTGCAGAATAATCTAGGTAAATCGGTTGTCTTTCTGACATTTAGTTACTTTCTCAAAAATTATCTAAATACTTTTTAAACGCTTAACTCTTTAAATACTTAAGTCATTATTTACTAGAATTTAAGCGGACATTGCGGTCAAGTTTCTTAATCGCGCCAATTCATTTCCAAGAGCAGCTAAAAATTGCTGTATCTGCTCCATGGTGTTGCTTAGACCAAAACTCACGCGTACAGCGCCACGCGCCAAATCTGCATCTATGCCCATCGCCAGTAATACATGGCTGGGTTCTTTAGTGTCGCTAGAGCAGGCGGAGCCGCTGGCGACTGCAAAACCTTTGCGATCTAGTGCCATTACCAAGGTTTCGCCATCAATATTAGGGAAGGCGAAAAAGCTGGTGTTAGGAATACGATTTGCATGGTTAGCAAATAAATGAGCACCCAGTTTTAATAACCCAGCTTCACAAAAGTCACGCAGGCTTTGCGTATGCGCTGCAAACGCATTTAAATTCTTAATGGCTAATTCACATGCAACACCAAAACCAACAATCGCTGCCAAATTTTCTGTACCGCTACGCAAGCCTCTTTCTTGCCCTCCGCCATATAGTAAAGGCTGAATATCCAGGCGTTTATCCAAAATCAATGCGCCAGCACCAAGTGGCCCGCCAATTTTATGGCTGGATACTGTCATCGCATGTACATTTAAA
>Ga0123398_1013198_pt1 | contig 20888 bp, 19 predicted proteins | sample T5LHNO3metaT_FD_89926 | JGI IMG/M metagenome (GOLD analysis project Ga0123398, IMG submission 89926) | Methane-oxidizing artificial microbial communities from Washington, USA to study methane cycling - T5-LHNO3 metaT (Metagenome... | ecosystem: Engineered > Modeled > Simulated communities...
ATTTAACGAATCAAGGTTATGGACCGGTTTTTGTTGCATTCGGACTGATAATACTATCGGTATTTGCAGAAAGTACAACTTTTTAACCATCGACTGATAACAAGTTACCCTCGTTTGATAGAGCGGATCGAGTATTGTCCATTTTCGGACGAATCCTTACGGTGCACCGAGAAGACCCAAAATGCCAACGTTGACCATCGGCAAACTTGCCAAACAAACCGAAGTCACCATCGAAACCATCCGTCACTATCAACGCATGGGTTTACTGACGGAACCGGAGAAACCCGACGGCGGTTATCGCTGTTATTCAACTGATGCGGTTACCCGAATCCGTTTTATCAAACGCGCTCAACAGGCTGGATTTACCTTGAAGGAAATTGCCACCTTGTTATCGCTTGACGGGGCACATTGTGCTGACGTACGACAACTCGCCGAGCAGAAATGCCAGCAGATCGACCAACAGATCAAAAATTTAACGGCTCTCCGTCAGGTATTGGAAACCCTGGTCAACGATTGTCAACAGACAGCTTCAACCGCGCGTTGCGCCATTCTCGATGCGTTTTGCGATGATGCATCAACCAAATCCTGATTGTAAATAAGTCACCATCGCCCACTTGACTCTGTTCTTAACAACAGGGTTTAAGCTTCTTGCCAGCATTGAACATTGTTTGGTTGAGGAGATTCGCATGAATACAGACCCTGAAACACCCATTAACACCCCGTCATGGTTAGGTATCGGCGCTCTCTTGGCCGCTATAGGGGCTTCGGCCTGTTGTATCGGGCCATTTTTGCTGTTGTCGTTGGGTATTGGCGGCGCATGGATGAGTACGTTGACGGGACTGGAACCGGTCCGTCCATTTTTCATCATCCTGACCCTGGTCTTTATGGCGTTAGGGTATCGAAAACTCTATTTAATGCCTCAACGCTGTGAGGAAGGTGAAAGCTGTGCCACATCCGACATCCAGCGCCGACAACGCCTGATGTTTTGGTTGGGTTCCGCATTCATTTTTATACTGCTCGCCTTTCCTTGGTTAGCGCCTTTTTTCATGGCTTGAGAGGATTCAGATATGATCATTAAATCCAGTTTGTTTATTTTAAGCTTGTCATCAAGTGTGTTGTGGATGCCGGCGGCTCATGCTGAAACGGCTGTTGCACAGCCAAACCGGCAGCAAACGGTGACGCTGAATATAGAAAATATGACCTGTGCCATGTGTACAGTTACCATCAAGAAAGCTTTGCAGAAAGTCGAAGGCGTACAAGAAGTGACTGTCGATTACGATTCAAAAACGGCCACCATCACCTTCGATAGCCAAAAAACCGATAGTGCAGCCTTGATCAAAGCCACGACGGATGCCGGTTATCCGGGTTCGCTCGCCACACCTGTTGCTCGATAAAGCCAAGGATACAGTCTATGTCTGATTGCTGCTGCCCAAATACTTCCACCAAAACCAAACAAATTTGTCCTGAGTGTGGCTCCACTTGTATAAGTGTCGGTATGCCTACGCTTTACCATCAAGTCCGGTTTCCAAAGAATCAGGCGCTCATCACTGACAGCTATTATTTTTGCCCGGCAAAAACATGCTCAATTGCTTACTTCTCCAACGCGGGCAACACGATTCCCAAACAGCATTTACGAAGCTATCAAGCGATTCAAAACAACGTGCTTTGTTACTGTTTTGATATTGACGCCGAGCAGTATTTATCGGCGTTAAAAGCTCAGCGTGCGGAACCGATAAAGGATTTTGTCATGCAACGCACCAAAGCCGGGGAATGTGCCTGTGAAATCAGGAACCCGTCAGGCCAATGCTGTTTAGCGAATTTTAAATATCTGGAAAAAAGTCATTGAGACACCCTCTATCTCCTGCAAACAGATAACCTCCGGCGCTTTGACGCCGGCTTTTCTCTGATTTCTGCCAATTCCGGCGATTCGAAAAACGTCCGGGCGTTGTCCAGAGAGGATCACTGTGAAAAATGGACAATGTTGTTCACTTCGTTATCGTAGTGTAACCACTGCTGCGTTCAATCGTGACGACTTCACCGATACCTTATTCGATACCCTGAACTCGAAGCATGACTTGTCTCTGCCCCCTGGTCTGCGCGCTACAGTTGAATAATCCAGTTCTGGATTATCCGCATTGTGCGTATCGATAATCTCTTCAACCATGTACTTGTCGTTTTTAGTCGGTAACTCAATATCTCTAGCTATAGCCAAGTTTGCAATCGATATAAATTATTTATTGTAAAATACTCTACCGCTTAGTAGTATTTAATACATGATTAATTGGCATCTACTTATAACAAGTCTTCCCACCGAGAACGCAACGGCCCGTATGCGTATATGGCGATCTTTGAAGGCTTCCGGTGCGGCGGTGTTGCGTGATGGTGTTTACCTGATGCCTGACCGTGAGTCCTGTCGCGAAACATTAGAAACCATCGCCGTTGAAGTGCGTGAGAATGGCGGCACAGCAATGGTTTTGCGGACTGAAGAGCCAGACAATGGGAATTTCATTGGCTTTTTTGATCGTAGTGAAGAATATTCGGCATTATTAACGGACATAGCCAAAGTGCATGGTGAACTGTCAGTCGATACGGCTCAAGACCTTCTCAAACAATCTCGAAAACTCCGTAAAGCCTTTACCAGCCTGTCTGCCATCGACTTCTTTCCGGGTGAAGCACAACGCCAAACCGAAACAGCGCTGAGTGAACTGGAACTCTCAATTGTTCGGATTTTGTCTCCGGATGAGCCGCATGCAATTGAAGGCTCGATCTTGCTTTTATCGATTAGCGATTATCAGGGCCGTACCTGGGCGACTCGTAGCCGACCCTGGGTGGATCGTCTGGCCTCTGCCTGGCTAATTCGACGCTTCATAGACCCTCAAGCCCAATTGCTGTGGTTAACCTCGCCAACCGACTGCCCCACAGGTGCGCTCGGTTTCGATTTCGATGGTGCGACCTTCAGTCATGTGGATGGCCGGGTGACCTTCGAGGTGTTACTGGCGAGTTTCGACCTTGAACAACCCGCCCTGAAACGACTGGGTGCGCTAGTACATTTCCTGGACGTTGGCGGGGTACAACCACCTGAAGCGGTTGGCATTGAAAGCGTGCTGGGCGGATTACGTGATGCCATCAACGATGATGATCAATTACTGAACGCCGCCAGTGCCGTGTTTGACAGCCTGCTGGTAACGTTTGAAAAAGGAGTAAGCCGATCATGAGTCAACCTGACAAACCCTCATCTACTGAGCAATCTTTAGCCAGACCCGATCCAGTAGGCTTTTGGGAAGCCTTTCGTTTTTGGCTGAAACTGGGATTTGTCAGTTTCGGCGGCCCGGCCGGACAAATTGCCATCATGCATCAGGAGTTGGTGGAAAAACGGCGCTGGATTTCCGAGCAGCGTTTCTTACATGCCCTGAATTACTGCATGTTGCTGCCAGGGCCGGAGGCGCAACAATTGGCGACTTACATTGGCTGGTTAATGCATCGCAGCTGGGGCGGCGTCGTTGCAGGCGGTTTGTTTGTTTTACCATCACTGTTAATTCTGATTGGCCTGAGCTTCATTTATATGGCCTATGGTCATCTCACTGGGATTGCTGGCGTACTGTACGGCATCAAACCGGCGGTGACGGCCATTGTGATTTTCGCCGCGTATCGAATCGGTTCAAGGGCTCTGAAAAATTGGGTGCTGTGGACGATGTCGGCACTCGCTTTTCTGGCGATTTTTTTATTCGACACACCTTTTCCTTTGATTGTGCTGATTGCGGCCCTCTTGGGTGCCATTGGTGGCAAAGTGTTACCTAAAAAATTTGCTATGGGCGGTGGCCATGGTGCTGCCAAACAGGGTTATGGTCCCGCATTGATTGACGATGATACCCCGACTCCGCCACATGCGCTGTTCAGTTGGGTAGGATTATCAAAAGTCATTCTGGTTGGTCTGGCCCTGTGGGGCGGTGCCATCGGCTTCCTGTGTGCCCGGTATGGTTGGGACGGCGCATTGACACAGATGGGTTGGTTCTTCACCAAGGCGGCGCTGCTGACGTTTGGCGGTGCCTATGCAGCTTTGCCTTACGTTTATCAGGGTGCAGTCGAATATTTCCAATGGCTGACACCGCATCAGATGATCGATGGTTTGGCTCTGGGAGAAACCACGCCTGGCCCATTGATCATGGTAGTGACCTTTGTGGGGTTCGTCGCCGGATGGACGAAGGAAGTGTTCGGCCCTGATCAACTGTTTCTGGCGGGTGCTATTGCCGCAACGGTGGTGACTTACTTTACCTTTCTACCCAGTTTTCTGTTCATCCTGGCCGGCGGTTCATTGGTGGAATCTACGCACGGTAATTTGAAATTCACCGCACCGCTGACCGGCATCACTGCTGCCGTGGTCGGCGTGATTCTCAATCTGGCGGTGTTTTTTGCTTGGCATGTCTTCTGGCCGCAAGGCTTTACAGGGAATTTCGATGCGGTTTCCGCAGTCATCAGCCTGTGCGCTTTTTTAGCCCTGTTTCGTTACAAGGTGGGGGTAATCCCGGTCATCGCTGCTTGTGGCGGAACGGGTCTATTGTTTAGTTTCATCAAAATCTGGCTTGCCCAGCAAGGAGTTGTTCTATGAATACCATGCGTCAATCTCAAATTTTAACGCTGTTAATTTCATCACTACTGAGCGGCGTAGCCTACGCGCAAGAGGCCAGCCGGCATGGAACGCTGGATACCACCAAGATAGAGCAACTGACCGGTGCCAAAGGCAAGCTCGATACCGCCGAGAATGTTTTCAAAGTCACCGTGCCACGTAGTGATCTGGCTGTTACTGTGGCAGGTGTAAAAATGACTGCGGCGACTGGCTTTACATCCTGGGCCGGATTTTCTCCGGCTGGCGATAAAACCATTGTGATGGGTGATATGGTGTTGCAGGAAGACCAGATCAATCCGGTGATGAGCATCGCACTGGAAAACGGCATCGAGGTCACCGCATTGCATAACCACTTTCTGTGGGATACGCCTAAAGTGATGTTCATGCACATTGGTGGCACCGGCGATGCGGAAGCTCTTGCGACTGGCGTCGGTAAGGTGTTTGCCAAAATCAAGGAAACCAGTAGCGCTAAAGCTTCCGCGAAACCTAAGTCGTTCGATGCCGGTAAGACCACGCTCGATCCGAAACCCATCGAAACGATTATTGGTTCGCCCGTGGAAAAGGCTGGTGAAGTCTATAAAGTCACCATTGGCCGCACCACGCAAATGGATGGTCATACTGTTGGTAAGACTATGGGTGTGAATACCTGGGCAGTGTTTGCCGGCAGCAATGACAAAGCCATCATCGAAGGCGACTTTGCCATGTTGGAAACCGAACTACAAGGCGTACTGAAAGCCTTGCGCGGTGCCGGTATCGCCGTCACCACGATCCATAATCACATGGTTGGCGAATCGCCAAGAATCGTATTTCTACATTATTGGGGGACAGGTACCGTAAGCGATCTGGCCAAGGCGTTTAAAGCGGCACTGGATACTCAAACGAAAGTCTAATAAAAACACCGAATGATCGATGAACGAAAAGTATCTTTCGATCATGTACGCAAAGCGGCTAACCTTGACTGTTACCGCAATGTTGCTGGTTGGGTTCGGGCTAACCCCGCTCGTTGTCATGCTCGTATCAAGCCTGAATATGAACGGAGCGTTCAGCCTGGATCGCTATCTCGAGCTGTGGACATCCACGCGTCCTCCACAATTGCTAGGTCGGAGCGTACTGCTTGCGGGACTTTCCACGGCTATTACCACTTGTCTGGGCATTCCGCTCGGCATCTTGCTCGGCAAAACCGATCTGCCTGGGCGGCATCTGTTCGCAGCCGGGTTGACTCTACCGTTGCTACTCCCACCTTATTTTCTTGGCTTAGGCTGGTTCGCCTTGCTCGGACGGGAGGGCTGGCTCGCAAACATATTTCCCAAAGCCGCGGCAGTGAATTTATCGGAGTGGTTATTCGGACTGCCAGGTTGCACTCTGACACTGGCCACGATGTTCCTGCCCCTGATGGTACTGCTCACAGCGGCACTCACCCAAAGCGTCAACCCTCGCCAGGAGGAGGCTGCGAGGCTTTATGCTCACTGGCCTACAGTAATTTGCCGCATTACCTTGCCGACCATACTGCCGGGGGTTTCGTTCGGTGCGCTGCTGGTTTTTATGCTGGTCCTAGGCGAAAGCACCGTGCCGATGTTTCTGCGCTATGACGTCTATCCGGTGGAAATCCTGACCCAGTTCGCGGCCTTCTACGATTTCGACGCCGCTACCGCAGCAGCAGCCCCTTTGGCACTGATCGTGTTATTACTATTGGCTCTGGACTGGCGTTGGCGTCGAAATGCGGCGACCGATCTTCGGCCACCGGGAATTTCGCTGTCCATCAAACTGGGTGCCGCAAAGTGGCTGTGGACAGCTGGAGTAGCGGCTTTACTCTTGATTCTGCTGGGACTGCCATTTGGCTCGCTGCTATTTTCTGCCACACCGGCCGATGTCGCCGAAGCATGGCAACGGGCGGGCGATGCCTTGGGGCGCAGCTTACTTTACGCCTCGCTCGGAGCCAGCCTGCTGACAGCCTTCGGATTTTTTCTAGGGCTTTTGTGGCGCGAACGGACGTATAGCGCGAGGCTGACTGAATTCGCCGCACTGTTGCTCCTGATACTACCCAGCTCGGTAATCGGCATTGGCCTGATCGGTCTATGGAACCGGTCCGCAACCGCTTGGCTTTACGCCTCGCCGGGTTTATTGCTGTTGGGCTATCTCATTCAATATGCGGCCCTTTCTGGCGGCATTGTCCGCAATGCCCTGGCTCGCCTGCCATCTTCGCTGGAACAAGCAGCGGCCGTGGCCGGTGCCGGCTGGTGGCGGCGGCTGATCTTCATCGTGCTGCCTCTGAGCCGGCGCGGACTCCTGACTACCTGGTTGGCGACTTATCTATTTTGTCTGCGCGATACAGGTCTGGCGATGCTGGTATACCCACCAGGCGAGGATACTTTACCGGTGCGCATCTTCAGCTTGATGGCCAATGGCTCCTTCGGATTGGTGGCGGCGTTGTGCGCTTTGCTGATGGCTGCGGCTCTGCCGCCCCTTGTCATTCTATGGATTACATCCTTGTGGCCTATCCCTATTGAACTAGCAAAAGGGCTATTCAACAAGCTCCCGGTATGTTTGTGGCCCCGTAGACAGGAGCGTTCGTCATGAATGTCATTGAGTTTCAACAGGTGTGGGTCGCTTATGGAGATAGACCGGCACTGAAAGATTTTTCTTTGGTTGCGGAAACCGGTGAAAGAGTGGTGTTGCTCGGACCTTCCGGTTGCGGCAAGACTACCGTGCTACGCGCTGCGGCCGGTTTCCTGGCCCCCGATCAGGGTGCGGTACTACTGAACGGGACAATTGCAGGAAAAGAGGGTCGCCTTTACCTGGAACCCGAACAGCGCGGACTAGGCATGGTATTTCAGGATTTGGCTTTGTGGCCGCATCTGACCGTGCATGGCAATCTGGAATTTGGCTTGAAAGCGCAGGGCATTGCCAAGGCGGAGCGAGAACGGCGTATCCTGGAAATGCTGCGTCTGGTGCGCCTGGAATTGCGGGCGAATGCACGACCCAACGAACTTTCGGGCGGCGAGCAACAACGCGTGGCGCTGGCCCGCGCTCTGGTTACCCAGCCCCGCTTACTATTAATGGACGAACCTCTTTCCAGCGTTGACTTTGAATTGGGCCTCGAACTGCGCAATGAGATCCTGACGCTTCAGAAAAAGCTCGGGTTCACACTGCTTTACGTGACCCACAATTTGGATGAAGCGTTTGCCATCGCCCAGCGGATCGTGGTGATGCGAGAAGGAGCCATCATCCGGATGGGTTCTGTGGATGAAATCAAGACCTATTTCGCTGAGCGCTCGCTAGTCGGCGGTAAAGCGTCAGATCAGGCCAGACCGCCGTGACCGGTTTTGAATCCTCAATTTCTTCTGACTCAAGTCCTTTTCATCTTTAGGAGTAAAGCATCATGTCGAATAGCAGTTTTCGCATATCCCTTTTTGGTCTTCTGCTGGGCTTAGCATCCCAATCGTCGTCTGCCCAAGAACAGCGGTTTAACTTCGACCAGAATGTAGCCGGTGGGCTGCCGTCAGGTTGGGTTGTCGCGGCCACTAATCCCGATGGCCCTTTAGCCGAATGGCAGGTCAAGGCCGATCCCTCTGCTGGTAGTTCACCTCAAGTACTCGCCATCACCCGTATCAGAAACGAATCCGGAGATGTCTTCAACCTGTGCTGGACGCGCGACCTTGTCTTTCAGGATGGCTCCATCGAAGTGAGTGTGCGTGCCGACAATGGTAAGGAAGACCAGGGCGGCGGCCTGATCTGGAGGGCGCAGGATGCCGACAACTACTACGTTGCTCGCTACAACCCCTTGGAAAGCAATTTCCGCCTGTACTTCGTCAAGGATGGCAATCGCAAACAACTAGCCAGTGCGGACATAGGCGGCATTAAATCCGGCGAATGGTTCCGGTTGAAAATCGTTCACCAGGGCGAGCGGATAGAGGCTTATCTCAACGGCAAGCCATATTTGCAAGCGACTGATCGAACCTTTCTGAAAGCCGGCGGTGTTGGCTTCTGGAGCAAGGCCGATGCGGCCAGTTCCTTTGATGACCTGGTGGTGACCACCCCATAACGGATGAGTCGTTGTGCTGGCTTCCATCCGCTGGAGCTTGCCGTTGATGCTGGCTGGATCGGCCTATGTTTGGGCCGGTCCGCCCTTCGTCACCAACGACCCCGATCCACCGGAACTTGGCCAGTGGGAGATCAATCTGCCTTGGCAGATGGAACGAAACCGAAACGGTTCGGCGAGCGGCGAATGGCTGCGCATGGATGTGAATTACGGATACGACCGTTACACCCAGCTCAGTATAGAAATGCCGCTGCCTTACCACCTTCCCGCCGAAGGCGGATTGCATGTCGGCGCCGGTGATGTGCTATTGGAATACAAGCGGCGTTTCGGCACAGATGCCGAAGCGGGTTATTTCGGCATCAATCCCGAACTCACTTTACCCACGGGAGATACGGCCAGAGGACTGGGTGCGGGGCGAGCAACCCTGCAATTACCGCTGCTGTATCAAAAGCAATGGGGCGACACCATCGTTTACGGCGATGCCCGTTACAAGTGGCATGCCGGCGATGAAGGCAAGAGCTACTGGTTTTTGGGTATGGCGTTTGAGCGGTCGTTTGGCGAAAGGCTGAAACTCGGTGCGGAGGCATTCGTCACCACACCCCGCGCACCCAATGGGGAACCCAACATCGGTTTTAGCGTGGGCGGAAAGTGGGTAATGGCTCCCGGTCGGGTGTTAATGCTATCCGCCGGCCACTCGTTCCTGGACGAACCGGAATTGACTTTATTTATGGGTCTAAAACTATTGTTTTCACCTGAATTATGAAGGAGGTACTCATGAAAACACCTTACTCAATAGGGATAATCCTGCTATTGAACCTTGTGCTGTTTCAAGTCGCCGTTGGCGCGGAATCGACTGTGGTGGTCTATGTTAGCGAGGACCAGGTCTTCTCGGAACCTATCCTTAAGGATTTCGAGCGCGATACCGGCATCCGCGTCAAGGCCGTGTACGATACCGAGGAAACCAAGGGTACCGGAGTCATGAATCGTTTGATCGCCGAAAAGAATAATCCGCAAGCCGATGTGTATTGGGCGAACGAACCCATTCGTGCGGAAGTTCTCAAGCAACGGGAGATTTCAGTGGCATACCGGTCGCCCAATAGCGAAGGCATTTCGGCGGCGTTCAAGGATTCGGAAAGCTACTGGACCGGATTTTCGGCTAGGGCACGAGTATTCATAATCAACCGCAAGGCCGGCATCAAACCCGAAGGTCTTAATGCCTATGTCGATCCGAAGTTGGCTGGCAAAGGCATCATTGCCAATCCGCTGTTCGGCACGACCGCCACTCATGTCGCGGCACTGTTTACAGTCTGGGGCGATGATCGCGGCAAACAATTTCTGAACGCCCTGAAAAGCAACGGCACCAAACTTGCAACCAGCAACGGCGAAAGCGCAGATTTGGTGGCGGCCGGCGAATTCGGGTTTGCGCTGGTGGACAGCGACGATGCGGTCAACCGCATTCGCCAAGGTAAAGCGGTTGAGATGGTCTGCCCGGACCAAGGCGAAAGCCAGCTTGGCTGCTTGATTCTGCCCAATGCTGCCGCACTGATCCGCAATTCGCCGCATCCCGATGCGGGACGTAAGCTGATTGATTACTTACTGTCCAAGGAGACCGAACGTAAGCTGGCTTTCGCCGACTGCGCACAAATTCCCTTGCATAGCGGCGTAGAAACACCACCTGATGTACCGAAAATAGAGCGGCTGACAACCATGCCGGTTGATTATGCGGTGGTGGGACGCAAACTACAGGCCATACAGCCGTGGCTCAAACAATGGTGACAACCCGCTTCATCGACAACATTCGTAATGGTTGCGCCTTATACCTAAAACACGCATACAGGAGAAACTCATCATGTCCGAAATGACTTTATCCGCAACAGCCACGGCTTTTGCGGCTAGCCATGAACTCAAGGCCCTACCCTTCGACCCCGCTAAACTTGACGGTTTTTCCGAAAAACTGATTCGTTCTCACTGGGAAAATAATTACGGTGGTTCGGTTAAGGCACTCAATGCTGTCAAACAAAAGCTGGCTAGTTTTCTGGACGACGCCAATCTGCCGGCGTTTATCTACAACGACCTGAAGCGAGAGCACCTGATGCGTACCGGTTCGGTGGTGTTGCACGAATTGTATTTCGGCAATTTGGGCGGAACCGGCCAAGCCGATGCCGCGTTGCAAAAAGCACTGGCAGATGCATTCGGTAGTTTTGAACTTTGGGAGGAAGAATTTCGCCGCATGGGTGCCGGACTCGGCGGCGGTTCCGGCTGGGTCGTGCTGGGTTATAACCTGCATAGCGGTTTATTGGAAAACTATTGGCAATGGGATCATTTACATGCTCCCAGCGCCACCCTGCCATTGTTGGTGATGGATATGTACGAACATTCATACCAGATGGATTACGGCGCGGCGGCTCCGGCTTATGTCGATGCCTTTTTTCGCAATATTCACTGGGAGACGGTTTCAGCGCGTCTGGAAAAAGCGTTAAAAGCACGGACGATCTGGCAGGCGGGGGATGTGCGATGAAATGGATCACCCGCGAACGCCCTAAAATTGATCGGATTGCCTGTCCTTGGCTAATTGCCCGTTTCATAGATCAAGATTCGGAATTTCTATATGTGCCATCAGGCGATGTGCTGAAAATTGCTGCTGAAACCGGGGCCATTCCCTATGACATTCCAGGCGTTGAACTTTCACATGAAGGCGATTTATGTAGTTTCGATGCCTTCCTGAAAAAATACGCGCTTGATGATAGGGCATTACAACAACTTGCGGTCATCGTCCGCGGCGCAGATACCTCTCGGCTTGATCTGACGCCACAATCCGCAGGGCTATACGCTTTGTCGCTAGGGCTCTCACAGAACTTTGCCGATGATCACGAGATGCTGAAGCACGGCTTGGTGATGTATGACGCGCTTTACGCATGGTGCAAGGACTGTCAGGCCGAATCGCACAACTGGCCACCGCAGATGTGATGACATTTCAGGTATCCGGTGGCCAATCATTAGTGCTTCCGGATACCGAATGAAAAATTAGGATTAAATCGAACTTGGCTCCTTAAATTCTCTGAATTACGGCAGCTCTTTAATTCGCAATCTCGTGAACTGCACGCGGGAGCCGGCGTGGTGATTTTGCAGACCAATGAAACCCTTCGGCGAACGGTTGGCGTTTTGCAGTTGGCTGACCTGCTGACCGTCGAGACGAACGGTAATTGTCGTACCATTGGCTTCAATTTCGTAAGTATGCCACTGACCGATGGCAGGCGTAGCCGTTGAGCCTGCCAGTTTGTATAGGGCGCCTGTGTTATGCAACGCATCGCCGAAGCTTGGCGGATTGGTATCCGGGTTCTTTCCGGTGTTGTCGATCTGAATCTCGTAGCCTTGTGTTACCGGGATCGTCCAGTCGTTGCCAGGATCAGGGAAACGAATAAAGATTCCGGAATTGTCATCCAAGGCAGAGGCCCGCCAGTCGACACGGAGAATGAAGTTTTGAAATTGTTGACGGGTGAACCACAGCAAACCAATGCCGTCGACCGACTCGATGATGTTGCCACCGAGTTCGATAAAACCGCCACTCCCCGCCATTTTCCAGCCATTGATTCCACCACTGCCAAGCGGCACAAAACCGGGTTCAGCACCAAGTCTTTCTCGGACAATCGCTTCCGCGCTGCGGCGCGCCAGGGCTATGGCCGTAAGTGATGGGTTCGCCGACCCCAAAGTCGGGAATAACGCCGGACCCGCAACGTAAGCATTGCTGACGTGATGAAAGCGACCATCGAAATTCGTCACGGAATCATTCGAGTTAACCCCCATCCAAAGTGTTCCGGCTTCGTGATGGGTAGTTCCTAGCCCGTCGCGTGTTGGTTGAACAATAATTTGGATCTTCGTCGGATCGTTGTTGGCAAGAGCATTCGCTAAGTCGATAGCAGCTTTGTCCATGGTGTTCCATAAGCTGTTGTCATCCTGATTGGCAACCAAATTTACCCAGGCTCGGCGCACGCCAAACTCATCAGTCTGATCGCTCAAGTCCATCCAGTTGGGAGACTGGCCTGTCTGCTTGTTGGCGTTGGGATTACGGTCGCCGTTCATCTCGCCGATACCGCGCAAGGTGATGACAATCCAGTCTTCCTGCTGGGCGGCCAACGTCTGATCAAGTACGTCGATGTCGGGAATCATGCGGAACATCACATCCTCGGAGCCGCCCGCCCCGGCCGCCGCAGTGACCTGCAAGTGATAGCGTCCCTTGAGCGTCGAACCACGAACCAGCAGCGCGGCGGCTTCCAGACGCTTCGGCAGTGTCGGGTCGATGGCGGAACGGTGGATGCGCACCACGGTATTCGAGCGCAGATGCGCCATGAGGTTGCGCCCAATCAGCGGTGTAGGAAATGATTCGTATGCGAGTCGCGTAGCTTCAATGGTGCTTGATGCCAATACAACTGCACAAGTCGGCCGGATAGTCAGGAATTTCTGTTGCCCGTTCACGCGGACTTCGATGCTGGTCACGGCACCGTTGTTGGTTTGCAACTTGGTGACGTGTGCCCTGGGTACGATAAAAAGACGGCGCTGCCAGTCGGGACGGGTCGAGGCTTCGCGTACAGCATCCGTGAGGATCGGCATGCTACTCCATTTGTCGAAACTGAACAGCCCGGATGCTGGCGGTGCTGCTTGTACAGCCAGCGGCGCATCTTCAATCCCATCCACTGTCGCCACGCCTGCGGAGGCACTAACGAATTTCTTATGTAGCGCGTCGAACAGCGGGCCGGAAATATAGTCGGTCTTGTCGAACACCCCAATTTCTTTCTCAATCCGTTCATAGGCATCGCCGGCATGCGAGGGGCTTTGCAGATACGTCGCGATAGGCTGTGGCCAATTCTTCAAATCAGCATCGGTAAGACGTGGCGACCATCCACCCCAATAAAGCGAACGACCACCCAGGCAGTAGGCCAAACCGGAGATTGGCGTCATACTGCGCATTGGAATACCCCAGACACGCTCACGGGTACCTGGGTCATCGGAATTCAGAACGACCGGTACATCGAACTTTCCTGTCGGATCTTTCTTTGGGCCGACGGCATTCAAGCCAATACGGGCGAGATTTTGTACATGCTCCGTAACGAGAAGACTACCGGCGTCGAGTACGAGCACTCTAAGGTTGGGGCCCAGGCGATAGATTTTCTCCGCGCAGTAAGCTCCGAACATGCCGGCGCCAATAACAACGACATCGAAGTCGATGCCGCCGTTCATGGTTGCCTCGTCCCAAGTACTGCCAATATAGCGACCCAGGACATCAATCGCCAGACTGGTTTCCTGAACCTCTACCCCTTGATTTGTTTCGACTAATCGATTGATCATGGCATTACCCCTCTGATTGTAATTTGAATAAACGAAACTAGTATTTCGCCGTTTTAACAATCCCATCCAGCACCTGGACGTGAAGTTTGAAGCGTTAAGCTTTACGAGTTGGGATTAAATGAGAGTTTTTGATTTGTAAGCTCATACACTCCCTACTTAATTTAGGAGAGCAAGTAAAGTTAGAGGTCTTTTTGCGGCCAAGTTCAAAGATTAGAAAAAAGAGTTCAAATAACACGAAAGTAAATCCACAGCCTTATTTATACAATCACTACCAGTGCGAGTCTCCCAACTATATGGGAACATAGAAAAAGGATTGCTCATGAGTTCGGGCTTAAACAGATTAAGAAAATACGGCACGCCAATTAGACTGAATGACTAGAAGAAAAAAACCAACCAAAACTGGACGTGAGTCAAACTTAGGCCTGAATCAAACCCCTAGGCACTATCCACGTCTACTGGGCAATCGCAACTTCAAGTTGTTGTTTTCTGCTCAGGTGATATCGCTGGCGGGTAGTGGCGTTACAACCGTGGGGTTAGCGTTGTTCGCGCATCAATTGGTCGGAGGTAACTCTGCCGCCGCTGTTATCGGCAATGCTTTGATGCTGCGCATCCTGGCATTTTTACTGTTTTCCCAACCGGCAGGGGTGCTTGCGGATCGAGCTAATCGTAAATTCATGCTAATAATCGCAGACCTCGTGCGATTCGGTCTCATGGCTTTGTTTCCATTCGTCCATAGCGTGTGGCAAGTTTATCTGATGATTTTCTTGATCAATGCTGCCACCGCTTTTTTCACGCCCACCTATGATTCGACCATTCCTGAAGTTGTGGGCTCTGAGCAGTATGTCCGAGCACTGTCGCTATCGCGGGTGGCGGTCGATGTGGAAGCTGTTTTAGGGCCTGCATTAGCTGGCTTGCTGGTTTCTTTGCTGGGGCTTGAATGGTTGTTCTGGTTTGACGCAGCCACCTATTTAGCCTCTGCCGCTCTAGTCGCTGTCAGCATATTACCGCACGTTTCAAAACAGCACATTCAGTTCTCGTTCCGGACATTCCTGAGCGAATTGACCGTTGGCACCCGGATACTATTACACCAAGCAGTGTTGCGCCGCGCGCTGATGTTGAATTTGGTTGAAGCCATCGCCGGTGCAGCCGCAATCGTCGCAACCGTAGTGTATGTAAGTGATGTACTCATGCTGGGTGAAACTGAATTTGTGTTAGCCATGGCCGGTTTGGGTCTAGGCTCCACGGTTACGGCACTGTTTTTGGGTTGGGCTACTGGTCGTTACGAGTCCGGGGCAAAGAAGCCTTCCGAATTGCATGGGAGACGCCACCGATGGACTGAACGTGCTTTGCTGACGGGCGGTGTCGTATTAGGTCTAATACTGTTACCGGGGGTGCAGCAGCCGCCGTTTATGATCTTCGCATTGCTCTGGATATTGAACGGCGTTGGTCAGGCGCTCATTGCGCTACCCTCTTCGACCTTGCTTGCCGAGCATACTACAGAGGCAGATCGAGGGAGGGCCTACGCCGCACATTTCGCGTTGACGCATGCTTTCTGGCTGATCACCTACCCCGCTATCGGGCAGGGCGTTAGCAGGCTGGAGGCACCTTTGACATTTACCATAGCTGGAGCGGTTTGCCTGATCATCTCCATGGTGGCGATCATTTCACGGAAACCCAATCACGATCACGTACATAGGTAACTGAGGCTACACCCTTTAATGTTTTAGTATGTCGCCAAAAAGCTGATCTCTGATTACAGGGTTAGCGCAATCGACCTTACCGCGGATAAAATCAAAAGATGCCCAGGATAAAAGAAATACGCCCAACGCCCCACTGGCCATACCCTAAACTGAATGGGTTGACGCAGCAGCCAGAGACCAAATAAGGCAACTGTAAAGCTGGTTCCCAGCACTAGCAGCGGATAAAGCTGTAACCCGGTTATATTTGTAAATAAGTAGTCACCTCTATTGATCCATGCAGACAAAGCCGCGGGCATTAGCCAGAAAACAGTTGAATTTCTGATTGCAATGAGAAACGCGGCAGGAAGCAACGTGCCACAAACGCCGTACATAAGAGGACCATCGAACCAATAAGCCAAACAGATCGCAACGATGCTTACGCCAATGCCCATCAGCTTTTTTTGTAGCGCCATCCGGGCAATCATGAATCCCAAAGTCAAGCTTGGCAATACGTTAAGCGATAGGGGCTTTGTAAAAAATACACGATACGCTGGTTCAGAGAGTAGCGAGAAGGCTGCTAGCCACAGGAAATATCTAATGCTTTGAATACAAAAAGCATCAACTTGAGCTGACCGATTGATATTCGCCGCAATAATTAAACAAAAAAGTGGGTATGAAATACGGCCTGGTACAAACAAACCAGTGAGTGATGGCCAGATATAATGAATGTGATCGATCAACATCGTTGAGATTGCCAGCCATTTAATTAAATCAATACTTGAGCTCCGATTTTGTATTTTCGAACTATTGGTGATCTGCGTTAATTGTGAAATTCGATGGAAAATTTCTCTCACAGCTAAATTCATCATTTGGCACGAAAACTTATCCCAATACATTGATACACACCAGGATACCTAGCACTTTGGCTATTCATCTTCAGTCCTTGTCAAATGACCAGGGACTGTGTTCCGTAAATCGCCGAAGCGTAGATACAACACCGGCACTACCAATAAATTAAGCACGGTCGAAGTCAACAAACCGAACAAAATCACAGTCGCCATTGGCGCCTGAATTTCACTGCCCGGCTCGCCGCCGCTAAAGGCGAGCGGCGCCAATCCCAATCCCGCCGCAAGCGCCGTCATTAAAATCGGGATCAGCCGTTCCGAGGCGCCCCGTCTAACGACTTCGGTAAAGTCTTTCACGCCTTCCTGTTCCCATAAATTGCGAATGTGAGCAACCAGCATCACGCCGTTGCGGGTGGCAATGCCGAATAAGGTGATAAATCCGATCATCGACGCTACCGACAATATGCCGCCCGACACATAGACGCCAATTACCCCACCCACCAGTGCCAGCGGCAAATTCAACATCACCAGCAAGGCGTCGCGCATCGAGTGAAAAGCCACATACAGCAAGAGAAATATGCCCGCCGTGACCACCGCGCCCAGAATCAGCAGAGTTTGCGCGGCTTCCTGGGCGCTTTCGAACTGCCCGCCGTATTCGATGTGGTAAGCCGACGGCATTTGCACCTGCGCGGTCACCCGCTGGCGAATGTCGTTCACGACACCGGCCAGGTCGCGGCCCGCCACGTTGGCCATGACCACCAGTTTGCGTTGTACATCTTCGCGACTGATCGTGTCCGGGCCACGGGTTTTCTGAATATCCGCCAAGGCATGCAAGGGCAGCTGCGCACCGCTGGGTGAGGTTAACAACGTGGCGCGAACGGCATCGAGGTCTTCCTTGGATTCGCTGGGATAACGCACCACCAAATCAAAGGCGGTTTGTCCCTCGAAGATGCGTGACACTTCCTTGCCTTGAAAGGCCGTTTCCAGTACCTCGGCAACTTGCTCCATGGTGAACCCATAACGGGCGATGGCGGCACGGTCAAACTTCACCGATAGAAACGGTACATCCGACGGATTGTCGATAGAGACATCCACAGCCCCCTCGACAGCTTCCACCAATCCCTTCACTTGCTGGGCCAGGCGGCGCAATTCGGCCAAATCGTCACCGAAGATTTTGACGGCAATATTGGCGCGAGTACCCGACAACATGTGATCGATACGATGGGAAATCGGTTGTCCGATCACGGCGTTGGCACCTGGCACCAGCGTCAATTTTCGTCTCAACTCGGCTAGCACCGTTTCCTTGTCGCGGTCTTTCATCGCCAGCCGGACATCGATCTCCGAGGCATAAACCGCTTGGGCATGGGGGTCAAGCTCCGCGCGCCCGGTTCGCCGCGCCGTGGCGGCGGTTTCCGGCAGTTGCAGAATGATTTTTTCGGCCATCTGGCCAATCTGATCCGATTGCTCCAGCGACGTGCCTGGAAGCGTCACCACGGCGATGGTGAGGCTGCCTTCGTTGAATTCGGGCAGAAACGAGCGACCGGTCAGCGCCAAGGCAATCAGGGTGGCGACTATCGTGCCGGTTGATGCCACCACTGTCCAGCGCCAGTGAGGTAGTACGCGCGCCAAGCAGGCGGTGTAATAAGCTTTCAGTCCAAGCGCCAATTTGCTCTCGTGCACTTCCGTTACCGTGCGTGAATGTGGCAGCAGATAACTGCTCAAGGCCGGCGTAACAGTTACCGCGACTAACAGGGATGCGGCAATGGCCACCACATAAGCAAATCCCAAGGGTTGCATCAATCGTCCTTCGATGCCGGAGAGGAAAAACAACGGTACAAAAACCAGCATGATGATCAAGGTGGCGTAAACGATGGAGCCGAGAATTTCATGGCTGGCACGAAGCACCGTGGCGGCAATCGGCGCGGGTGATGGCTGCTCGGCACGCTCTCGCAGCCTGCGCACGATGTTTTCCACCACGATAATGGCATCGTCCACCAACGCCCCCAATGCGATGGCCAAGCCGCCGAGGGTCATGGTGTTGAGGGTAGCGCCGGAAGCGCTCATGGCCAACACGGCGACGATCAGTGAAATCGGCAATGCAATCAAGGTAATCAGCGTAGCGCGAGCACTCAACAGAAACAAGGCCACTATGATCACCACCAATATGGCACCATCACGCAGCGCGTGACCAAGATTGGCAACCGCAACAGCAATGAAGTCCGCTTGTCGAAAAATATTGGTATCGATAGACATGCCTTTGGGCAGTGCCGTCTGGATTTCATTGAGTGTTTTTTCCAAACGCTCGGTCAATTCCAGGGTATTGACCGACGGCTGCTTCTGGATGCCGATAATGACGGCCGGTTCGCCATCATGAGAGCCGGTACCACGTTTGTAGGCCGGTCCGATGCGAATGTCGGCGATATGTTTCAATAACACCGGGCCTGATGGACTCGATACGGCCGTTTGCGCCAAATCCTCGATCTGCTTGACTCGACCCAAACCCTGTATCAGATATTCCTGGCCGCCACTGGCGAGAAAACCGGCAGAGGCGTTGGTATTAGAGGCACGCACCGCCTCGATCACGTCATTGAGGGATAGCCCGTAGGCCACCAGACGTTCCGGGCGGACTTCCACTTGATATTGCTTGGTATCGCCGCCGATGCTGATTACCTCGGCGACACCTGGCACCGCCAGTAAACGCCGGCGTATGGTCCAGTCTGCCGTGGTTTTTAAGGTCATGCCATCGTCGTGATCGGATCGCAAGGCGATAAACAGAATTTCCCCCATCACCGAAGCGATTGGGGTCAGGATCGGCGAGGGCAAGTCTTGTGGCAGTGCGCTACGCGCCAATTGCAGTTTTTCGGCGACGATCTGCCGAGCCTGATAGATGTCGGTACCCCAGGCAAATTCGACATTGATCACCGCAAAGCCGACACCCGTGGTGGAGCGGACCCGACGCACACCCGGCGCGCCGTTCATGGCGGCCTCTATGGGAAACGTCACCAGTTGCTCCACTTCCGCCGGCGCCATGCCGTGCGCTTCGCTCATCAGGGTGACCGTCGGCGCCGTCAGGTCGGGGAACACATCCACCGGCATGCGGGTGGTTTCATAACCGCCCCACAGCAACAGCAATAATCCTAATAACAGGACAAACAGGCGATTCTTCAGCGACCAATCCAGCAGCCATCCAATCATGACACTCCCCCTTAATGGACGTGGCCATGCACGGCAGCGCCGGGCGCGGTTGCCGCGAGATACACCAGATAAGCGCCTTGGGTGACGACACGGTCAGTCGGCGCGAGACCGTCTTTGACTTCGACAAAACCCGAGTCTCGTACACCCAGCTTGACCAGTCGACGCTCGAAAGACTCGCCGCCGGTCTGAACGAACACCACGGAGAGTCCGTTATCATCGACCAATGCCGATTCCGGCACCGCCAACGCCTCGGTCGCCTGTCCGGTAAACAAGCGTACCCGAGCAAAAGACTCTAAAGGCAGGCGCGGATCAGGCCGGTCGAGCTCAAAGATCACCGGCAAGGTGCGATGTACGGGATCGATCACCGTTGCCAGCGATACCAGTCTGCCATTTTCGCCGGGCCTGATTTCGAAAACATCATCGTAACCGTCAACCTTGAAGGCTGCGCCGCTGATTTGAGCGAGTTGTGCGGAATCCGCTTCCGGCACCCGAGCCTCCAGCCAAAGCCGACCGCGATCAACGACTTGAAACAGTTTCTCACCGCTTTCCACATAGCGGCCGTTACTCACAAACGATTGCGCGATAATGCCTGCCAGTGGCGCTTTGAGAGGAATCCCGCTGCCGCTGGCATCGGCAGGCTGGCGGTATTGATTCAGGCGTTTTTGCGCGGCTTCCATTTCAGCATGCGTCAACTCATGCGTGGTTTGCGCGGTGAGGGTTTGGCGCTCGGCCATCACGCCGCTGTCCAGCAACATTTTGGCGCGGTCATGCTCTTTATGCGCCAAGTCGTGACGCAGTTGCGTCTTACGGGCTTCCTCGCTCAAGGATGCCATATCGCCCCGTTCGGCCAGACGCGGCACGATGGACGCCAAAAGTTGGCCACGGGCCACCTCATGGCCCACCACGGGCATCTGCTCGGGAAATATGACGATGCCGGCACTCGGTGCCGTCAGGGTTGTTTCCGCGTTGGAAGGCGCATGCAATACTCCCGTAGCCGGCAGCGAGGCACGCAAGGTTTTGCGCTGAACCAAGGACGTAGCGTGTAGTGGTCAACTTTTTTCGGACACCAAAATAGGTTGTTGATCTGCCATTTTCATTTCATAGCCGTTGGGCGGCAGGTAGCCCAATGACGAATGCAAGCGCCGACTGTTGTAGAAATTGAC